>Ga0137429_1000032_pt1 | contig 78260 bp, 39 predicted proteins | sample EasRivERMZT736_2_FD_102304 | JGI IMG/M metagenome (GOLD analysis project Ga0137429, IMG submission 102304) | Soil microbial communities from meander-bound floodplain in the East River, Colorado, USA - East River MetaG ERMZT736_2 | ecosystem: Environmental > Terrestrial > Soil > Floodplain ...
ACTTCGACCCGGGCTCCCCGTGGTACACCGAGACGAACGTCGGAACGGCGTACGGGATCAATGCCGACGGCTCCGCGATCGTCGGCGAGGGGTATCCCGTCGAGCGGACGGTCGATTTCGGCGACGGGGTCCTCTACCGGTACTGCGAGGGGGGCGCGTGGCTGTGGACCGCGTCGGGAGGCGTGCGCTGGCTCGGCGAGTTCCAGTACGAGGGGTTCAACAGCAACGCGCTCGACGTCAGCGACGATGCGAAGGTGGTCGTCGGAATGGCCAGCCCCGGCCTCCCCTGGGATCCTCCCCGTCCGCTGCTCTGGACCGAGGCCACGGGGTCGATCGACTTCCAGGAGTTCCTCGCGGCGCAGGGGACCTGGGCGCCCGGCTGGCACGTGGTCAGCGTGGGCTCCGTCTCCGGCGACGGCCGCACCTTCGCGGGGGGCGCCTACTCTCCGTACTCTCAGCAGGGGTATGTGGTGGAGATGCCGAAGGCGGTGGTCTGCCACAACACCCCGGCCACGAAGAAGGCGGCGGCGAGAAAGAACACCGTGGACGTGTTGTTCCCCGCGGGCCTGGCGGATCACCTCGCCCACGGCGACACCATCGGCATCTGCGGCAACGGGATGTGATGGCGTAACCCGGGGTCAGGTCTTTGGATTCTAGTCGGCCGGCCGCGCCTCGATCGGGCATGGGCGCGAGAGGTGGCAGCTAAAGACCTGACCCCGGGATTTCAGTCTGGCGGCGGTCCGGCGTCAGGCGGCGGACCGTGCATGGGGCCGTGCGAGTGCTCGCCCAGGAAGAAGCGATCCGAGCGGCGGTGCATCTGACGCCTGAACTCGTCGAACTTCTGACGCTGCTCGGGCGTCAGCAGCTCGCTGATCCGGCGGTGCGTCTCCTCGATCTGCGCCTCGAGGCGCGGGCGGATCTCACGGCGGATCTCGTCGCTCCGCTTCTCGCTCTCGGCGAGAATCACCTCGATCTTCCCTTTCTGATCGTCGTCGAGGCCGAGCTGCCGGCCGAGGTGCTCGATGAAGACCTCGGGTGGGGGGATCGGCGACCGCATCATCGCTCCCGGTGCGCCCTCCGGCGCGCCCCCGCGATGCCCGAGGAGGACGACGCCGAGCGCGCCGATCGAGATCCCCGACAGGAAGAGCGCGACCACGGCGACGATGGCGACCCAACGCGTCATCGCCCCGCCTCCTGGCCGGCGAGGACCCACGCGATCACATCGTCGTCGCTCCCCGGAGCCGGCGCCGACTCGCCCGCCCCGATCATCCGCAGCGAGGCGTATCCGAGAACGGCGGCCAGGAGGACCGACGCGGGGAGAAGTCGCATCGCCGCCCAGCCGAGCGTCTCGGCCGGGTCCCGCGTCAGGCGCGCCGCCACCCGGGCGGCGAAGCTGGCGTCGGGGACGGCGTGCGCGTGGTGCTGCTCGAAGTAGAGCCGCGCCTCGCGCCTGCGACGCTCGAGCCAGTCACCCCGCCCGCGCATCACGATCTCTCCAGCAGCTTGCGCAACCGCCGGCGCGCCCGGAAGGCTCGCACTTTCACGTTGGTCCGGCTCCAGCCGGTGCGCTCCGCCACCTCGGCGACGTCCCACCCCTCGCCGTCGAGGAGCAGCAGCATGAAGCGATCCTTGGGGTCGAGCGTGCCGAGCGCCTGCGCCACTTCCAAGGAGACGAGAGGATCGGACGCGGCACCGGCCGCCTCCGGGTGATCCGCGAGCGGCTCGGTGGGGTGAGGCGCCGCCTTCAGCTTCGCGAAGCAGCAGTTCAGGCAGACGCGCGTCAGCCAATGCTCGAAGGGAGCGCGACCGCCGTAGCTCGAGAGCTTGCGCCAGGCGCGCAGGAACGTCTCCTGCGCGGCATCCTCCACATCCTCGCGCTTCCGGAAGAAGCGCCCCGCGAGCCGGAAGACGCGGTGCTGGTGGAGTCGCACCAGGTCGGCGAAGGCATCGGCGTCCCCCCGCAGGCTCGCCTCGACGAGCGCGGCCTCGCCGGCCGCGATTGCGGGACCGGGCGTCACCGTGGTCGGCGCGAACCGCAGCACCTCCGTCCATATCCACTCCACGCGCGGTCCTCCATGAAGCTAGACAGTCGGCGCCCGGCGCGCGGTTACACGTCGCGGCGAAGAAACAGTTTCCGGCAGGGTGTAACCCCCGGCGTCCGGCCGCTGTCTACCCCATTGAACGCGACGGACGGGCCGGTCTTCGGCTCGCCCTCCCCTCATCGAACAGGAGACCCCATGCCGCAGCGAAGAATGATAACCCGGACGCTCGCCCTCATGCTCCCTCTCGCCCTCGCCGCGCCAACGCTTGCCGCGGGTCCGGGCCCGGACCAGCGCCCAGGCCACCACCGGATGGGCCCCATGATGGGTGCGCCCGTCATCCACCGGCTGATGATGGCCGTGCATTCGCTCGATCTCACCGAGGATCAGACGAAGCAGCTCCATGCGAAGATGGAGGAGTTCCACGCGGTGAACGACGCGAAGCTCGTGCAGCTCGGGACGGCGCACAAGGCGCTCGCCGACCAGGTCCTCGCCGAGCCGATCGACGAGGCGGCGATCCGGGCCGACATCGCGACGATGGCGAACGTCCACGCCGAGATCGCGGTGGCCGAGGCGTACCTGGTGAAGGACCTCCGCGGTGTCCTGACCGCCGACCAGCGCGAGCAGCTCGACCAGGAGCTCGCCAAGGCGCCGGACGACTCGGCGCTCCCGTGCCACGGCGCCGGACCCGAGGACTGCTCGATCCCGCGCCACCACGGCGGCTAGTCTCTCGCTCCCAGCGGCCGGCCTCCTCCGTCACCCCAGGGGCCGGCCTCCTCCGTCACCCCGGCGGAAGCCGGGGTCCAGAACAGCGCTGAATGCGATCGACGCTCTGGATTCCGGCCTGCGCCGGAATGACGGTGGACGGGGATCGGGCGGTGATCCGGCCCCGCCTACCCCGGAACGTCGACCATCACCGCCGGGGCGCGGTGCGCGGCCATCACCCAGCGCGCGCGCCCTCCCGGGGGCCGGCTGCGATAGAGGGCCCCCCCCGGGAACTGCACGCGGCTGAGGGTCCGCACGACCCGGTACTGCAGGCGCTCGTGCGCGGCGACCGACTCGTGGTTGGTGTGGGTGATCGTCGCGAACAGGGAGGGGACCGCCCGGCGGCGCAGCTCGGCCATCACCTCGTGCATGAGAAGCAGGAAGACGCCCGTGCGCCGCGCCTCCGTGACCACCCACGTGTCGTACCCCCACGCGGCTCGCGGCGGCAGCGCCACGTGGAAGCCGATCTCCGTGATCACGACTTCCGGGTAGAGCTTCAGCCAGGTGAAGGCGACCGGCCGGGAGTCTCGCTCGAGCAGCAGGCAGTGGTCCCCCTGCCGCAGCCGTCCGCCGTACTCCCCGCTATGGTTGGGGAACGTCGCGTCGAGCACGGGCAGGTCGGCGGGCAGCGCGAAGCGGGTCCTGAGCTCCGGGTGGCGGGCGCGGAGTTTCTCGAGCTCGGGGTCGGCGCCCTCCAGCGTTCGACCCATGACCATCACGTGGTCGAGCTGGACGACGCGCACCCCTCGTCCGGCCAGGATCCCGAGCGCGATGAGGTCGCCGGTGCGCAGGTAGTGAGCCAACCGCTGCCAGACGATCCGGTTCATGCCTGGATCCGGCGGGCGATCTCCGACAGCCAGCGCTCGGCCGCGGGTCGCAGGATGTAGTCGTAATCCTCCTCGTTCCTCACGAACCGGCCGCGGAAGCCGGCCTTGAAGCGCCAGACCCCGTAGTTCGGGTGGGAGGCCTCGGGCTCGGCGCCGGGCGAGCCTCCCAGATCGTAGACGTCCGCCCCCGCCGCCGCGGCGCGCCGCATCATCGCCAGATGGAGCAGCGGGCCGCTGCCGGCGATCTCGGTTCCCCCCTGGGCGGTGCCGCCCCAGAGGTAGCGGGCCACCCGCCCCAGCCCGAGGACGGAGGCGGCGATCGGCTGCCCCGCATGCTCCGCCAGGAAGATCGCCACCCGCCCGCGGCGCAGCAGCGGCTCGAGCGCGTCGAAGTAGCGGCGCGGCTTCGGCTTGAGCTCCTTCCGCCCGCTGGTCGCCGCGTGCAGCTCGTGGAAGCGATCGATCCCCTCCGGGGTGTTGTGCTCGCAGATCGCGATCCCGGCTCGCTCTCCCTTCCGCAGGTTGCGGCGATTGTGCTCGTTCCACGACGCGGGCCCCCAGCGTTCCTCCGGGTCGAGCGTCAGCCAGTAGGTGCAGTGCTCCTCGAGCGACAGCGTGCGGTCGGGGGGCCGGGGGAGCAGCGACGCCAGCGTCCCACCCACGCGCCGCTCCATCTCCGCGGCGGGGAACTGCACCGCGAACCGGACGCGCACGCACCGCTCCCTCTCCGCGTCGGCCAGCACCTCCCGCAGCAGGAGGCGCAGCGCCTCGGCGCTCGACCCGCACAGGCTGCGATGGAGATTGACGACGCGCCAGCCGATCAGCGGGGCCACGCGCGTCGCGACGATCGCCGCCGCGAGCAGCTCTCCCCCCTCGACCACTCCGACCGGGCGGGTCTGCCAGCCGTGATAGCGGAGGATCCCCTGCCAGTCCCAGTCGCTGTACACCGTCGCCATCGGCGCCACGGCGAGGAGGCGTTCGTGGGCGGGGCGATCCGCTGCGCTCAGGGCTCGGAATTCCACGTCACCTCTTCCCTCCCGCGTGCACCCGCGGGCCTCACCGGGTCGGGCATCTTAGCAGGTGATCAGTGGCCGGCGAGCGCTGACCAGTAGGGCCTGAGGATGCGCCTCGCCTCGGACGCGACCTCGCGCGCGTGCGGGTGGACGGGAGACTCGAGCGGCGCCGGGACCGCGCGCGCGCCGGCGAAGATCCCGATCGTGCTGCGGACCCCGGCCACCAGCCCCGCGGGATCGTATCCCCCCTCGAGCGCCGCGGCGATCCGCCCGGGACAATGCGTGTCCGCCCAGCTCTTGAACAGGCCGAAGAGCGCCGCGTACCCCGCCTCCGTCATCCGCATGCCACCTAGCGGGTCGTCCTTCCAGGTGTCGAAGCCGGCCGAGACCAGGATCAGATCGGGGCGGTACTGCTCTACGATCGGCGCGACGATCTGCTCGTAGAGATGCAGGAACTCGGCGTCCCCCATGCCGGGCGGCAGCGGCAGGTTCACGCTGAACCCCTCACCCGGCCCGGTCCCGACCTCGTCGAACCAGCCGGTGCCGGGGTAGAACGGGAAGCGGTGGCTCGAGACGTACAGGACATCGCGGCGAGCGAAGAAGGCGTGCTGCGTCCCGTTGCCGTGATGCACGTCGGGATCGAGGATCAGGACGCGCCGGCACCCAAGCTCCGCGATGGCATGTTCCGCCGCGATCGCGACGTTGTTGAAGAGGCAGAATCCCATCGCGCGCGCCGACTCCGCGTGGTGCCCCGGCGGGCGCACCAGCGCGAAGGCGCCCTGCGCCTCCCCGGAGACGACCGCGGCCGCGGCCTCGAGCGCAGCTCCGGCGGCGCAGCGCGCCGCCTCGTAGGAACCGGCGCTGGTGCAGGTGTCGGGATCGAGCCGCATCGCGCCCCGTCCCGCCGTCGCCGCGACCTGTCGCAGATAGCCGTCGTCGTGGACCCGCCCCAGCTCCGTCTCCGTGGCGTGGCGCGGCGCGGCCGTGCGGGTTCCCGCGATCGCATGCGCGTCGAGATCGGCATGGATGGCGCGCAGCCGCCGGGCACTTTCGGGGTGACCCGGCCCGGGATCGTGCGCCAGGAAGCGGTCGTCGCGGAGTACCAGCGTCGCCATCGCGGGGATCATACCCTGCTCGCGGTCCAGGGTGCCTCCGCCCGCCTCAGGAGTCGCAGGCGTCCCCGACGCCGTCCTCGTCGCTGTCCTCCTGGGCCGGGTTCGGGACCAGAGCACAGTTGTCGCAGGCGTCCCCCCGGCCGTCCCCGTCCGCATCGAGCTGCGACGGGTCCGCCGCGGCCGGGCAGAGGTCGAGCGCACTTTCGACCCCATCCCCGTCCGGGTCCAGGGCCGGCTCGCCGCAGGCGTGAGGACGCGGGACCGGATTCCCCGCGCTGTCGTGCCCGAGCTCGCTCTCGGCGGCGCCGACCAGACACGCGCTGGCCGCGAGGTAGTAGAACACGCGATGCGGGGGAGGGACGGCCGCATCCGCGAAGAACGGGCCCGTCAGCGCCGCCCCGGCGCAGGCGTGGTCGTAGGTCCAGGCCTCGGCCGGCGTGCGCCAGCCTCGATACACGTTGTAGGCGGAGATCCCCGGCACGGCCGCCCAGCTCAGGTCGGCCCCTCCGGGCGCTCCCGCCGGCGTCAGCAACAGCGCCTCTCCGACGGGCGGCAGGGGAGCGTTCGTCGGATCCTGCGGCATGCAGTCGCAGGCGTCCCCCACGCCATCCGCATCGGCATCCTGCTGCAGCGGGTTCGCCGTCACCGGGCAGTTGTCGGCGCACAGGCCATCCCCGTCGAGGTCGAGATCCTCGTCCGCCGTGCCGTCGCAGTCGTCGTCGAAGCCGTCGCAGGCAATCTCGGTCGCCGTGCAGGCGCGCACCTGCACCGTGGCGATCGCGGTCGCGCCCAGGCCGTCGCCGATCTTGTAGGTGAACGAGTCGACGAGTCCCGGCGAGCCGCCGTGAACGTACGTCACCGTCGTGCCGTTGGTGCTGACCGTCCCGTACACCCCGGGGTCGGCGCGCAGCACCTGCAAGGGGTTGCCGTCCGGATCGCTGTCGTTCGCGAGCACCGGGACGACGATCGCGCCCCCCGCCGCAAGCTGCGTCGTGTCGTTCACGGCGAGCGGCCGCCGGTTCGGTCCGCTGGCGCATCCCACCCGGAACAGCGCCGCGTCGGGAATCAGCGCCTTGGCGATCCCCGGCCCCTGCCAGCGCACCTCGAGCACCTCCCCACCGGTCCGCTCGAAGAAGGGGACCGTGAGCTGCTGCAGACCCGCCCCTAGTGCGATCGTGCCCGAGCGCTCCTGCGCGCCGTGCAGCCCGTCGTTGTTCACGACCTGGGTCGCGCCGATGAACAGTTTCGAGCCGTCGTCGGACGTCGTGTAGAAGGTGTAGCTGCCGGCCGTGGGGATCTCGAGGCATCCCTGGAACCGCATGCCGAAATTGTCGCTCACGTTGCGCGGCGCGAGCGTGACGTTCGACACCCCTCCGGTCTCGAGCGGGGTGAGCGAGGCGAAGTTCGGCAGCGTGCTCCAGATCCCCTCGTAGTACCCGTAGTTCAGCCCAGCGGCGGCGCTGGCGAGCGCATCGATCTCCGGCCCCGAAAGCGCCCAGTTGTAGATGCGCAGATCGTCGAGCGCTCCGTCGAGGTAGGCGGCGGCGAGCGGGTCTGCCCCGGCGAACGCCCCTGCGGCGACCCGCCCGAACCTCAGCGCCGCGGCCGGCTGGACCGGGTCGAGCGCGCCGTCGAGGTAGAAGCGAATGCGCGTCCCGTCGTAGGTCACCGCGACGTGGTGCCAGCTGCCCGTCGCGACGGCCAGAGTGGAGCTCCAGCTCCCGCCCCCCACCCCGCCGGGCGGCGCGCCGGCGTTCGCGGTGAAGCGCAGCCTCCCGTTCGCCTCGAGCTGGAGGCCGTAGGGGATCGCGGAGCTCCCCTTCACGAGGATTCCATCCCCCGCGTCGATCGTGTCGAGCCGCACCCAGGCGGCGAGCGTGAGGCGGTTGCGCAGATGGAGGCTCGCGGCGCCGGGCAGCTCGATGCGATCGTCCACCCCATCCAGGTTCACGGCATTCGCGGACTGCCCGACACTCCAGGTCGCTCCTCCGGTCAGCGTGCCGTCGTTCGCGTGCCCGGAGGCATCCACCGCCAGCGCGCCGCTCCCCTCGTCCAGCAGGAGCCACGCGACCAGCTCCGGCGCCGCGACGCCGACCGGATGCGTCGCCAGGTCCTGCAGCCCATCGTCGTCGCTGACCGTGAGGGTCACCATGAAGGCGCCGGCGCTGCTGTACGTGTGGGTCGCGGTCGGGCCGGAGGCGATGCCGCCGTCCCCGAAGTCCCAGGACCAGGCGACCACGCTCCCATCCGGGTCGGCCGAGGCGGACCCGTCGAAGGCGGCCGCGAGCGGTGCCGTTCCCCCCTCGGGCGCCGGCGTGAAGCGCGCCTCGGGGACGGCGAGGCTGCCGTCTCCCGGGACCACCGTCACGCGCACGGTGTCGGCCGCGACGTCCCCTACGTTGTTGGTCACGACCAGCGTCACCACGGTCGTGCCGATCGGCAGCCGCAGCGCCGGAGTCGCGCCGATCGCGACGGGCAGCTCGTCGAGCCGCCAGGTGTAGCTGACGATGGCGTGCGCGGGGTCCGCGCTGCCGGAGCCGTCGAGCGGGACCGTCTCGCCGCCGTCGCGCTGGGAGTCGGCGACCACCAGGTCGGGGCCGCCGTCCGCGACGAGCGTGACCCCTGGACAGGCCGGGTAGACGTTCGCCTCGTCGCGCGCCGCCAGTCCTGAGGTGTCGCCCGCCGATACCGTCGCGCGGTAGTAATAGAGGTGACCATCGCACCCGATCGGGCTGAGCATCGTCTGGGTGCCGCAGTCGTACACCTCCGGCTCGGGGTGGAGATGCTCGTTGTGGTGCAGGAAGACCTGCGTCAGGCAGAAGAGCGCCTCTGGCGGATCCTCCGCATCGGCGATCGCGGCCGCTACGGTCACGGGGGTGTCACCGCCCGTCACGGGGTAGGTCGAGCCGTCGGCGGGGCTGGTGATCTCGACGCTGGGCGGCGTGCCGTTCACGACCACCCACAGGTCGGTCGAGTCCGCCTGTCCCAGGGCATCGGTCACCGTGAGCTGCACCGGAAACGCCTCGGGCCCGGACCCGGCGGGCACGAACAGGTGGATCGGGTTCTCGAGCGTGCTCGTGGCGCCGTCGCCGAAGTCCCAGGCATACGAGAGGGCTCCCTGCTCCGGGTCGAGGGAACCGTCGCCGAAGAAGCGCACCTCGAGCGGCCCCGGCCCGTGGTCCCGCTCGACCGTCGCCACCGCGGTGGGAGGCAGGTCGCCGTTCCCGGCGTAGCGGATCCGCAGCACCAGACTCCCGTAGTCGACGTAGATCACATCGCCGGACACCGGATCGATCGCGAAGGCGACCGGATGGCGGCCGCTGTCGATGAAGCGGTGGACCGCGATCGGCCGGTGGCTCGCGTCGAAGTCGAGGGTCCGGATCCAGTTCGACCCGTAGTCGCCGTGGAAGTAGCGCCCCACGTACTCCGGCGGATAGCTGCCGCCGGTGTACCAGACGCCCGCGGTGGAGGTGTTCCCCCCGAAGCGGTCGCTCACGATCGGCGAGGCGGGGTTGTCGAGGTCGACCGTCTGGGCATTCCCTCCCGCGTCGTAGATGCCGGTGCGCGCCGGTCCGGAGCCGTGGCGATAGTCGATCTCGGGCCGGTGGTGCAGTTGCCGGAGGTTCGCCGGGATCTGCTGCGCCGCGTTACAGGGGTTCGGCCAGGTCGGGCTCAGGCTGTCCTGCACCAGCAGGTTCTGGAAGGTGAAGTACTGCTGTGCGCAGCCGCCGACGCCGAACAGCGGGTTCGGGGCATCGAGGTTGTTGGTCGTGGCCGCGAGGTATTCGGAGGCCGCGGTCAGCCCCTCGTAGATCGGCCACCCGAAGTTCAGGTCGGGCGCGGTGACGACGTGAATGTCCTCCTCGGTGTTCCACCCGACGTCCCCGATCACCACCACGCCCGGGTCCCCCAGGGCGGGATCGTGGTTTCCCGTCCCCGGGCGCAGCGACATCCGGTACGGGTTGCGCAGCCCTCTCGCCCAGACGCGCGAGCGGGGCGCGCGCGGCGCGCCCGGGTCGAAGCGGGGGTTGGTCGCCAGACCGTTGCCGGTGGCGGGGTCGATCCGGATCAGCTTCCCCGAGAGCGAGTCGAGCAGCTGCGAGCGAAAGGCGCCGACGTTCTCCTTCGGAGTGATGATTCCGTCCAGGAGCGCCTGCGGTCCGTAGGCGTTGCCGGCGCTGCCGCCGTTGTCCATCGTCTCGTAGCTGGCGCCGTCGCCGCAGGTGGCGAGGAGCATGCCATCCGTCCCGAACAGCAGCGCCCCGACGCCGTGCGACTGGTGCACGATCGGAAACCCCGTGGAGGCGCTCTCGCCCAACAGCACCAGGCGGCTGCCGTAGTCGACCGACTCGAAGTCGTCTGCCGCGTTGGCGGTGTAGCGGGTGATCCGGCCGATGGTGGCGTTGAAGTACGCGTTGGTCGCGGGGTCGTAGGCGCCGGTGCCGTAGGTCAGCAGGTGATGGCGATCGACCACGTAGAGCAGGTAGATGTAGCCGTTGCTGAGGAAGTTCGGATCGAGGGCGAAGCCGAGCAGCCCGTAGTCACGCCAGTCGCCGACCTCCTCGCCGATGTCGATGAGCGGGGTGGCGTGCTTCACGCCATCATGGACGATCCAGACCTTGCCGCCTTTCTCCCACGCGAACATCCGCCCGGTGGCGTCGAACGTGACCCCGACGACGGCGTTCCAGCCGGAGGCGATCGGCTCCTCGACGAACCCCGACGGGATCGCGTGCGCTATGCCGCTCCAGACGAGACACGCGACCACTGCGGCGGCCCACACCGATCCCCTTGTCCGCACCGCTCCCCCCTCCCAGGCTGCCGAGGTACTCCTATATAGATACGGTCCTCCCGGAGGACAATCCAGGGGTCTCCCCTGAATTCCCGCTCCCTGCTTGGATTTCGGTCGCTACTGAGGGAGGCGGGGGTACGCTTGGTCGACTCTGGCCGCGCGCCGGAGCCGCCGGGCTTCGAGCGCCTGGCCGAGCGCCGCCCGCAGCCGCAGCTCGCGAAACAGCCGCGCCTCGCGCGGGCCGGTGACGAGCGCGCCGAGGTAACGCGCGGCGTCCGACGCCACCTGGCGCAGCGCCGCCCCGGGGAAGCCCAGGAACATGCGGCTCGACTCCGGTACTCCCCTCCAGCGCGCGAAGCTGCGTCCCAGGTCCCAGTACCAGCGCCGGTGGTACGCCCGCGTCGCACGCGACACATCGACCGGGTGATGGAGCACCACCGACGGCGCGTAGACGACCCGGAGGCCCGCGCCGCGCACCCGGAAGAAGAACTCGCTGTCGTCGGCGGAGATGAGCTCGGTCCCTTGCCGACCCAGGTCCTCGCGGAAGCCGCCCAGGCGCTCGAACACCTCCTGGCGGAAGAACATGCAGGCGCCGACCGGGACGAACATCGACGCGTCGCACTCGCGCTCCTGGTCCCCATGGTCGTACGCCAGCACCGCGCCGCCGGTGATCCGGTACGGCCCCTCGGTGACCAGCCAGGCGGGGGGCGTTCCGGACCAGCGAGGGATCACCCGGCCGCCGAACGCCATGTCCTCGCGCCGGCGAGCCACCTCGACCATCGCCGCCAGCCATGCAGGGTCGGGCTCGACGTCATCGTCGGTGAACGCCAGCAGGTCGCCCGCGGCCGCGGCGATGCCGGCGTTGCGGGCGCGGGAGTGGCCGGGGCGCTCCTCGCGCACGACCCGCGCGGGGAGATGGAGCCGGGCGGCCACCTCCGCCACCATCTCGGCGGTGCCGTCGCTGGAGCCGTTGTCGACCACGAGGATCTCCCAGTCGCTGCCGGGAGGATCCCAGGCGGGCGCGAGCGTCAGCAGACGGCGCAGATCCAACTTGCGATTGCGAGTGCAGATGATCAGCGACAGGCGCTTCATGCCCTGCCCAGTCCGGGGATGCGCGCGCGTATCGTGCGCCGCACCTCGGGGTCGAGGACGAAGAGGTAGGTCACCAGTGCGTACGGGACGAGCGCCGCGCCGACGCAGGCAAAATAAGTGACGTACGCCCCCGGGTCCGTGAGGTCGAAGAGGACGCGGAACGCCACCGCGTACAGGATCCCGGCGCCCAGGGCCGGCAGGTACGCTCGCCGGAAGAGCGACCCCGGCCGCATCGAGAGCAGCCGGCAGACGTACGCCGGCAGCAGCAGGGTCTGGGTGACGAGCAGGGGGATGGTGGTCCCCCATGCGACCCCGGGGACTCCCAGCGACCCCACCAGCAGGACCGACAGCACCAGGTTCGCCGCCGCCTCGCCGATGGCGAGGAACGCGTTCCAGCGGTGCCGGTTCATGGCGTAGAGGATGACGCTGCCCGTCAGCGTCGGCAGGGCCACGACCTGCCCGAGCGCCAGGATCCTCAGGACCGCCGCCGAGTCCGCGAACTCGGCGCCGACCCACAGGTCCAGGAAGCGACCCCGATCCAGGAAGAACGTCGCGAGCACCGGCGCCGCCAGCACGAGCGACAGGCTGGTGCCGCGCTCCATCAGTGCGCGCAGTCCCGCCAGATCGCGCCGCGCGTCCATCCCGGAGGCCGACGGTGTCAGCACGTTCGTCATCGAGCCGACGACCCCGCGAAGGAAGTCGATCAGCGTCGCCGCAATGCCGAACGTCGCCACCGCCGCCTTCGAAAGGAAGGCGGCGATCACGATGCTGTCGGTGTAGTAGACGACCTTTACCGCGAGCTGCAACAGCACGCTGGAGAGCCCATAACGCACCAGGTCGCGGGCAATCGCCCCGGCCGGCACCAGCGGCAGGAAGCGCACGTGCGGGAAGATCCGGCGCGCCATGACGTAGAGCACGGCGCACTGCAGCAGGGACGACAGGAGCACCGAACCCGCCAGCCCCGCGATCCCCCACCCGGCCGCGAGCGCCGCGATCGTCATGCCGGCGCGCACGATCGCGAGGCTCACCCCCACCGCGCTGGTCACGTCGTAGCGCCGGGCGCCGGCGAGCACGCCCGAGAAGAAGGCGAGCAGGAAGCCGAGCGCCAGGTTCGTGCCGGCGATCAGGACGAGCGCGCGCACCGTCCCGGCCGTCACGCCGGAGCCCGCGATCAGGAACCCCTCGAGCGAGAGGCCGAGCGGGACGAAGGCAAGAAACGCGATTCCCGCGGCGGCCGTGGAAGCGCCCATCGCGCGGCGCACCGTCTCGGCCAGCTGTCCCTGCTCCCCGAGCGCCTGCTCGCGCGCGGTGTAGCGGATCAGCGCCGAGCGCACCCCGAGGTCCATCAGGTCGAAATACCCGAGCATCGACCCGATGAGCAGCCACAGCCCGAAGCTCTCGCGCCCCAGGTGACCGATGATGAACGGGGTCAGCCACAGGCCGATGAGCAGGCGCACCGCCATGCTGACCCAGCTCGCCGCCACGTTCCAGGGCGTCGTGGGGGCCTTCATCTATTGCTGGCCACTGGTGGATCGCTGGAAAACGAGGACGCCGCCCGGCAGCTCCTCGCGGAGCCGGTACTCGCCGCGAGCGACCGCCTCGGCCGGCCAGCGCAGATAGCGCTCCCTTTCCTTCGGCAGCGGGTTGGCGCGGAACAGATCGGGATCCCAGATGACCATCTCGGGCCGCGCTTCGGGGTACTCCCACAGGCGCGAGGCGAGGTAGAGGCTCGGCCGCTGGGTGAGGATCGGCAGGTACGCCCCCGGCGCGCCCACGCTCGGCGCCTGCCCCACCGCCTCGAGCGCGGCGCGGCCGATCTCCGCATTCGCGGGTCGCAGAGCCTGGGACAGTTGCGCCACCGGCAGCATGCGCACGTCCTGCGCGGCGATAGCAGCAAGCATCCCGAGCGCGAGGCTCGCGGTGAGCGCTGACCGCCGTCCCGCCCGCTGCAGCACTCGCAGGCCGCCGACGATCACGAACGGCACCGCCAGGAGGTGGTAGTGCATGAACACCTCCTTCGCCGGGCTGAAGTCCACGAGGGCGGTGATGCCGGCGAACGGCAGGGCGACGAGCGCCAGCGGGCTCAGGAGGCCGACTCCGCCGAGCGCGCAGGCGACGTTGGCGAACATGGCGACGTTCTCCTCCCTGAAGATCGTCCGCAACAGGGGGCCGGGATCGCGCAGCGCCTGCGTCACGATCCCCGCCGGAGTGCCGCCGACCGCCGCGAGCGTGGAGTGCACCGCGCCTCCGAGGCCGGCGCCGCCGGCGGGCATCACCCAGCGCGTGGAGACGACCCACCACGCAAGGCCCAATGCCGCGGGGACCGCGATCCAGGGCCAGCGCCGCCGCTGCAGCAAGGCGACGCCTCCGAGGGCCACGGCGACGACCGCCAGATCCTCCCTGAAGCCGAGCAGGAGCACCACCAGCACGAGCGTTGCGGAGAGCGAGCCGCGCTCCCACGCCGCCACCAGCATCACCAGGAGCGGGACGCACATCTGCACGAAGTAGAACGCGCTCACCGACTGCCACAGCACCGTCGTTTGCACGGCCAGCGCCAGCGAGACGTAGAGCGCCGCCCGCGCCCCCGCGTCGCCGCGCAGGTGCCGGAACAGGATCCACGGGGCGATCCACAGGAGCAGGTTGCGCAGCACGATCAGCAGCGCCGGCGACGGCGAGGCCCAGAAGAACGGCAGCAGGAGGAGCTGCAACGGGGAGTTGTGCGCGCCGAAGTCGTTCCGCAGCGGCGGCCGGTTGAGGAGGTCCTGCAGCAGTCCGCTGCGCAGGAACTCCCCGTGGAGCGAGTTCCACAGGAGGTTCGCCGCGTACGCGGTGTCCTGCCCGTACTCGACGTCAGCCAGCCACGTGAGGCGCAGCAGGCCGACTGCGGTGGCGAGCACCCCGCCGACCGCGAGGGCGATCCCGAGGACGAGCCGGGCGCGCGCCGGGTCGTCGAGCCCGGCGCGCCGATCGACCAGGCAGGCGATCGTGAAGATCAGCAGCGTCGCTCCCAGGGTACGCCAGCCCGGAATACTCGGCAGGAGCGTCAGCGGCAGGAACAGGCATGCCGGCGACAGCGACCTCACCCGCGGGAGCGCCCGCCCGACGGCGAACGCCGCCGCGCCTCCGGCCGCCACCAACAGGAGCGCCCAGAGGGAGTCGTGCAGCCCGGTGGCGCGGGCGGCGACGCCGCCGAGCCAGACCCCGACGGCGACGAGCGCGCCGGTACCGAGCCGCGAGAGGGATTCCGCGTGGTCGGCTTGGCGGCCAGTGTCCGTAGGTGGGAGCATTCGCGTGGGGGGCCGCCGTTGCCGACCCCGGAGCGGCTAATCTAACCTGCGCCCCCCAGGCGCGCAACCCGCGTTTGCAGGCGCACCGGTCGCGGGATACGATTCAGGCCTCGATGATCGCGCCCCGCCTCCGCCGTCTCCTCCAGCCCGTCGCCATCCTGCTCCGGCCGCTGCTGCTGGGCTTTGGGGTCGGGATGATCCTGCTCGCGGCGGGGACCCTGTACCATATCCACGCCCCCTGGGTGAGGGCGAACGACCCGGCCGTGCCCGGCGCCGCGGCCGCCGTGCCGACCTCGAGCGCCGCGGACGTCGTCCTGGCGATCTCGAGCGGCGCCATCGCCGCCGCCGCCGACACCCGCCGCTTCGCGACGCTCGACCTCTCCTGGGGGTGGGCAAACCTGGTTGCCCAGGAGGTCGGCCCGTTTCGCGTTCTCGATCTCGACGAACCGTTGCCCCATCCGTTCCCGGCGCCGGCCGTGTTGATCTGGAGCGGCAGCGCCTGCCGCCGCTCCGACGCCGGATGGACCGGCTGGCTCAGGGAGCAGGTCGCGGCGGGAGCCACGCTGCTTCTCGAGATGCCCGCCGGCGATCTCGCCGCGCTCGGCGGCTTCGTCCCCGCGAGCGCGGCGGCCGTCGAGGAGCGGCGCCTCGTCCCCGCGGCGGATGGCCCGCTCGGCCCGCTCGATGCGGCCGCGCTCGCCGGGCTCGATCTCCCGGTCCGCGTCCAGCCGGGCGAGATCACCGTGGACGCCGAGGTGCTGCTGCGCGCGGGTGAGAGGCCCGCCGCCTTCGCCCGGGCGCTCGGCGGCGGTCGCGTCGTGACGCTCCTCTTCGATGCCGCGCGCCTCGTGACCTCGATCCAGCAGGGCACTCCCGGCGACGACCTGGTGGTTCGCAACCGCTATCCGGATCGACTGGCGCCGCGGCTCGAGAGCAACGATCTGGTGATCTCGCCGGCGCTCCTCGAGAACGAGGTCCCGGTCGCCGACCTCCTCGAGCGTCTGCTGGCTGGCTGGCTCGAGGACGAGAGGCCGCTCCCAGCCTGGTGGGGATACCCCGGGGGCGCCGCGGGCGCCTTCCTGATGACGCATGACGACGAGGGGTTCGGCGGGAAGGCGCGCTGGATGACGGAGCACGAGCGCCGGATCGGGGCCGTCTCCACCTCGTACTTCATGCCGTCCGGCCAGCGGCTGCTCCCCGAGGACGCGGTCGCGACCGCGGCCGACGGGAGCGAGATCGGCCTGCACTGGGACCGCACCGCGGCGGATGGGGCGCGCGCTGACCGCACCCTTGGTCCGCTGCGGCTGCTGCACGTGGAGCGGGGGCTGGCCGCCCAGCTCGAGTGGCTGCGCCAGCGTCTCCCCGCGGGGCAGCCGGTGCGCGCCTCGCGGGTGCACTTCCTCGAGTGGGACGCGACCTGGTCCGGCACGCTCGCGAAGCTCGCCGCGGTGGGGATCGCCGTGGACTCGACCTACGGCCTCGACCTCGACTGCCGCGGCTACCTGTTTGGGACCGGGCGGCCGTTTCGCCCGCTGGACGGGCGCGGGCTGCCGCTGCCGCTCCTGGAGGTGCCGCACGTCGGCTCCGAGGACCTCGGCGGATTCGACGCCGAGGCGCTCGAGCGGCTGCTCGCTTCCAGCCGCGACGGAAGGCACCAGGCGATCACCGTGCTGTTCCATCCGGTCACCTATGGCTGGCGCCCCTCGGTCGCGTTGTTCGACCACTGGAAGCGGAGCTATGAGAGGGCCGCGAGCGCCGAGCACGTCAGCCTGACGATGTCGGGCCTGGCCGGTTTCGAGGCGGCGCGTGCCGCCTCTCCCTTGACGAGCGTCTGGAAGGACGGGCGGCTCGAGATCCGCGGCCGTGCCGGGCGCGCCGATCTGGCGCTGGCCCTGCCGCTCGCGGCCGGCGGGCGGACGCTCACGGAGATTCGCTCCGCGGCGGGAGCGCTCAAATGGGATCGCACCGTCAGGATGGGACGCGACGCCGCGCTGGTCGTGGTCCCGGCGGGGGAGTTCGTGCTGGGCGCCACGTACGCCCCGGTGCGCCCATGAGCCGCGCGCGCGGGTGGCTCGCCTTCACCGCCGGCGTGCTTCTCGCGGTCGGGGTGCGCGCGGTCGACCTGCATCCGCTGGTGCTCCCCTCGAGCGACCCAGGCCGCATCGCGAGCGCCGCCGCCTCGCCGGGCGACGAGCCGGCGCCGATCGCGCTCTGGGTCGATCCTGCGTTGCTCGCCCCCGGCTTCGTGCCGCGCTCCTTCAGCGCCCGCGACTGGGGGCTCGCCTGGTCGAACCTGCTCCTCCAGGAGTTCGGCGCGCCGCGGATCGAAGCGCTCCCGGACCCGCCGTCGAGCCCGGCCGGCGTGATCGTGCTGACCGCGGGGGGTGCCCGCGGCGCCGCGAACCCGCAGGCGCTCGCCGTGGCGCTCGCCGATCTGGCGCGGGCCGGCAGGACGATCGTGATCGAGCTGCCGCCCCCCGGCCCGCTCGCGGACCTGGCGGGGCTCGCCGTGCCCGTGACGGCGTCTCTCGTCCCCACCTCCGAGCCGCTCTCCCCGGGCCCGGACGCCCCCTCCTGGTTACCCGCCGATCTCGGGACGCTCCCCGCCCCCACGGTGTCGCTGGCGGCCCGCGCCGGCGGCGAGGGGGTTCGCGTGCTGCTGCGTCGCGGCGCGTACGACGCCCTCGCCAGCCGGACGCTGGGTGGCGGCACGGTGATCGGCGTGGCCTTCGACCTCGGGCGCTTGCTGGCGGCCTGGCAGCAGGGGACTCCCGGCGAGGAGTTTCGCGTCGTCTCGCGCTGGAGCGAGCGCACCGGCGTCGCGGCGGTGCAGAGCGTCGATCTCGTCGCCGAGCCGCGCCTGCTCGAGGCGGCGATCCCGTTCGCGGACCTGCTCGAGCGCGTGGTCGCCGACGAGATCCGCCGCGCCTCCGGGTTGCCCGGCTGGTGGCCGATCCCCGACGCCGCCCCCGGCGGCTTCGTGCTGACCCACGACGAGGAGGGTGTCGGGGACCCGTCCGCCTATCAGGCGGAGTACGCGGGCGAGCAGGGGAGCCCGACCACCTTCTTCGTCGTCCCCGGGAGGATGCGGGGGGCGGGCGCCTCCCGCCTGCGCGCCGCGGGGGCCGAGATCGGCCTGCACTGGGACCGCGGCTTTCCGGAGCCGCGGCTGCGCAAGATCGGGGTTGGCCTGTTCCAGCCGCTCGCGATTCGCGACGGGCTCGACGACCAGCTGCAGGCGATCGTCCGGCTCGCCGAGCCGCAGCCGGTGGTGAGCCATCGCCTGCACGGCCTGCTGTGGGGGGACGATTGGTCGGGGACGTTCCGGGCGCTGGCGGCGGCCGGGCTGCGCCTCGATTCCTCCTTCGGTCCGACCGGCGACGTGCCCCCGGGGTATCCGTTCGGCACCGCGCTGCCGTTCCACCCGCTCGATGACAACGGCCGGCCGTTTGCGCTCTGGGAGGTGCCGTTCACCTACCAGGACGACGAGAGCATGGTGCGCGGCGACACCGCGCGCCTGCTGGCCGCGAACGCCGCGCTTGGCCACGGCCTGGTCGTGCCGATCTTCCATTCGACGACGATGTCGTACGTCCCTTCGGTCGATCGTTTCGAGGAGTGGCTCGCGGCGCCCGCGGCCGCGGCGGCCGCCCGCCACTGGCGAGGCCGCTTCAGTGACCTGCTCGCCTTCCTCGACGCGCGCGACAGCGCCCGGGTCGAGCTCGAGGCGTGCAGCGCCCAGCTCTGCCGATTCGCGGCGCGCGCCTCGGGGCCGGGACAGAGCTTGCAGCTTGCCACCACGACCGCCGGAGGCAAGCTCGCCGCCTGTCTCGTCGACGGGTCCCCTCAAGATCTGGCGGCGCTGCCGCACCCGGATGCGGGGCGGGTGCTCCTGCCGCTCGCACCGGGGGAGCACCGCGTGGAGCTGCGCTACGGGGCGGGGTCATGAGCCCGCCCACCGTCAGCGCGGTGCTGCCGGCCTGGAACGCGGCCCGCTGGGTCGGCCGGGCCGTCCGCTCGGCGCTCGCTCAGACGCTGCCGCCGTGCGAGGTGATCGTCGCCGACGACGGCTCCACCGATGGCACCGCGCAGGCCGCCGCGATCACGCCGCAGATCCGGGTGTTGCGGTTGCCGCATCGCGGCCAAGCGGCCACGACGAACGCCGCCATCCGGGAGGCGCGCGGTGAGTGGGTGGCCATCCTGCACGCCGACGACGAGTGGCTGCCGGAGAAGACCGCGGTGCAGCTCGCGGCGCTGCCGCGCCTGCCCGAGGCCGGGGTCATCTACTCCGATCTCATGCTGGTCAGCCCCGCCGGCGACGAGATCGGGCGCTTCCTCCCCGGCAAGGCGCACGCCGCCGAGGGGTGGGTGTTCGACGCCCTGATCGAGCAGTGCTTCGTCCTCCCGTCGTCGGCGTTGATCCGCCGGAGCTTGTTCGCGCAGGAGGGGCTGTCGTTTCCGGAGGATCTCGAGGTCGCCCTCGACTACGAGCTGTGGCTGCGGGCGGCGCGGCGGCATCGGTTCCTCAGGGTGGAGGCCCCGCTGGTGCGGCGCACCCTCCTCCCCGGCGCCGCCTCCACCCGGGACGCCGCGTTGCACCAGGACCACGTCGTTCTCATGCGCCGGCTGCGCGAGCGGCTGATCGCGGACGAGGGAGCGGCCGCACGCGCGTTGCCGCGGCTCGCGGCGCGTCTGGGCCGGGCGGAATTCATCCATGGGCTCGACCGCTACCGCGGCGGCGATGTCGCCGGTGCTCGCCGGGAGCTCGCGCAGAGCCTCCGCCACCACCCGAGCGCCGCGGCTGTGGCGTGGTGGCTGCTCGCGCTCATGGGCCGTCCGGGGCGCGCTGTCGCGCTCGGCCGGCGCCGCTCGCGCCGCACGCCGTGACCGAGATGCCACCCGCATGAGAGCCGCGCCAGGCGCCTCCGGCTCCCGCATCCTGGGGAACGTCGTCTCGGGTTGGGGGCAGTTCGCGCTCACCATCGCGGCAGGTCTGTTCCTTACCCCGTTCGTGATCCACCGCGCGGGTGATGCCGGCTACGGCGTGCTCATCCTGGTCGAGTCGATCCTCGGCTACTCCGAGTTCCTCTACCTGGGACTGGGATCGGCGATCAGCCGCTACGCGGCACGCTTCCGCGGCGAGCACGATCGGGCAGCGCTGCGCACCCTGGGGGGGACGGTGCTCGCACTCTACCTTGGCTGCGGCACGCTGCTTGCCGCGCTCGTGCTGCTCTTCGCCCCGGTAGTGCCTCGCCTTTTCGACCTATCTCCCGATCTTGCCGCGGACGCCGTGCTGGCGGTAAGGGTGCTGGGACTGTCGACCGCGATTGCCTTCCCGGCGTCGGCGTTCTCCGGCCTGCTGCGCGGGCACGAGCGGATTGCGACGCTGAATGCCATCAAGGCGGCTGAGCTGCTCCTCCGGGTAACTCTCCTGGTCTGGCTCCTCCGGCCCGAGCATGCGCTCCGCACCCTGGTTCTGGTAGGCGCCGCGACGGGAGTCGCGGGTGCCTTGTGCCGCGTCATCGCCGCGCTGCCGGTGCTCGGATTCCTGCCGAACCCGCGCGCCTTCCGGCGGGAGATGCTCCGCCGCATTGCCGGTTTCTCGTTCCTCTCCTTCCTCGTCGATCTCGCCCAGCGGGTGCTGTTCAAGACCGACAGCGTCCTGATTGGCGCCTACCTCCCCGCCGCCGCGATCACCTCCTACGCCGTGCCGGGGCGGCTGGTCGAATACGCCCGCCAGCTCCTGCTGCAGGTACGCGAGGCGCTGCAGCCGCGCTTCGCGCTGCTCGCCGTCGAGCCGGGAGGCGCGGCGGCGCTCCTTCCTGAAGCCGGACGCTGGGGGGCCCTGCTCGGGCTGCCACTCGTGTCGTCTCTGGTGTTCGGGGGACCGGCTTTTCTGGAGGTCTGGATCGAGGAGTCGTTCCCCCACAGCGCGGTCATCCTGGCGTGTCTGGGCGTGGCGCAACTGGTGCGCGCTCCCGGCTACGCCTGCGAGGCGGCCTTGTGGGGCGCGGGCCGGGTGGGCTGGCTCTCCGGTCTGCTGCTGGTCGAGGCGACTGCGAACCTCGGATTGAGCATCGCGTGGATTGGCCGCTACGGGATCACCGGAGTGGCGGTCGGCACGCTGGTCCCTGCCGTGTTGCTCTCTGCCATTGTGATGCCCTGGCTGGCATGTCGGGCGACGGGCGCATCGCTGTCGGGATTCATCGGCAATGCGTGGGGGCGACCCCTGCTCGCCGCGCTGCCAATGGTCGCGGTGCACGCCGTGCTGCGCCCCGCGGTAGGCGCGACGTGGGCCGACCTGAGCTGGCGCGTCGGCGCAGGGGTTCTCGTCTATCTGGGGGCGGCGTGGTGGGTGGGGCTGCGTGAGACGGAGCGCCACCACATCCTCCAGCTGCTCCGGTCACGCCGCCGAGCGTGAGGTTCGGCCTCGCGTAGATCGTGTTCATCACGTCCTATCCGGCGGGGACAGCCGCCAAACGAGACGACTACCGGGCCCGGCGGCTTCATCGCCGTGGATCCGGACGGCAACCCAATCCTGGTCGATCGGCACTTCTGACCGCCTTGACGGCATCACCCGCCCGGCCGTAGCCTTGGCGTCATCCCCCAGGACCCCACCCGGAGGAGCGCTCATGACAACCGAGATGGTGGTGCAGCCGCTGCGCCCCGGCCTGTGGCGCTGGACCGCTCCGCACCCTGAGTGGCGTCCCGAGAAGGACAAGCCGGGCGGCTGGGGGGAGAGCGTCGGCTGCGTCTACTTCGAGCCGGCGAGCGGGGCGCGCGACGCCGTGGTGCTCATCGATCCGCTGGCGCCGCCCGACGGGACTCCCGACGCGGAGCGCTTCTGGCGTGCCCTCGACCGTGATGTCGAGCGGTGCAAGGTGCCGGTGGCGATCCTCCTCGGCAACCACTATCACGAGCGCAGCGCGGAGGCGATCTTCGATCGCTACGTACGCCGCCCCGGCGCGTCGATCTGGGCGCGGCAGGCCGCGCGCGGGCTCGTCCACTGCCCCGTGACCCGGACGTTCGAGCCGGGGGATCCGCTGCCGGGAGGCGTGCAGGCGATCGCGATCCAAGGGATGGAGGAGACCGAGACGGCGTTCCTGCTCGCGGCGCACGACGCGATCGTCTTCTCGGATGCGGTGCTCGGCGCCGGGAACGGCCGCGTGCGACTCGCCCCGGCGTCCTGGGCGCCCGCGGATGCCGAGTCGCAGGCCCGCTACCGCGCCGCGTTCCGCGCCTCCGTCGCGCGCCTGCTTGATCTCCGGCTCGACTCGCTGCTCGTCTCGCACGGCGAGATCGTCGCCACCGGCGGCCATCGCGCCCTGATGGAAGCCCTCGACGCCCCGGCCTGGGGGGAGTAGACGCGGACCGGTAACCTCTTCACTGCCCCCCGCCTTTTTACGCCGTTTTTATCTCCCCCGGATTACCCTCCCCCGGTAACTCCTCCTTTTTTTGCCGTCCTTTTCGTTGCTCCCGCTAGCTTTGTCCCCGCTGCGCCGCGGCGTGGCCGGCCTCGACGCGTGGCGCCGCAGGCGCGAGCGCACCTCGGAGGATTCGTATGAGCGCTGTCGATCTGCGGGGGAAGTCGCGAGGCGTTGGGGCGCGCCGGATCGGGGGACTGCTGGTTGGCGCCGTACTGGTCGTGGGGCTCCCGTCGCAGGGGGTCGCGGCCGCGGTGACCGGGGAGGATGGGGAGACGGAGGCGCAGCCCGCGCCCGAGCCGCCGCGGCTCCGGGTGCACGGCTTCGCGGACGTGTTCTACGCGTACAACGACAACCATCCCGAGGACGGCGACAGCTTCTTCGCCGGCACCGGCACCACGGCGAAGCGCGCGGATGAGTTCAGCCTCAACCAGGCGCAGATCGAGCTGTCGGCCGAGCCGGCGCCTCTCGGCTTCCGGGTGGCGCTCGGCTTCGGCACCGCGGTCGAGGTGGTCCACTCGGGGGAGCCGGAGGGCTCCGCCGTCGGCCAGGACGTATGGCGGAACGTCGTCTACGCCTCCGTCCTCTACCGGGCGCCGGTGGGGAAGGGGCTGCTGTTCGAGGGGGGAATCTACCCCTGCCACATCGGCTTCGAGGCATTCAACAGCAAGGACAACTGGAACTACACCCGCTCGTGGATGGGGGAGCTGTCGCCGTACTACCAGACGGGGCTCCGGGTGAGCTACCCGTTCACCGATCGCTGGACGGCGGAGCTGCACGTCGTGAACGGCTGGCAGCTCATCTCCGATAACAACTCCGCCGCGACCTTCGGCACGCGCGTCGCCTATTCCGGCCCGCGGGCGTCGGTGTCGTTCAACACGCTGGCTGGCCCGGAACTCCCCGACGACGACGAGGACTGGCGCATCCTCGGGGACATCGTCGCGACCGTCCCCGTCGGTGCGTCCTGGACGCTGGGTGCGAGCCTCGACGCCGCCCGGCAGGACGAGCCGACCGGGGAGACCGCGCATTGGGCCGGCGCCGCCGTCTACGCCCGCTACGCGCCGCCCGAGTCGAAGCTGGCGATTGCGCTGCGTCTGGAGCGCTTCGACGACGACGACGGCGCGATCTCGGGGACGCCGCAGCGGCTCGACGAGGGGACGCTCACCCTCGAGTACCGCCCCACGCCGAACCTGATCGTGAAGCTGGAGGGACGTCACGACAAGTCGACGGCGGATGCCTTCGCGGCCGAGGCGGCGGCCGACGGCTCGCCTGCCTTCGTGGACGGCCAGACGCTGATCCTGCTGGGCGTCGTGGCGGCGTTCTGATCGGGCCCGAGGCAGCGGGCCGGTTTTTTTACGTCGTTTTTATCCATCCCGCGCTACGGTGGAGCGGGTCGGGTCCGGGGGCAGGTCGAGTCGTGCACGGCCGCCGGGGGCGGTGAGAGAGGTCCGGGAATGCTGGACGTCGCGATCGTGATCCTGGTGCTGTTGTTCTTCGCCGCGTCGTGGCTCTACGTCCGCGCGTGCGATCGGCTGTGAGGAGGATGCTGTGAGCCTGGACTACGCCGTCGGCCTCGCGCTGACGCTGCTCCTGCTCGGATACCTCGTGTACGCGCTGCTCCGCCCGGAGCGCTTCTGAGGCCGCGATGACCTGGAACGGCTGGCTGCAGATCCTCGTCTACTCCGTCGCCGTACTGGCGTGCGTCCGGCCGCTCGGGCGCTACATCCACCGCGCGATGGAGGGGGAGAAGCACCCGCTCGCGCGCCTGCTCGGTCCGCTGGAGCGACTCATCTACCGCGTCTCCGGCATCGACCCCGCGAGCGAGCAGGACTGGAAGGGGTACGCGGCGGCGCTTCTCGCCTTCAGCGTCGTCGGCGTGCTGGTCACCTACGCGATCCAGCGCCTGCAGGCGGTCCTGCCGTTCAACCCGCAGCACCTCGCGGCCGTCGAGCCCTGGTCGGCGTTCAACACCGCCGTCAGCTTCACGACCAACACGAACTGGCAGGCGTACTCGGGCGAGGTGACCATGAGCTACCTCACCCAGATGGCGGGCCTCGCCTGGCACAACTTCACCTCCGCCGCGGCGGGGATCGCCGTGGCGATGGCTCTCGCGAGGGGCCTGACCCGGAAGGGGACGGGAGTCCCGGGGACCATCGGCAACTTCTGGGTGGATGTGACGCGCTCGACCGTCCACATCCTGCTGCCTCTGAGCGTCGTCTTCGGACTGCTCCTCGCCTCCCAGGGCGTGATCCAGAACCTGAGCCCCTACCGTGAGGTCACTACCGTGGAGGGTGCGAAGCAGGTGCTGGCGATGGGGCCGGTGGCCTCGCAGGAGGCGATCAAGGAGCTGGGGACGAACGGGGGCGGGTTCTTCAACGCCAACAGCGCGCACCCCTTCGAGAGTCCGAGCCCGCTGACGAACTTCATCGAGATGTTCCTGATCCTGCTGATTCCCGCGGCGCTCACCCACACCTTCGGCCTGATGGCAGGGGATGCGCGGCAGGGGTGGGCGCTGCTCGCGGCGATGGCGATCCTGTACGCCGCCGGGGTGGGCGCCTGCTACTGGGCCGAGTCGGCGGACAGCCCGGTGTTGGCCGGGCTCGACGCGGCGCACGGCGCCGGAAACCTCGAGGGGAAGGAGGTGCGCTTCGGCATCGCGAACTCCGCGTTGTTCGCGACCGTCACTACCGATGCCTCGTGCGGCGCGGTGAACTCCATGCACGACAGCTTCACGCCGCTGGGCGGGCTGGTGCCGCTGTTCAACATCCAGCTCGGCGAGGTGGTCTTCGGCGGGGTGGGAGCGGGCCTTTACGGCATCCTGGTGATGGCGGTCCTGTCGGTGTTCATCGCGGGGCTGATGGTGGGCCGCACCCCGGAGTACCTGGGGAAGAAGATCGAGACCCGCGAGGTGAAGGCGGCGATGCTGTACGTGCTCGTCTTCCCGCTGACGATCCTGGCGCTCTCCGCCTGGTCGGCCCTTGTCCCCTACGGCCTGTCGTCGCTCAACAACGCGGGCCCCCACGGGCTCAGCGAGATCCTCTACGCCTTCACCAGCGCCGCCGGGAACAACGGCTCCGCCTTCGCCGGCCTGAACGCGAACACGCCCTGGTACAACGCCGCCCTGGGCCTCACGATGCTCATCGGCCGCTTCTGGATGATCGTGCCGGCGCTCGCCATCGCCGGCTTCCTCGCGGGGAAGAAGACGGTGCCCCCCGGCCCCGGGACGCTGCCGACGAACGGCCTCACGTTCGCCGCGCTGCTCGTCGGCGTGATCGTCATCGTGGGCGCCCTGACCTTCTTTCCCGCGCTGGCGCTCGGGCCCGTCGTGGAGCACTTCCTCGCCGGGGCGGGGAGGGTATTCTGATGATGCTGAATCCGACCGCAACCTCCCCGCGCAAGGTCCGGGCGGTGTCGGCGTTCGACCCGGCGCTGCTGCGCCGCGCCCTGGCCGACTCCCTCCGCAAGCTCGCGCCCCAGACGATGGCCCGCAACCCGGTCATGTTCGTCGTCGAGGTGGGCGCCGTCCTGACCACACTCGTCTGGATCCGGGATCTGGTCGCCGCGCCGGACGGCGCAGCGCCCGCCTGGTTCACCGGAAACGTGACGCTGTGGCTCTGGTTCACGGTCGTGTTCGCGAATTTCGCCGAGGCGGTCGCCGAGGGACGCGGCAAGGCGCAGGCCGCGGCGATGCGGGGGCTGCGGGAGGAGACGACCGCGCGCCGGCTGCGCGACGGGCGGGAGGAGCGGATCGCGGCGTCGGCGCTGCGCAAGGGAGATGAGGTCGCCGTCGAGGCGGGCGAGATGATCCCCGGGGACGGCGAGGTGATCCAGGGGATCGCCTCGGTCGACGAGTCCGCGGTGACTGGAGAGTCGGCGCCGGTCATCCGCGAGAGCGGCGGCGACCGATCCGCGGTGACCGGCGGCACCAAGGTCCTGTCCGACAGGATCGTGGTCCGGATCACCGCCGACCCGGGCGAGTCGTTCCTCGACCGGATGATCGGGCTGGTGGAGGGGGCGAAGCGCCAGAAGACGCCGAACGAGATCGCCCTGCACGTCCTGCTCTGCGGCATGACGATCATCTTCCTCATCGCCTGCGTCACGCTCGTGCCGTTCGGCCTGTACTCGGGCGTCGCGCTGTCGGCGACCGTGATCGTCTCGCTCCTCGTCTGCCTGATCCCGACGACCATCGGCGGATTGCTCTCCGCGATCGGGATCGCCGGGATGGACCGGCTCATCCGCAAGAACGTCATCCCCACGAGCGGCCGCGCGGTCGAGGCGGCCGGGGACGTCGACACCATCCTGCTCGACAAGACCGGGACGATTACGCTCGGGAACCGCATGGCGAGCGAGTTCCGCCCCGCCCCCGGCGTGCGGCCCGAGGATCTCGCCGACGCGGCGCAGCTCGCAAGCCTCGCCGACGAGACGCCGGAGGGGCGATCGATCGTCATCCTGGCGAAGGAGTTCGGGCTGCGGGGGCGGGAGGTGCAGCGGCCGCACATGGCCTTTGTCCCGTTCACGGCGCACACCCGGATGAGCGGCTGCGATATCGACGGCCGGGCGGTCCGCAAGGGAGCGGTCGACGCGATCGCCCGGCATGTTGCGGGCCTCGGCGGCAAGCTCCCCGAGGCGGTCGAGCAGGGCGCGCACGACATCGCCCGCACGGGGGGAACGCCGCTCGCCGTTTCGGACGGGCCGCGGGTGCTCGGCCTCGTGCACCTCAAGGACGTGGTGAAGGGAGGGCTCAAGGAGCGGTTCGCGCAGTTCCGCCTGATGGGCCTGCGCACCGTGATGATCACCGGTGACAACCCGCTGACCGCGGCGTCGATCGCGGCCGAGGCGGGGATCGACGACTTCCTCGCCGAGGCCACCCCGGAGGACAAGCTCCGCCTGATCCGCGCGGAGCAGGCGAAGGGGAAGCTCGTCGCCATGACCGGCGACGGCACGAACGACGCGCCCGCGCTGGCCCAGGCGGACGTCGCCATCGCCATGAACACCGGCACGCAGGCCGCCAAGGAGGCCGGGAACATGGTAGACCTCGACAGCAACCCGACGAAGCTGCTCGAGGTGGTCGAGGTCGGCAAGCAGCTGCTGATCACCCGCGGCTGCCTGACGACCTTCTCGATCGCCAACGACGTGGCGAAGTACTTCGCCATCCTGCCGGCCCTGTTCGTCGGCGTCTACCCGGAGATCGCCCCGCTGGACGTCATGCGCCTCGCCTCGCCGCGCAGCGCCATCCTGTCGGCGGTCATCTTCAATGCGCTGATCATCGTCGCCCTGATCCCGCTGGCGCTGCGCGGCGTCCGTTACCGCCCGCTCGGCGCCGACGTGCTGCTGCGGCGCTCGCTGCTGATCTACGGAGTCGGGGGCGTCATCGCGCCGTTCGCCGGCATCAAGACGATCGACCTCGTGCTGGGCCTCGTCGGCCTGGTCTGAGAGGAGGCAAGGCGTGCTGAGACAGATCGCTCCCGCGCTGCGGCTCTCCGCGGCGACGCTCCTCCTGACCGGGATCGCGTATCCGCTGGCCCTCACCGGCGTGGCGAGGATCGCCTTTCCGGGCGCGGCCTCCGGCAGCCTGGCCCGCGATGCGTCGGGGGAAATCGTCGGCTCGGAGATCGTCGGGCAGGCGTTTGCGACGCCGCCCTACTTCCAGCCGCGCCCGTCGGCGGCAGGCGCCGACTACGACGCGGCCGCATCCTCCGGCTCGAACCTCGGGCCGACCTCCGCGAAGCTGCGCGAGCGAGTGCTCGCCGACGTGGAGCGGCTGCGGCGGGAGAACCCGGAGGCGGAGGGGCCGCTCCCGGCGGAGCTGGTGACGGCCTCGGGAAGCGGCCTCGATCCGCACCTGAGCCCCGCGGGCGCGCGCTGGCAGGTTCCGCGGGTCGCGCGCGCGCGCGGCGTCGAGCCGGCCGAGATCGCAGGCCTGGTCGAGGCCGCCATCGAGCCACGCGCCTTCGGGCTCCTGGGGGAGGCGAGGGTCAACGTCCTGCTCCTCAACCTGGAGCTGGATCGACGCTACGGGCGTCCGCAGGGGGCGCGGGCCACGGGAAGCGCTGCATTAGAATGAGGGGGTCGCCGGCAGCCGCGTCTGGCCGCCGGCTCGCGGAGGCGCAGGTGGGCGACCGGCGGCTCGAGGCGCGCCGCACCCGGCGGCGGCGGTGACGACACAGCGGAGCGACGGCCGCCCGGATCCGGACGCGCTGCTGGCGCGCGCCGAGGCCGAGGAGGCGGAGCGCGGCCACGGCCGGTTGAGGGTCTTCTTCGGCGCCGCCCCGGGCGTCGGCAAGACGTACGCGATGCTCGAGGCCGCCCGCGTGCGCCGCCGGGAAGGCATCGACGTCGTCAGCGGCTGGATCGAGACCCACGGGCGAGCCGAGACCGAGGCGCTCACCGAGGGGCTCGAGCGGCTACCGCCGCGCGAGGTCGATTACCGCGGCGTGCGCCTCCGGGAGTTCGACCTGGAGGCGGCGATCGCGCGCCGCCCCGGCCTGCTGCTCGTCGACGAGCTCGCCCACACCAACTCTCCCGGATCGAAGCACGCCAAGCGCTGGCAGGACGTCGAGGAGGTGCTCGAGGCCGGCATCGACGTCTACACCACGCTCAACGTGCAGCACCTCGAGAGCCTGAACGACGTCGTCGCCCAGATCACGACGGTCGCGGTGCGGGAGACCGTTCCCGACTCGGTCTTCGAGAAGGCGCACGAGGTCGAGCTGGTCGATCTCACCCCCGACGATCTGCTGCAGCGCCTGCGGGAGGGGAAGGTGTACGTCCCCGCCGAGGCCGAGCGCGCCATCGATCGCTTCTTCCGTAAGGGAAACCTGATCGCCCTGCGGGAGATGGCGCTCCAGCGCACCGCCGAGCGGGTCGATGCGCAGATGGCGCGCTGGAAGCAGGAGCAGGGGATCGCCCAGCCGTGGCCGACGCGGGAGCGGATCCTGGTGGCGCTCGGCCCTGCGCCGCAGTCGGCCGACCTGGTCCGCGCCGCCTACCGCATGGCGGCCAGGCTGCACGCACCCTGGATCGCCCTGTCGGTCGAGACCCCCGCGTTCCATCGCCTTCCCGTCCGGGACCGGGAGATGGTCGCGGCGCACCTGACACTGGCGGAGCGGCTCGGCGCGGAGGCGGCGGTGATGGCCGCCGAGGACGTGAGCCAGGCGGTGCTGGACCTTGCCCGGCAGCGCAACGTCACCCGCATTCTCGTCGGGAAGCCGACCCACCCCCGCTGGCGCGACCGGATCCAGGGATCGCTGGTCGAGCGGCTGGTGCGCGGCTCCGGCCCCATCGACGTGCTCGTCACGACCGGTGAGCCGGAGGAAACTCCCGCCGCCGCGCGCGCCGCGCCGACTCCTCCGACGCCGCTCCGCGAGTACCTCTGGGCGGGAGCCGTGGTGCTGGCCAGCACGGCGCTCTGCGCCTCCGTCCGCCCCTTGCTCGAGATGGTCGATGAGGCGATGCTCTACCTCCTTGGCGTGTTGTTCGTCGCCAGCCGCTTCTCCCGTGGCCCGGCGATCGTGGCCAGCCTGCTGAGCGTCGCCGCGTTCGACTTCTTCTTCGTCCCGCCCTTCCTGACGTTCACCGTCACCGACACCCGCTACCTGCTCACGTTCGGGGTGATGCTGGCTACGGGGCTCGTCGTCAGCAGCCTGACGGTGCGGATCCGGCAGCAGGCCGAGGCGGCGCGGGACCGCGAGCGGCGGACCGCGACGCTCTACGCCATGACCCGCAGCTTCGCGTTCTGGCGCGGCGTTTCCGAAATCGCCGAGGCGGCGGCGCGCCACGTGGAACTGCTGTTCGAGATCGATGCCGTGGTCCTGATACCGGACGCCGACGGCGGACTCGTGGTCCGCGGCGGCTCGGGCGAGAAGGTCGCCGCATCGGAGCGCGAGCTCAGCGTGGCGCGCTGGGTCCTCGCCCACGGGCGAGCCGCGGGGTACGGCACCGATACGCTGCCTGGCACGGAGGCGCTGTTCCTGCCGCTCGCGGGGGGCAAGGCCCCGGTCGGCGTGCTCGGGGTGGCCGTCGGGCGCCGGGGTGCGCCGCTGACCCCGTCGCAGACGCAGCTCCTTGACGTCTTCGCCAGCCACACCGCGCTGGCGCTGGAGCGGGCCCTGCTGACCGAGGAAGCGGAGCGCGCGCACCTGACGGTCGAGACGGAGCGCCTGCGCAACGCCCTGCTGAGCGCGATCTCGCACGACCTGCGCACGCCGGTGGCGGCGGTCATGGGATCGGTGACCAGCCTGCTCGACGAGGGAGCGGGCCTCGACGAGGAGAGCCGGCGGGATCTGCTCGAGACGATCCGGGACGAGGCCGATCGCCTCAGCCGCCTCCTCGCCGACGTGCTGGATCTCACCCGCATCGAGTCCGGCGCCTTGACCGCCCGCAAGGAGTGGTTCCCGCTGGAGGAGGTGGTCGGGGCCTCGCTGGCGCGGCTGGAGGAACGCCTCGAGGGGCGGGAGACCAAGGTCGACCTGCCCGGCCCGCTCCTCCTGGTGCCGCTCGATGCGGTGCTGGTGGAGCAGGTGTTCGTCAACCTGATCGAGAACGCGATCAAGTACACCCCCCCGGGGTCGCCGATCGAGATCGGAGCGGAGGTGGCGGGAGACGTGCTCACGGTCGAGGTCGCGGATCGCGGTGCGGGGATCCCGGCGGGGGACGAGGAGAAGATCTTCGAGAAGTTCTACCGCGTCCTCGGCGCGGGGGACGCGGGGGGGACCGGACTGGGACTCGCCGTCTGCCGCGCGATCGTCAAGGCGCACGGCGGCAGGATCTGGGCGGAGAACCGCGCCGGCGGAGGCGCGGTCTTCCGCTTCACGCTGCCGGTGGAGGGAGTGCCGCCCGCCATTGAGGACACCCCGGCCGCTGCCGGCGAGGCGGCGACGTGACCGACCGGAAGCCGGCCGATGCGGCCGCGGCAACCCCCGGGCCGCTGATCCTCCTGATCGAGGACGAGGCGGCGCTCCGGCGCTATCTGCGACCGAGCCTGGCTGCCCAGGGGTACCGGCTGATCGAAGCGGAGGGGGGGATGGAGGGGATCGGCCTGGCGAAACAGCATGTCCCCGACCTGGTCCTGCTGGATCTCGGCCTGCCGGATCTGGATGGGCTGGAGGTGACGCGGCGGCTCCGCGAGTGGAGCCGCGTGCCGATCATCGTGCTGTCGGCCCGCGGCCAGGAACGCGACAAGGTCGACGCGCTCGACGCGGGGGCGGACGACTACCTGACCAAGCCGTTCGGCTTCGGCGAACTGCTCGCCCGTATCCGGGTGGCGATGCGCCACGTCGCCGCGGTAGAGGCGGGGGGGCGGGTCACGGAGTTCTCCTGCGGGCCCCTGCGGGTGGACCTGGGGGCGCGGCGCACCTTCATCGACGGCCAGGTGGTCCATCTGACGGCGATCGAGTATCGGCTGCTCGCAACCTTGATCGAGCACGCCGGAAAGGTCGTGACCCACCGGCAGCTCCTCCAGGCGGTGTGGGGACCGGGCCACGCCGAGCAGGCACACTACCTGCGCGTCTACATGGCGCACCTGCGCCGCAAGCTCGAGGCCGACCCGACCCGGCCGCGGATCTTCCGCACCGAGATTGGCGTCGGGTACCGGCTGATCTGGTCCTGAGAATCCCCCTCGCCGTTGAACCTTGGTGAGACGATCGCGTAACAACAGGCGTATCTCCCTAGGCTCCGTGCGCGCCCGGCTGCCGGTCGCAGCGGGGCCGCGACCGTTCCCCAAGTCCGCCTGGAGGCACCATGAAGCCGCGCCCTGCCGCGTTCGTCATCGCTTTGTTCGCCGTGATCCTGCCGGCGATCTCGCTGCCCCACGCGGCGGAGTCGCTGCCGGACGGCTTCTACCGCTATCCGAGCATCGGCGGCGGGGCGATCGTCTTCGCCGCCGAGGGGGATCTATGGAAGGTGCCGGCGACGGGAGGGTTGGCGATGCGCCTGACCGCGCACGAAGGCGAAGAGAGGATGCCAAAACTTTCGCCGGATGGCCGCTTCATCGCCTTCACCGCGCAGTACGAGGGGAATGACGACGTCTACGTGATGCCCGCGACCGGGGGGGAGCCGGTGCGGCTGACCTTTCATCCGATGCCGGACCAGACGCTGGGGTGGACGCCCGACGGCAAGGTGCTGTTTCGCAGCCGGCGCGATCACCCCCATGCGGACTATCGCTGCTACACCCTGCCGCCCGAGGGGGGAATCCCGTCGATGATCCCGCTCGAGCCCGCCGCCTGGGTGGCGTTCGAGCCGAAGGGGCAGCGCCTCGCGCTCCAGAAGATCGGGCTCGAGTTCCACAACTGGAAGCGTTACCAGGGAGGGGAGGCGGAGCAGATCGAGGTCGGCACCCTCGCCCCGCTCGCCTTCACGGAGGTCACCCAGCATCCCGGCAAGGATGCTTTTCCAATGTGGGCCGGCGACGGCCGGATCTACTTCGTCACCGACCGCTGGGGCCGGCCGAACCTCGCGTCGATGAAGCCGGACGGCAGCGACGTCAAGCGACTCACGACCTTCGCCGATTACGACGTCCGCTGGCCGATGCTCGGGGACGGCAAGATCGTCTACCAGCACAAGATGGACCTGTGGGTGTTCGACCTCGCCAGCGGCAAGAACGCGCAGGTGGACATCCAGCTCCCCAGCGACCGGCTGCAGGTGCGGCAGAAGTTCGTCGATCCGATGACCTACCTCGGCAACTGGGGGATCTCGAAGGACGGCGAGCGCATCGTCCTCGAGACGCGCGGCGACCTGTTCGTGACCCGCACCAAGAAGAAGGGGCTGATCCGGCGGATCACGCAGGACAGCAGCGCGCGCAGCAAGGACCCGGTGTTCTCCCCGGACGGCAAGTGGATCGCGGCCTGGACCGAAGTGCAGGGGGAGGAGCAGATCCTGCTGCACTCGGCCGATCAGAGCGAGCCGGCGCGCACGATCGGCAGTCAGCCTCCCGGGTGGCACGCCGCGATCTCCTGGTCCCCCGACGGCAAGTCGCTTGCCTGGGGGAATCAGGACTACGAGCTGGTGATCGCCGATGCCGCCACCGGGAAGACCCGGGTCGCCGACACCGGGCAGTTCGAGATCCGGCAGTACGAGTGGTCGCCCGACAGCCGCTTCGTGGCCTACACCCTCAGCCTGCCGAACGGGTTCAGCCAGGTGCGGATCTGGGACGCCCAGCAAGGGAAGGTCCACCCGGTCACGGACGAGATGTTCAACTCCTTCGCCGCGACCTGGGACCCGAAAGGTAAGTTCCTCTATCTCCTGTCCGACCGCCACGTCAATCCGTTCCTGGATCGCTTCGAGGCGCGCTTCATCGTGGCGGAGGCGACGCGCCCGTACGTGGTGGGGCTGGCGGCCGACACGCTCCTGCCGTTCGCGAGCCGCAGCGACGTCGATCCCGCGAAGCCGAATGACGAGGACGACAAGGACGACGACAAGGAGAAGGACAAGAAGGCCGACAAGAAGTCCGACAAGAAGCAGGACGCGGGGAAGAAGGAAAAAGACGACGACGAGAAGGACGCTCCCCCGAAGCCGGTCGTCATCGACTTCACCGGGCTGCAGGAGCGGCTGGTGCAGGTGCCGGTTCCGCCGGCGAACTACTACGGCCTCAAGGCGGTCGAGGGGAAGCTGCACTTCGGCTCCTACCAGGATCGCGGCATGATGCCGCCCGGCGGCGATAACGAGGATCAGGGAGGCACGCTCCACACCTACGACCTCGAGAACGAGAAGCTCTCGACGCTCGCCACCGGCGTGCTCGGTTACGACGTCTCGCTCGACAACAAGGTCCTGGTCTATCGCACCAAGGAGGGGTTCATCCGCGTCGAGGCGGGCGCGACCTCCGCGCCCAAGGACGACGCGGCGAAGGACGCGCGCGTCGATCTGGGCGGCTGGTCGCTCTCGGTCGATCCACGCCTCGAGTGGACGCAGATGCTGCGCGAGGCGTGGCGCCTGCAGCGCGACTTCTTCTACGACGTCAAGATGCACGGCGTCGACTGGGAGGGTGTGTGGAAGCAGTACGGCTCGCTCGCGGATCGGATCGCGTCGCGGGATGACCTTTCCGACCTGCTGGGGGAGATGTTCGGCGAGCTCTCGGTCGGACATGCCTACTACTTCGGCGGCGACTTCCGGCGTGGCAAGCCGGTCGGCACGGGGCTCCTCGCGGCCGACCTCGACTACGACGCGGCCTCCGGCTTCTGGAAGATCCGCAAGATCTTCCGCGGCGACTATCCCGCTCCCGAGACCAGCTCCCCCCTCGCGCGCCCCGACCTCAAGATCGCCCCCGGCACCTGGCTCGTGGCGATCGACGGCCGGCCGCTCGTCAAGGGGGAGGACTACCTGCGCCGTCTCGCGAACCGCGCCGGGCAGGAGGTCGAGCTGTCGCTCAACGAGGCTCCGAAGCTCGCGGGAGCCCGCCGCGTGGTCGTGAAGACGGTCGGCAGCGACACCCCGATCCGCTACGCCGACTGGATCCGCGAGACGCGCGCCGCGGTCGACAGGGCGAGCGGCGGAAAGATCGGCTACATCCACCTCTACGACATGGGTGGGTTGGGGCTGCAGCAGTTCTCGCGCGACTTCCCGCCGCAGTGGAACAAGGCGGGGCTCATCATGGACGATCGCTGGAATCACGGCGGCTTCGTGGCGCCGATGATCCTCGCGCACCTCGATCGCAAGCTCCTCTCGATCGGCACGACGCGGCACGGCAACCTCTCGACCACCCCGGACCGCTCCGCCAATCGCTACATGGTGACGTTAATCAACCGGCAGGGGGGGAGCGACTGCGAGACGTTCGCCCAGGGGTTCAAGGACTTCGGCCTGGGGCCGGTGATCGGCACGCGCACCTGGGGAGGCTGGGTGGGCATCCGCGGCGACAAGAACCTGCGCGACGGCGGGGGGACCACGCAGCCGGAGTTCAGCGGTTACGACCCGAAGGGGAAGGTGTGGCAGATCGAGGGGCACGGCGTCGACCCGGACGTCGTCCTCGACCTGCCGCCCGACGGCTTGCTGGGCGATACCGACAAGCAGCTCGAGTACGCCATCAAGCACCTGCTGGGGGAGATTGCGAAGGACCCGCGCAAGCTGGCCCCGCCGCCGCCGATCATCCCGCGGCCGCTGGTGCCGGTGCAGTAGGCGTCTCCGTCACCCCGGCGGAAGCCGGGGTCCAGGACGGCGCGGGACGCGATCGCTGCTCTGGATTCCGGCTTGCGCCGGAATGACGGACGAGGAAGCAGGCCTCAGCCCGAGCGCGCCTCGCGCAGCTCGTCCGGGCGAACGGTGGCGGTGCCGATCTTGCCGATGGCGATCCCGGCGGCGCGGTTGGCCAGGAATGCGGCCTCGCTCAGCGAGGCCCCGGCGGTCAGCGCCAGGACGGCCGTCGCGATCACGGTGTCCCCGGCGCCGGTGACGTCGAATACCTCGCGGGCGGTGGCGGCGATGTGGGTGATCAGGCCGTCGCGCTCGAAGAGCGACATCCCGTGCTCGCCCCGGGTCAGCAGCACGCCATCGGCGGCGAGCGACTCGCGGATGCTGCGGCCCGCGCGCAGGACGTCCTCGTCGGTCCGGATCGGGAAGCCGACCGCGTGGGCCGCCTCCGCGAGGTTCGGCGTGATTAAGGTGGGTCCCTGGTAGCGCGAGAAGTGGCGGCGCTTCGGGTCGATCGCGACGACGATCCGGCGCCCCCGCGCCTCGGGGAGGATCGCCTCGAGCAGGCCGGCCGTGATCCCCCCCTTGTCGTAGTCGGAGATGACGAGCGCGTCGGCGCCGTCGAGCCCGCCGCGCACGGCGGCGATGAACGCGGCCTCGTCGGCCCCCGTGAGGTCGAGCTCCTCCTCGCGATCGAAGCGAACCACCTGCTGCTGATGCGCGACGATGCGGGTTTTCTTGGTGGTAACCCGCCCCGCGATCTCGACGAGGTGAACGGCGTCGATCCCGAGCCGCGCCAGCTCGTCGCGCAGCGTCTCCGCGGCGCGGTCGGGACCGACCGGCGCGAAGACGAGCGGGATGGCGCCCAGCGCGTGCAGATTCGCGGCGACGTTGCCGCAGCCGCCCGGGTGGAACGACTCGCGCCGCACGCGCACCACCGGCACGGGCGCCTCGGGGGAGATGCGGTTCACCTCTCCCCAGAGGAAATGGTCGAGCATCACGTCGCCGACCACCACGACGCGGCGGCCGGCCATGCCGGCGACCAGCGCCGCCGCGCGCTCGGCGGCCAGCCCCGTCATGCTACGCGCCTCCTCCCTTCGCCTCGGGCGCCCCCTCGATCGTTGCTTCGTCGAGCAGCATCACCGGGATCTCGTCGCGGATCGGATAGACGCGGCGGCAGTCGTTGCAGCGCAGCCCCTTCCCCCCTTCGGTCAGCGCGACCGGGGTCTTGCAGGCGGGACAGGCGAGGATGTCGAGCAGTTCCTTGTCGATGGCCATGATTCACTCCCGAGGTGGGCGAGGGGGAGAACCCTGACCTTATAACACCGCGATTTCAGGGGTGTCAACGTACGCGCGGGCTACGGGTGGGTCACCTCGAGCAGCTCCAGGCGCGAGCCGCTGTGCCCGCTCACCTCGAGCAGGAGTCGAACGTCGCGTGGCCTCCGGCCAGTGCCGGCGCTCCCGCGAACCATGCGATCCCCATCTGCGCAGCGGGGATCTGGTTGAGTTATCCTCTGGAGGCGACTAGGCCCCGATCGACGCTCGTGTGGAGTCACCCTGGCGATGGCCCCTGGCCCCACCCAACCGGAGCCCGGCGGCTCCTCCGCGCCGCCGGTCCACTACCTGCCGCCGCACGCCACCGACACTCCACCGGTGGAACTCGTGTTGTCGGCCGGTGCCGCCGACGAACGGCGGTTCCCCTTCCACGATCGCGTCCTCATCGGCCGCCATGTCCCCGGCCGCGCCCTCCCGCCGGGGGAGATCCTTATCGACGAGCCCACGGTCTCGGGCCGGCACTGCTCGCTGACGCGCGGCGCCGACGGGCGCATCCTCCTGCGCGACATGAGCCGCAACGGCACCCGCGTCGACGGCAGGCGGCTGGTCCCGAACGTCGAGGTGGAGGTGCGGAGCGGCCAGAGGATCCGGATCGCGGATGTCCTGGAGTTCTCGCTGCATGTCGAGGCAGCCGGCCTCCCTGCCGCCCCGGTCGAGGCCTCCGCGACAGTCGGAACCTCGGCGCTCGGTGTCGTCACCGTGCTCGTCGGGGATATCCGCGACTACACCGTGCTCGTCCGCAGCGTCGAGCCGGGTGCGCTCCAGGGCGCCGTCGAGACGTTGTTCAGCCGGCTCGAGACGGCGGTCGTCGCGCACGGCGGCACCGTGAAGGAATACCAGGGGGATGCCGTCTTCGCCTTCTGGGAGGCCCACCGGGGGGCGGAGCGCAATCCGGCCGAGCAGGCGTGCGGCGCCGCGCTCGCGCTGCATGCCCTGGTAGGGGAGTTTGCCCGCGATCCCCTCTCCTGGCCGTTGACCGGTTTCCCGCTCGCCATGGACTGGGCGCTCGCCACCGGACCGGTCGTGATCGACAGCTTTGGCGGCTCGCGGCGGGTCGGTCTCTCGATGGTAGGCGGGCCGGTGGTGCTCGCGTTCCGCCTCGAGAAGCTGGCGTCCGACCGCACCGGGCCGATCCTGGCTTGCCCCGCCACGCGGGAGATGGCCGACCGGAGCTTCGGCTTCAAGCCGATCGGCCGGCGGCTCGTGAAGGGGTTCGAGAAGGCGGAGGCGGTGTTCGTCCTCACGGGGACGCGCTGACGAACCTCCTCACGGACATCCTCCCGCGCACGCCTCGGGAACACGCGGCCACGGCAGCGGCTCCTCGCCGTACCCCCAGCCGCCGCGCTCCGTCCGCCCCTGGACCACGTAGAAGAAGCATCGCCTGGCCGCGGGCACCCGCTGCGCAGGATCGTCGAGCCAAGCGTCCACCCGCCCCCGGCCGAGGACCTCGACCCAGCCAAGGTTCACCTCGCTCGGCCGCCGCACCACCTGCTCCAGCGCTCCCGACACCAGATCGAACCCCGTCGCCTCCGGCACCTGCGACCAGTACCAGCGGTAGCCGCCCGCGCTCGCTTCCACCTTGAGGACCGTCCCCCCTCGCCCCTGACCCAGATCGCGCGGGACCTGTACGACCCCGAGCGCCGAGATGCTGTTCCCCGAGGCATCCGTCACCCGGTACGTCAGCTCATAGGTCCGGCCCCCGCCCGTGCCCGCACGCTCCGCGCGCAGCTCCACCTCGGCGTCCGCGGTCCCGACCGACGCCCCGGCGATGTCTCCCGTCGTGGCGCCGTCCCCGAGTCCCACCGCGTCGTCCGGCTCGCTGCTCGTGACCCCCACGAGCGCGACGGCGGGGGATGGGTCGCAGAGGTCGGCGACCACCCAGGAGATGTCGATACGCTCCATCTGATGCTCCGGTGGCCACAGCTCGGCCGGCGTCACCGCGAGGACCAGCGACGGCAGTTGCGTGTCCTGCACCGTCAGGACGGCGCTGGTGGTGTCGGTCGCTCCCGCCTGGTCGGTCACGCGCAGCGACACCGGGTGCGCTCCCAGCGACAGGACCGTCGCCAGCGTTGGACCGGTGCCAAGCAGCCGCTCGGTCGGCAGCCCGAGATCCTCGAGCCACTCGTACTGCGCGATGTCGTCGTTCGTGCCCGGAGTCGAGTCCGGGTCGAGCGACGACGACCCGTCCAGCAGCACCGCGCCGGCGCCCGCCCGGTCGCACTCCGTGAGCGCGGGGGCCAGCAGCACTGCCTGCGGAGGGAGGTTCAGCGACACGTCGAGCGTGACGGGGAGATCGACCACGGGATGCGCCGGATCGTCGCTGTGGATCTGGAGGGTCGCCGGATAGCGGCCGACGGGCAGTCCCGTGGCATCGAGCGCGACGTCGATCGTCACGACGCCTCCCGCCGGCACGACCCCTTCCGTGGGAGCGACGCCCGCGAACTCGCCGGCGCACGGGCCGGAGGGGACGAGCTCGAGCCCGAGAGAGGTGGAGACGCCGCTCAGCACCAGTCGGGTGGTGCCTGTGGCGAGATCGATCGCCGTCACGCCGCCCTCCGGGTATCCCGAGTGGGACACGAAGAGTGTCGTGCCGCCGGCATCGAGCGCGACCCCTCCCAAGCCGTACAGGCCGGTCGCCACGGTGGAGACCTCGCCCGTCGCGAGTTCCACGCGCGCCACGCGGCCGCCAAAGTATTCCGCCACGTAGGCGAACTCGCCGGCCGCGTCGACGGCGATCCCGTACGCGACCGAGACCTCCTGGGTGACCAAGGTGGATGCCCCAGTCCTGAGATCGACGCGGGCGATTCCGCTGCCCGCGTACCGGGTCACGTAGGCGATGTTGCCGTCGGGGGAGAGAGCGAGCCCCGCCGGCGCTCCGAGTCCGGTGACGAGGTTCGTGGGCATACCCGTCTCCAGGTCGACCGACGCGATTGCGTCGGCGACCGGGTCGATGACGTACGCCGCCGACCCGTCCGGCGCGAGGCGGAGGCCGAGGGCACTGATCGTCACCGGCGACACGACCCTCGTCTCGCCGCTGGCCGTGTCCACCGCCACGAGGCCCGTACTGTTAGTGGTCACGTAGAGCGTCTCCCGGTCGCCCGACAGCGCCAGGAAGTAAGGCGAATCCACACCCGCGAGGATCGTCGAGGTGCCCGCGGCGAGATCCGCCCGCCGGATCCTCCACCAGCCGGTCTCCGCCAGGTATGCCGTCTCCGGCGGGCACAGCCCACCGGGGATGACGCCCGCGGCGGCCCCCAGGTTGTGCAGGGAGAATGCGAGTGGAGCCGCCCCGGTGTTGCGCAGGGTGACGCCTCGCACGGTCCGTCCGTCAGGCCGCAGCACGGCCGAGAGTGCCCCGGGCTCGACCTCGAGGTGCGGCGCCGCCGCGCCGGAGCCCGACACGACGAACGACACCAGGGGTGTGACGGGATCGTCGCTCTCGATCTCCACGACGCCCTCGAGCTCGCCGGGGGAGTCGGGTCGAAATGCCACGCGTACCCCGACGGACTCCCCGACGGCCAGCGTCACCGCGGGGAGGGAAACCTCGAACGCCGGCGTGCCCGTGGCGATCCGGGTCACGTGCAGCGGGCTCGTGCCCGCGTTGCGGAGCGTGAAGCCACGCTCCCCGAACCCCCCGACGGGGACCGATCCGAAAGCGAGCGGGGGTTCTTCCTGGGTGTACCGCAGGCGGATGCCGTGCTGGTTGACCGGGCAGAAGGTGCCGACGTCGTAGCTGTTGAAGATGGTGAAATCGAGGAACCCGTCGGCGGCGGCAACGGCCGCATCCGCCGCGGCGATCGTGAAGGTGCGGCGCGATCGGGCGCAATCGACGCCAGAGGTACCCGCCCAGCCCAGCAAGCGCCCCTCCAGCGAGAGCTCGGCCGTCTCGTAGAAGTAGCCGAAGTCGCCGTCCAGGATCAGGTCCACGCTGAGGTCGCCGTCGGGCAGCGCCGCGATCGGGAAGCGGTGCACCGTTCGGCGCGGGCCGGACCCGAAGGGGCGCGTCGAGGTGGCCGACACCTCCGCCCCTCCCAGGGCCAGGCGCGGCGTACCGATAACCGCGAGGCTCGTCGCGACACTCCACACCGGCACCTCGGGATCGTTGCTGCGCACCTCGAGCGTTCCCTGGTAGGCGCCGCTCGCCAGGCTCGTGGCATCGAAGCGCACCGCCACCTCCCGGCTCTCTCCCGGCGGGATCGTCACGGTCGCGGGGTCCACCGTGAGGAACGCCGCCGTCGTGATCAGGCGCGCAAACCCCGCCCCCCGCCCTTCGGCGATGTAGATCCCCGGAACCGGGCCGGCGATCCATCCCAGACCGCCGTCGCCCACCTCGAAGAACGGGATGGTGGCGACCGTCCAGCTTTCCTCGTCGATTGAGAACCGGTACAGATTCGAGGTGCCGTATCCTCCATGGGCGACGTAGTTCCGTCCGGCCGGGTCGATCGCCGCGCCGACCACGGCGGGGCCCGGGATCTGCGGGAGGGCGCTCCAGGAGTCGGCGGCGATGTCGTAACGGAAGAAGGAGCTGTTCGGGTAGGTGACGTGCGCGTAGATCGCCCCCTCGAAGTAACGCAGGCCTCCCCATTCGGCGTAGCCGATCGGCGGCACGGTCAGCAGGGTGATCTCGCCGCTCACCGGATCGAGGCGCTTGAGCTGCGACCCGACGAGAAGATAGAGATACCGCTCCCCGTCGCTCGCGAGCATCCCGTCCCCGGAACCCTGGGGATTCGCCCTGGTCGACCAGGAGTCGGACGCGATGTCGTAGACGCCCAGCGTCGAGGCGTTGCTGTACGAGGTGTAGATCCTGCCCGCGAGCAGTGCCACCCCGCCATCGAGGTTGGACCCCGAGATCGGGGCGTCGGCGAGCCGCAGCCAGGTGTCCGCGGACGCCTCATAGCGATAGAAGCCGGTGGAATTCGCCGACTGGCCGAACAGCCTGCCGGCGGAATCCTCGATCATGATCCTGAGCGCCTCCGGGCTTGGAGAGAGCTCCTCGAACTCTCCCGCCACCCCTGCCACCGCAAGTGCTTCCTCACTCCCGGCTCCCTCTGCAGAGTCCTCCGGCCCGAGCGCCCCCTCGGCGACGGGATTTGCGTGGGGCGCCCCGCCGCCTGCCCCTGCGAACGGGACGAGCACTGACGCCGCGCTTCCGAACCGCGGCACGACGCTGGCCACGAGCGGGCTGCCGCCGAGGTTGCGGATCTCGAGCGTCTGGACCTCTGTCTCACCGGCGAGAAGCGCCGCGGAGAGCGACGACGGCGTGACGCTGACGACCGGGGGGGGTGCCGCGATCGCCGCGAGGTCGATCTCGGTCACCGGCTCGTCCGGATCGTCGCTGGCGAGCCGGAGAGTGGCGTGCGCCGGGCCCGCTCCGGTCGGACGGAAGGTCACCTCGAACTGTTGCGACGCGCCCGGCGCGATGCGCAGCGTGGAGGCAATGGTCGAGAACGCGGGGTCAGTCGCAGCGATCGACGCGACATTCAGCTCGACGGTCCCGCGGTTCCACACCCGCGCGCCGAGCGTGCGGCTGCCGCCCACCAGGACCGTCCCGAAGTCCAGCGGATCGATGCGCGTGGTGTAGTCGAGCCGCAGGAGGTGGCTGGCGGAGCAGAAGCGTGGCTCGAGGTCAGGGGAGTTCTCGACCAGGACATCGATGTCCCCGTCCGCCGCGAACTGCGTGATCTGGTCCGGGCTCAGGCTGAAGCGAGCCGAGGCGGATGCGCAGGAGTCGTTGTCGAGCGTGAGGTCGAGTGTGGCTCGGAGCTCTCCCTCGACAGTAACGAGGGCGGACTCGTTGCGGTTGTACTGCTGGCCGAGGACGGTGACGTCGAGTACGGCGCTCCCCGAGGTGGCGACAGCCAGAGGCAGGTGGTGAAGCGTTTGCTGGCCCAGGGCCGTGATCAGCTGCTCCGACTCGACGGTCGTCGCGATCCCCGTGACCTCGATGTCCGGCGCGGGCACGACCAGGAGCGTGACCGCGACGTCGACGCGAGGCCGGTCGGGGTCGTCGCTGTGGATCGCGATCCCTGCCGCATACTCGCCCGGTGGACGCGCGCCGGCGTCGAGCCGGACCTGGATCGCGGCCTCCCCGCCGGGCGGCAGCGTCAGCGAGCGCGGCTCGAAGGCGGCGAGGTGCGACGGAGTGGCGACGCGCATCAGTCCCGTGCCGTACTGTCCCTGAGCGCTGAAGAACCCCGGTGTCGTTCCGGGGAGCCACGCGAGGCCGCCGTCGCTCACGGGTGGCGGCAGCGGCGTCTCGCTCCACTCCGCATGATCGAACGAGTAGCGCGCCAGAGTGTGGGAGCCGTCCGCCTTGCGCGACACGGTGGCCAGGGCGCGGTTGACCGGGTCGATCGCCAAATCCCCGGCCCCCGAAGGACCATCGGCGAGGTTCTCCCACTGGCCCGCCGCGATGTCGAAGCGATAGAAGCCGGGGCCATAGTCTCTCTTCGCGTACAGGGAGCCCTCGAACCACTGCAGCCCGGCGCCCGAGTAATAAGGATCCGGCACCTGGGGGAGAGGCCTCGCATCGAGGGTCGAAGGATCGAACCGTGTCACCCCGAAACCGGACTGCAGGTAGAGGTAGCGCTCCCCGTCGCTCGCGAGATTGGTCGCGTAACGCGTCGTCGACACGACCCTCCAGGTCCCCGTCTCGAGGTTGTATTCCCGCAGGGACGCGCTGGAGTTGCCGGTGGTGTAGATGCGTCGTCCCAGCAGCGCCCCCCCTCCGGTCGAGGCGCCGGGCGTCGGTGCGTCCGCGAGCCGCTCCCACGAACCCGTCGCCGCGTCGTAGCGATAGAACCCGACGCCTGCAGCATGAGCGTAGAGAGCGCCATCCTCCGGGTCCTCCACCAGGCACGAGAGTGGGACGGGGCTGGAGGAAAGCAGCTCGACCGGGCCGGCCGCGGGAAGCGGTCCGCCCGGCAGCGAAGCCAGATCGAGACTGGCATGGAGGTCCCCCGCGCCGAGGTTCCGGATCGTCAGGCTCTGCGACTGCGTGCCTCCCGGGGGAAGCGTCGCGGCGAGGAGGAGCGGCTCCACCTCGATCCGCGGGGCATCTCTACCGACGCCGAGGAGCGTGATGCTCGCCGCCGGGCGGTCGGGATCGTTGCTCGCCACGGTGAGTGTCGCCTGGATCTCTGCCGCGCCGGCCGGGTGGAATCCGACGGCGATCTCCCGGGCCTCTCCCGGGGCCAGGGTGAAGGAGCCAGCCGACACCGTCAACTCCGGCCGGTCGGCCGCGATCGAACCGATGACGAGTGCTGCATCGCCGTCGTTGCGGAGGAGGAGGCGGAATTCCCGCGACCGTCCGACGAATACCGTTCCGAAGTCCAGCGGATCGAGCGGGCCGTTGTACCGCAGGCGGACCGTGTGCCGGTTCACCGGGCAGTAGGTGCCCGGGGCCGGGTTCGTGAGCGTCACCTCGAGCCGTCCATCCGCGGCTCTCGTCGCGAGCGCGGCCGCGTCGATCGCCAGCGCGCCCACCGCCGTGCCGCAGAACAGGCCGGTGCCGGGGCCGTGGCCGAGCGCGAGCCCTTCGGCGGTGACCGTCGGCCCGGCGCCACGGAACGCCCCCTCCGCGACGACCTCCACGACCGCGCCGCCGGCCGGCGAGAGCGAGAGAACGAACTCGTGCAGCGTCGTCCCGTTGTACGCGAACTCCCGGGAGGACTCGAGAACCACCTCTTCGCCGGAGAGGACCAGGTTGGGGCCGCGGCCGCTTACCGTGAGGGTCACGGGGACCTGGAGGAGCGGGGCGATCGGTTCGTTCGTCGCCACCCGGATCATCCCGGGATAGACGCCGCTGCCCAGCCCCGAGGCGTCGAAGCGGGCCTGTATCTCGGCGTGCTCGCCAGGCGCGACCACCCCTGCGGAGGGGTGCACGGCGAGGAAGGGAGGCCGACACTCGGTCCCGCTCGCCGGCGCAATCCCTCCCGACGCCGCAGGGAGGCTCGACACGAGCTCGGACACCTCGCCGAGATCGAGGTCGACCCTGTAGAGCGGTCCCCCCGCGTAGTCGATCACCCAGAGGCTGCCGTCGATCGGATCGATCGCAAGCCCGGCCGGAGCATAGAAGCCGTACGGCAGCGGCTCCCGCTCGCCGGTCGCGAGGTCCACCGCGAGAAGCGGACCCGACGCGCCGCCGACGTAGGCCGTCGTCCCATCGAGGCTGATCGCCAGCGCGGTGGGGTAGCCCAGGCCCGTGGCGATGGACTCGACCTCGCCGGACGCGAGGTCGAGGCGGTGGAGCTCGCCATCGTCATCCACGACGAGAAGCGCGGAGCCGTCGGGGAACGCGCCAATTCCCATGACATCATGGATCCCCGTGCCGAGCGCTTGCCGGGTGAAGGTGACCAGGTTCAGCGCCGAGACCGAGTAAGGTGCGAAGGTTCTGCTCGCCACGTACAGCGTCTGTCGATCCTCGCTCAGCACCATCCCCGTGTTGGACGAACCGATATTGGCGAGGGCCCGGCTGGCGCCGGTCGTGAGGTTGACCTCCACGAGCAGGTCGGAGCTCGCGACGTAGGCGACGTCCTTCACCTCGTCCAGCACGACCGGCCCCGCCCACGGGAGGCCCGTGAGCACCGGTGTCGCCGCGCCGGTCTCGCGGTCGATGGCGAGGAGGCCCCCGTCGCCCGTGGTCGTCACGTAGACGGGCGCCGGGCCGCAGTCGATGCCGGGATTCGCGAGAACCTCGATCTGGAACGTCAGCGGACTCCCACCGGTGTTGGCGATCGAGAAGGTCTGGATCTCGTCGCCATTCGTCGGCAGCGCTGCCGCGAGCGACGGCGGGTAGACGCCGCCGATCGGCGGCGCGATCCCCTCACCGGCGAGCGCGATGGTCAGCTCCGGACGCAGCGGATCGTTGCTCCGCAGGGTGAGCACGCCGGCGATCGGTCCCGTCTGGCCCGGGGCGAACGCCATCCCGAGCTCGGCGACGCCGCCGGGAGGGATGATCGGCGTGGTAGGTGGCGGGATGAACGCGGCGGAGTCCGTCTCGATCGCGACGATCTCTAGCGGCGCGGTCCCGTCGTTGTGGACCCGGACCGACCGGGTCCGGCTGTTCCCGACCAGAATCCCCCCGAACGCCAGGGAATCGGTCGTCGATGCGTAGTGCAGCCGCACGGTGTGGCGGCGGGTGGAACAGTAGGGGTAGGTGTCCGGGCTGTTCTGCAGGCGCACCTCGACGGTGCCATCCGCGGCGAGCGCCGCAAGATCCTCGGCCGGAAGCTCGAACGTCCCCTCCGTCGGCTCGCAGTGATCTCCCGTGATCCCGAGCACGCCGAGCGGCAGCCCTTCCGCGGAGATCTCGACGATCGAGTCGTAATAGTCCCCCTCCGCGAGCACCTCGAGACGGCCGCCGCCGCCCGGGGTCTCCGGGAGCGCGAGCGCGTGCTCGGTGAGGCCGCTGGCGGCGGTGTAGCTCAGCCGCGACTCGACGGCGATCTCCTCGCCGGCGAGCCGGATCGCCGGCGTCCCGCTGACCTGGAGGTGCGCGGGGACGATAGTCTCGGGTTCGTCGAGGTCGTTGCTGGTGACGAGGATCGTTGCATCGTACTCCCCCTCGATCAGGGTTGCGGTGTCGAAGCGAGCCGCGAGCGCGACGGCGGCCCCGGGCTCGACCGTGGCCGTCTGCGGAGCGACCGTGAGCCACGCGGCAGGCAGCGCCGCGAGGAACGCCTCCATGAGCGCCTGAGTCTCCTCGTCGTCGATGAACCGGCCGTCGCCCCCCGCGTACAGGAGGTAGTAGAGCCGCGACGCCCCACCCAGGCCCGCGATCTCGTGGGTGTCGTCGCTCGTGTCGGGGGAGAAGTACTGCGAGATGCCGGGAAGATCCGGCACGATCACCAGGTGGTTCACCGAGGGGCCCGACGTACCATGGACCCGCTTGACGAACCCGCGGTAGTGCTCAGCGCCGACCGTCGCCGTGAGTTCCGTCACATCGACGCTGCCCGCGCCGCCGGCGTCGAGCACCCCCGAGATTGAGAAGTGGTCGACGTCATCGAGATCCGCCACGAAGACGAACAGCCCCGGGAACTTCCGCGTGAAGTAACGGCCGGTCGGCCCCAGGTAATAGCTCGTCGCGATCGCCCCATTCGTGTACGAGAGGGGAATGCCGCCATCGGCGCGGAGGTAGTTTCCGCGGTCACGGTACATCCCGTACCCGTAGGTGAGAATCGACGTGCCGGACTCACCGCCCGGAAAGTCGTAGCGCTCCGGGATCCTCGCCGCCAGCGACGTCTGGGCGCGATCCAGCGATGCACGCACCTGTTCGAGCGTCGGCCTGGGGACTCCCGATAGGGTTGCGGTCACGTGCAGAGGCGAGTACCCGAGGTTCGCGATCGAGATCTCCTGGAGGTCCGCCTCACCGGCGGCAAGGGCGGCGTTCAGGGCGGCAGGGGAGACCTCGATCTCGGGCGGTTCGACCCCCTCGCCGGAGATCGAGACGGTGACCGTCGGGCTGTCCGGGTCGTTGGTCTGCAGCGTCAGCAGCGCCTGGAACGCCCCGGGGCCCGGAGGCGAGAACGTGAGGATCAGCGGCGCGGACTGTCCCGGGCTCACCGCGAGCGTCGCCACCGACGGCTGGAATACCGCCGAGTCGATGGAGATCGAGGTCACCTCCAGGGGATCGCCCCCCTCATTGTGAACCGTCAGGGTTCGAGCGGCGGCTGTGCCGACGAAGGTCGGCGAGAACGCCACGACCTCCCCCTGCGTTTCGTACGACAGGCGCACGGTGTGCCGGTCGACCTCGCAGTTCGCCGCGACGCTGTCGGAGTTCTTCACGCGGACCAGGATCTGGCCATCCTCGGCGAGCGTGTCGAGGAGGACGCGAGACAGCGCGAAGGTGGCGGCAGCCGGCCCGCAGTAGTCGTCGCTATGGCCGACTCCGCCCAGCACCCGGCCATCCACGGTGACGCTCGCCGTCTGATCGGACCACCAGAACGCGCCGTCGGCCACGACCTCGATCGACCCTCCGCCGGCCGGGTTCGAGACGATCGCAAAGAGATGGTCCGTCGCTGCACCCGTGACGGTGTAGTCGAATGCCGACTCCTGGACGATGGGCTCGCCGGCGATGCGGAGGTGCGGGGCAGAGGAGACCTCGATTGCCAGCGACACCCACACGCGCGGCTCGTCGGGGTCGTTGCTGTCGATCTCGATCAGGATGGGGTAGGTGCCGCTGCTCACCCCGAAGGTGTCGATCGAGATCGTGAGCGGTAGCGCCTCTCCGGAGGCCAGCGAGCCGCTGTCGGGGGTGACCCGGACCCAGCTCACGGACGGCGGCGTCACGGAGAAGGTCAGCGCAGCCACCCCGACGTTGGAGACGAGGACGCTCTCCTCTCCCGCGCCGCCCCGCGCCAGGCTGACGCTCAGCGACATCGGGGTGACGTCGATATCGGAGGCGCTGAGGCCCCTGCCGACCAAATCGACGGCGACCACCGGTGCGTCGGGATCGTTGCTGGTGAGCGTCAGGACGCCGGGGAGATCTCCGGCAGCCCCTGGACTGAACGTCACGGCGAGGTTCTGCGCTGCACCCGGTTGCAGGGTGAAGGGGAGGGCGGACACGGTGTAGTCGGCGGGGGTGGTCGCCACGGCGCTCACGCTCAGGACGTCCGTCCCGTCGTTGAGTATCGAGAGATTGAGGGTCACCGATCCCCCCAGGTAGATGCTGCCGAAGTCGAGCTGCGTCGAGCTCACGCGAAGGTCAGGGGCGCTTGTCACTCGCAGCAGGGCGGGGACGATGATCTCGGGCTGCACCGGGTCGTTGCTGCGCACCACGATCTCGGCCGCGTGGTCGCCCGGCGACTGACCCTGCGCGTCGAACCGTGCGGTCACCTCGGCCGACCCCGAGGCGGCGACGGATCCCGACGCCGGAGCCACGGCGAGGAACTCGACCTGGCACTCGGCGTAGACCAGCTCCAGGCCGCCGCCGAACGGGGCGCCGATGCCGGCGGCTGCCACCGTCACGTCTCCCGTCGCCAGCTCGACGCGCAGCAGCCGGTCGGCGGCGGAATCGACCACGTACGCCGCGCCGCCTGCCAGCGCGATTCCGGTGGGGGCACCGAGGCCCGTCGCCACGGAGAGGCTCGACCCCGTCGTCAGGTCCACGGCGAGGAGCTCGCCGGCGTCCGCCGCGGCGACATAGGCGACCTGGCCGGATGGATCGATCGCCAGCCCGGCCGGTCCGATCAGCCCGGCGGCAATCACCGTCGCGGCGCCGCTCACGAGATCGACCCGGGTCAGGTTCCCCGCGAGGTACTCGGTCACCAGCAGGGTGGACTCACCGGACTCGAGAGCCACGTCCCAGGGACCCGCCAGGACGCCCGGGAGAAGGGAAATCGAGCCGCTCCCCAGATCCACGCTCGCGATCTCCCCGGTGTCGAGCAGCGAGACGAGCGCACGGGTGCGGTCAGCCGAGATCGCCAGGCCGGTCGGAAACCCTCCAAAGGTCGCGATCGGCTCGCGGGCCCCACTCGCGGTGTTCAACCGGGAGAGGGTCTGAGCGTCGAACTCGGTGGCGTAGGCGGTCGCTCCCACCGGCGGGACGTCGATTCCCCATGGTCCGCCGAGCCCGGCGACGACGGCGGAGGCCGTTCCGGCCGGCAGGACCACGCGCATCAGGGCATTCGCGCCGGCGCCGGCGACCCAGGCCGCGACCGGCGGGCAGGCCCCTCCCTGGGCCCGAGTCTGCGTCGTGAAGTTGAGTGCGGTTCCACCCGAGTTCGAGATCGTCAGGGCGCGATCCTGCGCGCCTCCGACAAAGAGGTCGGAGGTGAGCGCGGATGGCGTCACCAGGATCGACGGCGGCGCCAGGGCGATTCCCTCGAGATGGAGGTCCATCTGCCCCTGGGCGGCGTTGCTGACCAGATGGGCTGTGACGGAGAAGGCCCCCTCGGCCGCGGGGGTCACGGTGAGCTCGAGCGAGCCACGCTGACCGCCCGTCAGGGACAGCACGGCCGGGGCGGCGGCGAGGACCGCCATGTCGGAGGAGGCCCAGTTCAGCTCGAGGGTCCCGCCGCCAGTGTTCTGAACCTCGATCAGGACCTGAGTCGGGTGCCCGACGAAGAGGGTCCCGAGCTCGAGGCGGTTCCCCTCGCCGAGCGGTTCCCCGAGCAGGGCAAAGGCGGGAGGGGATGCCTGGGCATTCCCCGGGTCCCCCTGCCTCGAGCCCGGCGCCGGTCCCCGCTGACCTTCCCCCGCCAGCAGGGTGCCGGGCACGAGCAGGGCGGCGAGTAAGATGCGGGCCAATCCCATCACGGACATCCTCCCGCGCACGCCTCGGGAACGCGCGGCCACGGCAGCGGCTCCTCGCCGTACCCCCAGCCGCCGCGATCCGTCCGCCCCTGGACCACATAGAAGTAGCATCGCCTCGGCGCGGGCACCCGCCCCGCCGGATCGTCGAGCCAGGCGTCCACCCGCCCCCGGCCGAGGACCTCGACCGAGCCGAGGTTCACCTCGTTCGGCCGCCGCACCACCTGCTCCAGCGCTCCCGACACCAGATCGAACCCCGTCGCCTCCGGCACCTGCGACCAGTACCAGCGGTAGCCGCCCGCGTTCGCTTCGATCTTGAGGATCGTTCCCCCTCGCCCCTGACCCAGATCGCGCGGCACCTGCACCACGCCCAGGGCCGAGACGCCGTTCCCCGAGGCATCCGTCACCCGGTACGCCAGCTCGTACGTCCGCCCCCCGCCGGTACCAGCGCGTTCCGCGCGCAGCTCCACCTCGGCGTCCGCGGTCCCGACCGACGCCCCGGCGATGTCTCCCGTGGTGGCGCCGTCCCCGAGCCCCACCGCGTCGTCCGGCTCGCTGCTCATGACCCCGACGAGCGCGACCGCCGGGGAGGGGTCGCAGAGGTCGGCGGCCACCCAGGAGATCTCGATACGCTCCATCTGATGCTCCGCCGGCCACAGCTCGGCCGGCGTCACCGCCAGGACCAGCGACGGGAGTTGCGTGTCCTGCACCGTCAGGACGGCGCTCGTGGTATCGGTCGCTCCCGCCTGGTCGGTCACGCGCAGCGACACCGCATGCGCTCCCAGCGACAGGACCGTCACCAGTGTCGGGCCGGTGCCGAGCAGCCGCTCGGCCGGCAGCCCGAGATCCTCGAGCCACTCGTACTGCGCGATGTCGTCGCTCGTGCCCGGAGTAGAGTCCGGGTCGAGCGACGACGACCCGTCCAGCAGCACCGCGCCGGCGCCGGCCCGGTCGCACTCCGTGAGCGCGGGGGCCAGCAGCATCGCCTGCGGAGGGAGGTTGAGCGACACGTCGAGCGTGACGGGGAGATCGACCACGGGATGCGCCGGATCGTCGCTGTGGATCTGGAAGGTCACCGGATAGCGGCCGACGGGGAGACCCGTGGCGTCGAAGGCGACGTCGATCGTCACGGCGCCTCCCGCCGGCACGACCCCTTCCGTGGGGGCGATGCCCGCGAACTCGCCGGCGCACGGGCCGGAGGGGACGAGCGCGAGGCCGTAGGAACCGCCCACTCCGCTCGCCGCCCGCCGCTGGACGCCGGTCTCAATGTCGATCGCCGTGATCTCTCCTTCCAGCGACCCACGCGCTGAAACGAACAGGGTCTTCCCGGCGGCGTCGAGGGTGATCGCCGCCGGGAGGTCGAGACCCGACGCCACGGTGGACAAGTCGCCAGTCACGAGATCCACCCGCAGCACGCGCCCGGAGTAGAACTCGGTGGCGTACGCGACATCCCCTTCCGCGGCAACGACGATCCCCGCGGACTCGGTGATCTCCTGAGTGATCCAGGTCATCGACCCGTCCGAGAGATCGACGCGCCGGATCCCGGCTGGACGCAGCTCGGCGATGTACGCGAAGTTGCCGTCGGGTGCGAGATCAAGTGCGATTGGACTCCCCAGCCCGGTGGCCAGAACCGTCGGGAGGCCGGTGGGGAGGTCCACTGCCAGCAGCAGGCCCGCGGACAGGTCGACGACATACGCCTTGCTTCCATCCGGCGAGAGCCGGACGCCATACCCGCCGACGGCGGCAGGCGAGACCACCTGTTGCGCTTGCGTGCGGAGATCCACTGCCACGAGGCCGACGTTGGGACTCATGACGTAGAGTGATTCCCGATCGCGCGCCAGCGCCGCGCCGACAGGGAAGTTGATCGATCCGACGACGGTCGAATCGTCCGCGAGAAGATCCGTGCGGACAATCTTCCACCCCTGAAGATCGGTCAGGTACATCGTCTCGGCGGGACAATGATCGCCCGGTCCCTGGCCGGCCGGCGCTCCCAGGTTTCGGAGGGTGAAGGAGAGCGGGGCCTCCCCGGTGTTGCGCAGGGTGACCGCGCGCGAGGTGCGGCCCTCCGGGGGGACGACGGCAGCGAGCGAGCCAGGATTGACCTCGAGTCGCGGCGCTGCCGCGCCGGATCCCGTCACGCCGAAGGAGTACAGCGGCGACACAGGATCGTCGCTCGCGATCTCCACGATCCCCTCGACATCACCGCTGGCGATCGGGTGGAAGCTCAGGCGCACATCCAGCGACTCCCCGACCTGCAGCGTCGCCGCCCCGGGCGATACCTCGAACTCCGGGACGCTCGGGGCGATGCTGGAAACGTGGAGCGCGCTCGTCCCCGTGTTCCGGAGGGTGAATCCACGCTCCCGAACTCCTCCAGACGGGACCGCCCCGAAGGCAAGCGGTGGCCCAGGGCGTGTAGCGTGGATCTGGATCCCATGCTCGCTACTGCCGCAGATGCTAGCTCCGTAGCCATAGGGGAAATAGGTGACGACCGAGAAGTCGACATATCCGTCGGCTGCAGCATTGGCGACATCCGCCGCGGCGATCGTGAACTCTCGCCGCGATTCCCGGCACTCGCCGGTGGTGGGATTGACCCGGCCGACGAAGCGACCTTCCATCTGAAGATTGGTCGAGGTCAAGTAGGTGCCGGAGTCGCCATTCAGGATCAACCTCAGTGAAAGGTCCCCAGGGGGAAGGGCCGCAATCGGGAAACGGTGGACCGAGGAGGTTTGGCCCGGGCCAACCGGGCGCGTGGAGTCCAGGGAGACCTGCTCGCCGGTCACGGCCAAGCGCGGCGCGCCGGTCACGCCAAGGCTCATCGTGACGACCCGCACGGGCGCCTCGGGGTCGTTGCTGCGCACCTCGAGCGTGCCGTGATACTCCCCGGACGCGAGGTTCGTCGCATCGAAGCGGACCGCGACTTCCCGGCTCTCGCCGGGGGGAACCGTTACCGTGGCGGGATCGACGGCGAGGAACGCGGTCGCCGTCACCAGGCGAGCGAAGTTCGGGCCGTTCCCCTGGGCGAAGTAGATCCCAGGGACCGGGCCCGCGAGCCATCCCATGCCGCCGTCCCCCACGACGAAGAACGGGATGCTGGCGACCGACCAGGTCCCCTCGTCGATCGAGTACCGGTACATATTCCAGCCTCCGTCCCCTCCATACGTGACGTAATGACGTCCCGCCGGGTCGATCGTGGCGCCGGCTACGGCGTTCGCTGGGAGCTTCGGGAGGAAGGTCCAGTAGTCCCCGGCGATGTCGTAGCGGAGGAAGGTACGCTGGTAGCCGGCGCTGTGCGCATAGAGCGACCCCTCGAAATGGCGCAGACCTCCCCAGGGACCGAACTCGCCCGGCGGCACCGCCAGCACGCCGACCTCCCCCGTGGCCGGATCGAGGCGCGTCAGCTCCGCTCCGCTGACGAGATAGAGATATCGCTGGCCGTCGCTCGCGATGAGCCCCGCTCCGTAGGGGAACGGGCTCGGGATCGTCGACCAGGAGTCCGAGGCGATGTCGTAGACGCCGAGGTCGGGATAGGGGTAGCTATAGGACCTGAAGGAAGTGAAGATCTTGCCGTTGAGCAGCGCCGCGCCGCCGCCATACCCGCGTTCGGAAAGCGGCGAGTCGGCGAGCTGTTGCCACGAATCCCCGGCGGCCTCGTAGCGGTAGAACCGGCCGGACCAGTGTGCCTGTCCAAACAGGCCGCCCACCCCATCCTCGACCACGTTGGTGAGCGCCTCCGGGCTGGGCGCCAGCTCCTCGAACTCCCCGGCCACCCCGACGAACTCGGAGACAAACTCTCCAACTTCCGGCTCCCCCGAGCCGTAGCGCGCCGCGACGCTGGCCACGAGCGGACTGCCGCCGAGATTGCGGATCTCGAGCGTCTGCGTCTCCTGCTGTCCGGAGAGGAGCGTTGCCGAGAGCTCCGAAGGCGCCACCGCCACGATCGGAGGATCCACCGCGATCGCCGCGAGCCGCACCTCGAGCGCCGGCTCGTCCGGATCGTCGCTCGAGAGCACCAGCACTGCGTCGCCCGGGCCGCCCGCTGTCGGGTGGAACGTCACGGCCACTTCCTGTGACTCGCCCGACGGGATATGGAGCGCCGACGACGACATGCTGAACGCCGGGCGGTCCGCGTGGATCGCCGACACGTTCAGGTCCGCGGTCCCGACGTTGCGGACCCGGAAGGTCAGGGTCCGGCTGTGGCCCACCAAGACCGTGCCGAAGTCGAGAGGATCGACGGCGACGGTATAGTCGAGCCTCACCACATGTCTGTCGTAGCCATAGCAGCGGGCCTGCATGTCGAACGAGTTCGCCACGGTGACATCAACGTCCCCGTCGGACGCAAACGCGAGGAGTTCCTCTGGATTCAGCTCGAGGCGGGTGCTCTCGGTCCCGCAGGGCCGGAACTGCCCCTCCCCGATGTGAACGGTGGCCCGAGGCTCCCCCTCCACGAAGACGTCGGCCTGATACCAGGGTTCCTCCGATTCGCCTACGACGGTGACCTCCAGGGCGGCGAGGCCGGACGTGGGAGCCGAGACCGGCAGATGGTGGAGCGTTTGCTGGCCCGTGGTCGTGACCGCTTGCTCCGACTCGGCCGTGATCGTGCTCCCGATGACGTCGATGTCCGGCGCCGGCACGACCGTGAGGGAGAGGGGAACATCGACGCGAGGCCGGTCGGGGTCGTCGCTGTGAATCGAGATCCTCGCCGCGTAGTCGCCCGGAGGACGCGGTCCGGCGTCCACCTGGACCTGAACCGCGACCTCCCCGCCGGGCGGGAGAGTCGCGGAGAGTGGATCGAGCGAGGCGAGATGCGAGGGAGTGGCGAGGTACACGAATCCTGTCCCCCCGGCACCTTGAGCAATGAAGAACCCGGGTGTCGGACCAGGGAGCCACGCCAGCCCTCCGTAGTTGACTGGCGACAACGGCAGCGGAGTATCGGTCCAGCGCGGATTATCGAAGGAGTAGCGCGAGAGAACGTACCTGTCCGGCCTGCGCCAGACCATGGCGAAGGTGCGGCTGACCGGGTCGATCGCCATCCCCTCCGGCGCTGACGGATAGTCGCTCAGGCTCTGCCATACCCCGGTCGCGATGTCGTAGCGCCAGAAGTCGCCGCTGGTGTAACCCTGGGCGTAGAGGGATCCCTCGAACCACTCCAGCCCCTGGACCGCGAGGTTGTAGCTGTAGGGCGCGGGAGTCAGCGGCCGCACCTCCAGGGTGGTGGGATCGAAACGCGTCAGCGCCTGTCCCGACATCAGGTAGAGGTAGCGATTGCCGTCGCTCGCGAGATTGAGCGCGTTCGGAAGCGGATTCGGCAGCACCTCCCATGTCCCCACGTCGAGGTCGTACACGCCGAGGCTCTGGCCGGAGCCGTCGATCGTGTAGAGCTTCCGCTGCAGCCGCGCGGACCCCGATCGCGACGCGCCGTTCGTCGGCGCATCCGCGAGCTGCTCCCAGGCCCGCCCCGCCACGTCGTAGCGGTAGAAGGCAACAGCGCCGTACGCGTGGGCATAGAGCACGCCGTTCGCCGGATCTTCCACCAATCCGGTGATCCAGCCGGGACTCGAGGGAAGCAGCTCGGCCGGGCCCGCCGCCGGGAGCGGCCCGCCCGGCATGGATGCAAGGTCGAGCGCGAGGTGAAGCGCCCCCTCTCCCGTGTTACGAATCCTCAGGGTCCGGGCCTCGGTGCCGCCGGCCGGAAGCGCGGCGGAGAGCGAGAGCGGGTCCACTTCGATCCGCGGGGTCTCCCTCCCACTCCCGAGGAGGGCGACCCGCACCAGCGGCAGGTCCGGGTCGTTGCTCTCCACGGTTAGGGCCGCCGCGATCGGTCCCACGGCGGTGGGATGGAAGCCGACGACGATGACCCGGGCTTCCCCGGGAGCGAGCGTCACGTTCCCCTGCGACACCGTGAACTCCGGGAGATCGGTGGCGATCGAGCCGACCACCAGCATCTCCCCGCCCTCATTGCGCACGACGATGCGGAACTCCCGTGACCGCCCGAGAAAGACCGTCCCGAAATCCAGCGGATCGAGCGGACCGTTGTAGCGGAGGCGGATCGTGTGTCGGGTGACCTCGCAGTAGGCTACGGCGGGCGGATTTGCGACTCGCACCTCGAGGAGGCGGTCCTCGGCTCGTATGCCGAAGGTGGCGGCGTCGATCGTGAACTCCCCAGCCGCCGTCCCGCAGGTCATTCCGCTCCCCGGCACCTGGCCGAGCGCCTGCCCGTCGATCGTGACCGTCGGTCCGGCGTCCCGGAGATTCCCTTCGGCAAGTACCTCGAGCACGGCGCCTCCACCTGGCGAGGTGGAGAGGTCGAACTCGTGCACCGTCGTGCCGCTCGACGGGGACTCCTGCGAGGACTCGAGCAGCACCTCCTCGCCGGTGAGCTTCAGATCCGGGACGCCTCCCGTGACGGTGAGGCTGACGGGGAGCGTCAGGAGCGGAGCGAGCGGGTCATTCGTCGCCACCCGGATCGCGCCGGGATAGACGCCGCCTACCAGTTCGCCCGCGTCGAAGCGGGCCGGGATCTCGGCACTGCCGCCCGGCTCGACCACGCCGCTGCTGATCGGTACCGTGAGGAAGGGGGGTCGGCATTCGGCCCCGCCGGCCGGCGCGATTCCACCTTGTGCCCCCCCGAATCCCGTCGCGACGATCGACACCTCGCCCAACTCGAGGTCGATCCGGTAGAGCGGATCCTCCGCGTAGTCGAGCACCCACAGGCTGCCGTCGATCGGATCGGTGGCGATGCCGGACGGATAGGAGAAGTAGTACGGCAGCGCCTCACTCCCGCCGGTCGCCACGTCGACCGCGAGGATCGAATCCGGCCAGCCGCCGACGTAGGCCGTCGCACCGTCGGCGCTGAGCGCCAGGGTGTTGGCGTCTCCCAAGCCGGATGCGACGATGTCGACCTCTCCGGTAGCCGGGTCGAGCCGGTGGAGGTTCCCAACGCTATCGACGACGAAGAGCGCGGATCCGTCGGATGGAGTCGCGATCCCGGCGGCATAGTCGATGCCGTTGCCGATGTAATGCTTGGCTCCAGTGGCCAGGTTCACGGCGGTGATCGAATACGGCCCCACAGCGGAGCTCGCGAGGTACGCCGTGCGCCGATCCAGGCTCAGCACGATCCCGGTGTTGTACGGGTCGACGCTCGCCAGCACCCGGGTCCGTGCTGTCGTGAGATTGACTTCCACGAGACGATCGTAGGCGACGACGTACGCGACGCCCTTCGCCTCGTCCAGCGCCACGAATCCCGCGCCGTAGAGCCCGGCGATCACGGCGGTCGCGGCGCCCGTCTCCCGGTTCACCGCCACCAGGCTCCCGTCATTCGAGTTCGTCACGTAGACCGGCGCCGGCCCGCAGTCGATGCCGGTGTCCGCGGCGACGTCGATCGCGAACTCGAGGGGGCTGCCGCCCGCGTTCGTGATCGTGAAGGCCTGGATCTCGTCGTGGCCGGGTGCCAGCACTGCGGCGAGCGCTGCTGGGGAGATGCCGGCGATCGGCGGCGCGATCCCCTCGCCGCTCAAGGCCATGGCGACCACCGGCCTCGCCGGATCGTTGTTCCTCAAAGTGACCACGCCGGAGTGCGGACCTGTCCGGTCCGGGGAGAAGGTCACCTCGAGCGTGGCCGAGCCGCCAGGAGGAATGACCGAAGAGGTCATCGAGCCGCTGAACGCGCCGGAGTTGGACTCGATCGAGACAATCTCCAGGGGCGCGGTGCCGTCGTTGTGGACCGACACGGATCGAGTCCGGCTATTGCCGACGAAATGTCCGCCGAAGGCCAGGGAGGCGACGGTCTCCTCGTAGCGGAGCCTCACGGTGTGGCGGTTGACGACGCAGGAGGGATTGACGCCTGGGCTGTTCTGCAGGCGCACGTCGACTCTGCCGTCGGCCGCCAGCGCCGCGAGATCTCCGGACGACAGGATGAGCCTCTCCTGCGCCGCTTCGCAGTAATTGCCGGTCATCCCGATCGCGCCGAGTGCCAATCCCTCCGCGGAGATCTCGACGATCGAGGCGTGGTTGTCCCCTTCCGCCAGCACCTCGAGTTCGCCGCCGCCGCCGGGGATCCCCGGGAGCACCAGGGAGTGCTCGGTCAGGCCGATTCCGACGACGTAGAGCTGCTCCGACTCGACGACGATATCCTCACCGCTCAGCCGGATCGCCGGCGTCCCGGTCACATGGAGATGCGCAGGGACGACCGCCTCGAGTTCGTCGGGGTCGTTGCTCGTGAGCGCGATCGAGGCGTCGTAGTCTCCGGCCATCAGGGTGGCCGCGTCGAAGCGCGCCGCGAGCGTGGCCGTGGCGCCAGGCGCGACCGTGGCCGACGAGGGCGCGATGGTGAGCCACGGCGCGGGCAGCGCCGCGATGAACGCCTCCATGATCACCCGGGTCTCGGCATCGTCGATGAAACGGCCGTCGGCTCCGGCATAGAGCAGGTAGTACAGCCGCGAGCTTCCCTCCAGACCGACGATCTCGTGGTCGTCGAAGCCGGTCAAGGAGGAGAAGGAATGCGATACCTCGGGACGGTCCTGCACCATGACCAGGTGGTTCACCGAGGGGTGCGTGGTGCCGTAGACCCGCTTCACGAACCCGCGGTAGCGGTCGAAGCCGATCGTCGCGGTGAGCACCGTGCCGTCGACGTACCCTCCGCCGTTCGCGCCCAGCCAGCCCCCAACCGCGAAGCGATCCAGGCCCTGGATCTCCGCCGCGAAGACGAACAACCCCGGGAACTTCCGGGTAAAGTACCGGCCCGCCGGACCCAGCAAGCCGCTCGTCGCGATCGCTCCGTCCGTGTACGAGAGCAAGGAGTCCGCGCCGACGTACAGGTAGTTGCCGCGGTCACCGTACATCGTGGAAGGGTAGGAGAAGATCGACGTGCCGAAGTCCCCGCCCAGGAAGTCGTAGCGCTCCGGGATTGCCGCCGTGAGCGTCGCTTGTGCCGCCTCCAGCGCCGCGCGCACGTCGTCGAGCGTCGGCAGGGGAGCTCCTTGAACGGCTGCCGCCAGGTACAGCGGCGAATACCCCAGGTTGGCGACCGCGATCTGCTGGATCTCTGCCTCGCCGGCCGCCAGGCCGGCGCTCAGACCCGCCGGCGACACCTCGATCTCGGGCGGCTCGATCCCGGACCCCGAGATCGGCACGGTGACGGTCGGCTGGTCCGGATCGTTGCTCTGAAGCGCCAACAACGCCTGGAAGTCACCGATCACCGGGGGCGCGAACGTGAGCGTCAAGGCGGCCTGCTGTCCCGGGGGGAGCGCGAGAGTCGTCAGCGAGGTCTGGAAGAGGGGCGAGTCCGTGCTGATCGACGCCACCAGCAGGGTTTCGCCGCCGTCGTTGTGGAGGGTCAGGCTTCGCGCGGTGGAGGTGCCGATGAAGAGCGGACCGAACGATACGGCCCCGCCTGGGGTGTCGTACGACAACCGCACCGTATGCGTGTTGACCGGGCAATGCGCCGGGACGCTCCCCGAGTTCGTGACGAGCACGTCGACCTGCCCATCCGCGGCGAACCCCTGCAGATCGAGTGGAGATAGCACCACCGTTGCGGCCGTCGGCGCGCACGCCTGGCCGCTGAAGCCGACCCCGCCGAGCGGCCGACCTTCGACGCTGAGGCTCGCGGTCTGCCCGTACTGTCCGAACGCACCGTCGGCCACGAGCTCGATCGAGCCTCCCCCGGCCGGGCTCGGGGTGATCGGGAAGCGATGCGTGGTGGTGGCGCTGGTGCCGGAGTAGCTGAGCACGGATTCGAGGACGACGGGCTCACCGCTGAGGCGCAGGTGCGCGGCAGAGACGACGGCGATTGCCAGCGGCACCGACACCAGAGGCTCGTCGGGGTCGTTGCTGCCGATCTCGATCTCCAGGGCGTAGTCTCCGCGGGTCACGCCGTAGGTGTCGATTGCCACCGCAAGCCGCACTTCCTCCCCCGGCGCCAGCGATCCGCTCCCGGGCGTCACCCGGACCCAGCTAACAGACGGCGGCGAGACGAAGAAGGTCAACGGCGCGACGCCCCGGTTCGAAACGACCAGGTTCTCCGTCACCGCGGTGCCGCCCGTCAGGCTGGTGCTCAACGACAGCGGGAATACGTCGATATCGGAGGCGGTGAGCCCGCTCCCTATCAGGTCGACGGTGGCAATCGGTGCGTCCGGGTCATTGCTGGTCAGCGACAGGATGCCGGCGATCGCTCCCGCGCTGTGCGGCGTGAAGGTGACGGCGACCGTCTGTCCTCCGCCGGGCGCGATGGTCAAGGGGACGCTGGAGACGGCGTAGTCGGCGGGTGCGACCCCCAACGCGCTGACGGTGAGGGTCTCGGTCCCGTAGTTGAGTATCGCCAGGTTCAGGGTGGCGGATCCGCCGATATAGAGGCTGCCAAAAGCTCGCTGCGGCGCGCTCACCCGAATGTCGGGAGCGCTCGTCACGCGCAGCAGGGCCGGGACGATGATCTCGGGCTGCACCGGGTCATTGCTGCGCACCACAATCTCCGCCGCGTGGTCCCCCGGCGGCTGACCCTGCGCGTCGAACCGGGCGGTCACCTCGGCCGAGTCCGAGACGGCGACGGATCCCGACGCCGGAGCCACGGCGAGGAACTCGACCTGGCACTCAGCGTAGACGAGCTCCAGGCCTCCGCCGAATGGGGCGCCGATGCCGGCGGCTGCCACCGCCACGTCTCCCGTCGCCAGCTCGACGCGCAGCAGGCGATCGGCGCCGGCATCGATCACGTACGCGGCGTCGCCGGCGAGCGCGATTCCGGTCGGGTAGCCGAGGCCGGTGGCAATAGAGGTGCTGGCCCCCGTCGTCAGGTCGACGGCCAGGAGGTCGCCGGCGTCCGCCGCGGCGACATAGGCGACCTGGCCGGCTGGATCGATCGCCAGCCCGGCCGGTCCGATCAGCCCGGCGGCAATCACCGTCGCGGCGCCGCTCACCAGATCGACCCGGGTCAGGTTCCCCGCGAAGTACTCGGTCACCAGCAGGGTGGACTCACCGGACTCGAGCGCCACGTCCCAGGGACCCGCCAGACCCGTTGGGAGGAGGGAGACGGAGCGGCTCGTCAGATTCACGCTCGCGATCTCCCCGGTGTCGAGCAGGGCGACCAGTGCACGGGTGCGGTCAGCCGAGATCGCCAGGCCGGTCGGAAACCCTCCAAAGGTCGCGATCGGCTCGCGGGCTCCACTCGCGGTGTTCAACCAGGAGAGGGTCTGAGCGTCGAACTCGGTGACGTAGGCGGTCGCTCCGACCGGCGGGACGTCGATTCCCCATGGTCCGCCGAGCCCGGCGACGACGGCGGAGGCCGTACCGGCCGGCAGTACCACGCGCATCAGGGCATTGGCGCCGGCGCCCGCGACCCAGGCCGCGACCGGCGGGCAGGCCCCTCCCTGGGCCCGAGTCTGCGTGGTGAATGCCAGCGCGGTTCCACCCGAGTTCGAGATCGTCAGGGCGCGATCCTCCGCGCCTCCGACAAAGAGGTCGGAGGTGAGCGCGGATGGCGTCACCAGGATCGACGGCGGCGCCAGGGCGATCCCCTCGAGATGGAGGTCCATCTCCCCCTGGGCGGCGTTGCTGACCAGATGGGCGGTGACGGAGAAGGGTCCCTCGGCCGCGGGGGTCACGGTGAGCTCGAGCGAGCCACGCTGACCGCCGGTCAGGGAGAGCGCGGCCGGGGTGGCGGCGAGGACCGCCAGGTCGGAGGAGGACCAGTTCAGCTCGAGGGTTCCGCCGCCGGTGTTCTGAAGCTCGATCAGGACCTGAGTCGGGTGCCCGACGAAGACGGTCCCGAGCTCGAGGCGATTCCCCTCGCCGAGCGGTTCCCCGAGCAGGGCAAAGGCGGGAGGGGAGGCCTGGGCATTCCCCGGGTCCCCCTGCCTTGAACCCGGCGCCGGTCCACGCTGACCCTCCCCCGCCATCAAGGTGCCGGGCACGAGCAGGGCGGCGAGCGCGCCGAGGGCGGTGATCGTGAGCCACCGGGCGAGTCGCCGAGCGCCGAGGGCACGAACACGGGCAGTGGTCATGGAGCCATTCCCCCCTCGGCCCGGGGTCACTAGACCCACCCCGTTGGCCATGGCACCCAGAGAGGCCCTGGAGGCGTCATTCCCTCGCCGGCCAGGAACCTGCCAGGCGGGCCACTTTTCCCAACTCTCTTGCCCTGTGAACGATGTGGCGACGATACCACGCCCTGCTTCGGCTGGATACTGAGACGGTTCGCGGAATTGCAGGCGGATCCGTGTCGTACGATGCAAGCGGGGTGCCGACGGTTCCACACTGCCGCCGTCGGGCGACGGCGGGGCCCGTTCCACGGCCTGAAGAGGCCGCTCGGCGATTGGCCGCCGACCGTCGGGCGCCTGCCTCGTAGCATTGTCCAGTGCCCGGTCGTCCGCGACCCTGATCGTCGCTGCATCCCCGGGACACGGAACGGAGGTGGGCAGATGCTGAAGTCGGCGGTCAAGCTCGTGCTGGCGTTGCTGGTGGTCCTCATGCGCTCGTGTCACCCGATCCTGGCGGGCGCGCCGGGGACCTGGGCGCTTGACGATTTCGAGGACGGCGATCTCCGGGCCGCCTCCGGCCTCTACTGGTTCGCGCTGGCCGACGAGCTGGCGGGGGGTGCGTCGGAGGCGCGGATCGAGATCCGCCCCGGCGACACGGCGAGCTCGCGGCATGTTCTCGGGCTCGCCGGGCGCCTGAGCGGCCGCGGCGCCTTCGCCGGCACGTGGGTGCAGCTCGAGCGCTCGGGACGCTCCGTCAACCTCGGGGCGTTCGACGGAGTCCGGCTGCGCGTCAGGGGGCCAGGCCGGCTTCAGGTCGGCTTTCGCGCCGGGATGACCAACTACATGGCCGAGATCGACGCCACCGCCGCCTGGCGGAACGTCGACGTCCCCTTCTCCTCACTCGTGCCGCAGGGGAAGGTGCCCGACGGGACGCGGTGGTCCCCCGACGCGGTGCAGGTGTTTGGAATCACGACCCCTCAGATCCCGCGGGACGCGGAGGGCCCGCCCGGGGAGGTGGCGTTCGAGTTGGACGATGTCGCCCTCTACGGTCGCGGCCCCGCGGCCACGGCGCCGGTCGCGACGGGCCCCGAGGGATCGGTCGCCATCGTCCCGTTCGCGCCACTGGCGTCGATCCCGGCCACGGGGTGGGTACCCCTCGCGGACGACCCGGTCGGCGACGGCAAGGTGCCGTCGCTCCCGGACGCCACGCGCCTCGAGGCGATCCCGGCGTCGGCGGACGGGATCCTCTGGCTGCGCACGACTCTCGCCCGGGCGCCCCACGACCGCTGGCTTGGACTGAACGCGGTGTTCGACGTGGATGGCGACCCGGCCAATGGACAGGCATGGTGGGGAGCGAACTCCGGCTTCAAGTTCGATCGCCTGGTGACTGTCTGGTGCATCCGGGTGGCGGAGGGGTGCCAGGGGTTCATCGGCGTCGCCGACGCGGATCAGGTCGCCGCCGGCACCATGGGGACGGGGGGTGGGCAGGGGTTGAAGTTCGCCATCGACCCCGAGCGGCGCGCCTTCGTCGTGGGGATCCCCCGCGAGGCGCTGGGACTCCGGAAGCCCGATCTCCGGCTGGTCGCGGCGGTCGGATCGGCGCTACTCTACAACGACGATGTGCCCGGACAGGGAGCAGCGACCGTACGCTGACGCGGCGCCGGCCGGCGCGGCGGACCGCTTCTCCTCGGGCGGCGCCGGTGCGGCCGCCGGGGGAGGGCTCGGTCGTCCCATGGCGTTCGCCGCGGCGGCGGCGTGGCTGCTGCTCGTCGCCGTGTACGCACTGCTCTTCGCCCTCTCGGGGTTCCCCCTCCCGATGGCGATCCGCGGGGCGTTCGCGAACGGCATCCCCGACGGGCTGCTCGCCCTTGCGGTCGTCGCGGCCTGCCGCAGGCTGGACGCGCTCCGCGCGGGGGGCAGGGGGCTCCTCCGCGCGCACCTTCCCAGGGCCCTGGGGCTCGTCGGGCTGGCGTTCGCGGCGAAGACGCTCCTCCTCTGGCTCGACACGATCCTGGTGCGCCGCGAGGAGTCGTTCCGGCTCCTCGCCGGGGTCGTCGCGTGGCAGGTGTTCATCAGCGCGCTTACCTACGCCGCGATTGCGGCAACCTCGCACGCCTGGCTGATCGACCGGCGCCTGCGTGAGGAGGAGGCGCGCGCGGCCCGCGCCGAGACGCTGCGGGCGCGGGCCGAGCTGTCGGCCCTGCGGGCGCAGCTCAACCCCCACTTCGTCTTCAACGTGCTGCACTCGGTGCTCGGCATGATGCGGCGCGACCCCGCCCTGGCGGAGGCGGCGCTCGAGGGGCTGGGAGATCTCCTGCGCTACGCGCTGCGCGTGCACCGCGACGGCGTGGACCGCACGGCGCTGCGCCACGAGTGGGAGTTCATGGAGACGTACCTGCAGCTCGAGAGGATCCGCCTCGGGGATCGGCTCCAGGTCACCCGCCATGCCGACGAGGCAGCGCTCGATCGATCGGTGCCGACCTTCTGCCTGCAGCCCCTGGTCGAGAACGCGGTGCGCCACGGGATCGCCCCGCGAGCCGAAGGAGGCAGGGTCAGCATCGACGCCAGAGTCGAGGGGAGTCTCCTGCGCCTCGAGGTGAGCAACGAGGGAGAGGGGGGAGGTGCCGCCGCGGAGGGGGACGACGCCGGCACGGGCCTGCGTGTGCTGCGGGAGAGGCTCGACGTCCTCTATCAGGGGAGAGCGGAGCTGGCACTCGGGCCGACTGGGGACGGGGGATACCGGGTTGTCCTGAGGCTGCCGCTGGAGATGGATCCGCCGGGTCACGAGCGGGGAGATGAATGACCGAGGAGCGAGTGCGCGCGCTGGTGGTGGAGGATGAGCCCGAGGCGAGGCAGATGCTGCGGAGCTTCCTCGAGGAGGCGCCCTGGCTGGAGCTGGTGGGGGAGGCGGCGGACGGCCGCGAGGCGGTGGCACGAATCGACGCTCTCAAGCCCGCCCTGGTTTTCCTCGATGTCCGCCTCCCCGAGCTCTCGGGCCTCGAGGTCCTGGAGAGGATCCGTCACCAGCCCGAGGTCGTCTTCGCGACGGCGTACGATCGCTATGCGGTCGCCGCCTTCGAGCTGGGGGCGCTCGACTATCTCGTGAAGCCGTTCGGGCACCAGCGTTTTCGCAGCATGCTCCAGCGCGTGCGGCGGCGCCTCGCGCTCGACCCCGACGCCACTCCGTCACCCGAGCGGGCGCTGGGGGCGCTCGGCGGCGCGCCGCTCCGGCGCCTCTTCGCGCGCACCGGCGACCGGATCGTCCCGATCCCGGTCACGACGATCCAGCGGGTGCAGGCGCGCGGCGACTACGCCGAGATCCACGCGCCCGGCGGGCCGTTCCTCCTGCACGTGAGCCTCACCGAGCTCGCCGGCCGCCTCGATCCCGAGCGCTTCGTGCAGGTCCACCGATCCCACATCGTGAACCTCGACGCGGTGAAGCTCATGCGTCCGTACGACGACCGGCGGCTGCTCGTCGTGCTGCTGAGCGGGGAGGAGATCGTCGCCAGCCGCGCCGCCTCCGAAGCGCTGCGCCGGCAGGCCCGCTGAGGCGACGGGCGTCGGGCGCGGAGACGGGGCGCAGGCCGTAGGCCCCCGATCGCTGCGGTCCCGGTGTAAGGATTCCCTGGCGGCGCGACAGGATCTGTAGGAAGGCGGGGGAAGCCGCCGCCGACCCCGGGGACGGCCGCGTCGCCGGTACTGCTTGCCTCGCGCCCGGCGGCAGGGTACGCTCGCGGCAATCGGCGATCCTGCATCCCCTGCGGCGCTTCCGAGGCCATGGACCCCGCGATGCCCATGCGCGACGTGACCGGCCCCCCGCTCCCCTTGGGAGCACTCCCGCAGGCCTTTCTGGCGGGGGACCAGGAGGCTCAGACGATCATCACCGGCTGGGTCGCCGCGGTCGTCCGCTTCGGGAGCTGGAGGTTCTCGGACCCCGAGGGAGTCGTCCAGGAGGTCCTGCTGAAGCTCCTCCGCATCGGCCGGCAGGGCGGCTTCCCCGCGCCATCCAGCCTGCGGCCGTACGTGGCCTCGGTCGCCCGCTATACCTGCATCGACCTCTATCGGCGCGAGAAGCACCGGGACCTCTTCGAGCAGCGGATGCCCGAGGCGTTCGACGCAGCGGGGGAGGGTCCCGATCCGGAGCGACGCCAGGAGGAACGCGACCGCCTCGACCGTCTGCGCTACATCCACCAGCGCCTCTCGGTCGAGTGCCGTGATCTCTGGCGGCTCATCTACTCGGAGGAGCTCCCCCCCGCAGAGGCGGCGCGCCGCCTCTCGATCAACGTCGGAAACCTGTACGTGCGGGTCCACCGCTGCCTCGAGCGGGCCCGCGAGATCGGACGGCAGCTCGTCGCCGTCGCGGTGAGGTAGAGGGTGGACACTCGCGATCATGTCGCCTCGCTGCTCCCCTGGTACGTCCAGGGGACTCTCGCGGAGACGGAACGGGTGAGGGTCGAGCTGCACCTCCAGTCCTGCCGTGGCTGCGCGGACTTGCGGGAGCAGGCCGCGGAGTTGAAGGACCTCTACGCTTCCACTCCCCTCGCGCTGCTCGAGGAGCATCCCCAGGCGCAGCTCCTCGGGGAGGTGGCGGATGATCCCGCCGCGCTCGGTCCCGAGACGGTTCGCTGGGTGCTCGCCCACGCTGCCGCCTGCGTGGCGTGCGGCGACGCGCTCGCCGCGTGCCGCGCGCTGCTGGCGGAGCTCGAGCCGCGCGCGGCGGGGCCGGCGCCCGCGCCCGCTTCCGCCCGCTTCGCGGCGCGCCTACGGAGGCTGCTGGCGGGGCCCATCCTGCGCCCCCTCCCCGCTCTCGCCTACCTCCTGGCGTTGGTCGCGCTGGCGATCCCCGCGTTCCGCCACCTCAGCGAGCCGGGGATCGAGACTGGAGGCATCGCGGAGCTGCCGCGGGAGATCGTGGTCACGGATGATCTGGTCCGCGACGCGACCGGGCCGGGAGCGGCGATCGACGTTCCGCGCGGCGGCGCGGTGATCCTCAGGCTCCAGACCGGCATCGACCGCCAGGATCTCCAGGATCCCGGCGCCGCCTTCCGCGTCGAGATCCGGAGGGACGGGGAGGTGATCTGGAGCGAGCGGCGGACGGGGGCAGCGTTCGATCCGGACGGCACGATCCGGATCACGCTCGATCACCGCCGGCTCGTGGCCGAGCGACCGCATCTCGTGGCGATCGTGTACGAGAAGCCGGGCGATCCGATGCACGGGAGGGTGGTGTTCCGGCGCGCCTTCGTCGTGGCGGGTGCGCCCGGGGTGGATCCGGCCCCCTGATCGCTCCGCAGGGCTCGCGGCGTATACTTGCGGGCGGAATCCCGCACAGGAGGGCGACCTCATGACCACAGCCGGTTCGAGTCCGCCGCGGGGGCATGCCCGGGGAACGAATCTGGGTGCCTGGTTGCTGGGGATTGCCGCCGCGGTCGGCCCGCTCGTCGCCGCCGGCCCTGAGGTCTGGGTCGTCAACGGGTCCTCGCGGGACATCGCCATCATCGACGCCGATCTCGAGACCGTGGTCGGGGGGGTGCCGCTGACCGATCTCCCGTCCGCCCCCACCTGCGTCGCCTTCTCCTCCGTCGAGGGATATGCCGCCCGCTTCGCCTTCGTCGGCCAGGGGGCGTTCGTGCGCGTCATCGACGTGGCGACGCGGACGGTGGTGCGCACGGTGAACCTCGCGGCGCTCGTCGGTCACCCGGTCGAGGTGCGCGCCTGCGACGCCGCGCGCCCCCGGGAGTTCCTCGCCGCGACGCTCCCGTCCGTCGAGTCGTACCTCCACGTCGCCGCGCAGGTGCAGCCCTCGATGTCGTTGCCGCCGGAGCCGTGGTTCGTCGTGCTGGATCAGCGCGCGCTCGCCGTCGATCCTCCCGGCACCCCGCCGATGGTGGCCGCGGGGATGCTGCACCCGGTGGCCGACGGCGTGGCGAGGGAAGGGATGGATGTCGTCGTTCTCCCGACCGAACACGGGCCTGCCTTCCAGCGCGCCTGGCACACCTACCGCGAGAGCACGCCGGCCTCCCGGATCGTCGCGCGGCTCGTCGCGGCCGGACTCCAGATCGGCGCCCCGTGGAGCGTCATCGCTTCCCACGAGGAGTCGTTCATGACGGGCACTCCGATCCCGGACACCCTGGGGCTCGCGGTACCGTTCTCGCGCGAGTTCCCGGTGCTGCCCGCCGGACCCGGGGGCCGCGTCGTCAACCTCGACACCGGCGGGTCGTGTACCCTCGGCGGCGTCCCCCGCGGCGTGGCGGTGACCGGCGTTGGACCGAACGGCTACACCGTCCTGGTCGTTGACGGAAGCGGCGGAGGCGCGGGGTCGGCGAGGCTCGTCAGCCCGCAGACGTGCGCGGTCCAGTCGTTTCCGGTTGGCGCGGACCCGGTGGACGTCGCCATTCACGACCACGTCGCGTTCCGCAAGGCGTTCGTCGCGAACCGGGGGGGTAACACGGTGACGGTCCTGCGGCCCGACGGGACCCAGGCGAACATCCCGGTCGGGGGCGGGCCGCGCGCGCTGGACATCAACCACTTCCCGCACGGCTGCACCATCACCCACGTGATGACCGAGCATCCGGACGTCAGCGTCGACGTCGAGATCTCCTGGCACACGGTCGGGTGCGACCCCGATACGACCGCGTATCAGGTCTGGTGCCACTGCGCGGCGGGCTGCCCGCCGGAGTGCGTGCCGGACCTCGCGAAGGCCGACGATCCCGGTACCCTCGGCGTGGGCAACCTCGAGGCCCCGGCCGGGGTCTTCGAGGGCGGGGGGAAGTGGGGTCCGCTCGGCGTGACCCGTGAGAAGCAGTTCACCCACGCCGGAGGGGCAGGAGTCGCCGACAAGGGGGTGCAGACCGAAGCCGCGCTGGGCGACATCACGTACGCCGTGGAGCCGTGCACGATCGGGGATTTCGGTTGCGACCCTCCGTAGGCGCCCGGGTCCACGCCGGCGGCGCCACCCTCGGCCCGGCTCTCCACCTCCTGTTTCTCCTTCCCCTGCTCTGGATCTGCGCCTGCGATCCGGCCGCGGGTCCGCCGCCCCCCGCGGGGTCGGACACCGATCTGCACTCCTGTCCGGTGGGCGACGGCCCGTGGCGCGCCGCCGTCAAACGTGCACAGAAGGAGGGGACGCTCGAGGAGCTGATCGCGCTCGCCGGCGCGCTCGCGGCCGCGCGGCCCGACCGGTGGGAGCCGGCATGGGCCGTGGCGGAGTGTCTGTTCGTGCAGGAGAAGGCGACGGACGCCCGCCGGGAGTACCGCGCAGCGCTCGAGCGGGCCCGCAGAGCGGACGACCAGGTCGGCCTCGCCTGCGCCGGCAACCGGCTCGGCTGGCTGGCGTTCGAGGCCGGCGATCTCGAGCGCGCGGACCGCGACTACCGGGACGCGCTCGCGGCGGCGCGTGCCGCGGGGCGCGACGACCTCGCAGCCTTCGTGCTCAACAACCTCGCCGGCCTGCTCTGGAGGACGGGGGATCTCGCACAGGCCGGACGGGTGCTGACCGAGGCCGAGGCGGCGCTGCGCAAGCTCGGCATGGCCGAGCCGGCGCTGACCTGCGAGTACAACCGCGGCGTCGTGCTGCTTCACCTCGGAGATGCCCGCGCGGCGTACGACGTGCTCGCGGCGACGCATGCGAAGTTCGTGGAGCGTGGCGCCAAGACCGAGGCGGCGCGCGCCGCGGTCACGCTGGGCAGGCTCCTGCTCCTCGAGGGTCGCTACGACGCGGCGCGTGCGTGGCTGCTGCGCGTTTCCGAGGAGATCCCCGCGCAGCATGTCCGGGCCGGGCTCTACCTCGGGCGTGCCGCGTTGCTCGCCGGCGATCTCGACGGGGCGGTCGCCCACCTCGAGCGGACCGCGCGGGAGACCTCCGACCAGCTCACCTCCCTCCTCGCCGAGACGTGGCGCGCCGAGGTGGATCTGCGGCGTCATCGGCCGCGCGAGGCGGGGGTGCGCCTCGGGCGGGTCATCACTGCGGCGGAAGCGGGGAACGCCGCCGAGCCGCTGTGGCTGGCGAAGTGGCTGCAGGGGCGGCAGGCGCTCCAGGAGCAGCGGCCGGCGCAGGCGATCACCGTTCTGCGCCAGTCGGTGGCGATGATCGAACAGATGGGGACCGCCCTCGACCCCGCGACGGAGGGGCTGCGGTTTCTGCGCGAGCGGGCGGAGCCGTACGCCGACCTGGCGGCAACGCTCGCGGCGGGAACGGACGACCGCGGCCACCCCGAACGGATCGAGGAGGTGCTGGCGGTCGTCGAGAAGGCGCACGGGAGATCCCTCAACGCGGCCGCGGGTGGCGCGGGGGAGGGGGAGATCGCCAGCGCGACGGTTGCGTCCATCCGGCGCGGCCTCTCCCCGGGGGAGCTCCTGCTCGATTACCTGATCGGCGAGGAGCGAGGCGTCTTGGTGGCGATCCGCGCGGAAGGCGCGCGCGCCCTGCCGCTGCCGGGATGGCGCGAGCTGCGCGAGCCGCTGCGGCGCTATCGCGCCTGGCTCGAAGGGGGAGTGGAGACGGACGATGCGACGGCGGGGGCGGCGGGCGGTCGGCTGAGCGAGATCCTGCTGGCCCCGGTGCGCGGCTGGATCGAGCAGGCGCGGCGGATCTACTTCGTGCCGGACGGCGAGCTGGCGCTCGTCCCGCCGGCCGGCCTGCGCTGGACGGGGCACGGCGGCGGCGGGAGCCCGGAACCTCAGGCGCGATTCCTCGGGGACGCGGTGGAGACCGCCGTGCTCGTGAAGGCGGGGATCCCGCCCGCATGGGACGATCTCCGGGCGCCGCTCCTGCTTGCCGGCGACCCGCTGGCGGACGAGGCGGGGGAGTTCCCCGAGCTGCCGTACTCCTCCCGCGAGCTCGCCGGGATCGCGGCGCTATGGGCCGGAGAGGAAGTGACGTCGCTGAGCCGCGAGCGCTTCACTCCGGAGGAGCTCGAGTCGCTCCCCCTGGGTCGCTTCCGGATCCTCCACCTGGCCACCCACGCCGTCGCCTCGACGCGGTCTCCGGGACGCTGCGCGGTGATCCTCTCCGGCGGCAAGCGGCTCGGATTCGACCAGGTCGCGCGCCTCCCCCTCGGGCCGTCGCTCGTCATCCTCTCCGCGTGCCGCACGGGGGAGGGGGAGGTCCTCCCGGGGCAGGGGGTTCTCGGCCTGAGCTGGGCGTTCCTGCGTGCCGGTGCCACCGGCATCGCCGCCAGCCTGTGGCGCACCCACGATGCGGCCTCCGCCCGCCTCATGATCTCCTTCCACCGTGCCTTGCGGGAACACCGCGATCCGGTCGCGGCGTTGGCCCGCGCCGAGCGCGAGGCGGCGAGATCCTCATCCCATCCGTCCGGCAGGGCGCCGTTCGTGCTCGTCCTGCGCCCCTCCGCCCCCTGAGTCATCCCCCCTCCGCGAGGTGTAAGGAAGGCCGGGGCCGGTTCGACTAGAAGGGAAGACGGCTGGCCATGGGGACGGCCGAGGCTCCCGCGTGGGTCGCGCGCTGTTCGTCCCCCGATCTCCAGCCGCAGGAGACGCCATGAACAGCGCCAACGCACGCACGCTTCCCATCCTGCTCATCGCCTTGACCTGTGCCCTCACCGCGCCGGCGCCCTTCGCCGCCTTGTTCCCCGTCGACGGATTCGAGGACGACGTGGATCTTGCGGTCGCGCCGAACCGGGAGTTCCTGGTCGTCGCGTCGGAAGGGGACGGCGTGGCCCCGCCTGCCCTGCTCATCTTCAATCTCGACGCGCTCACGGGCGCCGCCATCGGCCTCGGGCCGGCGACCACTCTCCCCGTGAAGGGGTTCGAGAACGGCGTGGATCCGATCATCACCAACACGGCCGGCGGGTTACAGGTCGTGATCGTTCCCACCGAGACCGAGGATGGCAGCGGGGCGGAGGTGCTGGTAATGAGCGTCGGCGCTGCCGGCCTCATCACCGCCGGCCCGATCGTGATCTCGCTCGGCAACCTCGGGTTCGAGGATGACGTGGACGCCGTGGCGACGCGCTATCCGGATCCCGATCCCGGTGCGATCATCCCGCTCGAGAGGGAGGACGGCTCCGCCGCGGGCATCCTCGCGATCGACCTCTCTGCGGCGGTCGCCCGCTTCGGCGCGTGCACGGTCGTGGCGAACATCGTCGCCCCCGGCACCAGTTGCGCGGTCGAGGAGTTCGAGCCCGCGGCGAACCTGCCGGGCTTCCTGGATGCCGTCGATGGGCTGGCCTACACGCTGCCCGACCGTGCACGGTTCGCGATCCCGGTCCAGGCCGCGGACGGCACCGGAAGCAATCTCGCGTTCTTCGACTTCGACTTCGGCGCCCCTCCCGGGCCTCCGCCGGCCTACCTGGGGTTCGTGAACGTCAAGGCAGTGAACAACCCGCTGGCGCGCAAGACCCCGTTCCCCGGCTTCGAGCGGGACGTGGACATCGCGCTGCTCAGCGCCGGACCCGGCGACCCGGCGAACTGCCTCGACCCGATCGTCTTCTGCTTCCCGCTCCTGGTTCCGGTGGAGGACAAGGTGACGGACCGGGGGGATCTGTACCTGGTCAGCGGGTGCACCGGCGTTGCCTACTGGCGCTACCAGTTCGACAATCTCCCGGGGTCGCCTAGCATCCCTGGCTACGAGGAGGCGGTGGACGTGGTTCCCTGGTGCGAGGCGGAGGGGGATGCCGACTTCGACCTCCTGCTCGTTCCAGGAGAGACCGAGAAGGGGACGGACGCGAACCTGCTCGTCGTGGACCTGATGACCGGCACCGTCGTCAGCGATCTCGAGGGGGCCAACCCGGGCGCGACGGTGCTCGGATGGGAGAAGGGGGTGGAGCCGGTGGTCTGGACCAACTTCTTCGCCTTCGTTCCCGAGGACGACGAGCGGGGCAGCGCGAGAATCCGGTCGATCGACACGGTCGCGGCGATCGTCGCCGAGGCCACGATCTCGCCCTTCGGGTTCGAGCGTGGCGTCGATCCGTTCGTGATGCCGCGCCCGCACCCGGACCGGACGCTGTACGTCCCGATGGAGAGGCAGGACCAAGGGGATGCCGACCTGATCATCCTCCCCGCCCCGCCGGGGCTCGGGGGCATTTCGTTCGAGGCGATGAACCCGGGCGTTCTAGTGCCGGGGTACGAGCGCGACGTGGATCCGACGCGCGTGAACCGGCTGGACGGGTATGGCCACATCTACGTGGCGGAGGAGTCAGCGACGGGTGGCGCCGCGCGGCTGCGCGTCCACCCGATTCCCACCCAGGAGACGGTGCTGCTGGTGCTCCCCGCCGAGGGCCAACCGACCAGCGCCCTCCTCCCCAAGCTGTTCCTCGTGCGCCCGGGCGGGACGCTGGCGGAGGAGACGACGGTACTCGGTTACGAGATGGGGCTCGACACCAGTTCGCCGATCGGCGACACGCTCATGGCGAACCCGCCGGCGACGTCGACGCCCCTCAGCGGCCTCGACGCCGACACGGACAACACGCTCACGATGTACAACTCGTACACGGGGAACCTCGACGGGGACGCGCTCGCCGACGCCCTCGACTGCGCCTACCTCGAAGGGGGCGTGTTCGCGCCCCCCTCCGAGGTGACGGGGGTGGGCGTCGCGCACGCGCTGCCCGCGAGCACGGCGACCGTCACCTGGGACAGCCAGGACCTGGTGGCGGGGGAGGATACCTGCTACGACATCGCCAGCGGCCTGCTCTCGGATCTGCACGCCGATGCGGGGTACGCGGACGTCGCCTGCTGGGCGAACGAGCTTGCCGACCTCCCCCGCAACGACGCCCGCGCCCTGGCCTCGAAGGCCGGCTACTACTACCTCGTGCGCGCCCAGAACCTGTGCGGCAACGGCACCTACGGCCCGCCCGCGCTCGACCTGCTCGCACCCTGTCCGTAGCGAAGGAGCCGGGGGGCGCGAGCGGCGCCCCCCGGCCGCAGCGGAGGAGGGCCCGCAGCCATCGGGAGACGCAGAGCACGCAGCAGCAACGCAGCGCAGAGGTAGAACGCGGCGCCTGCCCACAGCGTGACTCGAATCCCCCATACCATCGAGACGAGCATCCCCAGCACCGATGCGACCACCGACAGCGCGCCGTTGATCGCCCAGTACCACGCACCGCGGGGGTCGCCACGCCGGTGCACCGCCGCCATCCCGAGGGGGAAGGCAAACCCCATTACGAACGCCGGCGGCGCCAGCAGCGCAAGCGCCAGGACGACGCGAGCCGTCGCTGGCCAGCCATGCGCCGACTCCAGCGCCAGCCGGGTGCCAATCTCGGTGGCCGGCACCAGCGGCACGAGAAGTGCCACGCCCCACCACGCGCGTGGCGGGGCGATCACCCGATCCGCTGCCGAAGAAGCCAGACTCCCCGCGCCTCCCCCCAGCAGCAGGCCGGCCAGAACGACGGTGAACCCGAACGTGGGGTGGCCCAGGAACAGGCTGAGGCGCTGGATGAGCCCGATCTCCACGAACAGGAACGCCATGCCGATGGCGGCGAAGTAGGCGGGCGCCGCGGCGCCGCCGGCCGCGGACGGGCGCCATCCGCCTCGCCGGCGCAGCCAGGGGAGCGGCAGCAGCACGAGCGCAGCCGCCAGACCCATCACCAGGCAGGTCAAGGTGAGCAGGATGCGAATGGCCGGCAGGTTGAAGGACGACCCACCCCAGGCAGGACCCTCCCGGCCGCCGAGGATGTCGCCCGCTCTGGCATGGAAGAAGAAGTACGGGCGGTCGTCGGTGGGCGGAGAAATGTCGAGAGGCACGCGAGCCCAGACCTCCTCGGGTCGGGCGGCGCGCATCAATCCATCCAGGGTCGAGTCCACCGTACCGCGCCAGGAGTAGGCGACCTCGCAGCGGATCTCCGCGCAGACCTGCCCGGCGCGCTCGAGGTCAGCGGCTGGGAAGGGGGAGGGGGAGACCATCAGGGTCACGATCCCCTCGTGCAGTCCGGGCTGATCGAGGCCCCGGGTTCGCACCAGCAGCACATGACGCTCCGGCTCCGTGATCCCCTGTGCCTCCAGCGCGGCGCGGGCGAGCGCCATGAGGCGGTAGACCTCCACCGGCCAGACCGTGGATCCGTAGTAGAAACGTGAGAAGGTGAGCACCCCGCCGGGCTTGACGTGCTCCAGGAACAGTTGCCAGCCCTCCACCGTGTAGAGGCCGTTCTCGATGAACGCGTAGGCACCGGCCGCGGTGGCCGCCACCGTGTCCACGAACGAGGCCTGGACGATGTCGAACTGCCCGGCCTCCCGTGCGAGCCGGCTGCGCCCCTCGTCGGCGGCGAAATGGATACCCGGCATGCGGTCGAGGTGTCCGGTGAAGTCTCCGAACTGGCCGTGCACGGCCGCCAGGATCGCCGGGTTCACCTCCACCGCCTCGATGCGCTTCGCTTGGAAGGCGATGGCGGTGAGCACGTCGCGCCCACCCCCCGGGCCGATCAGAAACACCTCGCCGCCGGGGCGCAGGTGATGTGCGAGGGAGCTGATGTCGTAGCGCAGGAAACCAAGCGACCGCGGATCGCCGTCGAACCGGGTGAGCGGCGTTCCGGCGCCGGAGTCGATCTGAAGCCAGCGCTGCTCGACCGGCGGCAACCCGCGCAGAATCTCGGGGTCGATCCCCTACCCGAAGGGAAGCGGGTCGTCGTACGGCGTGACCATGATCCGGGAGAACGCGTTCCAGCGCTCGAGGAGCGGCGTTGGTACCGCGCCGTCGTGACGCCAGCGGACCCGGAGCCACTGCCCGGAGACGTTGGCCGTCGCCACCAGGGCGAGCACCGCCGTGGCGACCCAAGCCCCCCGCGCCGTCGCGCCGCCGCGGCGTCCGGCCGCGACCGCGGCGGCGGCGCACAGGAGCGCCCCCGCCAGCAGCACGGCGCCCGGTCCGCCCAGCGGGGCGATGAGCAAGGGGAACGCGGCGCAGCCGAGCCCCGCCCCGGCGAGGTCGGCGGCGTACAGCATCCCCACGCGACGATACCGCGTCAGGCAGAGGCAGATGCACGCACCCGCGGGGACGAACGGCGCCGCGGAGAGGAGGTACGTGGCGAGGAGATACGCGCCGGGCACGGAGTACCCCTGGAACTGCAGCGGCAGCGACAACTGCGCGGTGATGGCGGCGGCCATGCCGAGGCCGCCCGCCAGCGCCAGGCGCGCCAGTCCGAGCTCGAGGTTCCGCGGTGCGAAGGGACCGATCCGCAGCAGCGTCAGCGCGATCCTGCGATCGCCCGCGGCGAGCCCCGGCTCGCTCACGACGCCGGCTCTGCCGCGCCTCCCGCGTTCACTTCCGCGGTGCCGGCATAAAGCTAGACTGCAGCACGAATGCGCCCGCTCTTGAGGAGAAGCGCCAGGTATCCGGCTGCCGTGACATCGTAGGCGAGACAGAACGCTGGCCACCAACCGGGCACGCCCGGATTGGCAATGACCCCGCCGTGCACGAGATCGAAAACGCCATGCGCCGCCAGCGCAATCGCGACGATCCAAAGCGATGACCTGAAGCCCGCTGCGGCGGCCGCGAGGAAGACTGCACCGGCCAGTGCCTCCAGCACGAGCGCCTGCCTGGATGCCCCCATGACTGCGAACAGAGAATAGAGCAACGCGATGACGATCATCACGGTTGGATAGAAGCCACGCTCGCGGTCGAGGCCGACGGCGGTGGCGAAGAGCCCCACCGCGAGAGCAAGGACCACTCCGACCAGTAGTGCCACGATTTGCCTCCCTGCCTTCCTGGTGACCTGACGCCGCTGGTCAGGTGGATTCGAGCTTGGCGACACCCGCGGTCCTGAACAGCCCGCGGTACGCCAATGCCGCAATTGCACCGACTATCATCAACGCGGCCAGGTTGGCCAGGAACGAGGCGTCCAGTCCCGCCTGCCAGATCGTCGGTGCTGGCACCGCAGTCAACTGCCACTCCGATCGGCCTTGAGAGAAGAGGCTGAACACCGAGAACACGTTGCCGCCCGCGTGCAGGACCATGCTTGGATACGTGGAATTCGTCGCCGCGGCCAACAGGCCGTAGACCGCCGCAACCGCCAAGTAAAAGGGTAAGAGGACCATGCCGACCTCGGGGTGTGCGAAGTGGCTCAGGCCGAACAGGGTACCAGTCACCAGGATCGCCGTCGTCACCCCGTGACGGCGCTCGATGCCACCTTGTATGTAGCCCCGAAACGCCGTCTCCTCGACGACGCCAGCGACCACCGCACTCATGACGACCAAGGCGGCGACCGTGATCACCGGATACCGGGACGGATCCAGGTCCTGCTGCTGCGGGAGCGTGACGACTCGCGCGAGCACCCCTTGGAACAGCAGCGTCGCGAACAGCCCCAGGGCCCCCGCCCCAAGCGCCGGCCCCCACAGATGGTCCGGCATGCGGTTCGCTCGCCCGCTGAGCCGTCGCGCCCGCGCGGTGACCTCGGGCCAGCCCCACCCCCTCGCAAAGTAGAGCCACCACGCCACCAGGATGACTGCCATGACTGGCGCTGCCCAGGGAACGCTCGGCAGGTACCGAGTGTTCGCAGCGATCAAGCCCGCCCACGCCACCGTTCCGACGAGTCCGGCGGCGAGACCGGCCACCACGGCTCGAACCACCACCGGAATCCGTAGCCACATGGTCATGAGAATCGTATCCGCCTATCGCCGGCGCCGACCCGCGCTGAGCCGATGGTTTCCAGGCGCGGCCGCTACCGCATCAAGGCTGTCGGGCCACGGGCAATCGATTGCGACCTGAACCTGCTGTGACACCGCGATGGCAGGCCACAGGTAGGTGCCAAGGCCGCCGATGATCACGCCAATCAACAACGTAGCGCTAGTTCTAAGCGGCATATTTCGCGCTCGGGGAGTCGCGAGATCAAGCAGGAACGTAGGTCAACCTGATCACATCCTCGCCAATCCGATCATTAGCCATAAGGCGGAGCGGCGGCCGGGGTCCGGCGAAATATGGCTTGCCGTGACCAAGCACGACGGGGTGTAGGTAGATTCGATACTCATCGATCAGGCCTAGTTCGGTGAGGCTTTGCGCCAAGGCCGGGCCAGCAACCTCGATCTCCCCGTCGCGCTCGGCCTTCAGCTCGCGGATCGCGCCCTCAAGATCATCCTCGACAAGCCTGGCGTTGGGGCCGACCGACTGCAACGAGCGCGAGACGACCCATTTCGGCTGGTTCCGCCACGCCGCCGCGAAGGCGTGTTCCTCTGCATCCCATTCAGGATGCTCGTCGTCCCAGTAACGCATGACCTCATACATTTGGCGACCGTACACACTGCCCGCCTGCCCCTGAGCCTCCTCGATGAAGTGGCGGAAGAGCGTGGGGCTTGGCGCAAACGCCATATGGTCG
>Ga0137429_1000033_pt1 | contig 77753 bp, 76 predicted proteins | sample EasRivERMZT736_2_FD_102304 | JGI IMG/M metagenome (GOLD analysis project Ga0137429, IMG submission 102304) | Soil microbial communities from meander-bound floodplain in the East River, Colorado, USA - East River MetaG ERMZT736_2 | ecosystem: Environmental > Terrestrial > Soil > Floodplain ...
CAAATCATCAAAGAAATGCAGCGCTTGAGCCGACGCGTCCTTTTTGAAACCGTGCCTCATCCTCCTCGACGCAAGCGTTTGGGTAAAAAAGTTTTAGGGCTTATCTAAGTGCCATTCCCCCGTAGGGGGCCCCGTAGGGGCGGCATATTCCGGTGATGCCGCTCCTGACGGAGCTTTCAAATCCTTCTTGCATTAATTCTACAACGATGTCGCCCCTACGAGGCTTGTGCCGGTTCGCCTTGGCCTTTCGCATCTGCTTTAGAGTTCTCCGAACGGCCAGGTCGAATCGAAACACAACGTTCGGAGATCTCCGCACCATCGGATCAGGCGCGCTCGTGGCGTTCGGAACACTTCGAACGACAGCGTTGAGGACGAACAGGTCGCCCCGCAAGTCACGGCGGCGCGGCAGCGCCAGCCCTACCATTTATCAGGGAAGCTCTATTGATCTTTCGCAGACCCCGCTGCGTTGGTTGTTCGCTGCAAATGAATCTTTATGAGCGACCCGATCGCATCGTCGCTGGCCAGGAACGCCTTGTCGCCGCTCTGGTTCAGGCAAGCCAGCACGGCGAAGTCGCGCCGCGGCGCTACCCAGACATTGGCAGTGTTCATGGTGTTATCTCCGACGTGTTGCAGCACGGCGCCTCCGCCCCATGCTCGTTCCTTCACGCTCCAGCCCAAAGCGTAGTCGCCGCCCGCGGGCGGAGTGTGGAGTATTCGATAGGTTTCCGGTTTGAGCAGGGCAGGTTGGCCGCGCGCGCCGCGCAATTGATCGGCAATGAACTTCGCCCAGTCCTGAATGGTGCAATGAATGCGCCCGGCTGGGCCCAACACCGGCGGGTTGTCCATGGCCGGGCCGTTTCCACTGACCGGCTTTCCTAGCGCGGTGTGCCCCCACGGCTGATCGATCTCACCCGCCGTTCCGGTGCCGCCAAAACCGACGCTGGTCATGCCGAGCGGCTCGAACACTCGCGCCCGCATCGCTTCTTCCCAGGAGCGCTTTGTGATCTTCTCGGTGATGGCGCCGGCGATGGCGTATCCAAGGTTCGAGTATTCGTAGCGCGTTCCCGGCGGATGCGACGGACGCTTCGAAAGTTCATTTTCCACAAGTCGCAGCCGTTCCTTCGTGCCGTCGTTGCCAAGATAGTTCCGCAGGTTCGGGTTGGTGCGCAGACCGGAGCGATGGGTGAGCAGTTGAATCACCGTGATGCGTGACGCCTCGGCATGGAAAGCGGGCGCCAATTCGGGAAAGACTTCGCTCACGGTCGTGTCCCATTTCAACTGGCCTTGCTCCACCAATCGGGCAACCAACACCGCCGTCATAGCTTTTCCGTCCGAGCCCAAATGCCACTTGTCGTCCAGAGTCACGGGGATAGCCGTTCCGTTCTTGCGCACTCCAGCCACTCCCACGGCTGCCAATCCCTCGCTGGTGACCAGCGCGGCGGCAATGGCGGGGACGCGATGCTTTTGCTGAACGCGCGCCAGAACGTTGGTGACCGCCGCATCGCCCGCCGCCGGACAAATCTCTTCGTTGAAAGCGCCTCCCTCCAGTCGTTCTGCCACTTGCACAACGACGGCAGCAAGCACCGCTACTGCGCAAAGAAGAATCATAACCCACAACCAAACGCGTGATGTGGATTTCCTGGGTTCGTCCTGGATTGGTTGATCCGGAGCGGTGTTGTCCAGACTTGCCAGCAATGATTTGAGTTCTCGCCGGCGCGGCTCCAGTTCTTTGCGCACACAATGTTGGTTCAGAATGTAGATACCCCAAAACACCAATGCGCTGACGGTAACAGCGCCAGCAGTAGTCGCTATGGCGCTCTCCCCACCCTGTTCTCTCTGCCACGCGCTGTGGCCAAAAAAGATGACAATGGGGACCCCCGGTGGCAGCAAATACCACCAGAGCACATTTCGCAGCAGCCAAATCTGGTGTTCGACCTGCGCCAGCGAATTCTTGATCTGCGCCCGCACTGGGTCACCAGGAACAGCTTCCCGGCGGCGCTGCCGTTTCCGATCCACAAGCAGGAACCCGGCTATCCACAGCAACGCCGGCACGGTCAGATACCATGTCCACGGTGACGTCCAATAGATTCCCAAGAAAATCCAAACCGGGATCAGGACAAGGGCGACGCCAATCTCGCGCACGTCGCGGCAGAAAATAGTTGCCGCGAATGAGCGGTGGTTGCGCTGGATTTCCTTCAGCAATTGGTCGGCATCCACCGTCAAGCGAGCCTGCGCGCCTTCCGACTGCCAGGCTTTTTGCATCTCATCAAAGTTCATGCTCTACTCCTTTCAGCAACCTGCCCAACTGTTCTTTGGCCCGGTTAAGTTTTACCCCCACGTGATTTTCGGAAATGCCCAGCACCTCGGCCATTTCCCTGTAACTCAGCCCATCCAGCGACATCATCACGATGCACGCGTCAATCCTGGGCAATTGGCGGATAGCTTCATAAAGCGAGTCCACCAACTCGCGCCGCTCGATGGTGAGCGCATCCGGGTCTGCCGCGACCGTCTCGATGTCCAACAGCGGGACCTGGGGCACTCGCCGGTGGACCTCCTTCCGTCGCCAAGCCAGGGCTGTGTTCATGGCCACGCGATAAACCCAGGTGGAACTCTTCGCTTTGCCTTCAAAACGCGGCAGGGAGTGCCACAATTGCAGCAGGATTTCCTGGATGAGGTCCTGCCGATCGGCGTGGGTGGGGGCGAACGCGCGCGCCACCTTCAACATCAGGCCGGAGCAATCATGCAGCCAGCGCTTGAACAGCTCCTGCCGGTCTCGCTCGAGCGTGTGGTCACCAATCATCTCGCCTTAATAGTGACCGGCTGCAGCCTTTTATTACAGCCAATCTGCGGGGCGAAGCCTAAATGCAAAACCAGGACGTGCTCACCGAAGAAGAGACGCAACAGCTATTGCAACCCGGCGCCGCCTTTGCCGATTCACCGAAACGATTCTTCCGCCTCATTCTCGCGGAATGAATTATCGGTTGAAACGGGGTCCGATTGCGCCCCGGCATCTGGAAAGCGGCAAGCCGACCCGCGAGCACATCCATACGGTCATCCGAACGCCCAACGGGAACGACTACGACAAGAACTCCAGCATTACGAGAGAGCACCCGCATCCGCACGAGCACTGAGCGGGGAAACGCCTCGCGCTGCTCTTCCGCCACGACCTAAAAACAAGGCTCGAACTCCACGCACACTGTGGCGGGGGCGCTTTGGTTTCCAGACGTGTCCACTGCGACGATATCGAAGACGTTCACCTGCCAGTCGCCGAAGGCGATGGTGGAGTCAACGCCCACGACGGAGTGATCGAGCATGCCGTTGACGTAAATGTCGTAGCGGATGAGCGATTGGTCATCGAAATCGTCTGTCGATTGGGTCCAGGATAACCAGACTTCGCCGCAGCCCTGGTCGATACCCTCCAAATTCCCGGGCCTGGTCGGCGGGGTGGTGTCCACCGAATTAGGCGCGGCGGTCGTAAGCGTCACCGGATCGCTAAACGGCGACAGGTTGTTCCCGTCATCCCTTGCCTGCACCGCGAATGTGTAGGTCGTTTCCGGCGTCAGTTGATCAATCGTGATGTGCCGGTCCGTGCCCGTGGATGCAAAAGGTTGGCCGTTAATCCACACGTCGTAATACAGGTACGGGCCGTTGTCCTGCGCCGCAGTCCACCTCATCGTAACATATGTCGAATTAACGTGTTCCACCGTGATTACCGGCGCGACCGACGGCGCAATCGTGTCCGGAGGCGTGGTGACCGTCACCGTCACCTGTGGGGAAGCGTTCCCAGCGTCATCCACGGCGTGCAATCGGAATGTATAAGAAGTCGCAGGATGAATAGCGAGGGTCCAGGTATAACTCGTGGCCGTTTTCGGCAACACCCTTGTAATACCCGCGCCGGTCAACCCAGCCGATGACCACAGCCGATACGTAAATCTGCCCGAATTGTCCTTCGCTGGACTCCACGCCAGCGAAACACTGAACGGCGTCACCCCCGTCACCCGAAAATTCCCGGGTGCGGTCGGCTTGATCTTGTCACCCCACCCAAACGCCGGAAAAACAATCACCAGCACCAAAACCGTTCCCGCTAAACTCGCATTTACGCGTAAGAGGCCCGGAAGCTTGCATCTACTTGTCATAACAAACCCTTTCGGAAACCGACATTTGTTGGTGGGCAAAGTAAACCCATATCAAGTTCAAGATGCACGAACCTCACGATTGGTTCCCGACAGTCCGTGAAGCAGCGGTGAGAGCCGGATTGCAATAGAAGCTATTTCATCAAAGGGTAGGGCGGAGCTGCTGCTCCGCTGCAGCTTCGCAATCATGACCTCGGCTTATCCGAGCAGGAATCTCACGGGGCACTTGCGGACTAGGGATTTCCCCCGGTTGGCAAAGCGGTCCGGAGGGGAGAGTAGTGCTGGATGATGGTGGTCCTCCGTCACGCTGTTTTGATCTCCGGCGCACGTCTCAGTTCGTTTTCTGTTCCATTCCTGTTCTTCGTCGCGATGGCGCCGGCGGTCGCCGATATCAACAGTTGGACCAAACCAACCAGCGGCCACTGGGAAGAGCAGGCTTATTGGCCACTCGGGCTTCTGCCGGACGCGACGCAGTCCGTGGTGTTCACCAACGCGGGTTGGAAGGCACTGGCAATCGGGTCCCAAACCGCGCAGAATTTTCCGCAGTCCATGCGCGTGCAATCGCTGCGCGTGGGTGCGCCCGTTGATTCCTACAACACGCTATTGATGAACTTCTCAGGGTTTGACCGCGGGGATCTTCGACAAGCACCATTAGATCACCAAGCTTTACGAACCGCATCACGCGGCCTTCACAGTCGCTGGATGGCGTCCTCGGCGGCGGCGAGATAAACGGGATCAGGATTCAATTCGTGTTCGGCCAACATGACTTCGGTGAACTTGATGGCGTGTTCATCGCTATTGTCGAGGGCGCGGGCGATGAGTTCCGTGCGCCCCAGCTTCGCCTCGGGTTCGTGCGTCTGCTCGTTCGGGCGCGCGTAAACCGAGTAGATCGCGGCGGCCGCTTGCCACGCGTAGGGCAGGGCCGCACGGACGGTCTCCGGTTTGATGTGCGGGGCCAGACGGCGCAGCGAGCAAGGTCCGGTGACGGCGTGGACGAAGGCGATGGCGTCACGCTTCGTTCCATGCCGGAAATAAACGCGGGAGAACGTGGCGGTGAGGGCCGAGAGCGCAGCGGACAGGTCCGCGGGTTGGGCGATCAGATCGCGCACGTCGGCAAAGCGATCCAGTTCGCGCACGCCTCGGAGCACTTCGACAATGATGCTCCCATCGGGACGGCGTCCAAACGCTTCCCAATACAGCGGCACTTCGGCGAGCGCCCGGGCGAAGGTCTGAAACTGCGGACCGGTGCGCTGTCGCGCGGGGAGTTCCTCGTAGGAGGATGCCCAGTAGGCCAGGCCGCGGGCCAGTTCGGCGCGGCGCAGTGGGTTTTCCCGGGCGGCCAGGGCTCGGACCGCGTGGGCGGTGCGGATGACCCCGTGCGTGGCGGCACCGGACATGCCGGGAGCCAGTCGCGCCACCCACACATCGAGCACATCCCGCCAAGGACGTTCGGACAATTCGGCCAGGAAAAATTCCCGCCAGTCGCCCCAGCGCGAATGCATTGCCTCCCACCCGGTCGCCCCGGCCGTGGGCCCAAGCGCTGCGCGCCACTGGGCGGGATCAATCCGGGCTGACGGCCGCGGGAGTGGGCGGAGCGGGGCGCGGTGGTCTTCTACCCAGCGCACAGCGCGTTCGCATTGACCGAGCGCGCACAACGCCTCGATGACCATCGGGGCATGCGTGGCCAGTCCCCGCCTGCTGCGTGGTTCGTCCCCTTCCAGGAGTCGATACGCTTCATCCAGCGCGTCGGCACTGGTGTCGCTGGTTTTTGGCTGAGCGTCTTTCGGTTTGGCCGCGGCGCCATATATCCGCGCGCATCCCGCCGCCCCGGCCAAGCCCATCAACCGCAGGGCCTCACGGCGGGTGCGGAGAATCACGTTCGCATGGACCAGGCCCAAGTCTCCTGCGACTCGCGGTGTTCGGCCAGCTGACTCCGAGGCTGCAAGGCGGGCCATGGGTTCAGGTTTTGAGGAGTCCGTGGAAGGATTCGATTTCATAACCAATCGATCTGAGAGATGCCAATCCGATCCCGATCATGCCCGAGGCTGCTCCTCTGGTCACAGTCTGGCAAGTGTGATTCTCAAGCACTTAAAGGCACCGCCGCGCGGAGTTACATGGAAAGCCAAGGAAATGGGGGAATGAGGAATTCCCGAAAGGAAAAGGGGGCAGTCAATTGGTATTGACACATTTGTGTGCGAAGCATCTGAACACATTTTGCTCAACCACTGCCAACCAGCCCAGGGTGCTAGAAATGCGAACATGACAATACCCATTGACCACCCATTGAAGGATGCCGCTCCTGACGGAGCTTTCCGAATCCCTTTTTGTGTGGGTTCTACAAAGATGTCGCCCCTACGGGGCTGCCGGTTCGCTGCACCCAGCGCCATCGGCGCGGCATCGCTGTAGAATGACAGGAAAAACATTGTCAGCCCCGTAAGGGCGGCATATTCCGAATCAGTCGTCAACGCTTTTGAAAATGTACCTCCGATCGTACTCGACGCCGAACTTTTCCAACAACGCAATGTATTCCTCGTGAAATGATTTCCTCGCGTGGTGTGTTTGCTGGTTATTGATGTAACGAATTACCGTGCCGAGCTGCGAACGTGAATACGAGAACGCACCGAATCCTTCCTGCCACGCAAAGCGGCCCATGACCCACCGCTTCTGGTTGATGAAACGGGAGGAGTTTGCCTTGATGTCGCGCACCAGGTCGGAGAGCGAGGCATCGGGGCGCAGACCAACGAGCAGATGCAAATGATCCGGCATGTTGTTGATGGCGATCAACTTGTGTTTTTGAGCAGAGACGATTCCCGTGATGTATTTCTGGAGTTCATCATTGTGTTGCGCCGGGATAAGATTCTGCCGGCCTTCAACGGCAAACACGATGTGGATGTAAATTTGCGTGTAGGTGTTTGCCATGGGCGGAGGATGCCGCTCCTGACGGAGCTTTTCCGAATCCTTTTTTGTGTGGGTTCTACAACGATGTCGCCCCTACGGGGCTGCCGGTTCGCTGCACGCCAGCGCCGTAGGCGCGGCATCTGCAACGATGTCGCCCCTACGCTGTCGCGAATGTGATCTGTGTCTGTGAATCTGTTGTAACATATCTGCCGCGGCTTCATAAGTACATGGGTGAGATGAACGAGAACGCTGGAAGCTCCAAAGGCTCGGAAGCGGGCGTGTGGGACCGCATCTTGTCCCAAAAGCTGGCTCGTTCCCATTTTAATGCTACAAACCTGAATCGCACCTTATTATGAATGCTCGCGTCTGGTTTTGCCTTGCGCTGGCGGTTTCGCAACTCACGCACGCTCACGCCCAGGTGCAGGAAGTCTGGGCCCGCTACATAGGTCGGAACGATCGCCCCTCGAGCGTGCAAGTGGACAACGCCGGCAACGTCTATGTTACTGGCTCAGCTCGGCGGACGAGCCTGTCCGACTTCATCACCCATAAATATGCTACGGACGGCACGGGGCTGTGGGAGACCCTCTATAACGGCGCCGCAACGAACTCGCTGGATTTCGGTCACGCTCTCGCCATCGATGAATCGGGGAGCGTGTATGTGCTGGGCGCATCCGATAACGGCCAGGGCCCGATGCACCTCACTCTGCTAAAGTATGACCCGGGCGGAAATCAAATTTGGGTCAGCCGCTACACGGTGGCCGGGAACACCGAACCGATCGCCTTGCTGGTGCGTTCGAATGAGATTTATGTGGCCGGCAGCAGTTATTCCACCAACACCGGCTGGGACTATGTCACGCTCAAGTACGATTCCAACGGCAACGAACTCTGGGCGGCGCGCTACACCGAAACCGGCACATCCCAGGAAACCATCTCAGGAATCGCATTCGATAACGCGGGCAATGTCGTGGCGACAGGATTTGCCTACGCCCCCGGCGGTGGCAAAATCGTGACGGTGAAGTATGCCCCTGACGGCACTGCGGCATGGACAAACGTCACCTCGCCCGGCGCTTTTTATTCCGCGAGAGAAATCGCGGTGGACGCGTCCGGCAACATCTACGTTGCGGGGAACCTTGGCGCGGATCTCGGCATCATCAAGCTCGACGCCAATGGTCAGCAGCTTTGGTTGGCAAGTTACGGCGGCCCAAATCTCGCCAGCGATACGTTAATCTCAATGTCTCTGGACCCTTCGGGCAATGTATTGCTCACCGGTTTCTCCTATACGGCCTTTACGCACCAGGATTACCTGACCGTCAAATTTGACTCGAACGGCAATCGTCTTTGGACAGCTCGCTTTTCCGGCAACGGCGATTTCGGCCAGGACACGCCCAGCGCGATCTCAGTGGATAACAACGGCAACGCCTACGTCACCGGCTATTCACCGCGCGGCGCCAACTTCTCCGAATTCGCAACCGTCAAATACGATCCTGATGGCAATCAGCTCTGGGTTGCCCGTTATAATCTGGGTGGTGATTATGATGCGGCTATCGACCTTGCGTTGGATGCGGCGGGCAATGTTTACGTCACCGGCCTCTCTTTCGACGGGAGCACCGAACTGAACATCGTTACCCTCAAGTATCGGCAGGTCGCCGTGGCGGGACTTCCTCAGATCACCAGTCCGCCGCAGGGCCTGGTAGTGATTGCCGGTACCAACGCCACCTTCGAAGTGACCGCCACTGGCAATACGACGTTGGGCTATCAATGGCGTTTCATGGGCGCTCCGCTCGCAGGGCAAACCAGTCGCACGTTCGTCATCAGCAATGTCACTCCATCGCAAGCGGGCGATTACTCGGTGATCGTGAGCAACTCCATCGGCGTGACCGTTAGCCCCGAGGCGCGGCTGATGGTTTTCCAGCCGCCGGATATTCCAGTGGCATGGACGAACCTTCTCGTCACCGAAGGCGGCCACGTTTACCTGCCCGCTTATGCGACAGGCGACCCGCCGCTCTTTTATCAATGGCAATTCAATGGAATGGATATGCCGGGCGAGACCAACAGCAGCCTGCTCCTGTTCAATCTCGGCACGAACCAGGCGGGAAATTATACGCTCGTGGCGACGAATTCGCATGGGCGCGCCGAGAAAATCCTCGCGACTATTGTCGTGCGCCCGCGGGATTCGTTGGACCGCTGGTACTGGCGTCACCCTTTGCCCCAGGGAAACGATTTTCGCGACGTCACGTACGGCGATGGCCGTTTCGTCGCCGTTGGCGAGCAAGGAACCATTCTCGTTTCCACCGATGGCCTCACCTGGACGAATCGAACGATGGATTGGTTTGACCTGGTTGCGGTCGCTCATGGGAATGGCACGTTCGTCGCCGTGGGACCCTTTGGCGGTCTGCTGACTTCAACGGATGGCGAGCACTGGACGAAGCGGTCCATTCCCGGGGCCTCTTATCCGGGAGAACTTTCCGACGTGACGTTCGGGAACGGCAGATTTGTGGCGGTCGGAAACCGCAGCGTCATTTCCTCGATCGATGGCGTGGAATGGCAAGCCTGGCCGGGGGCGGTGAACCATGATCTTGCCACAGTAGGATTCGGCAACGGAAAGTTTGTGGCCTACCGCAACGGCGTTCCCGCAGGCATCATCTCAAGCGACGGCGTGAATTGGTCATCATTCGCCCTGCAACCTGCTTTGGCGTTCGGCATCCGGAGCGTCGCTTTCGGCAACGGCTTGTTCGTTGGAGTTACGGCCAGCCAGATCCGCACTTCGCCCGACGGGACGAACTGGACAGCCCAGACCGACCTGTCTTTCCACAGCGTGACTTTTGCCAACGGCACTTTCCTGGCGGTCGGCGAGCGAATCGCCCGTTCCGTCGATGGCACGAACTGGGACCTGGTTCTTCCTCCACAAACCAACTTCCTTGCCGCAGCCACTTTTGGCGACGGAAAATTCGTCGTCGTTGGAGAGCGCGGAATGCTTCTCACTTCGAGTGACGGCATCGATTGGACAATTCGTGGTGGCGGCACTCCGAATAACCTGCGGGGCATCACTCGGGCGCCGAGTGGTTTCGTTGCGGTCGGAAATGAAGGCACGGTCTGGTCTTCCGCCAACGGATTTGGTTGGACGAATCGCGGTTCCATTACCGCGCACAATCTTCGCGCGATTGCTTATGGCAATGAAACTCTGGTCGCCGCAGGGGAGGGCAATCCCATTTTCACGTCGCGGGACGGACTGGTCTGGACATCGCAAAGCGCGCCTCCAGGCGATTGTTATGGCCTGCACTATGGCAACGGTAACTTTGTCGCCCTGGGAGACGCCGGAGTGATTCGCGTTTCGAGCAATGGCGTGAACTGGGTTGCGGCAAGTTCCAGCACAACGTGGCGCTTGCAAGGCGTCACCTTCGGCAAAGGGTTATACGTGGCTACGGGCCGCAACGGCACGATTCTCACCTCCAGCAACGCATTGGCATGGACTCCGCGGGCATCGCCCACGTCCGTCTATCTCGAGTCGGTCGCCGCCAGCAGCAACCTTTTCGTCGCGGTGGGACAGGACGGCGTCATCGTGGTCTCGCTGGATGGAATCACGTGGACACGGCGCGACATCGGTGTTTTGTGGGACATCGAGAGTGTCGTTTATGGTGACGGGTCATTTGTGGCGGTTGGTGACAACGGCAGAGTGCTGACATCGGACAACGGCGGTGATTGGCTTAGCCGCTTTACCGGATGCCGGAACACGCTGCGAAAGGTTGTCTACGCCGACGGCGCGTTTTGGTGCGCCGGGAACAACGACACCATTTTGAAATCAGGCCAAATCCGGCCGCACCTTCTCGCGTCCGGACACGAGGGCGGTGAATTCAAGCTGTGGATCGAAGCGGAACTCGGCGTGCCGCACCGCCTGCAAGTTTCTTCGAACCTGGTGGACTGGATCGATCGAATCAATTTCACGCCTGCGGACGAGGCGACGCTTTACAGCGAACCGCAAAGCGATGACGCGCGGGGCTTCTACCGCGTTGTCTCACCGTAATCGTTCGCGGAACGGGCCAGGGGCGGTCATTTGTCGGGTAACAGCGACGCTTAGGCCACCGGGGATCTACTCGTCCTCAACGCCAATCCTCTCGACCACATCCGCAACAGCACCCGAATTGAAGCCGTTGTCATCAACGACCGCGCTTACGATCGCGCCGAACTGGATGCCATTCTGGCCTACTGTGAAGCGGCGGTGAAAGGACTCACGATAGGCTTCAACGTGCTGCCATGGGATGGCGGTGTCGCTCCATGGAACGCTGATTTCAGGCGCGTCGGTCGAAGGGGTCAGGACATATGAGTCGCTCATTCGGGATTCGCAGACCGCTATTTAAGCCAATGCGCGAGGGCGCAATTGTTAATAGGTTAAAAGCGACCCCAATCACGCTCTTTGAGTTATTGCCAGACAGAACCGGTTTCGCGGTAAACGTCCGGCTCAGAAATGATGCATCCGCAATGAACTTAGTGCTCGACAGCAACACGGTTTTGTGGATACGGTCATGCTATTCCATACCGCTTGACATCGGCGCGAGAGTTCTTAGTCTCTGGCCCCGGTGTGGGCCTAAGTGCCGTTCAAGGATTGGTGGCGGTTGGGCGGAAAAACAGATGAGGTTTTTGCGTTTAACTAGCGCTGGCAGATACGGCGAATGGCCGCTGAGAGTCGAGGGGCAAAACCCTCGAAAGGATTTTCTTATCATGTGGGATGGGCTTAAGCGCTTTGTTCAATCTTTGTGGCCGGCAATGGTCGCGGCGGCGCGGGGATTATACAACGGCCTGGTGTGGCTGTGCAGGAGTTTTTTTAGCGGGGTGCTTGCGACGGCCAGAGCAGCGTGGGGCTGCCTGATATGGCTCTGCGACGTTTTCTGGTCGGCGACTGTCGCCATTGGGAACGGATTGTGGGGTGGCGTGAAATGGCTCGGCAGGCTTGCGTGGCAGGTCGTCATCGCAATTAGGAACTTTCTCATGCTGTTCTGCACGTTTTCGTTTGCGGAGATTCTCATTCCGGTCTTGCCCTGGGGCATGGATTATGGGCTGAAGTTGTTTTTCTCTCCGCCGTTGCCGGAGCCGGCTTTTCTGAACCAGAAGCTGGCGGTGTCGGCAATGATGTACCCGCTGGCGGCATGGATCCGCGTGGATTCAACTTTGAAAGCCAATCCAGCCTCGTTGTCGCCAGATCTGTCCAGATTTTTGGGCGGGACGAGAAATTTGTTCGTGGTGGGGGCGGTGTGCGGCGGGGTCTTGTACGCTAGCTCGATTATTTGGCCTGCGACTTACCCAAAACACGAGAGGACTTGTTATGTGGCCTGCGTATGTGCCCTTGCGGCAGTCATCGTGCTAAGCTTCATTAACTTCATGAGAATAAGGTTGAATAAATGAGCCAGTGGCAGGGCTGATTATGGTCTTGGAAACCGCGCTTTATGTTCTTTTGTGGACGGCAGCGATCATTTACATCGTGGCCTGCGGCCTGGGGTTCGCGGGGCTGATTGCGTCCAACACGCCCGGTTTCGAACAGCTCAAGCTGCCGTTACTGTTTCGCAGTTATGACCGCTGGAATGCCCGCCGCAGACCCAACGAGCCCTCCTCCGTGGAAATGATCAGGCAAGAGTTGCCCAACGAGGGGCCGCTGCTAAGCAAGCCGGAAGGATACCTGGAAAATCCGGAACTGGTCGAGGAGTTTCGCAACGAGCAATCCAAAAACGGCAAGTGGATGATTCTGACGGGACCTGGTGGCGTCGGCAAAACAACCTTTGCCAAAGAACTTTACTGGAAGAAAAAAGACGCGCCGAAAAACGACCGTGAGCGTTCCCAAATCTCGGTCTATGTCTCGCTTATGGAAGCCAGACCCGATTTCACCAAAAGAGCGATGGAGGATCTCATCTGCCGATCGATGAGCCCCGCCGGGTTCCCCCGTCGAGGGCTGCGCAAACTTTTAAGTGGCGAGCACCTGCTGCTCTTCATGGATGAACTCGATAAACTCACCGCCGCGCAACGCCGGGTGGTGCAGAACTTCGCTTGCGGGCATGAGAAAACCTCGTTCGTGTTCGTCGTCGCCGAAGCCGATGCTTGGCGCAAGGAACTGCCCGACGGCCATCCCTTTCCCGTGAGCCCGTGGAAACGAGAGCGGGCAATCCAATATCTGGAGGGGCGCCTCAAAGATCCGGAGAAAGTAAAAAAACTTTTGGCGGACCTGGGGCCTTGGCTCAAGGACGAAGAACCGCCATTGGTCTGGCACTCCGTGGCACGCATCGCCACGCACGAACATGCCGACGATTGGTTTGCCGCCCGCGTCGCAGACGCCGCCAAAGTTGTGGCCGATCCGATCCTTCACGCGTATGTCGCGATTATTATTGAGAAGGACCAGGATGCTTTTCAGAAGCTGGGCACTGTCGCGTTGCAGTTGTTGACGGAGAACCGGACCACCTTCTCAGCCGCAGGAAGCGGCTTTGCGCCCGCCCAATTGGATAAATGGGTGGGCAGGCTGCTCATCAAAAAGGGCGACCTCTACGAATTTCTGCACATCAACTATCAACTCGTCCTGGCCAGCGAATATATAGGACGCCATTGGCATGAAGCCCGGCAGAAGCTTGGCCGGCGGGCCGATACGTTCTATTGGAAAACTGTCGTGCGAACGGCGATGGACTGGGCCCAAAACCAGGGCGATAAAGATTCACTCGCAAAGGAACTTCACGCCATAGCAGTGGAGATGGATCCCTGATTTGACCAATAGCGGGTTACGCCGCGCGCATCTATCCGAGCCAGTTTTTCCGGCTGCGGCAATAATGCAGCGACCCTGACGAGCCTGGAGCGGTGCCCAAACAAGAGAAGTTGGGCCCAAGGATCGATGACCGCTGGTTGTCGAGCACTGAGTCGCTCATTCGGGATTCGCAGACCGCTATTTGAGCCAACGCGTGAGGGCGCAATTGTTGATAGTTTAAAAGCGACCCCAATCACGCTGCGACCCCAATCACGCTGCCGAATCGAGAACTTCCCGGCTGATCAGGCAGCGTTGTTGCGCGAGGCGCGAGTGCCCCACCGGCAAATCGGACGCGACATTTCCTGTTTTGGAATTCAGGATTTGGAGATCATTCCGTTGCTGCACCGTCTGAAGCGAGTCACGCTGTTCACGCAAGATCAGGATTTCTTCAAACAGCGGCTCTGCCACTCCGCTTATTGTGTCGATTAAATATGGGTTGCGAAATTTGAGGCGTGACGCCTGCGAGTTCGCCCGGCAACCTCATCAATCCATGCTGACGACGTTTGCCGTTCAGAACTATCGATCCCTCCTCAAGTTGGTGGTGCCGTTGGAGAAGCTGAATGTCATTACCGGACCAAACGGTTCCGGAAAGTCGAATCTGTATCGGGCATTACGCCTCCTGGCGGAAACTGCCCAGGGTGGCGTCACCCACGCCGTCGCTTCTGAAGGTGGACTGCAGTCAACGCTCTGGGCCGGGCCAGAGAAAATCTCGACCGGGATGCGCCAGGGGCGTGTGCCCGTGCAAGGGCTAATGCGAAAGGAGAGTGTGCGTCTGCGGCTTGGCTATGGGTCGAAAGAGTTCGGTTATGCCATAGCGCTTGGGCTTCCCGCGCCATCGGACTCAGCATTTGGCCTCGATCCCGAGATAAAATCCGAGCGTATTTGGGCGGGTCCGGTGTACCGGCCGGCAGCCACGCTCGTCGATCGCACAGGGCCCGTCATCAAAAGTCGCGGGGAGGACGGCTGGCGGACGGTGTCACAGGGGATCAATAGTTTCGAAAGCATGTTCGGTCATGTGTCCGACCCCGAAGCCATGCCGGAAGTTTTCTATACGCGGGAAATGATTCGAGGGTGGCGATTTTACGATCATTTCAGGACGGATCGTGATGCCCCTGCGCGTCAACCGCAGTTGGGGACACGAACTCCGGTTCTGCATCACGACGGACGGGATCTGGCGGCTGCTTTGCAAACCATCCGCGAGATTGGAGACGGAGCGGCGCTCGATAACGCCATCGGTGATGCGTTCCCCAGGTCCAGCGTGGACATTCGTGGTGACGAGAGTGGCCGCTTGAGCTTGACGTTTCATCAACCTGGCTTGCTGCGTCCATTGAGCAGCGCAGAGCTGTCGGATGGCACCTTGCGGTTTCTGCTGTGGGTGGCAGCTCTCCTTACGCCAAGGCCGCCCCTACTCATGGTGCTGAACGAACCTGAGACGAGTCTCCACCCGGATCTGCTGCCGGCCCTTGCCAGGCTTATCATGCGCGCATCGGAGCAGACCCAGCTTTGGGTCGTCTCTCATGCCGAGATTCTCATTACGGAACTGAAGCGCCATCGCTCCTGTAATTCAATCGAATTGGAGCGCAAGTTCGGCCAGACTCAAATCAAAGGCCAGGAAGTGTTGGATGTGCCGCCTTGGTCTTGGCCGGACTAATTCGGGCCCAACCTGCGCCCAACAAGCCCGCAAACTCCGAAATCAATTTGGAGTCTGGTAAGCCGCATATTTTATTTGCTTCACCCCCACTTCCTTGGCGTCCGCTGCCCGAATCATCTGCTTCGGAGTTCTCCGAACGGCCGGTCCGCTGCACGCCAGCTCCGTAGGAGCGGAATCTTTGTAGAAACGAACCGACCCGCAACACCGCAAGCCCCGTAGGGGCCCCTACGGGGCTCGTGGCGGTTCGCTGCACGCCAGCGCATGCCTTGGCTTTTCGCCTCGCCGAAAAGAGGCGGCCTCATGCAGGATGGACTCTGAAGAGAATGCAGAAGGAAGAATGCAGAATGAAGAAACTGCCACCCAAATACAGATGAACTGGTACACGCGACGCAATTTCATCAAACGAGCGGTTGCCGCCACGGGGACACTTGGGTTCGCCACTGGCTGTCGGTCCCGCCGTGGCGGGATAACCGACAGAAATGACCTCAGTCGCGGCGCTATCGACCGGTTGCGCGCCAAACTCAAAGGACCTCTGATTCTCCCCGCCGATCCCTCTTATGAAAACGCGCGGCGCGTCTTTTATTGGAACACAGCAACGGAGCGGAGGCCGCTGGTCATCGTGCGATGCGCGCGCGAGGACGATGCGTTGCGAGCGGTGGAGTTTGCGCGGCGTCATGAATTGGAAGTGGCAACGCGCGCGGGCGGGCACAGTCACCTGGGATGGGGATGTTCGAACGGCCTGGTCATCGATCTCTCCGGAATGAAACGAATTGCCATCGATGCGTTGCGACGAACAGCCCGCGCCGAAGGCGGCGTGTTGAGTGGCGAAGTGGCGCGGGCAGCGGGCCGGCATGGGCTCGCGCCCGTGCTCGGACAATGTCCCGGAGTTGGCGCGAGCGGTCTCATCCTGGGCGGGGGACTGGGCTGGCTCTCCGGACTGCACGGCGCTTCGTGCGACAATTTGCTCTCCGCGCAAGTGGTGGCCGCGGACGGACGCGTGCTGACCGCCGACGCCGAACGTCATCCCGACCTTTTCTGGGCGTTGCGCGGCGCCGGCGCGAATTTTGGCGTCATGACGTCCTTCGAGTGCCAGCTTCATCCGATCGGCCCCGTCACGGGAGGCGATATTCATTATTCGCTCCGCGATGCGCGAGTGGTGTTGCGGTTTTTTCGGGAATTGATGGATGAGGCGCCCGATGCGTTCCAGGCGACGCTCAATCTCACTCCCGGCGAACGCGGCGTGTTCGTCAGTCTCTGCCACGCCGGCGGCGAGAATGAAGCCGAACGAACCCTGCGGTCGTTGCGAGCGATCGCACCTCCGACCAAAGAATTCGTCCAGCGGCAGGAGTTCGCAGCGCTCGCCGAAAGACCGGCAGCGACGAACCCGGCTAACACCCCTCCGCCGGCGTTTCGTGGAATTCAAACCGTTTATCGGGATCGGCTGTCGGACGAACTGATCGACATTATTGTGGACCGGCTTGGGCACGCTTCTCCGGAGGCCATCATGGGAATTAGTCATTACATGCACGGGCAGGTTTGCCGCCTGGCGCCGAGCGCGACGGCCTTTCCATTGCGACAGACGGGCGGGTTGAATGTCCGGCTCGCCTACACCTGGAACGATCCTGCGACCGGCCAGCGTCTGACAGAATGGGCCGACGAATCCTTGCGGCTGCTGCGTCCGGGCGCGGATGAGCGGATCTACGCGAACTTTCAGACCTACAAGGCGAAAAGCGGCGCAGCCGCCGTTTACGGGGTGAACTTTTCCCGACTGGCAGGCATTAAATACAAATATGACCGGGAGAATTTCTTTCGACGAAACTCGAATATCGCGCCACGGGGGAATGGCTCCAGTAGAGAAACCGCTTGATTCGGTCTCAGTCCGCTGGGTCTCGTTAGCTCGCCTTGCTGAACCGCTTTTCGAGAGTTGTGATATGCAAGGGATCGATTGTATATACACGGTCGGCTTTTCCGATCACAACCACGACGCCGTTGCCGACTGCGATAAAAGCGGGACTTGGCACGTCCAGCTTTCGGCCATCGGACAGGCAAATGGTGAATGGCTTAAAACCATTACTGATTCTGTCCTTGATCCGCTGAATATTCACGATGCAATTGAAGCAGCCTGTCGCCGCCGCGTCAAGGAATGCAGGTAACTTAAGTAACTTAACCGGGAGAATTTCTTTCGACAAAACTCAAATATCCCGCCACCTGCGAAGGCAGAGGGAACCCCCCTTGATTCGACTTTGTGATTTGCCAAAATACCGTTGAGTGCCAAGACTTGATTGCGTGGCTGCACGCGCGAAAAGACTTGCAGGGCTCGTTGTCTTAGTCTTCGTCGCCAGCATAGTCACATGGTTGCTCCTGCGCCACGTCGAACCTGTCTGGAAAGGCAAGCCGCTCAACGCTTGGGCGCAGCAGTATGGCTCGAACAACTGGAGCGGCCGCAAAGAACTGGCGCGGGAAGCCGAGTTCGCGATCCGCCAGATTGGCACCAATTCCATTCCATTCCTGCTCGGCCTGATGCGGGCGAGAGACTCCGACCTGAAAAAGAGCTTACGCACACATCTCCCGCGGAAGTGGCACGACCCACTTCATCTTGCTGACAACTCCGGCAAGGTGCGCCGAATAGGAGCCCATGGGTTGGCGGCACTCGGCACCAATGCCCCGATTGCCGTTCCCGCATTGATTGAACTGGCTACGCAGCACCCGGATGATGACGGGCGTTACATCGCTGTGTTTGCCTTGCGCACGCTCGGACCGGCAGCCGAAGCGGCGATCCCATTTTACCTCCAGAGTTTAACCAATAAGGACAACACTATTCGCAATGAAGCCGCGGCAGGATTGGCGCTGATTCCACACCGCCACGAGACGACCGTGCCTGCATTGGTGAAGTATTTGGAATCGATAGAGAGTTCTCAAGGTTGGGAACTCTACAGCGCCGTCGGATTAATAGGTCGTTTGGGAACAAATGCGAAACCTGCGGTGCCGCGATTGCTTTCGTTATTAAACGACTCGAACCTAGATGTTCGTGTAGCGGTCACAAATTCATTGCTTTGGATTGATCCTGAAGCGGCTGAGAGAGCGCAAGTCCGCCGCCGGTGAACTGAATGTCGCGTTCAAAGTACGATCGATCGTACAACCGTCTTCCAATCGGCGACGCAATTGACGTCATGTTTGTTCCTGCCGCATAATGCGGCAATGGGCATCGCAACATCATCCAATGAAGCAATAGACTGGGCGCCTTATGTCTCATGACGTTTCATTGATTGCCCTCATCGCGGTCGGCTTCGTCCTCGCTTTTCTGCTTGGATTTTTAGCCCACCGGCTGCGGCTGCCGCCGCTGGTTGGTTATCTGATCGGCGGCGTTGTCATGGGCCGCCTCATACCAGGATTCGCAGCCGAAAGTGGGTTAGCCGGGCAGCTTGCCGAAATTGGAGTGATGTTGCTGATGTTCGGAGTCGGATTGCATTTCTCGGCGGGGGATTTGATGGCGGTGCGGCGGATCGCGATTCCCGGCGCCATCGGACAGATCCTTATTGCCACCATGATTGGCACGTGCATGGCGAAGTTCTGGGGCTGGAGTTTGGGGGCTGGGTTGGTTTTAGGGCTGAGCCTGTCGGTCGCCAGCACGGTTGTGTTGTTGAAGGCACTCGAAGATCGCAATGCAGTCGCCACCCCAAATGGGCGCATCGCGATCGGATGGTTGATCGTTGAAGACCTGGTCATGGTCGTCACGCTGGTTCTGCTGCCGGCGTTGGCCGAGGTCCTTGGGGGGCGGAGCAGCGCAGCGTCCAATCCGGCAGGGGGAAATCTCGGTTTGCTGGCGAACCTGGGCCTCACGCTGTTGAAAGTGACTTCCTTTGTTGCGCTGGTTCTTTTGGTCGGCCCACGCGTGATGCCGTGGCTGTTGCGGCAGGTAGCTCGCACCGGTTCGCGTGAACTGTTTACCTTGTGCGTACTGGCCGTTGCCCTCGGCATCGCTTTTGCCTCGGCTCGACTGTTTGGAGTATCGTTTGCCCTGGGCGCATTTTTCGCCGGGGTGGTGTTGAGCGAATCGGACCTTAGCCACAAAGCTGCGGCGAACTCGATGCCTCTTCAGGACGCGTTCGCGGTTCTATTCTTCGTTTCGGTGGGCATGCTGTTCGATCCTTCCATTCTTATTGCCAGGCCGCTGATGGTGGTGGGGGTGCTGCTCCTGATTCTGGTGGGCAAATCATTCGCTGCACTGGCCATCGTTCTGCTAATGGGCTATCCCGCGAGCACCGCCTTGACCGTTTCCGCAGCCCTCGCGCAAATTGGGGAGTTCTCTTTCATTCTGGGCGGCCTGGGTGTCGCGTATGGATTGCTCCCGACTGAGGGGCTTAGCCTGATTCTAGCGGGGGCTTTGTTGTCCATCAGCCTGAATGCGGTGGTCTTTGCCGGCACGGACGTCCTGATCCGCTGGATTGAAAATGTGTCCTGGCTCAGAACGCGTTTGGAACGCAGAGATGCCGGGCCGTTTATAAGGTTGGAGGAGGATTTGGACGCGGCCCGCATCGCTCTTGAAGCGAAGGCCGCCGCTCATAAAACCTACAGTGCCGACGAGTTGGTAGAGCGTTTTCGCCTGTTTGCGGGGCTCACACCCGAGCAACGGGAAACTGTGGCGCTTCACTTTCAGCCTCGTTCTGCCCAACCGGGCGAGCGCATTATCCGCGTCGGCGACAAGGCGGATATGGTGTATTTCATCTCGGACGGCGAAGTCGAGGTCGTAGTAAACGGCCATAAGATCAAAATGGGTCCGGGAGATTTCTTCGGTGAGATGGCGCTCTTGAGCGGCCAGCCTCGGTCGGCCGACGTCACCGCGCTGGATTTCTGCAAATTCCTTACTCTTGACCAGCGGGACTTTCGCGAGCTACTTCGCCGATACCCTGGGATTCGCATCCCCATCGCAGGGGTGGCGAAAGAGCGCGGCGAGACAAACCGCCAGTTCATGGAACAGCCTCACGAAAGAACGGCGGAATCGTAACCAGCTTTAAACATGGAACTGTATTTGTGATTTGTGAAAGTACGACCGCGTCAATGCCCCCGATCGAGCATAAGCGCCGGTGGTAGGGCGGCGCTGCTGCGCCGCTTGGCCGCCCAGCAGCGCGGCCCTACCATTGTGCATCCGCTACAGAATTCCTGAAACCCCTATAGACTGCGAACCGGAACTCAATATGAAGACTACGTGGATCATTTTTTTGGTCGTCGTCGCTCTATCAAGCTCTGTGCGAGCGGCGGAGAACGACGGTGAACTGTGGTGGCCGCAGTTTAGGGGACCGAACGCTTCGGGAGTGGGCGGAGGCAAACCGCCCGTTCACTTTGGCCCCAGCCAAAACGTCCAGTGGAAGACGGCGGTTGGGTCAGGGTTGTCTTCGCCGATCATTTGGGCGGAACGTGTCTTCTTGACTGAGTTCGATCAGCCAAGTCAGAAACTCGCCACGGTGTGCATCGATCGGCGCACCGGCAACATCCTGTGGCGACGTGCGGTCGCCGTGGAAAAGATCGAAAAGGTCCACAAACTCAGCAGCCCGGCTGGCCCCACGCCTGCCACGGACGGAGAGCGGGTCTATGTTTACTTCGGGTCTTACGGGTTGCTGTGTTATGACCTGGACGGAAATCCGAAGTGGGAAAGGCGACTGCCTTTGCCGGAAAACCCCTATGGCGCCACCGCTTCACCCATTGTTGCGGGAGAATTGTTGGTGTTCAACCATCAGGGGAAAGAGGCCTATCTGCTGGGCGTCAATCGCCGCGACGGCCGAACAGTCTGGCGGACGGACCGCTCCTTGTTTCAGTACGGATGGTCAACGCCTGTGCGCTGGCGTCACGACGGGATTGACGAGATTATGGTGCTGGGCGGTGACTTCGAGCCGAACCAGCGCCTGATGGCATACGACCTCGCGACTGGTGCGGAGCGATGGTGGGTGGCAGGACTGCCGCCGTGCGGGAAAAGTACGCCGGTCATCGGCGGCGGTTTGGTGTTCCTGGCGGCGCCGGACATTATTTTAGAACAGTCGGCTGAAAAACGGAACCCTGACAAGGCGTCGCAGTTCTACGCGAAGAGCGGGAATCGCCTCATGGCTGTCCGCCCCGGCAGCACAGGCGAAGTCGCGCAGGCGAATATCGCCTGGTCGGATCGGAGGGGTGTGCCCGGCGTTCCTTCGCCCTTGTTCTATAACGGACGCCTTTATACTTTTAAGGACGGCGGGCTGGTTTACTGTCGGGTGGCCAACACAGGCGAGTTGTTGTATGACGAACGGTTGGGAACCCTCGGCTATTACTACTCCTCGCCCGTCGCTGCCGACAATAGGATCTACATTGCATCCGCCGACGGCGTGGTGACGGTGATCGATGCGGGCGCAAAGTTGAATGTCCTGGCCACAAACAAGCTCGACGGCGCGATCCTGGCCACACCCGCATTAGCGGCCGGGAACATCTATGTGAGGACCGAAAATCATCTCTACGCTTTTGGGAATTGAAATCGCGCCATGATTGAATCCTTGGACACCGCCGCGGTGTGAATGATTTTGGTTTGCAGAGTTAGAGTGAGGGAGCGAGTAAATTGATGGCAATTTCCCTGCGATCTTAGTTTAGAATCGGTCATGCGCTTCAACTGTTTCGCTACCACTTTTCTGGCGTGTCAACTCGCTGCCTTCGCTGCTGGACTGCCGGACGGTGTGCGCCGTGTGAAGGTGCTCAATTATCCCGACTGCTTCGAACTCGCCAACGGCGACACTCGAGTGACGCTGTGCCATCAAGTCGGCGGCCGCGTTCTGGAGTATTCATTCAAGGGCCGGAACGCACTCTATCTCGATGCGCGCGAAGAAAAGTGGGGCACACCCGGCGGGCCGAAAGCGCCGTCCAGCGCGGGACGCTTCGATATCGGGCCGGAATATCTCATCCCACAACGCGACAAGCTCTGGGTCGGCGAATGGCAGGCTGAGGCCATTGGCCCGCGCGCGGTGCGTCTCACCAGCCAGCCCGACTACGCGACCGGCGTGCAGCTCATCCGCAATTTTCGCCTCGCCGCCAACGGCACGCACCTCGCCTGCGAACAGATCATCACAAATATTTCCAGTGAACCAAAGTATTGGGCGCACTGGAGCCGCACCTTTGCGGTTCACGGCGGTATCGGCATCATCCCACAGACGCCGGACACGCGGCGTTTCCCGAACGGCTTCGTGATGTATAACCAGGGAGCGGAGCACTCCATCATTGCCCGGCCCACGGACCCGAACGTGCGGATGCGAGGGAACTTCCTGGAAGTGCGCGGACCCACCCGTCTCCCAAAGCTGGGCTTCGACTCGAACGCGGGCTGGTTTGCCTACGTCATGCCGCACAACCAGGTGTTCGTGAAGCGTTTCCCTTCCCCGAAAGATGGCGTATATCCCGAGATCGCCGGTCTGACCCTGTGCTTCTGGTATCCGAAGGCCGAGCAGGTGCCCGCTTGCGAACTCGAGCCGCATGGACCGCGCAAGACTATCCCGCCCGGCGGCAGTGTGAGCTTCACCGAGGATTGGTACCTGCTGGAGCACAAATTCCCGGTGGCTGGCGAGGAGATTGATTTGGAGAAGCTGGCCGCGCAGGTCCAACGCGAAACGCGCTAACGCAGTGTCTTAAGTTCCGGTAAACAATGCCAGAGCGAACGTGCCGAGGAATTCGGCGATACATTTTTTCATCGCCGCGAGGCTAGAGTTTCAAAGCGCGGCGGTCAATTGGCGGAATTCCGTGGAAATTCCCGCGAGGGACAACGTGAATACCAGGACGAACCAACGAAGTTCCGCAAGAAATGCGCAGGGCTCATCGTTGGTAGGGGTGCCGCAGTCCTCTCTGTTCGGGGCGCGTTGGTACAGAGCGTTGTGCAAGAAGACCTGCAAGCGCCTCTGCGCGCTGCGGATACAGGAACGTCAGCAACTCGCGGGTACAGGAAACACAGAAGGGGTCGTCATCAATTCGTTGCAGCCGACAAAATCCTTTGAATCCGCCGAATGCAATGCGCCTTGTTTCTGCGAGCAAGCTCGTGTTCCCATATCCGCACTACGCGCCAGCCACCACGCCGCAAGGCAATCGTTACGAGTGAATCGCGTTTCTTGTTCGCGGAAAGTTTGCGACGCCAGAACAGACGATTGTTCTTCGGCTTCGTCGCGTGCTTGGGGCAACCGTGCCAGAAGCAGCCGTCCACAAAAATAGCGAGCTTGAGTTTTGGAAACACGAAATCCGGTTTGCCGAACACCCGCTGCTGCCGCCGCCAGCCGGTGATGAGTCCATCGAACTTCAGCTCAATACTCCATGGGCTACGCGCGTTATATCCAGTGCTGTGGCATAAAGCATAAGTCCCAACAACAATACCCAGCCGCCAACCGTTAAAGGCAATTCCAGTCTTCGTAACGGCTGATAGATTCGCCGCAGCACTCCCATCACAATTTTCCCCCCGTCCAACGGTAATATCGGGAGCAAATTAAAAATGGCCAGATTGACATTAAGGAGAACGGAAAACTGAAGCAGTTTGACGAAATCCAATCCGACATGAACCCCGCCCGTCGCCACGATTCCTACGACGCCAGAAAGCTGTTCCGGCCGGCTAAAGAGCGACGGAATGACGGCGCAGATCCGTATCGCCATTTCGAAGATCTGTTCCAGCGGAAGATAAATGACGGAATTAGCTGAGAATCCCAGCTTCAGAGCATTTACCAGAGACAGACAGACAAAAGCTCCGAGTATGTTTGCCACGGGCCCGCCCAAGGCGAATACCACGCGACTCCTCAACGGTATCCTCTCGAAAGCATCTTCATCCTCCAACGCGGGCAGCACGTAACCACCACAAGGGAAAATGGAGACCCAGTATTCGGTCTTGCCGATTTTGAATCCCCAGAGCTTTCGGCCAAAGCCAATCGAGAAACGGGCGATGGGAATTCCCATCCGCTTTGCCGCCAGGAGGTGGCCCAGCTCGTGCAAAGCAATGATCAGACTGATGGTGAAGAATACAAGCAGGTAGCTCATGTGGTTCTTTTGTTTTGGTTGTCGAACCATTCAAGTGTGAGCGACCCGGCCAGAAAACACAAGGGCGTTGCGACCTAACGACCAAGCTACCGTCGCTGCCCGCCGCGTCCACTCTGTTCCACCGGAAGAATTGCCGACTGCCCGTGTGCAAGGTAGGGCGTTAGGCCGCTCGACCACGCGCCGAGAGACTCGACAGACGGTGGCGTTGACAAGATGGTTTTGTCAGAATCAGATGTTCGGGTTACACCCACATGAGAAAGGCCAGCGAATGAACCGGCGAGCGTCCCAAAGCGATTTCCTATCAGTATCGGTATCAGTTCGGCTCGCGCTTGCGTGTATCATTTCGATCCTCGCCGGGTCAATTCACAGTCAACCCTTGTTGCTGAGGACCGAAACGTTCGACGCGGATCCAGGCTGGGATGGCCAGCCATGACAATTCGCATGGTGTGCTGGTGGCTGGATAAGGATTGAAAATAAGCGCATGTGGCGGGATAATCTCAACATGACAGTGATAACGGACAATGAAAAGCGGGTGGTTCTTCCCCAGGCCCAACCAGGCGAGCGCTTTGACCTTCACGTGTGCGCCAACGGATTCGTCCTTCGAAAGCTTGAGTCTGTCTTCCCTGGCACGGCGAACGTGAGGTTCGTAAAGCGAGACGGTTTCACAGTTGCAATGGCAGACCAAGCGATTGATGAGGAAGCTCTAGCACTGGCGAATTTCCCGTGAGCCAGGAGGCTTCCACAAGTCCGGCGTCAACGCCGTCGACCAAATTTCTGCTGGATGTGAATGCGCTGCTTGCCGGCGTTTGGGGGCACCACTCGCAGCATTCGGAGGCCTTCGCATGGCTAAAGGGAAAATCGATCGTGTTGTGTCCCTTGGCTGAGCTCGGTTTCTTGAGAATCAGTTCAAATAAAAAAGCCATCAACGTGGAGATGGAGAAGGCGCGTGAGGCGCTGGAAAAATTCTGCGCGGAGCGAAAGGCAGAGCGAATTACCGACGATCTTCCAGCGCTGGAATCCCAGCCGAAAACGTCCGAGCAAGTCACCGACTTCTATTTGGCCGATCTCGCTGCCAAGCACGGGCTGAAATTGGCGACGTTTGACGAAGGGCGAAGTGGCAGGTTACACTTGCACCAGAGAGAAAGACTGCAATTATGCCAACGGCTGAACTAACTGTGCGCTTGTCCGCTGAGGAAGTGGAATTCCTCAGGGATTACGCCCAGCAGCATGGGCTAACGGTAGCAGATCTGGTCGCCCTCTACGTCAAGCTCCTGCAAAAGGTGCCCTCGCGTCCTGCTCACCCGGCAAACGTGCAGTTTACCGGGGTGGTCTCGGAGGATATCGATGTGCGGGAACTTTATTGGGAGCACATGGCCGAGAAGCACCGATGAGGATTGCGGTCGATCTGACGTCCTGCTGGATGTCGCTCAGAATCGCGTTCCGCATTACCAGGCATCCGAGGAAGTGCTCGCGCGAGCACGACGCGGTGAATATGAAGCAGTGATTTCCGGCCATGCGGTCACTACTCTGTTTTACGTCATCGCCAAGTTCGCTGGGTGCCTACCGCTAACCAGACCGTGGACAACCTGTTGTCGGAGTTCAGTGTCGTCGGACCAGACAAGGCGATTCTCTTGCGAGCGCGGAGTCTGGTCATGAGTGATTTTGAGGATGCGGTGGTCGCCAGCGTCGCGGAAGCGGCCCGTTGTGATTACGTGGTCACGCGCAACGTGGCTGACTTTGCGGGATCGCCAGTGTCAGCGATCACGCCGTCGGACTTCCTGGCAGTCCTTGCCACAGCCGGCCCGCCTCCGCCCGCCACACCGTGACCTTTTCTTCTGCTTTTTATCTCAAGCTGCTCAAATGTCGGCAGACTGTGGCGTTGGCAAGATGGTTTTGTTAGAATCGGACGGTCGGTTACTTCGAATGAGAAAGGCCAGAATGAACTGCGGAGCGTCCAAAAGCGATTTCCTATCAGTGTCGGTATCTGTTCGGCTCGCGCTTGCGTGTATGATTTCGGCTCTCGCCGAATCAACTCACGGCCAACCATTGTTGCTGAGGACCGAAACATTCGACGCGGATCCAGGCTGGGATAGCCGCAACAACCGCGCGACAGATCCGGGCCCCAGACAGATCGTCCAAAACTTTGGCTTCAACAGTTCCAGTACCAATGCCGGTGGATCGGCTGGCGAAATTGGCGGCTCCATCACGCCGGCGGGCGAGCCGGCATTTTATGGGAAGGTCATTACGCCTGCGTCGTTCAACGATTCACTTTCCGCTTCGGGCATCCTGAATGTGCCTCAGGGTGGCGGCCATACCCTGATTGGCTTTTTCAACGCCGACACCGTTAACGAGTGGCGCACACCCAATACGATTGCCCTGCGAATCTACGGCCGCGGCACTTATTTTCTCGCGTATCTCGAGTATGGCACTGGTTTGTGGCGGGCTGGCGGTGCGTCGTTCGGCGGAGAGGCCGCCATTCCCAGCGGCGCAGCCGACTACCCGTTCTCCTTCACCTACGATCCCAATGGCGCTGGCAGTCGGGGCACTATCAGCGCCACCATCGGCAGCTACTCCAACGTCATGACTCTCGACTCCGGCCACAAAGCCGACGGCGCGATATTTAATCGCTTCGGTATTCTCAATGTCATGAAGAGCGCTGACGACCCGGGACAAATCTGGCTGGATAACGTGACGATTAGCGGAGAACCGCACTCATTCAATTCAGACCCTGGTTGGGACCAGCGGAATAACCGCAGGACTTACACCAGCACCAACGTTCGTCCGCGATTCGATTTCGGCTACAGCCCTGGATCGAACTTTGCCGGCGGACAACGCACGGGTGAGATCGGCGGCCACACGTTTCGCGGCGATTCGCGCGTGGAGTTTAACGGAACGCGCATGGCTTACTATGGCGCCCGCCTCAATGAGACATTGTCAATTAATCAGCGGCTGCATGCTGAGGGTAAAGTTGGGTTTCACCGCGGTGTCAGCGACAGCACGACCCTCATTGGCTTTTTCCATTCAGACGGCAGCATGCGCAGCAATAATTCCCAGAACTCCGCGACGCCGGAGAACTTTGTTGGCGCAGCCATCGAAGGCCCCAGCGCTGAGGGGTTTTACCTTTACCCTACCTACGGCGTTGACCAGGAAGGCGTGCGAGCCGACGGCGGCCGTGGCACACCCACGCCGCCCTACATTTACCCGGACGGTGAGTCGCGTCACTGGACGTTGGACTACCATCCCGACGGTAACGGCGGAACCGGCACTATCGCCGTAACGCTGGATGGGCAGGCGGTGACGCTCAGTCTTGATCCGGGCCACAAACAGATCGGCGCTTATTTTAATCGCTTCGGCATCATCACGACGCACATCGATGGCAGCGGCCAGACTGTTTACTTCGACGATTTGACTTACACAATGGGCACGCAGCCCAGGTTGGCCATCGCCAAAACCCTGCCCGCACGAGCCCGTCTCCAATGGCCGACCAATTACACCGGCTTCATGGTGGAAAGCGCTCTCAGTCTCGACGCCGGCAGCCTCTGGAAACCCGTCACCAACGTGGTCACCGTCAACGGCGACGTCTTTAGCGTTTCCGTCAGCACGACCAACGCCGCCCAGTTTTTCCGCTTGCGTAAGCCCTGATCCGGCCCGGTTGAGGGAGGTTGGAGCGGTCAGCGTGCTCTTCGCGTGTGTGCACAAAACTGTGCACAAACTACTATAGCGATTGCCAAAAATAATTTCCGACTAACCCAGGAGCCAAGGCTGCTGCGCCTCACAGAGGCGCGCTCCGGGAGCGCGGGTCTGCGACCCGCAGCATGTCCGATAGGTTGCCAGTCGGAAATGAATTCCGGCAACCGCTCTAGTGAATCGCTACTGACCGCGTAGTCCCTGCCTGTGAAATCAAGAGCGACAAGCCCGGCACGCAGGTGGTCACCGAAACTGGGCATCAGCTGTCCCAGCCTCAAGGAATGGAAGCGCCGCTATACGGCTTGCTGCTTGAACGCCTCATCGTAGCGTTTGCTCGGCGCGGCGGTCGCAGCTTCACGGCTCGGAGCCGGGTTGGTCGCATTCGGTTCTGTCTGGAGTTTGCTCCTGCTTTTGTTCATGTGCGCTGTTGGTTTAGCGCACCGCCCCAAGGTGTCCATCAAAGCGTCAATCCCAGAGCTCGCAGCGCGCGATATTTTCGTGACTGCTGGCGAAAGCAATTTCTGCTAATGTTTTCGCAAAAGGGGGAGAGCGTGCTTGTCGAGGTGAGAATAGCGTCATGACATGGAAAAATTGGTTTTTGCACCTGTAAAGGACGCCGCGAACGCTCTAGTTGAACAGACGCCAACTCGACCAGCTCTGACCACGAAAGCCGCTGGACTCATTGCCAGCCATTCCCGGAAGTTTTTTGATAATCGATTCGTCTATGCCGTCATTTCGCAGCGGGCGCGAGGTCTGTCCATTGGTGTAAACATGAATCCGGACAAGTTCTGCAACTTCGATTGCGTCTATTGCGAAGTGGACCGCCGGGAACGGCCACGCGACCGGCACGTGGATGTGGACGTAATGTCGCAAGAGCTGCGGCAGATGTTGTGGCTCGCCCACACAGATAAGATTCGCGAGCTGCCGGGCTATCAATCCGTGCCCGACGAACTCTTGCGTCTCAAGGAAGTGGCCTTGAGCGGCGATGGCGAGCCCACCCTTTGCCCGAATTTTACCGACGTCGTCGAGTCTGTGATTCACGTGCGCGCTCAAGGGGGCTTTCCATTTTTCAAACTGGTGCTCATTACGAATGCCACCGGGCTGCACCTGGACCAGGTGCGACGCGGGCTGAGGTTGTTCACTTCCCAGGACGAAATCTGGGCCAAGCTGGATGCCGGCACGAACGATTGCCTGGAAGTCATCAATCGCCCGAAAACATCTCCGCTGAATTGCCCAAGAGTTACTCTGGGACAAGTCATGGAGAACATTCTTGCCGTCGGGCAACAGCGTCCGGTGGTGATTCAAAGTCTGTTTCCCCTGATGAACAGTGAGGGGCCATCGCCAGAGGAGATTGAGCAATATGTCGGGCGGCTGCGAGAGTTGAAGCAAGCCGGCGCACAGATTTCGTTGGTGCAGGTTTATTCGGCACATCGGCAATCAGCGCGAGGGAACTGTGGACATTTGTCTTTGAAAAGCCTTTCGCAGATTGCGCGGCGTGTTCGGGAAGTGACCGGCCTAAAGGCGGAAGTGTTTTAGCGCGAATATTTCACAGCACGGCGCAGCCCAAAGCAATGAAGCGCCAAAATTAAACGCAAAGGGCGCAGAGGTTCTCGCAGAGTGCCGCAGAGGTTTAAAGCCTGCTCTGCGTTCCTCTGCGAGAACCTCCGCGTCCTCTGCGTTTGATCTGAACCGGTACAATTGCCAACTTCGACCCAATCACAAATAATGCAGCCGTCTTTTGTGCAGACCCCGACCGAGCAATTGGCTGAGACAGCCAAACGTAAAATGCGTCACAACCACCGCGAAGCCGTTTCTGAAAATCCATCGCTGGGATTTGGCGACGGAAAACAAGTCTTATCACCGTCCTGTCAGTAAACGATGACAAAGCTGCCATCCGGTTTGGCCAACGCCGAAGCGAGACTCCACACTGGAACGCCATCCGAGCGCCCCTTCTCGGCCGTGACCTTGCCTTCCTTGTCATAAACCTGCCATGCCACGGCCCCGCCTTTGTTCCAACCGGTGCCTTCCGTCCAGGCCAGCAGCACTTCGCCTCGGATGTTACCAATGGCGATTGGATGCTTGCCCTTTACCTCCGGTGAAACTGGCTCCGACACCTTGCCTGTTTTGGGGTCAACCCGGACGTAAAAGACTCGTCCGTGCGTTTCTGCGGCAGCCAGCACGCCGGCTTTGGTTTCCGAGATGAAAGCGCTGCTCATTGGACACGTGGCAATCTTCCACGGGTGCGCATAGGCGATTTCAAAGTCCGCGCCGCGATTGCGTGAGATGAGCAACGTCTCATCGCGATTCACCGTCTCCGATGCGGAACGATAGAGCGCGAAGACGTTGCCAGCGGAATCCGCAAATGCCTTCATGCCGCAGCAGCCACACGCGCCGGTGGGTTTCGGAGTCGCTAGCTTTTCGGGCGCGAAGGTTTTCCCGTCATCGGTCGAACGCGCCACGAATAAGGCGCGCCCGGCTTCGCCATTGGTGTTGCCCGGTTTGGGCGCGTGCCAGAAGACATAGACATTTCCTTGGTTGTCCGCTGCCACAGAGCCGCCTCCGTCCAGGCCTCGCGCCGCCGTGATGACATCGCGTTCCGGTTCGAATGCTGTGCCCGCGTCATTAAGGCGGGTGTAGAGCATCGGCGCCTCCATATAGCTGCCGTTCTTTGGAGCATGACCATTCCAAGCCACATGCACGCGCCCGTTCCGTCCCAACGCCATTTGTGCGCCGCGAATCGTGCCGGCGGCAATGGCGCTTCCCGATTGGCGATTGACCTGGATTGCTTTGGAAAAGGTTTCCTCACCTGGGCGCTGGCGGACATGGAAGATGTCGCCGTTCCCAGCGTCACCCTTGTAGTAAATCAAATGAATCACGCCTGCGCGGTCTATCGCCGCTTGCGGTTGGACACCGCCGTCAGGTGTGCGAACGAGCGTGACTTGCGCCGGCTCGGCAGCGATCGCGCAATAGCCGACAAAAGCGAATAGAAGGATTCCTGCTGCGTGCGAAATCTTCCGGCGCGGTATTTTCATTTCACCGTGTATAGGGTCCTCGCTGGGCACAGTCGATAAGGAACTTCGAGCGGTCGGGCAGGCTTCGCGAATTCGTGGACTGAAGCCTGGGGGCGTTGCGCAGCTTCGCATCGGGCGCGCTGACCTTAACCCAATCAGCGAAGGCGGCACACTCGGCCTCGCGCGCCTTCGCACTGATGAGCGATGCCCCTTGATTCGTGCTCGCCTTCCAGTCTGGACAGGGAATGTTCAGACAAGAATGAAATCGATTGCTGTTGTGATTTCGTTGGCTAAAACTTGAGTCCAATAAAGCGAAAGGAATCGATTATGGCCGAAAATGCTTCATCCCGAACGCCTGGCCCTCGCAAGTTGCCGGCGCGCTATGTGCAGTTTCAAAAGAATTATCCCAAAGTCTTCCAGGCTTACGATGCGCTGGGCGCCGCCACAGCGGAGGCAGGACCGCTGTCCGACAAAACGCGAGCGCTGGTTAAGCTGGCCATCGCCGTGGGCGGCCAGATGGAAGGCGCGGTGCACAGTCATACCCGTCGTGCCATCGAGGCCGGATGCTCGGCGGAGGAAATCCGCCACGTCGTGCTGCTGGCCACCACAACGCTCGGCTTCCCCAGCATGATGAAAACATTGTCCTGGGTGGAGGATGTCTTGACGCAAAAGTAAATCGACCACTCCAGCGGGTTTACACTTTAAGCCTCGCCTGTGTGATGCGGCGAGGTTTTTTGTTTGCTGGCGACAACTTCGTCATGCTCACGCAAACCACGACGATGCCTCAGCCGCAATTTCTGCAAAAAGAATAGCAATTTGTGGAGAGTCAGGTTTTTCAGCAAAGCCGATCCTTTACTCGTAAATGAAATGCGTCGGTCCATCGGCTTCCGAAACAGTATGTTTGAAAATCTAGGTCACAATGAAGATGGAGCTGGTTTCACTTTTGATCACATTGCAGGCAGCGGCCATTCTCGCTGACACCAAACCTGCCGATCAAAACCCGGTTGCTGCGAGCGGCGCGATCGCCGGCGATCTCAAGCTGCAAGCCGGCAAGGCGGTTTACGAGCAACATTGCGCCGCATGCCACGGCTCCAACGGCGACGGCAATGGGCCTGCCGCTGTCTGGCTGTTCCCCAAACCTCGCAACTTCAGCGCCGGCTTGTTCAAGATACAATCCACACCTGCCGGAACTTTGCCAACGGATGACGATCTGTTTCAGACCATCACGCGCGGGATGCCCGGCAGTTCGATGCCCAGCTTCACCTACCTTAGCGAACAGCAGCGCCGCGACGTCGTGCAGTACGTGAAACATTTGACTGCTGAAACGGAAGCATCCGGCAAGCGCGTCAATCGCTTTGAAGAGGCGAAGCAGGCGGGCAAGCTTGGATCCCCGGTGAAGGTTCCGCCTGAACCTGGAGCCACGCTCGAAGCGCTCACGCAAGGCAAGGAGATGTTCGCCAAGTTCCAATGCTTCACGTGTCACGGCGAAACGGGCGCGGGCGATGGGCCATCGGCGCCGACGCTCAAGGATAATTGGGGACTTCCGCTGCTGCCGCGTGATTTCAATACCGGCTCTTTTCGCGGCGGGCACACTGGGCGCGATTTGTATTTGCGCATCCACAATGGCATGGCCGGCACGCCTATGCCGCCTTTCGGCGAGGACCTGATGACAGCGCAGGAGCGTTGGTCGCTCGTGCTCTACATTCAATCGCTGCGCCGAAAGGACATCGAAGTGAATGACATTCTTGCGCCGGCGGAGGGAAACATCCACGTGCACCGGGTGAAGAAACTTCCCACGGAGCCTTCCGATCCAGTTTGGGAAAAGATCGAGAGCATGCGCGTGCCGTTGAATCCGCTCTGGCCGGAACGCGATCCCATCCCGGCTGTGGCGGTGCACGCGTTACACGACGGGAGGCGCGTGGCAATTCTCTGCACCTGGCGCGATTTCATAGTCAACGGGGCGCCAGTGCGCGTGCAGGATTTCCAGGATGCCATCGCATTACAGTTTTCCCTGAGCGGCGCCACGCCGTTCCTTGGAATGGGCGACGCAAGGAATCCGGTCAACATTTGGCAATGGAAGGCTGGCTGGCAGCAGGAAGCGGACGGCGAGCGGCAGGATGTGGACACGATTTATGTCTCATTGCATTCCGATGTCTATTTTCAGACCAACACCCTCCACCGCACAGCCGAGGCCGCGGGCAATTTGCTTTCTCAGCCGCACACGTCACCGGTGGAGGACGCCAACGCGCGCGGCTTCGGCACGATGAAGGCGCAATCCATCTCCAGCCAGAACGTGAAAGGCAAAGGGATTTGGCGCGATGGCCATTGGAATGTGGTTTTCATTCGCGAACTGAAATCCCGCGATCCTGACGATGTGAAAATTCTTGCGGGCAAACCGGTGCCGGTCGCGTTCGCAGTTTGGGATGGCCAGAACCGCGACCGCAATGGGCGCAAGGTGATAAGCAATTGGTATCAACTTATTCTCGAACGATGAAAGACAGCAATCTCTCCAGACGCGACTTCATCAAACGCAGCGGCCTCGCGGGCGCCGGCATTGCGGCCGCGCAGATGTTGCCGCTTCGCTTTCTCCAGGCGCAGGACCTGGTGACCAATCCTTTGGCCCAATATCCGAATCGCGACTGGGAAAAGCTTTATCGCAACCAATACGCCTACGACCACGCCTTCTCGTGGGTGTGCGCGCCGAACGATACGCACAATTGCCGCATCACTGCCCATGTGCGCAACGGCGTCATCGTCCGCATCGGCGAACAGTACGACGTTCACAAGTACGCCGACCTTTATGGCCACAAAGCCACGGCCAACTGGGGACTTCGCCACTGCGCCAAGGGTTACACCTTTCATCGGGTGCTCTACGGCCCGTATCGCTTGAAACATCCCATCATGCGCCGGGGTTGGAAGCAGTGGGCCGACGATGGCTTTCCTCAACTCACACGGGAGCTGCGCGCGAAGTACAAGTTCGATTCGCGGGGCACGGACCGACTGGAGCGCGTTTCGTGGGACGATGCGTTCGCTTACATCGGCAAAGGATTGCAGGCCATCGCACGCTGTTACAGCGGCGAGGCTGGTGCGAAGCTTTTGGCCGAACAAGGTTACCCGCCGGAGATGATCGAGGAGATGGGTGGCGCTGGCACGCGCACGATCAAGATGCGCGGCGGCATGGGATTGCTGGGCGTGATGGGCAAATACGGCATGTATCGGCTCTGCAATTCGCTGGCGCTGCTCGATGTGAATGTGCGGGGTGTGGACAAGGAACAGGCCAAAGCCGGACGCAATTGGTCGAACTACACGTGGCATGGCGACCAGGCGCCCGGCCAGCCGTGGGTGCACGGGTTGCAAAACAGCGAGTGCGACTTCAACGACCTGCGTTTTTCCAAGCTGATCATCATGAACGGCAAGAACCTGGTCGAAAACAAAATTACCGACGCCCATTGGTTCATCGAGTGCATGGAGCGCGGCGCGAAGATTGTGGTCATCGCTCCCGAATATGGTGCGCCTTCGACCAAAGCCGACTACTGGATTCCGGTTCGCCCTTCCACGGACGCGGCGCTTTGGCTTGGGGTCACCAAGTTGATGATGGACAACAAGTGGTACGATGAGGCGTTCGTCAAGGCCTACACCGATTTTCCGCTCCTGGTTCGCACGGACAACCTGAAGCGCCTGCGCGCGGCTGAGATTCTTCAAAATTACAAAAGCGAGCTGTCGGCTGATGGCCCAAGCAAAAAGGTTCAGGGCCTCACCGACGAGCAACACCAGAAACTCGGCGACTTCGTCGTATGGGATGCAAAAACCAATTCGCCGCGCGCACTGCATCGCGACCTGATCGGGAAAAAACTGGCCGAGTCGGGCATCGACGCGGTTCTGGACGGCGCCTGGAAAGTCAACCTTGTGGACGGCAGCGAAGTCGAAGTGAGGACTGCGTGGTCCATGTATCAGATTCATCTGAAGGACTACACACTCGACAACGTGGCCGAAATCACAGCGGCGCCGAAGGAATTGATCGAACAGCTTGCCAAAGACATCGCGACCATCAAGCCCTGCTCGATTCATCAGGGCGAAGGCATCAATCACTGGTTTCACGCGACGGAGGCGAACCGAGCGGCTTATCTGCCGGTGATGTTGACGGGCAACATCGGCAAGCCAGGCACGGGCTGTCACGGTTGGGCGGGGAATTACAAGGCGGCGCTGTTTCAAGGCTCCAAGCTGACAGGCCCCGGCTTCAAAGGCTGGGTGGCGGAAGATCCCTTTGAACCGAATCTCGATCCAAAGGCTCACGGGCGGGACGTCCATGCTCACGCCTACACGAAAGATGAAGAGCCGGCTTACTGGAACCACGGCGATGTGCCGCTGATCGTCAACACGCCGAAGGAGGGCCGCAAGGTTTTCACCGGCAAATCCCACATGCCGACGCCCACCAAGGCGATTTTTTTCACCAACGTTAATCTCATCAATAATGCCAAGTGGGCATATGGCGTGATCAAGAATGTCAACCCGAAGGTCGAGTTGATTGTCTCCATCGACATCCAATCCACGGCGTCTGTCGAGTATGCGGACTTCGCGTTGCCTGCGAACTCGTGGGTGGAGTTCGAGGATCTCGAAATCACCGCGTCGTGCTCGAATCCGTTTCTGCAAATCTGGAAGGGCGGCATCAAGCCGCTTTACGATAGCAGAGATGATTTGAGGATTCTTGCCGGCCTTGCGCACGGCCTGGCGAAGGTCACGGGCGACAAGCGCTTCGATGACTACTTCAAATTTGAGTTGGAAGGCAAACGGCGTCTTTACATTCAGCGCCTGCTCGACACCTGCACGACTACCGCAGGTTACAAACTCGAAGACATCATGGCGGGGAAGTATGGTCCGCCCGGTGGCGCGCTCATGAACTTCCGCACCTATCCGCGCATTCCGTTCTACGAGCAGATACACGACAGTTATCCCTTCTATACCGACACAGGCCGGCTGCACTCCTACAGCGACGATCCGACGGCCATCAGTTGCGGTGAAAACTTCATCGTCCACCGCGAAGGCCCCGAGGCCACGCCTTATCTGCCGAACGTCATCGTCAGCTCCAACCCATGGGTGCGACCAAATGATTACGGCATCCCGCTCACAGCCGAGCATTGGGATGAACGCACGGTGCGCAACGTGAAGCTGCCATGGCTGGAAGTGAAGAAGACCACGAACTTTTTGTGGGAACGCGGATTTCAGTTTTACTGCCTCACGCCCAAGTCACGGCACAGCGTCCATTCCTCCTGGGCCAATGTGGATTGGCACTTGATCTGGAATTCCAACTTCGGCGACCCGTATCGCCTCGACAAGCGTCTGCCCAACGTGAGCGAGCACCAGCTTCACATGAATCCGCAGGCCGCGCGCGATTTGGGCCTCAAGGACGGCGATTATGTTTACGTGGATGCGAACCCGGCGGATCGCCCTTACCTCGGCGCCACGCCATCGGACCCGTTCTACAAGGTGAGCCGGCTGATGCTGCGCGTCACTTACAACGCGGCGTATCCGTATCACGTCGTCATGATGAAGCACGGCACGTTTATCGCGACGGAGAAGACGGTGAAGGCGCAGCAGACACGCCCTGATGGTTTGTCGCTCACGGAGAACGGTTACATCTCGAACTTCCGCTTCGGCTCGCAACAGTCGATCAACCGGAACTGGCACATGCCGATGCACCAAACCGACACGCTCTTTCATAAGAGCAAAGCCTTTATGAGTTTTCTCTTCGGCGGCGAGGCGGACAATCACGCTATCAACACGGTGCCCAAGGAATGTCTCGTCCGCATCACGAAAGCGGAAGACGGCGGCCTCGGCGGCAAAGGTCAGTGGAAGCCGGGGACCGATGGCATGTCGCCCGATGCCGAGAACGATGCAATGAAAAAATATCTCGCCGGTGGATTCGGCCTCGCTGGAACCGCCGCACCGAGCACCAGCTACGAATGATGATGAAAAGAAGAATCCAATTTCGACGCGGGGAATTCGAGGGCATCCTTTTGCGACCCAATCCGAACCTGCAAAGCAGCCTGGGCACGAATTTTTTCCAGAGCACACTTCTTCCAGGCAGCTATCGAGAACACAACGCGCTTAAGCCGGTGCCGCGCGTGAGATTGATTAAAGCCTGGACAGCCGTCCTGGCGCGCCGTTGCGGATTATGCTGCGACGCTCCACTTGGACTCAAAAACTAAAGACCATTATGCCCAAAGACGAATTTGACCCGGATGATCCGATGGAACTTTGTGGTGTCGGCATCGTCACCGAAGAAGACACGACCGAGGCGATGACAGAATGCTTTATCGAGGAGTTCATGCGGCTCGGTTACAACCACAAGCAAATCCTGGCCCTGTTCCGCAATCCGCACTACACGGGCATGAACATGGTGCTGCAAAACAAAGGCGAGGACTTTGTGCGGGATTACATCGCCGAGACGTTTGCGAAATGGGGAAGACCAGTTAAGTGGTCGACCAGTCCGCAGCAACCCCTCAGCCTGACCCTCTCTCCTTCAGGAGGGGAGAGGGAACAGCCGTCGGCCGCACCCTTAAGCAAGGCCGTGCCAGAATTTTCACACGCCGACGTGGAATTCCCTCTGTCCCTTCCTGAAAGGGACAGGGCCGGGGCGAGGGTTTGTTCAGGAATTGATCCGACGGGCGCACTCGCACCGGATATCAATCTTTAACTCACGCACCCATGAGCAACGTCTATAACTGGCAACTTGGTCGCGACATGGATTATCCGTATGACGCGGCATTTCCAAATTACCAATTCGCCTTCGTCTTCAACCTCAACCGCTGCATCGGCTGCCAGAGTTGCACCATGGCGTGCAAGTCCACGTGGACCTTCTCCAAGGGCCAGGAAAATATGTGGTGGAACAACGTCGAGACCAAACCTTACGGCGGCTACCCGCAACATTGGGATGTCAAAACGCTCGACCTGCTCGAGCAGGCTAATCCGGGTGGACAGACCTGGAGCAGCGCGCCGAAGGATTTGAAGGCGCCCTACGGCGAGTTCAAGGGCAAGACGGTTTTCGAAGCGGCTAAAACCAACGTCAGTCCCGAAGGCGCGCAAAAGGCGCTCGGCTATTTGCCGACCGATGAAGAATGGTCCGCGCCGAATCGCTTCGAGGACAATCCGACCGGTTCACAAAAAGGACAGAAGGGCCAATACTTCACCGGCGGCGAAGGTTTGCCGCAGCACAAGACCTGGTTCTTTTATCTCGCGCGCATTTGCAATCATTGTAGCTATCCAGCTTGCTTGGCCGCCTGCCCCCGTAACGCCATCTACAAGCGGCCGGAAGATGGCATCGTACTGATCGATCAGGAGCGCTGTCGCGGCTATCGCAAGTGCATGGAGGCGTGTCCCTACAAGAAAAGCCATTACCGAGGCACGACCCGCACGAGCGAAAAGTGCATCGGCTGTTTCCCGCGCGTCGAAGGCCGCGATCAGGAAGGTGGCGGGCTCCCGATGCAAACACGGTGCATGTCCGCCTGCATCGGGCAAATCCGTTTGCAAGGTCTCGTGCAAATGAATCCCGACGGCACCTGGAAGGAAGACCGCTATCATCCGCTCTACTACCTCGTCCACGTGGCCAAGGTTGCATTGCCTCTTTATCCGCAGTTCGGTACGGAGCCGAACGGTTATTACATCCCGCCGCGTTGGGTGCCGCGCCCGTACCTGCGGCAGATGTTCGGTCCGGGTGTGGACCATGCTCTGGACCGCTACAACAATCCCGATCGCGAACTGCTCGCTGTCCTCCAGCTCTTCGGCAAGGACAGCCGCATGTGTTTCCGTTACGAAATCAAGGAAGGGCCGAAAGTCTTCGAGACCACGATTCGCGGTCAGAAGTTTGAGCAATACAACGACACCATCATCGGCTACGCCAAGAATGGCGCGAAGATCGTCGAAACCACCATCGAAGAGCCGGTGCACGTGAGGTCTGACAAACATGCAAACTCCATCTGACAAATCGGCGGTTGGCGATCAGCCATTGGCGATTGAAGCCAAGCCGCGCTCGGTGTTTCAAAATTTCGATTACCAGCCATCCGAAGGCCGCCCGGAGCGCGGCTGTGTCGAAGACCAGCCGCAGCGCGCGGGAAGTGCGACGGCGCAGGAAGTTCCAGACGTGCTGCGGCTGGTCAAGGACGACAGAGCCGCGCTCCGCACGGCGCATGAAAGGGACTCCCTCTCCCCTTCGGAAGGGGAGAGGGCCGGGGTGAAAGGTTGCGCGACTCTGCTCCAAACTTCCATCGATGTTGCGGTGGCCCGCTCGTACATCTACCGCTTTCTCGCAAAGGCCTTTGAGTATCCAGATGAAGAAGGCTGGAGGTGGCTTTCAGGGGTCCCAAACCACTCCGTGCTCTGGTCCGCCGCAAGAGCGTTGGCAAACCAAGACCATGTACTCTGTCACGATGCTGCTGAATTGATGGTGTGGCTGGTGCCCGAGCAGTTGGATGCCTTCACGTCCGATTACGTTGCTGCTTTTGGTCACGCCGCGCGCGGCTCGTGTCCATTGAACGAGATCGAATACGGTGACCTCAAGGCCGACCCGCTTTTCCAACCGCACCGCCTGGCGGACCTCAGCGCATTTTACCGCGCCTTCGCACTCGAAGTGACGGAAGACGCCACCGAACGCCACGATCATATCTGCATGGAATTGGAGTTCATGTCGGTTCTGGCCGCGAAAGAGGCTTACGCCCTGGAGCATCAATCGGACGAAGAGCAATTGTCGCAATGCCGCGAGGCGCAGAAGAAGTTTTTGCGCGAACATCTCGGTCGCTGGACGCCAGCGTTCACGCGCCGCCTCGCTCGCGCTGTCGGTGACGGTGCTTTGGGCGTGCTGGCGAAATTTACCCAGGAATTTCTGGCCACGGATTGTCAGCGCTTTGGGGTGACACCCGGGAGCGAAGACCTGTTGCTTCGGCCTGTGGACGAATCCGAAAGCCTTTGCGCGTCTTGCGGCATCCGAAACTTGCCGCCGGGAGCGCTGGCTTCCACCGCGCAGATGTAAATAGTCGGGACAAACGAAAATACAACGAAAGGAACCATATGCCGAGATACATCAGTCTGCTTCGCTTCACCGAACAAGGGGCCAGGAACATCAAGCAATCGACGAGTCGCGCGCACTCCTTCGACAAGGCCGCCGAAAAGAGCGGCGTGAAAATCGAGGGCCAATACTGGACGATGGGCGCCTTCGACGGCGTGCTCATCATCAACGCCGATTCCGAGAAAAAGGCGTTGCATTGTCTGGCGGAGTTGGCCTCGGCGGGCAACGTGCGGACGGAAACTCTGCAGACATTCGTGGACACCGAGTTCGATGCCATCGTCGGTCCATGAAGCACGCGAACGTGGCGCACGATGAAACTGCTCTTCGATGAGGATTTAGTGGAGGCCGTCGTCTTCGCTTGTGCAAGCGGACAACGCCAAGGCATTCCCTCTCTGCAAATCCGCCGCTTCCAGAGAGAGCGCGAAGGGCTTTATGCCATTCTCGATCCGGATGAGCGCAACGCGGCCTTTTTTCGGCTCCACTTAAGTTGGTTTCGGGAATGGGGAATGGAGAAATTGCTGGCGGACGCGGTCAGCATGTTTCCGATGCTCAGCAGAGAACTGGACGTGATGGCGTTTCGCAAGGCCCGAGGCAGGTCCGAAGAAGCGGCGGAGCTGTATGTGAACGCTACAGCCGAACGCCATGGCGTGATTGCGTTGCGCCCCGAACGTTTCCAACGCGACGCAGCTTTGGCTGGCTTTCTCAACCACGAATTGATGCACCTCAGCGACATGGTGGATCCAACCTTTGACTACTCACCGGATATTTATAAGGCAGGCCAGACCGCATCGGAGCAACGATTGATTCGCGAACGCTACCGGCTGCTCTGGGACATTACGATTGATGGTCGGCTGGTGAGATCAGGGCGCCAGACAATTGCCAGCCTGGAGCAACGCCGGACGGAGTTTGAGTGCGCCTATCGTTTTCTGCCCGACGACAAACGCGCGACCACGTTTGCGTCGCTCTGGTTCAATCTTTCTCCAGATCACGCGCCGTTGATGTTGCTGGCTTCGGACCCGCGCGATCTCAATTCCCTCGATCAGCAAGTGCCGGGCGCGCCCTGTCCTTTGTGCGGTTTTGCGACTTTCGACTGGACGGAACCGAAGGAACTCAAAGGTGAAACGGTTTCTGCCATTCAGACGCAGTTTCCTGGCTGGACTGCCCGAGTCGGCGCTTGCACCCGATGCATCGAGATGTACGAAGCGGCGGCTGGCTTTGAGTTGCCCGCTACGATTTGTCTGTAATCAAAAACGCTTGAGTGAGTTTAGTATGGTAGAGCGGAAGAATGATCTGTTCGCTTCAGGCGGCGCGTATCAAAGGCAGCGGCTCGACCAGAATCACTTCAGCCAACTGACTGCCGATGCCCAATCGCGCGTTACAAACCTGGCAGATGACGCTGGCCTGGGCCGTGAGCAACTTGATGATCTGCTCCTCGCAAAACCGATTTCTCGCAGCCGCTGCGCTGTTTCAGGCGAGGCGACAAGTTGTTTGATGCGGACCGTGGTTCCGGCTTTCACCTGGCTGAGCGGGCAAATCGATTTCTGCTGGCAGTGGTCGGGATCGAGGCACGCGGGACTCAAGAGCGTTTCCATACTTGTTGAGAAGAATATTTGGGAACCGCAATCTCTTACGCGCGTGCCCGACGAAAACTTCACTTGGCGGCTGCGTCCGCTAGCAACCCGGCCTCGCCAAATCGGCCGGTGGTCCCCGGTGCCCCTTTGGCGGAACTGGCTTTGGCGCGGGCAGGCTGTTTGAGCCTTTGCTCCAAGTCGTACTTGGCGTACTCTTTTGCCACCAGGTTGGTGATGAAGAACGCCCCAAAAAGCAGAGCGCCCATAGGCTTCAGGATGCCCCACAGGAATTCGCCACCGGGGCCAGTGAATGACAGTGCGAAGGCTGCCACCGAACCCATCAGGAGTATTTTTGCTACTTTTTTCATAAGTCAGTCAGTCAATTCGTTTGAGCTGTTTGCCAGCTTGGAACGATAATCGGTTATCACAGGAATTACGGCTTCACATCTCTTGGCAAAGACACACCATTTTTTGCTGTGCCCAGGCTGCTAACGGCTGCTGACGGGTTTTAGGCCGTCCAATTTCCAGTAATCGGGAAGTCCTCTCTTGGTTGCGATGAGGATTTCCAGGATTGCCCGTCTCGTGCCGGCGAGAAGCTTTTGGAAGTCTTCGCTGGTGTCCTTGCCCGTAAGGATGTCCCAGAGCCTTTGGTAAATGTGTGCTCGCAGCTTCTCGGGCAGGCTGTCGAATGCCTCGGAGTAGATGAGATAACTGCACGGATATTTGAACAAGTGCGTTTGCAGATCGAAGTCGCGCAACGAGCGGCCCCGTGCATCGCGCGGTCCTTGCGCGGCGAAGTGTGTGGCAAAATCTGACGTGCCCTTGATGGGAGCTGTGAGGGGCGCTTCCTCGACGAACAGCAGGTATTTCAGAAAGGCTTCGGTGGCGCTCTTCAGATAATTGACGTGACCATACTGCTGAAGCGCAATAGTGGATGCGTAGTTCAGCCGCGTGATGAAATTGTGCATGTGCGCCTGATGTTCCAGCACCATAAACGCGACGATGTCACTGTGCGGCGCCGGGTATTCACAGACGGCAAAGAAGGAGCTTAAGTCGGTCAGATTGCCGGGAAAATTCGGCTCCCTACCATGCCGTTCAAACGCGGCCTTGCCGACCAGATTGCCGCGATGCGTCTGCTTGCCATGGGTGCCGGTGACATACCACCCGCCCCATCGCTCTTCCAGCGGCGTGCGATGATTGACCAGCGAAGTGCCACTGGTGAGATCCACGACGCCGTTTTCGTCCGTGGCGAAGGAACGGATCAGATGGCCGGGCACGCCCATTGTCTTGGCTGAGACGTGGCATTCCAGGCATTGGTCGGTGCGGACAAACTTCGGCTTTTCCACCTTCGTTTGGTCGAGTGTGTAGAAGACACCGCCCAACTTTGGGTCCACTTCGGATATCTCCAGCATCGGTGAACCGGGGACGAGACCAATGTAAACATCATCATTGAAGAATAAGGCTCGGGGGTGCTTCGGGGAAATGCGCTCGCGTTGAAAGGAAGTTTTGGAGAAGACCAGCATCTGCGAATTCGTCCCGACTTTCAGTTCGGCGAGCAGCGATCGCAGGTAACCATAAGTCCCGTCGTGTTCGAGCTTCGCTTGCCCCTTGTCGATGCGCTCCTGCAAGCGCGCGATTGGTCCCGTGGCCTGCGTCTGACTGTAACCGATCGTATCCTCATCAAACGGCATGATATGAGTGGAGCCTTGGAAGTCGGCTCGCGAGGAGGCGACGATGCCGAGCATCGCCAGCAAAGAGCCCAAGGTCCGGGCCAGGGGTGTAACCATCCGAGTCGTATAAGATGTCATCGTAGTGCGAGTCCTATTTCGGACGGACGATCTCAACCGAGCAATGTGCGCGACCAGCAATCGCCGAAGCCAGAGTGCCAAGAAAAAGCCGATTACCGTGGTGCAAGCCTCGCGCGCCGACGAAAACGCAATCAGTATTCCAGCCTTTTGCTTCCCTAAGCAGGACCTCCTTGGGATCGCCGTCAAAGATATCAGTCTCGACTTTCAGGTTGGCCAGCTTCTGCGCGGAATGCTCCAACATGCGGCCAATCCATTCGCCCGCTCCTTTGTCGTTTACCTGCACCCATTGGTCGGCCAATACACCCGGCCAGGCCACGGCTGTTTGCAGTTTTGGGTCGGCCACAGTGACGATCCGAAACTCCGCCGTCGACGGCCATCGCCGCAGCGCGACCGCCTGGACTGCGGCTTGTGAATCGCCGGAGCCATCGACGGCGATCAAGACCCTCAAGCGCTCCTTTGTTGAGTGATTGTTCGGACGCGCGATCCGCACGGAGCAATGCGCCTCTGCCGCGACCTTTTGAGCCACACTGCCGAGGAACAATCGCTCCAAGGCCGTGCGCCCATGCGACCCGAGGACGACTAGATCCGCCTTGCAGGCTGTGGCCTCCTTGACAATTCCCCAGGCTGGGGAATCCGCAAAAGCCTTGGCTCGCAACCTCCACTTCGGAAAAAGGCCCTTCAGACGCGCACACGCGTGCTCTGCCAAAGCGCGACTGGACTCCACCTCTTCTACTGCCCTGGCGCGCGCCTTTCGCACCGCTTTCGAAATGGGATCAGGAAACACCGGCTCAGCAACTTCCGGGTCGAGCGGCAACCAGACATCCGCGACCGTAACTACCGTTACATCCAATTCCGCCGGCAAACCCGCGTGAGATAAATCATCCAGCATCGCAGCCGCGCACGGCGAGCCATCGTAGGCAACCAACAACTTTTTCATGCTCCAACCTTGCGGTAGAAGTTTGCTCAGCGCTGTACATTGGTTGTCAAAAGCTAGCCGTCTTTTGCCTCGCATATCAATGATCAGCCCGCCTTTTGCGTTTCCACCCAGCGGACGGCGTAACGCACTAAGGATGGCGCATCCTCAATCTTCAGCTTTTCCTTGATGTGCAGGCGGTGGACTTCCACCGTCTTCACGCTCAAATGCAGCGCCTGGGCAATTTGGCGAGTGCCTTTGCCCTGGCCGATCAGTTGGAAGACTTCGAACTCGCGGTCGGTGAGCCGCTCCATAGGCGAACGATGGGCTTCGGCACGCCGGCCTGAAAAAATCTCCAGAATCCTGGCGGACATTTTCTCGCTGACGTAAATTCGTCCGCCGAGCACTTGCCGGATGGCTTCCATGATCTTCTTTCCGCCCTCCTGCTTCATGATGTAGCCGCGACCACCCGCCCGCAGGACTCGCTCGGCGTAAAGCGATTCGTCGTGCATGGAAATCACGAGCACGGCCAGACCGGGATGGAGGGCCTGCATGTCTTTGATCAACTCCAGGCCGCTTTTGCCGGTGAGCGTGATATCGGCGAGCACGAGATCGGGCTTGGTCTGGCTGATAGCGCTCAGTGCCTGTTGGGCGTCTTCGGCTTCACCACTTACAGTAAGGTCCGGTTCATTATTGATAAGCTGCGCCAATCCTTGCCGCATCATCGGATGGTCATCCACGATGAGTATTTTGGTTTTGGCTTTTGGGATCTTTTTCACATTCACGAAGGCGTTTTGTGCTTCGCATTGGCAGTGGTCTGAAGTGAACAAACGACACTGGTGCCGCCGGCCGGATCTCGCTGGACGGCCAACGTTCCGCCGATCATGCCAGCGCGATATTGCATGATGCGCAGGCCCATGCCCCTTTTCTCCGGCAGCACTTTGGGAAGGCCGACTCCGTAATCTTTCACCGTCAGGATCGTTCTGCGGTTCGCCGCCTGGAGACGAATCTCCATCTTCTTGGCCTTGCCATGCTTGATGGCGTTGGAGACAGCCTCCTGCGCGATCCGATAAAGGTGCGTGGCGACAGCATGCTCCTCCACGAGCACGGGCGGACTGCATTGGAACTGGCAGTGGACGCGGAAAATCTTCTCGGTGCTCGCCGTCAGCTCTCGCAAGGCCGACATGAGCCCTTCGGATTCGAGCACTACCGGTGAAAGTCCCCGCGCCAAAAGCCGGGCCTGGCTGATTGCTTCGCGCACATGGCCTGCAATTTCTCCCGCGCGCACGGCTTCGGTCTTCAACTTCTTCGCCGCCAGCTTTTCCTCCAGCACCTGGCTCATCAATTCGATGCCGGCAAGGTGCTGGCCCAGCCCATCGTGCAAGTCCTGCCCGATGCGGCGTTGCTCGCGCTCGCTGATTTCCAAAACTTCCTTTTCCAGGCGCTTGCGTTCGGTGATGTCGCGCACAAAGCCGGTAAACAGTCGTTTGTCCGCCAGCTTCACTTCACTCACCGCCAGATCCATCGGGAAGATCGTGCCGTCCTTGCGTTGCCCAACCACTTCCCGGCCGATGCCGATGATTTTCGCATGACCGGTGCGGAGGTAATTCGCCATGTAACCATCGTGCTTCTCTCGATAAGGCGAGGGCATGAGGACGCTTACGTTCCTGCCGATGACTTCCGCCGCCTTGTATCCAAAAAGACGCTCCGCAGCCGGGTTGACGGACTCGATAATGCCTCGCTCGTCGATCGTGACGATGCCTTCCACCGCCGTTTCAAGGATCGCGCGCATGCGCTCTTCACTTTCGAGCAAGGCGACTTCGGTTAGCTTCTGCTGGGCCGCTTGATCGGTTTCACGATCTTCAGCAGAAGCCTTTGATTCGAGCGCCTTGAGCTGCTCAAGCAACTCGGCTTTCGTCAGGTGATCATATTTCTTCATCCGCGCTTGCCTATCATTGATGAAGATCAAGGCTCAAAGTTCAAAGCTCAAAATAAGCTCCCGGCCCCAAGCGGGGCGTGATTAAAAGTGGGTGAACGGGCGACTAGAAAGTCGGCCAACCTGCCGGCTGAAAGCCGGCGCTACGGTAGCGCCGGCTTTCAGCCGGCAGGTTGGGGGACATTCCTGTCCCCAGTTTCGGAGGTGCTATCTCACCCACTTTTAATCACCCCCCCCCAGCGCCAAAGGCCCTGGCAAGCCGGAGTCGACGAAAGGGTGTCGTGACGGAGCTTGGTCGTTGAAGCTTTTCTGGAGCTTTGAACCTTGAGCTTTGCCCCTTACCCTTAGCCCAGCGGCATCTGCGTCCGATACTCCGTGGGCGATTGGCCGAGGATTCTCTTGAAGACACGGTTGAAATGCGTCAGCGACTGAAACCCTACCGCGAAAGCGATTTCGCTGATGCGCAGATTCGGATTGAGCAAGAGATTCTTGGCCTTCTCCATTCGCACCCGCGAGAGGTAATCGGTGAAGTTAATGCCGGTCACCTTCTTGAACATCTTGCAGAAATAAAACGTGCTCATGTTGACGGCCTTGGCCACCTGTCCCAATGAAAGATCTTCGGTTTGATTTTCCTGGATGTACTGCTTGGCGCGCGTAATGACGGGCGGCTCGGCGTTCTCGTGCCGCATCACGACGTGATTGCTGACCAGCGACAGGTGCTGCGCGAAGAAGCTCAAAAGTTTGATCATGGACTCGTACTGTTTGGACGAGAGCACACGCGTTTTGAAATAGGCTTCTTTCAAGCCTGCGCGGTCAACCTCCACTCCCCATTCCTGGGCGAGCTTGACGGTGCGCTCAAATTGTGCGGCGGTCGGCTTTTTGCGGAAGACCTGGCCGGTCTGCAGAAAGCCGAGCACCTGTTCCCCCAAGCGCACTGGAACCGCCGTGTCGCAAAGACCATGAGCACAGGTCAACGTCTGCGCCTCGTGTCTGGCCGCTTCGGAAAGCTTTTGCTGCATCTGCAGGCAGGCCGCACAGGAGCGGCTCTTCTGGGCCATGAGCGCGCAGAATGGCCCTTCGTTTCGCTTGTTGTGCAGCGGGAGTTGCCACGATTCGACGGGGCGGAAAGCCATGGGCAAACCCGTCGTCTCGGTGAAGGCTCGCTCGTAGTCCTGGTAGATGTCTGAACTGGCCAGTGCGTTCACAATGTCCTGATTTTTCATAGTCGTTTGCTTTCCATCGCTGCTCGTCTTCACCAAATTTGGTTTGGTGGAAGACAAATTAGGAGAAAGCGCGCCGTTCAACAATTGGGGGGGCGCCTAATCATCTCCGCTGGAAAAGGATTACCGCCAATAAGGGATTCCCTTACATCCGGGCGCCGGGTGCATTCGCACGGCGCTCGGTGGCCGATTGGCTTCAGCAGCGTTCAACCGCCATGGCCACCGCTTCGCCGCCGCCAATGCAAAGGCAATCGATTCCAATCTTGGCCCCTTTGTGTTTCATCGCGTTGAGCAACGTTACCAGCGTGCGCGCGCCGCTGGCGCCGATCGGGTGTCCAATCGCCACCGCGCCGCCGTGCACATTGAGTTTCTCGTGGGAGATGCCCAGGTCCTTCATCGCGGCCATCGGCACGACCGAGAAAGCTTCGTTGATCTCGAACAGGTCCACGTCCTTCACCTGCAACGAAAGTTTCTTGAGCAGCCGTTCAATGGCCCCGATGGGAGCCAGCGTGAACCATTCCGGTTCTCGCGAATAAGTGGCGTAGCCGAGGATTCTTGCCTGCGGTTTCACGCCCAGGCTCTTCACCTTTTCTTCGGACAGCACGAGCACCGCCGCCGCGCCATCGTTGATGCTGGAGGCATTGCCCGCTGTGACCGTGCCGTCGTTGCCGAAGGCGGGCTTGAGCTTGCGCAGCTTCTCTTCGTTGAAGCGCCTGGGTGATTCATCCTCTTTCACAGAAACAGTTTCTTTGCCGGCAGTGACTTCGACCGGAATGATCTCCTCCGCAAAAACCCCGCTGGAGACCGCCGCCAGCGCGCGTTTGAAGCTCGCCACTGCGAAATCGTCCTGTTGCTGACGCGAAAAGCCGTACTTGACCGCGCAACGATCGCCGCAACTTCCCATGTGCAGATTGTTATATGCGTCCCACAGCCCGTCCTTGATCAACGAGTCAACAACCTCTCCATGGCCCATGCGATAACCACCGCGCGCCTTTTCGAGCAGATAAGGCGCTCGCGACATGTTCTCGGTGCCTCCGGCCACAATCACGCCCGCGTCGCCAGATTGAATGGCTTGCGCCGCCAACATGACCGCCTTTAATCCAGACCCGCAGACCTTGTTCACGGTCGTCGCGCCGACGAGCGGACCGAGGCCTGATCGGATCGTCACCTGTCTGGCCACATTCTGGCCGAGGCCGGCGCTGAGCACGTTTCCGAAGATAACTTCGTCCACTGCCTCCGGGGGCACGTCCGAGCGCTCCAGAGCGGCTTTCACCGCTGCGCCGCCCAACACTGGGGCGGGCATCTGTTCAAAGGCGCCACAGAAACTTCCTACGGCCGTCCGCGCGCCTCCCGCGAGATAAACATTCTTTGTCATAACAATATTCTCCTGCCTGTATCAGGCTTTGGCGTCCACATAGACGTCCGCAGAGCAACCACGCCGCAATTCGTCCTGACATCCCCAGCGTGCGGCGCCAACCCCAACATCTCACAGGATTTTGGCAAATCCACAACCGCTTTTGGCTCCGCGAAGCGTTTCGAGCCCGAGCTTGCAGCACTTATTTTGGCGCAGCGCCGGGTGTCCCGTCGTTGCCTTTCCTGGCGAACCTCGTCCATGTTTCCACCAGCCTCGCGTTAGCCTGGGTCATCGCCTGGGCATTCTGCTGAAGCAAGTCGAGAAGTTTGCCACAGCTTTTGAAAAGGCCAAGCAATTGACTGACGCACGTCGCGCGCAAAAAATGCTTAGCATTTGCCAAGGCAGGTGGAGAGGGTCTGACGGAGGAGAGATAGGTTAGTTCCGCTATGAAGGCTCTAGCTCTAAATGGACGAGTCAATGACGCCATCAGAGCGAACGAAGTTCTGTCGAAGCTCCGGGCGGCCTCGAAGCAGAAGCTAATGGCCGGGGCGACGTATCAGGAACTGGAGAAAGGAGCAACGATCTGTCACCAGGAGACGCCGGCGATTCGCTTCTGGCTGGTGTTGAATGGGGAGGTCAAGCTCGTGAAATACATCCCGAAAGGGGTCGTTCTGCTGATTGACCTTGTTCTGCCCAACCAACTTTTCGGCGCAGTCTTTCACAATGCTAACCCGGCCTATCCCTGCAGTGCCATAGCCATGAGGCAGACAGAATTGGTGTCATTTCGCTTGAAGGATTTAATCGACGACCTGGAAGAGAATCCCGCGCTGCAACGAATGCTGTTGGCGGACACGTGTTACAAACTCTGCCAGTGCCAGCACATGCGAGCCCTTTGGTTGGAAGAAGCCCATATCCGAATCGCTCACCTGCTGCTCTACCTCTACGAACGGTTCGGCCGTGTAATCCCGCAGACACGGGCCACGCTGGCCGAGTTGGCTGGAACCCGTGTTGAGACGGCGACACGCGTCACCACCGCGCTCGCTCGACGCGGTATTCTCGCCAGTCGCCGAGGGCAAATGGAAATCCTATCCCTGCGTGCCTTGCAGTCCTATGCCCAGAATGGCAACCGCGATGTATGACTTGGATCATTGACGGCAATAGCGATTCATCAGAGGCTTACGCCGATATTGTTTCCCGGCGCCGCTTTCAAGCGTGAGGCTGGGTGGCAAGCGGACGACGGCCAGCCGCTCGTATGAGCATGCGCACAAATCAGATTGACGCCCGTGTTCCTCATTCGTTAAGACGGCGCAGAGCAAACTCTCCTCGACTGTTCGTGGGGAGCGGATTCAGGATCATTGGCTAACTTGGACCGGAGGTATGTTTATGAAGCCATTATGCACTCGCTTCGAGGCAATGGGGCCGCTCTGGGGAAACATTCGTCTCACTGTCGCTACTTGCCTCATGGCGGCTGTGCTGATGACTTTGCTCACCGGGACCACAATCCAGGCAGCCGGACCGCCGTTACAAGGTCAGGTCGTTTTGCGGCCGCTCACTTCCCAGGAAATCTCAGACTACGGGCTGACAGGTGTTCAGAGCGCGAGTGGGTTGGCCACGATAGGAGTGGGGACGCCGGCATACCTGGAAGTTCTGGTAAACTACGCCGTCACCAATTCAGACATCACTAACATCGTCTGGACATTGAGCAGCAGGCCGGGCGGATCGGCGGCTGTGTTGATGGCCAGCCCGCTTGGATCCAATATACCCACCTTCAAGATGGCCGACCGTTTTAACCAGTCTGGCGCTCCCGTGTTCAAGGTAATTGGACGCATGATGCTTCGACCGGACATGACCGGCCAGTACGCGGTGACGGTCGCCATCCAGACGGGCAACAGTGGGAGTACGAATTTAACGCAGAGAATCACGGCCGGCACGTACATGGGTATCAACACTTGTGTTCTCTGCCACAGCGGAGGCGTCCTCGCAGAAGATCAGTATCATCCGTGGTCGGGAACTCTTCACGCCACTTTCTTCACCAAGGCCATTGATGGCCTGAAGGGCGGCCAATACAGCAAGAATTGCATTTCTTGTCACACGGTTGGCTACGATACCAACGTTTTATCAGCTCACGGCGGATTTGATGACGTGGCCACGCAGGCTGGCTGGACGTTCCCGACCAATCTGATTGCCGGCAATTGGGCGAGCATGCAGACGAATTATCCGAGCGTTGCCAACCTGGCCAATATTCAATGCGAGAACTGCCACGGGCCGGGTAGCGAGCATGCGATGGCGCTGGGCAACACGAATGTCGCGAACTGGCCCAGAATCGACTCCAGCTTCGTGATGGCCAAATGCGCCCAATGCCACGACGGCAGGCCCGATTACGTCAAGGTCACCGAATGGAACGGTTCTTTACATGCCAGAGCCACGCGCACTCCGTCCGGCCCGACGCGGATCAATTGCGTTCGTTGCCATACGGCGCCGGGCTTCAAACAATTTATTGAGCATGCGGGCAACACCAACGGATACGCCACCAACACGGTTTACGAGGCCATCACCTGCGCGGCCTGCCATGATCCGCATGATGCCACCAACCCGCATCAATTGCGCAGCGCCAACATTTACACCCTCCCGGAAGGAACCACCGTGACCAACGTGGGACTGGGCGCCCTTTGCATGGAGTGTCATCACAGCCGTAACGGCGCGGCCACGACCAACATCATGAACTATCAAAAAGGCCTGCCCACCTGGGCGGGCGGTTCAAGTTTTGGCCCGCATGACAGCACGGCTGGCGACATGGTTGAAGGTGTTAACGCCATCACCTACGGCAAAGTTATTCCCAGTGGATCGCACAGCGCCGTCATTCCCAATGTCTGCGTTGGATGCCACATGCAACCCGTGGCCACGACGCATCCGGCCTTTGGCAAGGCGGGCGGCCACACTTACAGCATGAGCTACGGGGTCGCGAACGGAAACGTGACGAACACGGTGGACCTGGTAGACGTCTGCGTCAAATGCCATGGTCCGATTGAAGGATTCGACATCGTTCGCAAGGACTACGACGGCAATGGAGTGATCGAGGGTGTGCAAACGGAGGTGCAGCATTTGTTGGATAAGTTGTCAACGCTGCTGCCCAATTCCACCTATCGGGCCGACGGCAACTATGTCGCGGATGGAATGGTCAAGTCGAGCATCTCGGTCAAAACGAACTGGCAGACCAGGTTCCTTGAGGGCGCCTGGAATTGGCAGTTTGTGAGGGTGGACGGCAGCAAAGGCGTGCATAACGCGCCTTACACCATCGGTGCGCTCAAGGCTTCCATTGCCAACCTTACGGGCGACTCCAATAACGACAACCTGGGCGATGCATGGCAGATCCAATACTTCGGCTCTGTTACCAATCCGCTCGCCTCTCCGTATGCCACGCCGGCTAACGACGGCGTTCCCAACTGGCTCAAGTATAACCTGGGTCTGGATCCGTTTGTCCCGGGAGCCAATATCCCCGGCGGGTTTGTCTGGGGACCGCCTTTGACAAATCCCCAAGGCACCAATACCGTCGAGATCTATACGGCAGCGGAAATAGTCTTCAACTCGGTCATTGGCACGAGCTATCAGATTCAATCCATTTCGGCATTGGACCAAACCTGGCAAAACGTGGGTGGCTCGATCGCAGGCACAGGAGGAGCCATCAGCTATGTCGCGCCAACCCGGGACATGCCGCAACAATTCTTCCGTGTGGTGCATACACCGTAGCTGTTTGAAACGAAGGCTGGAGCATTTTGCACGCGAATGAACCACGAAGACACAAAGGACACGAAGACGACAGAAACCGATCTTCGGTGCCCATCTTTTGGCAATCGTGCTCTGCGTGTCTCGGTCATTCCCGTCGTTTCTTGTTTGCTCGCTCTTGTGATTGGCCTTCTGTGGTTCTACCGGACCCCAGAACGCGGCACGACGGATGCCAGCGCCCAGAAAGAGGGTCAACAGCTGATTGCACTATCCGACAGCACCAAGGCGGTTCTAAAGCGGCTGGATTCACCCGTTCACATCCGGTTTTACGCCTTGCTGGATCCCGCGACCGTACTTGCTTCGGTGCAGGCTTTAGCCGAGCGAGTGGATCAGTTGTTGTCCGAGTACGAGCGAGAGGCGGGGGACAAGATCGAGGTGACTCGCTACAATTCCCGGTCGGAGATCAATGCGGCTGCAGTGGCGGCCGCGGCGGACGGCTTTAAACCTTTCCATCTGGATAAGGGCGACGCTTGCTACTTTGGTCTCGCCGTTGCCCAGGACGAGCGAAAGGAGTCGCTGTTCCACCTCGCCCCGGAGTGGCAACAATCTCTGGAATTCGATTTGACCCGCGCCATCGAGCATGTCGCCCAAGCGAAAGGCCCGGTTCCGCGTCTGGCCAACACGCCCCCAGCCACCATTGCCGCTACCGAGGAAGTCAAACGAGCGCTCCCCAATTTCGCCGCCGTATCGATGGAGGAAGGGGCGCACATTCTGCGCGCGGCGGCACTGAAGGATTTCAAGGAGACTGTGGCCGCAATGGAGATTCAGGTCCAGGAAGCCCAACAAAGTCTGAGCCGGGCCCAGAACGGCGCGTCCGAAGCCGAGCAACAGGCGGCCTTGAAGCACCTTCAACAAGTTCAGTCAGTGCAAACCGAAAAACTCAGGCAGATCGCTGCCCGGTCCGCCGCGCAAGTCGAGACGCTCCGGCAACTGAAGGAAACCGCTCATTGATGAGCGAGCAAATTTGAAATTACCACGCTATCGATGCTCTCCGCCGGCGCTGGTTGATCCAGCACTCCGGCTGTTACTGTCGGTAGTGGGTTGGTTCTGTTTGTCCGCAGTCGTTGCCCCGTCGGCGCCGTACGCCGGCGCTCAGGCGTGTGCGGAGTGTCACCGGCAAGTTCACAACACGGTGAGAAATACGGCGCATGCCCGCGCCTTCACAACGCTCAAGCGGATCAACGCGCACAAGAAAGCCAGTTGCCTGCCTTGTCACACGGTGGGCTACAAATCGCCGACCGGATTCATCAGTGAGAGTCTGACGCCGCACCTCGCGGGCGTACAATGCGAAAGCTGCCATGGTCCATCTGGAAATCACGCCGCTAATCCATACGATCCTCTCGCTCGACCGCGGGTCAGTTTGGCGGCGGGCGTCTGCGGCAAATGCCATAATGCGTCGGCCGTGCCTGCCGAAGCGGCGGCATTTCATCCTCCTCATCACGAAGAATGGCTTGCCTCGACACATCGGTTCGTTACCGAGGAAGTGAGGGAAGATTTCACCAACAATTCCAGCTTTATCTCCAATTGCGGCCGTTGTCATTCCGGAACGGTCCGGGATGCTCTCATCAAGGGCGATCGCCTGCCCACGGGGCACGCCGCGGGCCTGGTGGGAATGGCCTGCGCTACTTGCCACGATCCGCACCGCAAACGCACGTGGACGAATGTGGTCACGGGCGCCGTTTACACCAGGCAGCTTCGCCAGGCGTTGACTTCAACCAACGACTTTTTTCTGACCACGTCGGAGAATTTCCGGAGCAAGTACAATCCGCACGTCAACATCTGCGGCCAATGCCACAACCATCGCGGCGCGGCGTGGACAGATACCTCCCGCTCGCCGCACCACTCTCCGCAATACAACATGTTGCTCGGAACGGTCGGCGCGCTGCCGGACGGAATTTCGAGCGGTCCCGCGGCCCATGCCGGGACTCGATTTTATTCAGACCAATCCGGACAAATGTTCATTGTCACCAACCAATGCGTCACTTGCCACATGCAGAAGACGGATTTCCAAAGCGGTCCGCCTGCCATCGCGCCGGGCGCCGGGCATGCATTCGAAGTGATGTCATACGGGACCTGCGCCGGCTGCCATGGAAGCGCCGCCAATGCCCAGGGGCTGACTGTTTTTGTGGGCGGAATTGTTTCCAATCGAATCCAGCAGGTGAAGAGTGCGCTCGATACCTGGGCGGCGACCAAGGCACCGTCGTCGTTATATGCGACCTACGGCACGAGGGCCTGGGAATACACGACGCCGGGAGACTTGTCGCCGGGAGGTCCGGGGCCGACCGCCGACGAGCAGGCGCTCATTCCGGACAATATCAAGAAGGCCCGTTTTGATTTGTACCTGGTTCTCTACGACGGCAGTTTCGGCACGCACAACCGGCCGCATGCCTTGACGCTGTTGGAGTCCGCCCAAACCTGGGTTCAGGAGGAGCTGAACGAATGACGGAATACGGCATGTCCAGAGAGAGTATTCCCCGTGATGCCAGGCTGGCGTCGCAGCCGAAGGGAAAACGGAAACGGTAAAGTCGCAAACTATGCGAGACAAAGGGATTTGTTTTTGGAACGCTCGCGTTTCGTTTCTCGTGGGCGCGGTGGTATTGGCGCTTATCATTGTGGCCTGTGAAACCGTCGACGACGTCGTGGTCATTCCGCCCAGGGTCCCCGGGGCGGAATACATCGGTTCCCAGGCGTGTGCCGAATGTCACGACGAGATTCACCGTGATTTCAAGACCGCCAGCCATGCCCGCCTTCAGGCCAAAGGCCCGAATGCGATCAACCTGGGATGTGAATCTTGCCACGGTCCGGGCAGTGTGCACGCTCAGTCTGGCGGGGACAAAACGCCAGTTGTTAATTATAAGCCGGGAGACCTCCGGGTGATTCCTCCTCCGCAAAGGCACGCGATTGTCCATCCGCGGCCAACATCCGAGAACTGCTTCGAGTGCCACCTGGAAATGCGCGGGAAGTTCGCGCTGCCTCATCACCACCAAGTGCCTGAGCATCGGATGGAGTGCAGGGATTGCCACGATCCCCACAAAGGCCCGGCGGTGAAGGGCGGCACTGCGTTGCTGTCCGAGAACGAGAACTGCCTCAAATGCCATGCCGCCCACCGGGGTCCGTTCGTCTTCGAACACGAAGCCATGCGCAAAGGATGCACCACGTGCCATGACCCACACGGCTCGATCAACCAGAAGATGCTCACGGTCCGGAACCACAATCTGTGCCTCAACTGCCACTTCCAACAAGTGCGCAGCGGGCGGATCTTGATCGGAGGTTCAGACCACACGATTCGAGTGCAGCAGGGCACTTGTTGGACTGCCGGGTGCCACGAAGCCGTGCACGGATCGCATGTCAGCTCGTCATTGCGATTTTAGCTGCGCAACGAAAACATGAAGAGCTCGGACGCAATTTCTGGCGCGGATGGGGACGAACCTGGCCGATCCCTGCGAGCCGCAGAGTCTGGCTGGCGGATCTTTGGACGACAGGATGCCGCCGCGCTCAGGCGTTGTTTCATGGATAAGCCCTGCGTTGGCGCGCCAGCGTCCTGGAGTGCGTCAGTCCTTTGCCGCTTTTGCAACGTGGCCAGCCCGATCGAGAGCGCCAGAGGACTGGCGCAGTCCAAAACCTTGCGGCGTTCCGAACGGTTCATGCCAAGGGCCAGTCAAGGTTACAGAACAAGGCGGAACGTGGCGTTTGCGTTCATTAGCCTGCTGGTGGCGGGATCCGCGCTGGCTGCCGACAAGCCAGAGGAAAAGGAGACCAAGCCACCGGAGCCAGCGGCAGAAGCCGAAGAACCTCGTGTTTACAATGACTGGGTGGAGTTGTCGGCGGGCGGCATCTTTCTTGATGGCGACAAGGCTGCTTTCCGACAGCGGCATCAGATTCGAACTGGCGCCTTCGGAGGGATCGAGGATTTCCATTGGGGCAGGGACGTGGGCAAGAAAGGCTCCTTCCAGATCGATGGCCGGGCTTTGTTCGACAATGAGGATTACTTTTTGCGGCTGGATTTGAAACATCCGGACATCGGCTTCGTGCGCGGCGGCTACAAGCAGTTCACGACCTGGTACGACGGCAGTGGCGGCTTTCTGCCGCAGACCCAAACCTGGTTGTCGCTCCAGGATGATGCGCTGGCGCTGGATCGGGGCGAGGCCTGGTTCGAAGGCGGGCTTACGCTGCCGAGCTTCCCGTCGATCATCTTCAAGTATAGCCACCAGTTCCGCGACGGGCGGAAGGACTCAACTTCCTGGGGATACGTCCATCCTGGTATTGGAGCGGAGGTGAGGGGGATCAGTCCGTCGTTCTGGGACATCGACGAGGAACGGGACATCTTCCAGGCCGGCATCAAGCACACGATCCAGGCCACCGATTTTGGCGTCGGCCTCCGCTATGACTCGTCCAAGAGCGACAACGCGCTCAAGGTCCGCCAATATCCCAACGAGCCTGGTCTGGATCGGCATCTGACCTCGCGACAGGAGGTCAAGACCGAGATGTTCAGCGTCCATGCGTTCACCGATACGCGGATAAAGGAGAAGGCCAGGTTCACAACGGGGTTCCTCTTCAACACGCTCGACACCGATCTGGGAGGCGACCGCGTTTACGGCAATGACTTCGATGTGGGCTACAATCCGCTCCTCAGTCAGGGCCTGGGCTTCCTCAATTTGTCCGGCGGATCGCAGATGAAGGAATACGTCGCGAACCTGAACCTGATGCTCACGCCTTCGGAGAATGTCTCCATCGTTCCCTCGGTGCGGATTCAAAAACAAGACATCGACAGCATCTCATCGTTCCTTCAGACCGGCGCGATCCTGGTGCCCGATGGCCCCGTCAGTGCCGCGAGTTCACGGGGCTTTCTGGATGTGTCCGAGCGTCTGGAATTGCGCTACGCAGGCATCACCAACTGGGTCTTCTACGCCCGGGGCGACTGGACCCAGGGCGACGGCGATCTGCGGGAGAGCGGCGGCGTCACCGTCGATTTGCCGGTCCTGCGCTACACCGAAGACACCACCTGGATCCAGAAGTACACCGTGGGCGCAAATTGGTATCCGCTTCGGCGCCTGAATGTTGACGCCCAGTTTTACCACAAGCAACGCCGGAATTCCTACGACCACGAAATCGACAGCACGCCCAACAACGACATCGCCAATCGTTATCCGGCCTACCTCTTACGCCACGACTTCAATACGGATGACGCCAATGTCCGCCTCACCTGGCGGCCACGGAACAACCTCTCCTTTGTCAGCCGCTACGACTTTCAATATTCGACCATCGACACTCAACCCGATCCCATCTCCGGATTCAGTGAAATCGAGTCCGCTCAGGTCACCTCCCACATCTTCGCCCAGAACATCACGTGGGTGCCGTGGTCGCGCATCTACCTTCAGGCGGGATTCAATTACGTCATGAGCACAACGGACACGCCCGCGGACCGATACACCGCCGCGATTCTGGAGTCACAGAACAACTACTGGAATCTCACGTTCACTGCCGGCTTCGCTTTCGATCAGAAGACCGACCTTCAGGCGAGCTATTTTTACTACCGGGCGGACAACTACGAAGACAACTCGGCGGCGGGCGTGCCTTACGGTGTAGGCGCCGAGGAACACAGCGTCACCGTTGGCATCATGCGCAAGATTCGCGAGAACATACGCCTGGCGCTCAAGTACGGCTTTTTCGACTGGGACGATCAGACCTCAGGCGGCAACAACAACTACGATGCACACCTCGTTTATTCCAGTCTGCAGTATCGGTTCTGAGCAGAACGAGGCGCGCCCAATCGCCCCATCTGAAAGATTGAATCTGGGCAGTGAAAGAACCATCATGAAAACTATGAAAACGACAATGAAAATACTCCAAGTCGCCGCAGTGTGCCTCTTAGCGGGAAGCGCATTGGCTGCGGATGTAAAAACAAATTGGGACAAACATTGCCTGAAGTGCCACGGTCCCGATGGCAAAGGGAACACAAAAATGGGCAAACAGAGCGGTGTCAAAGACTATACCGATCCCAAGGTCCAGGCGGAGATGAACGACGAAAAGGCTGTCAAAATCATCAAGGAAGGGATCGTGGAGAAAGGAAAAAAGAAGATGGACCCGTACGGCGATAAGGTGAACGACGAAGAGATCAAGGCGCTCATCGCCCATATGAGATCGTTCAAGAAATAGTTTACCTGCAGAGTGAAGGCGCGCATTGGCGCAGAGTGGATTTTGTGAGCAACCGTCACGGACCTATGACAACACCTCCGTCGAACAACTCGGGGCGTTCGCCTTTCCGCAATTGGCTCAGTCTCGCCGGGTTTGTTGTCGCAGCGGGCGGCCTGTTTGCCTTCCTGCTCTTATTCGCGATCGACTTGTTTGCTCATCATGGCAATCCCTACATGGGGATTCTGGCATACGTCGTGGCGCCAGGCTTTTTCTTCTTCGGTCTCTTCCTGGCCATGCTGGGCGCGTGGATTCACCGGCGACACCTGCGCAAGTCTATTCCAGAAAGCCGGCCGCATGTCCTGACCATCAACCTTTCACGCCCGCGCGACAGACGGGCGCTGGCAGCATTTATTGCAGGAGCTGTGGTATTCCTGCTCGTCACGGCAATCGGAAGCAACCGCACGTATCATTACACGGAGTCAGTTCAGTTCTGCGGCCTGGCTTGCCACACGCCGATGAAGCCGGAGTTCACCACTTATCAGCATTCGCCCCATGCTCGGGTCGAATGCACGGCCTGCCATGTCGGTCCGGGAGCAAGTTGGTACGTGAAGTCAAAGATCAACGGGGTCCGGCAACTTTACTGCACGTTGATTGGGGAATTTGATCGCCCGATCAAGACGCCCATCAAAAACCTGCGTCCTGCCCAGGACACTTGCGAGCGATGCCACTGGCCGCAACGATTCGCGGGCGATCTCGATCGCACCTATCACCACTTCCTCGCGGACGAAACGAACACGCCCTTCTCCGTCAGGCTGATTCTGAAAGTGGGTGGGGGTGATCCCGCGCATGGTCCGGCAGGCGGCATTCATTGGCACATGAATCTGGCCAACAAGGTCGAATATATTGCGGCCGACGAACAGCGGCAGGTTATCCCGTGGGTGCGATTCACGGATGCGAGGGGCGCAGTCACGGAATATCGCGATGCCAAGTTCACCAACGATCTGAGCAAACACACGATTCGAACGATGGATTGCATGGATTGCCACAATCGTCCCGCCCACCATTTCCGCTCCCCCAATGATGCTGTCGATCTCGCGATGTCAGCGGGCCGAATCGATCCGGCCATCCCCTGGGTGAAATCCAACGTCGTCGCTGCTCTCATCCAGACGTACTCTACAGAAGATGAGGCGCTCAACAAGATAGCAACCACCTTGCGTTCGCAGTATCCGAACCTTTCCAGGATCGATTCGCTTGTCAGTGAAGCTCAGAGCATCTATCGCCACAATTTTTTTCCCGAGATGAAGGCAGACTGGCGGGCCTATCCCGTGAACAACAGCCACAAAGACTGGGCGGGCTGTTTCCGCTGCCACGATGGGTTGCACAAGTCCGCGGATGGAAAGAAGGCTATTAAGGCCAGCGATTGCAATTCCTGCCATACTATCCTTGCCCAAGGCAGCGGAGAGCAACTCAGCCAACTCAACGCCAAAGGGCACACGTTCTTCCACATCGACGCCCCCAACGAGGATTTTTCCTGCAACAACTGTCACACCGGAGCGTTTCCCAAGGAGTGAGCGCGGGAAAGGAGTAATCAGTACGTCAGTAATCAGTGAAGCAATACTGGCTGAATGGGTGCCACCTCTGCAAACCTGGCCGCCATTGCTGGCTGGCTCATGACTTACCGATTAGTGACGCACTGATTATTGGGAATGACTTCAGCGGGCAAGAGAGGTTCAACATTTGCCAAGATACGGTGAGACGCTTTGAGCTTTGTGGCGCAGGCTGAAAATGAGAATCCGAATTGCAAGGCGTGGTTGCTCTGCGGAAGTCTATTTCGAACACATGAAGGGAAAGGACCAATATGGCGCCGGACAAACTCCAAGCCTCCCGCTTCGAGCGGAAGTATCTCATTCGGGAAGAGGTCGCGTTGGGCATTCGCGAATTCGTGCAGTCCTATCTGGAACTAGATGAGCACAGTGCAGGGATGTCCGATTTCGCCTACCCCGTGCATAGCCTTTACCTCGATTCCGATGATCTGAAGACTTACTGGCATACCATCAACGGAAACAAGAACCGGTTCAAACTTCGGGTGCGCTATTACAACGAACGGCCGGATGCGCCGGCTTTTTTCGAAGTGAAACGCCGAGTCAACAACTGCATCCTGAAACAGCGCGCGGCGGTGCGGCGTGAGGCAGTGGACCAAATCCTCGCCGGTCAGATGCCGGCCCCTGGCGAGCTTATTTCCCGCGACGGTAAAGCGGAGATGGCTCTTCTTCATTTTATTGAGTTGATGCAGCAAATCGATGCCAAACCCAAAGCCCACGTGGCTTACTACCGTTCTTGCTTTAACGGCCCATTCAAAAAGTAGCCGCCGACGTAAGGAGGCGGACCGAATCTGCGCGGACTGCTCGAAGCAATCCGCCTCGTTACCTCGTCGGCTACGCGCCAAGTTGCATGCCACGTAGCTGACGCGCAGCACGTGCAAAAAGGGGTAAAAGATTGCCAAAGAATGTGAAGCCGTCACGAGAGCTTCACGCGAAGCTTAATTAGTGAACGGAAACCGACAAAGAACGCGAAGCTTATGAAAATGAAATTAAACAAATATCGCGCTGGTCTCCCCAGACAGAACAAGCGTCCTGCAAAGTCGGAACAAGTATGTAAGCTGTCTCAAATCGATGCGTGTGCAGGTCCTGCGAACACGTTGAAGAAAATCCTGGTGCCAATTGATTTTTCAGCGGAATCGATCAACGCCCTTCGCTATGCCGTGCCGCTCGCTGAGAAGCTTGATGCCTTCATTTGTCTTGTCAGTGTCGTGGAGACAGGCTCTCTCTTAAATAATCTCAAGAACGTGCCCATAGGCTTTTCAGGGGATACACGTGTGGAAGACGCCAAAGCCAGGCTCGTTATCATGGCGCAGAAGGAAATCGGCAAACTCATCCCAGTGATTCCTCAAGTGCGCGTGGGCAAACCATACGAAGAGATCGTCTTCGCCGCCAAAAAGCTTGAGGCCGATCTGATCATCATCTCCACGCATGGACATACCGGTTTAAAATTGCTCGCCCAGCTTGGCGGCCCGCTTTCACTGTTGCTGCGTGAAACTCTGGCCATCGCAGGCTCTGTCGCCATGTGGCGACCGATGGAAATCTATCTCTACGAATGGTGGCCTCTCCGACGACGCGGCCAAATCTTCGACAAGATGAGCCGCATGTCGGTCGAAATCCGCATCGCAACTGGACTTCGGACCTTTGAAAATTATGGAAACAAATGACACCATCCTTCACCCATTCCTGCGCGGATTGCGTGTTGAGCATCTTGCCACTCTTAGCCGGTCCTCGATGACGGCACATTTTGAACCAGGCGATTGGATCTTTCGCGAGGGCGATCCAGCCAACCGTTTCTATCTCATTCACCGTGGCGCAGTGGCTCTGGAATCGACGAAGACCGGCCAAGACCCTGTTCTTATCCAGACGCTCGGCGCTGGTGATGTCCTCGGATGGTCCTGGCTGTTTCCACCCTACACCTGGCATTTCGATGCGCGCGCCGTGGAACGGACTCAGGCAACTTTCTTTTACGGCACGCGGCTGCGCGAGGAATGCGAGCAGGACCACGCCCTCGGTCATGAGTTGATGAAGCGAACTGCGGCAGTAGTCATCGAACGTTTGCAAGCGGCGCGCCGGCAACTTTTGGATGTGCAAACGGTGAATGGATTGTTTCTGACAAAGCCATGCCAGTCGTGAATCCGGCCGCTTTGCCAGTAATCTCCACAGCGGAACGATCTCCCAGACGCAGTCTCAAGTCGAATTCGTCTAAGGCCGGATCAGCGATGTCCATGTCGCATGGTTCGAGCGCTTGCGCTCCTTTCTCCAGCAGTTCGACACTCTCGCGCAGCAAACGCTCGCGCAATGCGAGCAGAACTCGAAAATGCCGCGTCCATTTGGCATCGACGCTCGCCCGCCGTGTCGCAAGTCCGGCCAACCACAGCACGGCCCGTGTCGTCGCCCTGAGCGCCCTTCTGGTAGAGCGTTGCTTCATGGTGCTGTGGCATTTTGTAAGGTGTTTCATGTTCTACTTCTAATGACGCAGTGACCCTCCGTTCGCGCGGCACTTTATTTGGCAAAATCCAACCGTTTGTTGTCAGCAGAAAACGCTGGCACCGCTCCATTTCTCCTAGCGCGTTGAAGCCGCAACCAAAAAGAGGAGCGCGGGTCTGTGACCCGCAGCGGCTGCCCACGAGGAAAAGCATTGAACAGTTCGAGACATATGGGCCTGCCAAAGTGCTGCGGGTCACAGACCCGCGCTCCGACACGACAAGTTACTGAAAATCCAGCCCAAGTTGATTCACCAACGATACGAGTTCGTCGCCTGATGCGGGAATACAAAAGGGAATCCTGGCAGAGCGTTGTTTGACCCATGGACTCGCTTGCTCTCGCACTCTCAGCTCTCCCGTCAGTCCGAGCAAAACCTGCCAGGATCGCCGGTAGTCCCTGCCGTGGGCTTCCAACGAATCCAATGGGGCCTTGTCGCGGAGGACTCGCGTGAATTTGCACGCGAGTTCTTCAGCTTCACGAAGTCCCACATTCATGCTCTGCATGCCGACCGGAATCGTCTGGTGGGCAGCATCACCCGCCAGCCAGCAGCGATCCTGACCGAACCGCTTCGCCAGCCGGCGCTCAAATTTGACCTCTGCAAACCACGTGACTTCCTTGATGGCCTCCCGGAACCACGGGGCTCGCTTCTGGATGAGCGTCTGAAGAGCGTGCAGGCTGTCGCGCTCGCTTGGCGGTTCCACCATCTGCACCGCCATTCGATCCTTGCTCCGTTCGCCCAATTCGTCCGGATGAATCCACTGAAAGCTCCATCGATATTTGTTGCCGGGCAGCGGCCACAACACATTGGTGGTGGTGTCGTCCAGGACGACGGACACCTCGTTGGCAGACTCTTGATCGCACTGGAACTCATAAACGACGAAAGACTCACGGACGCCCACGCGTTCATACTCGATGTCCAGACATTGTCGCACGTGAGAGTTGTGCCCGTCCGCGCCCACGACAAACCCCGCACTTGTATGCAGCGTTTTCTCAACGACCCACTCCCAGTCGGGAACGCCATAACCTTTTGCGGTTTGTCCTAACTTCTCAATTGTGGCGACAACGGCGTCTCCTTGTGTCCGCAGGCTGGAGAGGCGCTGGTTCCAATGGACGGGAATGTTTTTCTTTTGGCGCAGGGTCTGTTCAAGCAGGTTTTCCAAAGCACTCTGAGGCAGAACCAGCGCAAATGGAAAATCGCCGGACAGTTCGGAAAGCCTGATTGTAGCGCGGCGGGACTCGCCTTCGTAAAGCCCAATCCTGTCAACGCGATGCCCCGCTTTTATCACGTCTGCAAGTAACCCAACGCGGTTAAGCAGCTCAAGAGTACGAGGATGTAATGCACAAGCATAACTGCGTGACGCAGTGCGCTCTTCCTGGTCGATGATTCTGACCTCGATGCCAAATTGTGAGAGCAGGAGCGCGCTCACCAGTCCCACCGGCCCGGCTCCGACTACCAAAACCTCTGTTCGATCCTCGTGAAGCATACGACGTATCGTTTTGAAATCCTGATCTCAGGTAATCATGGAGCGTTAAGCTTGGCTCACCAGATTTTGTCAAATGCTCAGCCCTTTTTGCTTCGGGTTGCTCCGGCCCAGGCCCTTGTGGCGTGCATCAGGACCGGCGGAGCGGACCCGGCGACGAAACTGCATTATTTTATCGCCGCATCATGGATACGCTGCAGTGGATGCAAATGAGCGTGACAGCATTTTGGCTTCCGCGTGCTGCCATCTGCTCATTCGTTTTCCACCTGCAAGACTTTGGGCAATACAAAGGATGACCAGATCAGCACCCCGGCAATCCAGATCAGCGCTCCATAAATGTAATGAGAGGCCATAATCTGCGGCCAAAAATCTCCGCTGATGCGCGTCGCCATGCCAAAGAGCATCAAGCCCACCGCGATCGGCAGCCAGCGATTTCGCCCTTTCAGCTTTTCCAAATGGCCGCTGTGCCCGAACACGACTCGCGTCGCCACCGTAAACGTGATGACTGCAAAACCACCAATGAGCGTCAGATGCAGCAGGCTGACGCGATAAGCCGGGAACAGCGCGATGAAAATAAAGCCGCCGACCAAAGCCGCGAACGCAATGCGCAATGAAGCTCCCACCGCATTGCTAATCTTCGGTGCCTTGTGAAACGGAAATTCAAGGAGAAGGTAAACCAGCGTCGTCGCAAAACGAATCGCGTGCGCCGATCGAAACCATCCTGCCGCTTCGATGAAAAATGATGCCTCGATCAAGACCCCGGTGCCGAGCGCCAAGGCGGCCTTTTTCTTCCACGCACCAGGAGGCGCCAACGCTTCGGGAAAATCATGCGGGCTGGGCAGTCCAAAGAATCGCGGCAGAATAAATGGGCCGATGCCAAGAATCGGAAGCAGGACGAATCCCTGATACGACAACAGTCTCTGAAGTGTGATCCATCGGCTGGCTGTCTCGTCGGTCCCAGGCTGGAGCACTGCGAGCGCCGTCCCCGCGAACACGGACAAAAACGCCAGCCCCACCAGCACAAATCCGGGGGGCGGCGTGTCTTTCCGGTGTCGCGCGCGCGAGATCATCAGTGCGGCGAATACACAGAGCAAGGCCAGGAACAAACTGTCGCCCCACAAAATCCTTTGCGCTGCAAAGGCGACAACCGTCGCGACGTGAAGACATACCAGCAGAAGAACATTTCGCGTCCCCAGTGGCGGCGCTGAAAGCATGCGCGGCATAGCCGTCCCAAGAAACCCCAGGATGAATGCGCCAAACAATCCATAAGCCATGATGCGCCCGTGCGCCTGGCCGGGATAGAAACTCGTTACTCCTCCGAAATAAAGCGGCCACAGCGCCACGCCAAGAATTCCGGCCAGCACTCCTGCCGGGAAAAAGATACGGAAAGGCTCCCTGCCCAAATCCGCCAGCGTGCTTCGCTTCCTTCCATTCACAGCAACATCATTACGTTCGGCTGCATGATTGCAAACGAGTTTGCATCGATGAGGGCATAGCCCACCACGCGCGTGCCGTGCGCCAGAGACGCACCTCATCCAGTTGCCCGTTCAAGTATTCCGGCCCGGTGCGACCGATCCACACCGGCAGGCCGTTCGTGCCGAGCGGACGTTGGGCCGCCAGATCCGCCCGCAACAGGCCGCTGTGAGTGACTTTCAAGCGGACGAAACGCCGGCCACTGGAAAGAAATTGAAGAACCGTCGATGTGCAAGGACAATGGAAAAACCCGGTTGCATTTCGGCGCCACTGGGTTGTAATTACCGTGGATCTCGCCAACGCAAGTGAAGACGAAGCAAGAGGTTCCCGCAGTGGTCCGGCCAAAGTCACCCGGCGATGCCGATTTGAAGTTCACACGCGATCGCGGGCAAGGCACCGAAGCCGGCGCCTCGTTGATTTCCCGTCCCGAAGCAATCGCGGTTTTTTTCTATGTCATTTTCGCCGTTGTCTGGATTGTGATTTCTGATAGTGCCATCCGCGATTTCGAGCAAGGGACGCATCTGCAAACGATAAAGGCGTTGCTCTTTGTGTCCGTGACTGGCTGGTTTTTTTTCATGATACTGCGCCGCTCTTTTCGCAAAAGAGATGCCGCGCTCCATGTGGCCCATGAAGCCTGTCAGCGCTTCGAGTTGGTCGCTCGCGCCTCCAATGACGCGATGTGGGACTGGAATCTGGTCACGGACGAAATCTGGTGGAGCGTGGGTTTCGAGAATCTTTTCGGCTATCGGCTCGAGGAACTCGAACCCACCATCGATTCGTGGATCAACCGCCTCCATCCCGAAGACAAGGATCGAACCGTTGCGGACATCCACCGCGCCATCGACAGCGGAAAGCGCACCTGGTCCGACGAATATCGCTTTCGCCGCAAGGATGGCAGTTACGCGTACGTTTTCGATCGCGGCTTCGTCGTTCACGGTGCCAACGGCAAGCCGGTGCGCATGGTCGGAGGCATGACGGATGTCACCGACCGGAAGCTTGCCGCGGCGAAGCTGGATATGGCGCACCGTCAAATGCGCGCACTTTCCGCGCGTCTCCAATCGGCACGCGAGGAAGAACGAACGCATATTGCCCGCGAAATTCATGATGAGCTGGGCCAAATGCTCACGGCGCTGAAAATGGACCTGAGCTGGATCGAGAAAAGATTCTCCGAGCTCGAAGGAAACGAGACGCGATTCAATTCGATCCTGGAGAAGCTCGTCGAAGCATCCGATCTCACGGATCAGACCATCCGTTGCCTGCAAAACATTGCCGCCGAGTTGCGTCCAGGCGCTTTGGACAGCCTGGGTTTGGCCACAGCTATCAAGCAGGAGGCCAGCCGCTTCCAGGAGCGCGCCGGCCTCGCTTGCCACGTCGTCATCCCGGAGGGCGCCATCGACGTCAAATCCGAGGTGGCCACGGCCATCTTCCGTATTTTTCAGGAGGCGCTCACGAATGTGGCGCGCCACAGCAAGGCCACGGAACTCAACATCCAACTGTGCCGTCAGGAGGACAACGTAGTGCTCACCGTCCGGGATAATGGCAAAGGGATCACCGAAGCGGACCTGGAGAATCCGCGTTCGCTCGGCCTGGTGGGCATGAGAGAGCGGGCCTCCCTTCTTAACAGCGAGATCTCGTTCGGGCGGGCGCCTGCGGGAGGCACCGTAGTGACTCTCCGCGTGCCCGAGTCCGCCAACGATACAAAATTCTGGGAGTTGGTATGACGCGCGTGCTGATTGCTGATGATCATGAAGTCGTCCGGCGCGGGTTGAAGCAAATCCTCACGGATGAATTCTCCAAGGTCAAGGTGTCGGAGGCTGGCACGTCGCAGGAGGCTCTCGAAGCCGCGCTGGCGCATCCGCTGGACCTGGTGTTACTCGACATCAACATGCCGGGGCGCAGCGGGCTCGACGTATTGCAGGAACTTAGGGAGCAGCGACCGAAGCTGCCAGTCCTTGTGCTCAGCATTTCTTCCGAAGAAGAGTTTGCGTTGCGCTGCCTGAAGCTCGGCGCAGCCGGTTACATCAGCAAACGCAGCGCATCGGACGAATTGATCATCGCGGTGAAGAAAGCGCTCGCGGGAGGCAAATATGTGACAGCCGCTTTGGCAGAAAAGCTGGCCGCAAACCTGGCCGGGCCTGACGCTGCGCAATTGCCGCATGAGGTGCTCTCGAATCGCGAGCTGCAAGTGCTGCGCATGATCGCAAACGGCAAAACGATCAAAGAAATCAGCGCCGAACTTTCCCTCAGCGAAAAAACGATCGCGACTTATCGTGCGCGCATTTCCGAAAAGATGGGCCTGGCGACGAACGTCGAGCTGACGCGTTACGCGATCCAGCATAATCTGGCGGATTAATCTCCTTCTGCCGCAGAAAAGCCTGTAGGGAAATCTTCCTACAGTCGCTACGGACACAAATCCGACAAAACCTTCAGGTTTTCACGACCTACACAAATCCCTGGAACGGACGCTAGTGTTGCGCCCATGAAAAAGACGACGCAACGTTTCGGTGTTCCAGTAACAATGGCACTGCCGGAGAATTGGTCGGTGCCTATTCGACGCGTGCCGGCCGGCTCCACGCGGCTAGCGAAGAAGTCCACCGCCCGCATCATCCGGATCGCCAGGTTCAACGAGCATGTCAGACGGCTTGCGGCGCCGATTTTCCCCCGGCCTGCTGTTAGCGTATGACGGCAAGGAAGTCTCTTTCGGTTTTGATCCTGGAGGATTCCGATTTGATTCGGTCCAGGCTCTGCTCGCTTGTGGGGGAGGTGAGCGCGGTCAAGTTCGTGGAGCTTTGTCGTGATGTTCCCGAAGCCCTCCAGGCATGCGCCACCGTCAAGCCGGACGTGGCCATAATCGACCTGCGGCTGCCGAGCGGGAGTGGAATCGAGGTCCTGGATCATCTTAAAGCCACATTGCCCTCCTGCGTCACAATCGTGCTGACGAGCCTGGGGGGCGCCTCCATCCGCCGGGGCTGCCTGGACCGCGGCGCGGATTACTTTTTCAACAAAGCCACGGAATTTGAGCGCGTGGCGGAAGTGCTGGCCTCGCTCGCCAAGTAATCGTCAACCCATTGCCATATGACAGAACAAATCAACCAACCGAAATCACTCGCGAACTCTTCCGCGCCTCCTTCCAGCGCAGAGCAAGCCGCCTCCGAATTGGACCCGCTGCGACGCGACCTCGCGGCACAAACGAAAAGGGTCGAGGAGCTAGAGCGGGCCAACGAGGACTTGAGGGCGTTCTGTCAATCCGTCGCGCACGAATTGGGCGGGCCGCTGCACAGCATCACGCTGCTGACAAAGATGTTGGCTGACAGACACGGGCCGGAACTTCGCCCTGAAGCGGCGCGGTTGTTGTCATCCGTTTCACGGGCCAGCACCGATGTAAACCAGGTGCTCCAGGATTTACTCGCGTTTTCGCGGGTGACAAACCAATCGATCACGCGGGAGCGGATTGAAACGACTGACCTCGTCTATCAACTTGTGCGCAATTTGGAGTTTGAATTCGAAGCGGAGCACATCCAGTTTCACGTTAGCCACCTGCCCGTGTGTTGGGCGTCGCCGGGGCTGTTGCGCCAGGTGTTCACCAACCTGCTGCGAAATGCTATCAAATTTTCTCACGGTCGCGCTCTCATCCGCATCGAAATCGGGGCTCGAATCGCCGGCAATGAGACCATTTTCCACGTGCGCGACAACGGTGTCGGGTTTGCTCCCCAGCTCCGGGAACGACTGTTTCAACCCTTCGTGCGGCTACATGACCGGGATCGCTACCAAGGTAGCGGTCTTGGTCTTTCAATTGTAAAGCGGATCGTGGAGCGCCACGGCGGGCGCGTCTGGGCCGAAGGCACACCGGGGGAAGGCGCGACCTTCTTCTTCTCGCTTGCAGCCCATGAATAACTTCGGATCACCTTTATGGGGTTGTTGGGCCGAGCCTTGACCGCTAACGAGATCCAGAAAATCTACGATTCCGCGAGGCCGCCGAAGAAATGACCGCGATGAGCTCAGGGGACTTGCCATAATGGCGGGCGAGTTTGCGCGCGTGCCGCTCTTGAATAAGGCTGCGTTTCGCTGGATTCATGCCGGAGGTGTCGATGCCGACCGTCTAGGCGGAGCCGACTCGGACGCGCGTTTGTCAATACGCAGACTCGACCAAGACTTGGTGGGCCGTGACCGGGGCGTCAGCACCAAGATTGTGTCAAGTGGCGTTCCGCCACGTGTGGAAACACTCTGGACGGAATATCAGGCTGCTGGTTATGACACGCGGCAATTGTTCCATTTACCAAGGGTTTCCCAACGAGTGCAAGTAAAGTGCAAGTAATTCCTCGGAAGGTTCCCGCGTATTTCAAGGAGGGCTCAGGCGAAAGAATTTGCGGCTGCTGTTGGCGGGGAGTGCCACGGAAATGGAGTTGTCGTTGGTTGACCGCGTCTCGGCGACAGCCGACCAGCCATTGGGGAGCGAAAGATTTGTGTTTTCCTCCAGTCGGAAATTCGTGCCCGCTACTTGCCACGAGACGATGACGAACGCGTTTGATCGCGCGATGCTCAGAGAAGGGATGAAATCTCCGTACAGGCGGGCCACCTTCAACCGCACCGCGCCATTGACCGTGGTGAAGTCGCCGCCGATGAGCACCTTGCCGTCCGGCTGCAATGCGATCGAACCAACAGGGCCGTTCGCTCCTGTGCCTGGATTGAAGCTGCCGTCCAGACTTCCATTCGCATTGAGCCGGGCAATGTTGTTGCGATTCGTGCCATTGACACTCGTGAACGAACCCCCGACGAGCACCTTGCCATCAGATTGCAACGCGACCGAATGAACAGTGCCATTCACTCCCGTGCCCGGATTGAAGCTGCTGTCCAAGCTGCCGTTGGCATTGAGCCGTGCAATCCCCTGGCGGTTCGTGCCGTTGACGGCGGTGAACGAACCACCGATGAGCACCTTGCCATCCGGCTGCAACGCGACCGAAGAAACCGTGCCATAAGACTCCACTCCCGTGCCCGGGTTGAAACTGTTGTCCAGACTCCCGTTCGCATTGAGCCGGGCGATTCCGTTTCGGTTCGTGCCGTTGATTAAAAAAAAGGGCTCGCCACCGACAAGGACCTTGCCGTCCGGCTGCACCGCCAACGCATTTACGCTTCCGGAATCGCGATTTCCTATCACCAGCCCAAACGAGCCGTTTAGACTCCCATCGGCATTGAAGCGGGCAAGGAAGTAGCGGTAAATCTGGTCGCCCCCCTCATCACAACTGATAAACGTAGCTGTCTGGCCGCCGATGAGCACCTTGCCGTCCGGCTGTGTGCGGAGCACAAAGGGCACGACGTATTTTTCGCAAGCGCAACTTTGACTCCCGCAATCATCATTGTTAAGCGCGATCAGATTCGGACGGAAATTGGTGTTTGAAATGAACATGCCATCCAAACTCCCATTCGCATTGAGTCGGGTGCTCGCGTAGCGGTTTGTGCCATTGATGAAGGTGAAAACATCGCCGACCAGCACCTTGCCATCCGGTTGGACCACAACAGAGGAAACCGGAACGGCCATGTCTCTGCCCGGATGAAAACTGGTGTCGAGACCGCCATCCGCATTGAGGCGCGCGATGGCCTTGCGGCTCGCGCCGTGGATTGTGGTGAGGTCGCCGCCGATGACCACTTTGCCATCCGAATGCAACGCGATCGAACGAACCACTCCGTATGGTGGTGGGCCGGGATTGAAACTGCTTTCCCGGCTGCCATCGGCATTGAGCCGGGCATAGCCCCCAACGAGAATCTTGCCATCCGGCTGCAACACGAGCGGAAAGCCTGCGGTGACCGGATCGAAGCTGGCGTCCAGACCGCCATTGGAATTTAGACGGGCCAGCCCGTTCCTGTTCGTGCCGTTAACGGCGGTGAAATAACCGGCGATTAGCACTTTGCCATCCGGCTGCAACGCGACCGATTCGACCTGGCCAGTCACCCCTGTGCCGGTATTGAAACTGCCGTCCAGACTTCCGTTGGCATTGAGGCGGGCAATCCCGCTGCAATTCGTGCCGTCGAAACTGGTGAAGCCGCCACCGATAAGCACTGTCCCATCCGATTGGACCACGATAGACCTGACCCAGCCGTTCGCCCCCGTGCCGGGATTGAAACTGCCGTCCAGACTCCCATTGGCATTGAGCCGGGCAATCCCGTTGCGACTCGCGCCCTTAAACGCGGTGAAGTAACCGCCAACCAGTATCTTGCCGTCCGGTTGCACTGCCACCGCGTACACGACTGTGTTCTCTCCAGCGGCTTCCTCAAAACCGGTGTCGCGAGTTCCGTTGGCGTTGAGCCGGGTCACGAAGTTGGTGTAAACGAAGTACTCCGCTCCATTCGTCGGGTCATACACATAGGTGCTGAAATAACCCCCGACGAGCACCTTGCCATCGGATTGCAACGCGAGAGAATGAATCTCGTCGCTTCGTACGCTCGGGTTGAACGTAGGGTCGCCGCTGCCATCGGCATTGAGCCGGGCGACATTGGTGCGCACGAGGCCTCTGACCGAGGGGAAGTAGCCACCGACCAGCAGCTTGCCGTCGGGCTGCACCACGACGGCATTCACCCGGCCATTGATACCAAGGGTGTCGGGATCAAAGGACAGGTCTACGTCGCCCGGCGCGGCAAATGCGTTATTGGTGAGACCGCCGATGAGGAGCAGGAGACTGACGGCGCGAAAGTGTGTTGCCGACCATTTCGATTCATTCATACACATGACCTTTCCAATCAGTCATGCGGATTGGGCGGGCGAATCCCCTCAAAAAAGTTTTGAGCGGCGGGTTATGCGACAACAATCCCGAAGAGATTGCAATCGTTCAGCCCAGGGTTGCGAGGAACGAGCTACCCTGGGTCAACGTCCAGCAAAAATCACAACCCTGAAAGGGTTGAATCAATCTCGCATCCTGCCCATCCTGCGTCATGCCGCAATCCCTCGCGAAGATTTTGGTTCACACCGTATTCTCCACGAAAGACCGGCGGCCGTTCCTGCGTGACCCCGCGTTACGCGAAGAACTGCATCGCTACCTCGGCGGGATTCTGACCCATCTCGATTGCCATCCGATCATCGTGGGTGGAGTCGAAGACCACGTTCATCTGCTGTGCGCGCTGTCGCGCACTTGCGAAGCCGCCGCGATGGTCAAAGAAGTGAAACGCGGCTCGTCGCTCTGGGTGAAAACCAAGAGTCCGGACTTGCAGGATTTCGCGTGGCAAAACGGCTACGGCATTTTCTCCATCGGATTTTCACAGATCGCATCGGTGCGGAGCTACATCGCGGCACAGGAGGAACATCATCGCAACGTGTCGTTTCAGGATGAGTTCCGCCAGTTGTTGCGGCGGTACGAAATCGAATTCGACGAATGATATGTGTGGGATTGATTCAACCCTTTCAGGGTTGATGGGATTTGTTTGACGGCGACCCAGGGTAGCTCGTTCCTCGCAACCCTGGGCTGATTGATTTTATCCCGTTGGGATAACGGGAGCCCCCGCAGCCGTGTCACCAGAGCGCCTTGAGACTCTTGGGAACTAAAACCAGCGCGGCACGCGTTGGAGGTATTGCCGGTAGGTTTCTTTGTGGCGCGCCTCCAGCCCGCGTTCTTCGCGTGGAATCACGACGTAATTGAGCAGAAGCCACGCGAAGACCAAGCCAACCAGAACCAGAAGACTGCCGTAAAATACAGTCCAGCCAAACCAGATCGTGAGCATCGCCACATACGCCGGATTCCGGCTGTATCGGTACGGCCCTTCGGTCAGCAGGTAGCTGGGTGTGGATTCCAGTTCCACTTTGGGCGCCGCTGAGGCCCGTCTCGTGTGAACAAGCCAAAACCAAAGAACCACCATCGAACCCAGTGCAACGAAGATCAGCCCCGGCCAATTCCACAAACCGGGGTGCTGCTCAGCCCAACCAAGATGCCGGTCCATTCGCGAAATGGCCCAAGGCAACACTCCATGGAACAGGACTACGAGAAACGGCCAAACTGTAACCGAGAGCAACAGCACAAACCAGCGGGGCAACGTCAGCTTGCCTCGGGTTCTACTGGAGTGAACCTGGTTCACGGGCGTTTATCCGCCTTCAACAGTTCCGTCTGATAGCGCTGCAATTCGACAAGCAAGTCGGGCTTATCCGCGAGTTCCGCTTGAAGACCCTCCAGGACCTGCGTTGCCTTGCGGCGAGCTTGCTCAGCCTCGCTCAACTTTCCCGCCGAAACGAATTCGTCACTGAGATGCAGGTAAAACTTGTTGAACCGAGCCAGGCCGTGAAGCGCGGCCCACACAGGATCGTCTTTGTCGAGCTTGACGGGCTTCGTTGTCGTCAGCACGCGATGAAAGACTGACTCCAACTCGCCTAGCTCCGCAGCCGAAGGGAAAAGCTCGGCCAGCGTGTGCGAACTTTCAGCACGCGTGACGGTGTCCATCGCCGCATTCAACATCCACGCGATCGACCTATGACCTGGAGGAGCGACCTTCAGGACTATACTCAGCGCCTGTTTGTCGGCCTGTAGCGCTTCGGCGAACTTGTTTTGGTTTCGCAGCGCGCGTGCCAGCACAAAATATCTCCATCCCCTTTCCGGATGTTGTGGGCGCAACTTCAAATCGAGCGCGAGGGCCTCTCGCGCGATGATTTCAGCCTGCGCATACTCCCCGCCAGCGAGCTTCGAATTAGCCCAATTATTCAGAATTCCGGCCATTTCAGGAAATTCTGCGCCTGGAAATTTATGAGCTTCCGCCAAAGCTTCCTTCGCCACTGGTTCAATCTCGCTCCACTTCGCGATGTTTCCCGCGTGCGCTTGCTCAACGAGATTCCATCCCAGTACCCATAGCGCCCGGATGACTGACTCACCCCCAACACCGCGAGCGCGATAGATGCTCAAAGCCTGGCGCAGATCGGCTTCGCGCGCCTCCAGCTCCCATGTCGGATTGGCGTCTGCTCGCGCGTAATCCACAAGGCTATCCGCATACTTTTCGTGTTTCTCCCCAAAAACGTTTCGACGTAGTTCCAGCGCGCGGCTCAAGTGCTTCCCCGCCTTGTCGCGTTCACCCAGAACGGCGTAGCTCTTGCCGAGCGTGGCCTGCAACGCCGCCTCGACTTCGGGATGATCCGGCAGTTGCTTCGCCAGATCGGCCGCATAATCGTCCAGGAGTTGGCGGACCGTATAATCAAGACTCTTGCCGGCGCCGGGGCTGATCGAGCCGAGCATTTGTTGCAAATACCTGGTGATGCTGGTGGCGATGGCGGCCTGCTCATCGGCGCGCTGTTTCTCAACGACAGCAATTCGTAGAGCAGCACTCCGAGCGAATAGATGTCGCTGCGCGTATCAATGTCCAACCCGCTCATCTCCGCCTGCTCCGGACTCATGTAAGCCGGCGTGCCGATGAACTGTTCGAACGCCGTGAAAATCGTTTTGTCCGTCAGCCGCTGGTCGCTGGTCGCCTTGGCAACCCCGAAATCAATCACCTTCGGCACCGGCACGCCGTCGTGCAGGGTGACGAGAATGTTCGATGGTTTGAGGTCGCGATGAATGATGCCCTTCTGATGCGCATGTTGGACGGCGTGGCAAACCTGTGTGAACAGTTCCAGCCGCTGCTCTGTGGTGAGATTATTCTGGTCGCAGTACTCCGTGATTTTGATCCCGCGCACCAGTTCCATGACGAAGTACGGCCGGCCACTCGAAAGGGTGGATGGAGCGGCGTCCCCCTCACTCGCCCCGCGGGCACCCTCTACCCCATCGGGGGAGAGGGATGGGGTGAGGGGGCGCTCGGTTGAACCCGCATCGAACACCTTGGCGATATTCGGATGATCCATGAGCGCCAGCGCTTGCCGCTCAGCCTCGAAGCGTGCAATAACGCTCTTCGTATCCATGCCGAGCTTGATGACCTTAAGCGCGACACGCCGGCGTACCGGCTCCTCCTGCTCGGCCATGTAAACGACACCGCAACCACCTTCGCCCAATTGCTGAAGGAGTTTGTACCGCCCAATCCTGTCGCCAGGTTTCTCCGTCAGCAGCGCCGTCTGGCGAATGAGGGAGGTGCGTCTCAAAAAGTCAGAGTCGCCCTCGTCATCTTCAGCTTTGAGCAAGGAAAGAATCTGGTTCTTCAACTCCGAATCGCCACCACACACCTGGGCAAGAAATCCCTCGCGCTCGGCGCCGATGGGCTTCGCCTTCGCCTCGTTGAACAGTTCAATTAGTTGGTCTGCGCTTGCCACAATCACCTGGATGAAAGCGTATTATGCCTTCAACATGTTATGCGGAATCCACGGATGAATTCCCTCAACGAATTTCCGGGTCTCGTTGCTTTCGCACCTCGCGCAAGAGCCAGGCACGGGCAAATCCCCAAACCCGTTCCGCCGTGCTCACGATACCCCCAACTCGCGGGCCGCCTCTTCCTGCGTCAGGCCAACGAAAAAGCAAAGTTTCACCATTTCGGCCGCGCGCGTGTCCACAGTCGCCAATCGATCCAGCGCTTCATCCAGCGCGAGCAACTCATCATCCGGCATCGGCGACGCCGGTTCCACCGCATCGATATCCACGCGTTCCAGGTTTCCGCCCCGTTTCAACGCTTTTTTCTCCCGCGCGCGGTCCACGAGAATGCGGCGCATCGCCTCAGCCGCCGCGCCGAAAAAGTGAGCACGATTTTGAAACTGCCCCTGCTGCTCTGGCGTAACGAGCCGCAACCAGGCTTCATGCACCAAAGCGGTCGGCTGCAGCGTGTGCCCTGGAGCTTCATTAGCCATTTTGTGTGCCGCCAGTCTTCGCAGTTCCTCGTACACGAGCGGCAACAACTCACTGGCGGCAGACGGCTCGCCTCGTTGAGCGGCTTCAAGAATGCGCGTGAGTTCGCTCACAATCGCTCTTTATTAGCTCTGCTGCGGCAACAAAACCAGCCAAGAACCGCGGTCCAGCAATCCCTTTTAACGGGTCATAATCACGAGGGTTCGATTCCCTTCACCCATCCATTGAGTAGCGATGAAATGCGAAAACGTGCAAGTAAAACTCGCACGTCGTACGCGCGTTTCGAAATGATCCGCTCCTCTCCCGTTAACCCGGCACAGACCCAGGAATTAAATATCGCAGAGCCGTTGGGAATCCAATAGCCTCTCGAACGCTCCTTGAGTACCAGACAACGCATGCACTCTGGAAGTCGGATCGGCCCCTACGAAATCGCCTCATCTATCGGCGCCGGCGGGATGGGTGAAGTGTTCCGTGCGCGGGACACGCGGCTGAACCGCGATGTGGCGCTGAAAGTGTTGCCAAAGGATTTGGCGACTGATGCGGACCGGCTGCGGCGCTTCGAACGGGAGACGAAGACGCTGGCGGCGTTGAATCATCCCAATGTGCTGACGATTCACGACGCGGGTGTGCATGAGGGCGCGCCGTTTCTCGTCAGTGAATTGTTGGAAGGCAAAACGCTGCGCGAGGTGCTTGGCAGCACTGCCGATGCGGCGTTGCCGGTGCGGAAGGCAACGGAGTATGCGCTGCAAATCGCGCACGGTCTCGCTGCGGCGCACGGCAAGGGAATCATTCACCGCGACCTGAAACCGGAGAATATTTTCGTCACGAAGGATGGACGGGTGAAGATTCTGGATTTCGGGCTGGCGAAATTGAAGGTAAGGACGACCTGCCGGTCGTCCCCGATGGACGCGCAGGAGCGCACTGGTGTCCAGCTATTCCGGGGTGTAATGATGTTTCCCCTTTATTTGTGAGGTTGGAAGCAGGGTGGGGGATGTTATCAACATGGAGTTTGGCGCCTAAAAATTCCTTA
>Ga0137429_1000035_pt1 | contig 75437 bp, 39 predicted proteins | sample EasRivERMZT736_2_FD_102304 | JGI IMG/M metagenome (GOLD analysis project Ga0137429, IMG submission 102304) | Soil microbial communities from meander-bound floodplain in the East River, Colorado, USA - East River MetaG ERMZT736_2 | ecosystem: Environmental > Terrestrial > Soil > Floodplain ...
ATACTCCTTGTTCTTCTGGGCGGAATAACCGGTTGCCAGCACCTGAATGGGTGTGCCTTGCGGGTCGGGCTCAAACCAGTAGCATTCGTCGGTGATTTTGAATGCGGCGGGGAGGCCTTCGGTGACCGGATGTTTCACGTCCGTAAGTTTCACCTCGAATTCGCCATACTTGTCGTGTCCCCGCGAGCCGCCGCCGGCCAAAACACGGTTGTATTCGGGCCAATCCTTCCAGTTATACCAAAGGGCCGGGTGCACCAGCAGGAGCCCTTTGCCTGATTCGGCAAAGTCAAAGATGGCTTTGCGTGTCGCCGCGTCGGGAATGGGTTGGTTGTTGCTCAGGTAAAGCACGTCGATGTCCTTCAACGCGGGCAGAATGGCGGATGGATTCTCGGTGTAGTTTGCGGACGCTTTGCCATTGGCCGTGAGGATGGCCGTGTCCGCCTGATTGAACCACTTTTCAAAATCATGCGAACTGCCTCCACCGACAATCAACACGCGCACCGCAGCCGAGCCGCCGCTGCTTTTCGATGAGGAGGATTGCGCGACGGCAACATCGCCAAGCGCGACCACCTCCACCGGCGCCTCTGCTTTGGTTGATTCGCCGCCGGCGAGCTCAGCTGTGATGGCCACGAACGTCGGGGCGACGGCATTGTCGAAGCTTTCCAAAGTGATGCGCTCAATGACATCGCGATGTTTCAGCGGTTTGCTGAAAGTTCGTACCTGGCCGCGTTCCACAAGATCCGGAACGCGTTTGGAGCCCGGCACGTCAGCCCTGCTGTTGTAATCCGCAATCTCGACGCCGTTCTTCAAAATGATCTCTTCACTTTGGCCGCCAGCGTAGTGCACGGCGATCTTTGCCACGGGCAGCCCTGCATTCTTGTTGTCGCCAAACGGCCAGGCCCAACCGCCCACACCTCCGAGGAAGTGTAACTTGCCCGCTCTCAGGTTGACGTTCTTAATCTCGACGCTTTGCGGGAAAGTCTTGGCCAGGCCGCTTCCTCCTTTCAGCACCGTCACGTTATTGCTCGTGCTCGTTTTGTTGGGATGAATGATTTCAAATGGCACATCACCCGCCTTCACCAGGCCAAACTTTTTGAACGGGAGCGTCTCGCCCGCGGATTCCCTGCTGTTATAAATGCCTTTGGTGCTGTTGGCCGTGAAGGCGTTGCGCATATCGATGATGCGGTAATTGGCGTCGCTGCCGCAGATGAACGTGAGCATGTCGCGCAACGCCTCCGGTCCTAGTGCTTCAAAGCCCTCTGGCATCAGCGAGCGGCCCGTATTGCGGCGCCCTTGGATGTTCTCGGACTTGAGTTCCATCTCGCCGCTGTTGTTCTTCACCAAAACGCCTGCTCTGTTCTCGCGAGCGATGATGCCATCGTAGGTCTCCCCGTCCCTGGTCTCGAAGCTCCAGGCCAGAAAGCTGGGATCGATTTCGCGGTTTGGGTCGAGAATGGCCACTAACAACTCCGCCGCCCCGTGGGCGCCCATGCCGGTCAATTCCGGACCGACTTCCTTTCCTTCGCCATTGAACTTGTGGCAGACGGCGCAATTCTGCGCGAAGAGCGCTTTGCCCTTGGCCGCATCTCCGTACTTCTCGACCTGCGGAGTCAGGCTGGCAATGAGCGTGTTCTTTTCTTTCGCCTCCGGCCCGCGCAGTTCCTCGATGAGAGCACTGGCGCGCTCGCGAACGGCCCTGTCGCTGTGCGTCCGCAAACGATGCACCGCCGTGGGGCCGAGTGTCGCCAGACTTACCTTGCCGCTTTTCAAACTCTCGATCAGAGTCAGCGCCCAATCGCTCCGCTTGATGAGTTGGGCAAACGCCGCTTCCTGCACTTCGGGTGGGAGTTTGGGATACGCCTCGGCCAATAACGGACCAACGGCCGGGTCTGCAGTGTTGCCGAGCGATTCAATGACCTGTCGCTGCAGGGTCGATGTTGCCGGGGAACCAATGATTCTTCCGACCGACGGAAGGATGTCAGGATTCATCTGCCTGACACCCAGCAAGCTGGTCGCGATCTGCGAACGCGAGTTGTCGGACTGCTCCGGGTCGTTCAGCTTTGCAGCAAGTTGCGAGACGAGCGATTTCAAGTCGTTTGCCAGCACACCGCTTTTGTCCCAGCGTGCGGCTAGCGGCAAAACAGCGCCAGCCACGGCAGAATTCGGTGAGGACAGGAACTGCTTGAAGGCCCGCTCCAGCCATTCATCCCACTTGGGAACGACGCCGGGCTTCAATCCCTGAGCAAGTGATGCCAGCACCATCTGCTTGACGGCATCGCTTTTCGAGGCGTTGCCCAGCAACTTGAAAATCTCGGCGGCATATTCCGCTTCCTGCGAAGATACAACCTGTTTGACCAGCTCACTGATAAGAGGCTTTAACTCTTCTTCCCTTGCTGCGCCAAACGCAGCGAGCAAAAACGGCTCAGGAGCCTTGGCTCCGACTCCGACAGCGGCGGACTGCGACCAGCCATCGGTGAGCTTTGGCCACATGCCAACTATTGCGGGAGGTTCATCGATGGGAACGCCGTCCATGCTGGCGAATGCCATCAGGGCCAGAAGACGTATTCGCGCATCTTCTCGCTGAAAACTTCGCGCCATGGCCAGCCCCAACATCCTGTCAGCACCGTCTTCGGTGCGCCTGAAGCCGTCCGCTACCACCCGAAATCCGTTCTTCGACACTTCGTTTTCCGGCGAAGCAATCGCGTTCGCCAAGAGCTCCCCATCCAATTTCCCCATGCCGTGCAATGCCCAGAGAGCGTGGATTTTTGCGGCGGCTGGTTTGTCCGACTTCAACGTGGCTGCCAGCGGCTTTACGCTGTCGGGCGTCTGCTCTTCGACCAACAACCGCATGGCATTCATGCGCACATGGCGGTTCGGATGTTCCAGCGCCTTGATCAGCTCCTTTGCCGATGCTTTGGCGAGATTCGGCACTTTGTTCTGCTTTGCCTGCTTGTGGTCCACGCGCCAAATCCGCCCGAAATAATGGTCGCGGTCGGGGCGCACGGCGGCGTTAGCCGGGCCGTGAACGGTGCCGCGCGTGTCATTATGGACGACTGCCTGGTTGTAGAAATCGATGATGTAAAGCGCGCCATCCGGACCGATGCGCGTTTCGATGGGACGAAACCATTTATCGCGTCCGCCAATAAACTCGGGTTCGCGCGTCTTGTGAGCCTTGTAAGTAACAGAATCCTGTTCGACCACTTCGTGATGAACGAGATTGATGGTGGGTTCCGTCGTGAAGTAGCTGTAGTTCCATTCCTCAGGCCACGTGCCCCCGTCGTAAATCGCACACCCAGCCGCCGCAGTGAACGACCCAACCACATCGATCTGCACATAAGCCTGCTGATCATGAGTGATGATCGGAAACGAGGGACGCAACCGGATGAGCGATTTGAAACTGGCGGTGTTGCCAACTTTGCCGCGCGCGAGGACCGATTCGGGCATCACCACGTGCATCAGCAAATCGCCGCTGGTGGGCTGCGTGTAAAACACCTCATTGTCCCACGAGATATCCAGTCCCCACGTGTTCCCGCCTTTGGAGGAATACTGTTCGAAGGCGGTGCCATCAGGTTTGAAGCGCACCACACCCGAGTTGATGCGGCCGAAGTCTTTTGACTTGTCGCCATTATAGACATGCTCGCTGCCGCTGTAGCCGTGCGTGCAATAAATCCAGCCATCGAAGCCCCAGCGCGGGTTGTTGATAACGGCGTGAGTATCGCCGATGCCAAGCCCGGTGTAGAGCTTTTCAACTTTGTCGCCTTTGCCGTCGCGGTTCGTGTCGCGAATCCAGAGCACATCCGGGGCTTGCACGGCGATCACGCCGTCCTTGTGAAAAACGAAACCGGTCACCAGTTCGAGTCCTTCGTAGAAAATTTCCTTCTTGTCCATGCGCCCGTCGCCATCCTTGTCGCTCAGAATTGAAATGCGATCGATGGCGGGCCGCTCCGTAATCGGAGGGCGCACGCGCCAGCCCGAATCCTTCCAGGGCGTGTCCTTGAATTCGGCCTTGGGTTCACGACGGCCATTGGGATACTCCGGTGTTTCCGCGACCCACAGGCGTCCGGCAGGATCCCAATCCATGTTGATCGGTTTGTTAATCAGCGGCTCAGCGGCCACCAGCGAAAGATTGAAATCCGGATGCACTTCAAGTCTGGCGACGGCTTTCTCCGGAGCAGTGGGTCCGCCCTCGGGATAACGCAAACTGGCCAACTCCTCCTTGCTGCACAGCGAATCGACGTTGGAACGTTTGCCCGCCCAGGCAATGCCCCGTAACAGCACCGCGCGATAATGCGGGAGACTGAACGTTTTATGGTTGTGGCCAAGGATGGAAACGAATGCGCGGTAAGGTTTCCCGCCTTCGAGGGTCCGCTCGTAAACCCACATCTGCGGCTGGATGTCATACACGGATGGTCTCCCGGCGGGCTGCGCGCTGGCGCGAGGCGTGTCGGGCCTGTTGGGCGTGTAGGTCGCGGCGAGCACGCGCGCTTCGGGCATCATGTGCAATTCGTAGTAGAGCTCATCGTCCAGTTCGAAGTTCGACACACCGGTCGTGATGGGGTGCCCGGTGTCCATGTAATAGAAACTCAACTCCCCTTCGTACCATTTGGAATGTTTGTGTTCCCAGGCCCCACCCACAATCGTCTTGAACCACTGAGGGTCGGTGCCGCAGACCGCGTCGTGGATCACGACCATGCCGCCGCCGCGTTTAAGGAAGTTGTCCAGAGACGCGCGCTGTTCCCCTTTGATGGAGCCGCCTTCCGCCGCATACATGACCAACACATCGGTTTTTTCGAGTTGCTCGGCCGAAGGGAAATCCATGGCCCCGTCAGCTTGAGCGCCGCGCTGGTTGAGCAACTCCTTCCATTCGGCCAGAAATCGCGGATGGTCGTGCTGTCCCGGACCGTGTGTTTTCACGCCACCGCGAATGAAAACTCGCAGTTTATCCTGTTGGGCAAAAGCAGTCGCGAGGCAGACTAAAAAAGTGAAAGCAAAGGCGAGTTTTTGTTTCATAACGCTTTGAACATGTTGAGCGACGGCAACCTTACCCGGTTTGGGTTTCGGGCAAAAAGGAAATTCTTTGCGAAGGCTTCTCGCTCCGTGAGTTGAATCCGGACCGGTCAAAAGTTCGGCAACCGGGAGAAATCCGCAGGCTTATCTTCCGAAAGCCCACAGGTTCGTGGCCGTGCGCACGTAAAGCTTGTTGTTCGCAATCGCCGGCGTCGTCATGATGCGTTCGCCAAGGTCATTACGTGCCAGCACCTTCAAGGTGTCCCCGGCTTCAATCACGCTCACCGTTCCGCGCGTGGACGCAAAATAGACCTTTCCGTCGGCGGCAACCGGTGAGGCAAAGTATTCACCGTCGGCTCCAAGCCGCTCCTGCTCGTAAAGGGCCTTACCCGTGGCCGCCTCGTAACAGGTGACGCGGCCACCATCCTGCACGATATGCATCCGGCTGCGATAAAATAACGGTGAGGAGACTACAGGCACGCCCCGTTTCTGCTTCCACGCCAGGTGGGATTCCGTCACGTCACCGGTGCCGGGCGCGCGCAAAGCAAAAATGCCGTGTTCACCTTTCGCGATCAAGGCGGTGGCCGCATTCCATTCCTGCTCGTTCACGAACCCGTCCTTGTCGTTGTCGATGGAGGTGAAGAGCGGTTTGTTGGCAAGCATTCCACGCGCTTCGTCCCCCGCAATTTTGCCATCCTCGTTCTTGTCCATCTCAGCCGTCGTTTTGGAAAACGAAGGCAGATTCGCGCCACCGAAGCTGCGCGACATCGCGTAGAGCCGGCCATCACCGATCACAGGAGTCGGACAAACGCTGACGGCTTCCAGGCCGCGAGCAGACCACTGTTCCCTGCCATCCTTCAATCCGTAGCCAACGACTCGAAAACTGCCCGCCAGGACGACTTCCTGCGCGCCGTCGTGTCTCCAGACGATGGGCGTCGTGTAGCTGCTGCGGGCCTCCGGTCGCGGTGTTTCCCAGACCGTTCGTCCGCTGTTCCCATCGAGGGCCAGCAGAGACGATTTGCCTTCCTCCTGGTCGCGATTGATGATGAGAAGATTCTCCATGATCGCCGGGGAAGTGCCGCTGCCATTGATCAAGCCCGGCATCGGCAGTGACCTGCGCCAGCGTTCGCGCCCTTCCAAATCGTAGGCCAGCACACCATACGAGCCGAAATAAACGTAAACGCGTTTTCCATCGGTCGCGGGCGTGGCGCTGGCCGGACTGCTCGTCGGGTTGACCTCTTCCATCCCTTCGGCCGGGGCGACCTGACGCCAAAGCATCTTGCCGTCGCGCCGCCTGAGGCAAAGTGTGTGCAGCTTCCCGGTCTCCAAGGCGGTCAGAAAAATCCGGTCTTCCCAGATGCAGGGCGAAGACAAGCCCGGCGGCAGCGCCGTCTTCCAGAGTAGATTCGTGGCGGGGCCGAACTCGACGGGAGGTTTGTCCGATTCGGATACACCGCTGCAGTTCGGTCCGCGGAATTGTGGCCAGCCAGTCGCGGCCAAGGTCTTGAATGCGCCACTGTTTGCCATCGCCAGCCAAAGGGCAGCGACAATCCACTTCGAAGACGGCCATCGCATAACGGCCTGTGTTTGGCTGATTGTGTCCGCGCTGTCGAGGGGAAAGAAATGGAGCGCGGACGTCTCGTCCTCCCGATCATAGCGAGCGCATGCGCCAAATCCCTTCGCTCAAGCCAACTCACTGTTTAGAGTGATTGCCAAAAGTAATTTCCGAAAAGGTGGGCGACGCCCTGCCGGGCGTCGCGGCAAACCGGCAGGTTTGCCCCACCTTTTCGGAAATTACTTTTGGCAATCGATATAGGTGAAAGGGTTCACTTGAAGCATCGTTGCTGAATAGGGTATCAGGCTGGTCATCTGTAGATTCGAGCGGACGAGACGTCCGCGCTCCAAATTGAAATGGGTTTGACACAAGTGGCTGAGGTTTGTCAGGTTGTCTCTCATGCAACCCCTGTTTCCAGACACGGTTTGCCTGCGGGGCGACCCGTGAAGAAGATAGGGATGATCGCGTGAAGGTTCGTCGAGTTCTGCTCGCCATCGTTGCAGGAAGCGTGGGGCTGATCGGCATTATTCTGACTTCCTGTTCCCACCTTCGAGGTACCGTGATGGCGCCGCCTATGATCCAGGGAGCGACTTTTGTTGGGAACCAGGCCTGCGTCGATTGCCATTCGAACGTCACTCGCGTCTTTCCATCGAGCCCGCATGCGCGCCTGCATCTCGAAGGTGCGCCGCGAGGCGAGGCGACCGGTTGCGAATCGTGCCACGGACCAGGCAGCTTGCACGTGCAGGCCGGGGGCGGGCGCGGCAAATTTATTGTCAATCCCGGCCGGGAACCTGAGGCCTGTTTCGCTTGTCATATCCATGTGCACGCCCAATTCAGACTGCCGCACCATCATCCGGTGTTGGAAGATCGAATGAATTGCGTCCAGTGCCACGATCCGCACGGAGCAGACATTTTCAAGGCATCGCATCGCACCGCTTTTGAGGCTCGGGCTGCAACCGGGTTCGCGCGCCTGAATGAAACGTGCGCACAGTGCCATCGCGAACAGGCGCGCCTGGTCATCTACGAACACGAAGCGCTGCGTGAAGGCTGCACTATTTGTCATCAACCGCACGGGTCCATCGCGGACAAAATGCTCGTCCAGCGCGACAATAATCTTTGTCTCAAATGTCACGCGCAGGTGCACGCGGTGGGCGGAGATATTTTTATTGGCGATGTTCCGCACACGGCCTTCCTGAGTCGCGGTTCGTGTTGGAGCGCAGGTTGTCACACCGCCGTTCACGGATCGAATATCGATCGGAGACTGAGGCACTGAGGCGGATCATCCGTAAGCGCTCAAGCGTAATCCGTGAAAGCTGAAGAGCCCATCATGCGTTTTCCTGCCCGGATGCGCGCGGCTATTGCGCATCGCGACTTGCGCCTTGCGCCTGGTGCTTTCGTCCACGTTTCTGGCGGCCTTCTGCTGTGCGCCCTCTCCCTTTCGGCCGCGGTGGACACAAGCCGAATTCCTCCAGCCGCCGGGGTGCAAGTCGATTTCACACGAGACATCAAACCACTGCTGGAGCGCTCCTGCCTCCGCTGCCACGGACCGGAAAAACCGAGGAACCGCTTGCGCCTGGATAATCGCGAGGCTGCCCTCAAGGGCGGTGAGAGCGGCGTCGCGATTGTGCCGGGCGACAGCGCCGGGAGCCCGTTGATCCACGTCGTGTCAGGCGTGCACGAGGATATCGAACGCATGCCGCCCAAAGGCAAAGGCGATCCGCTTACGCCGGATGAGATCTCGCTTCTCCGGGCGTGGATCGATCAAGGAGTGACGTGGCACGACACGGCAGCCGCTTCCGCCATTGAGCCGACAGCTTCGGCTACGCCGGCCTTCCGCTGGATTGGCGTCCGCGGTGACGAGCACAAATTTCGCGAACATTTTTGGATCAAGGACGGGTTCCGTGCCGGGCTGGAGAACTTTCTTTTGCAGGAGCAGCTTTCCCCGGACTCCAGCATCAAAGTTGAAGGCCGGCTCTTTCCCGATGAGGACAACTTCCGCGTGGCGCTTCGTTACGAGCGAAGGGAGACAGGGTTCATCGACGCCGGTGTGGACCAATTCACCCGCTATTATGATGACTCGGGTGGCTTTTATCCTTTTGCGCAGCCTGTCTTCTCGCTGGATCGCGATTTGCAATTGCGCACCGGCAAAGCATGGATCGATTTGGGCCTCACGTTGCCCGAGTGGCCGAAGGTCGCGGTTGGCTACGAATATCAGTTCAAAGAGGGCACGAAGTCCACATTGCAATGGGGAGCGGTCAGGATCACGACCGCGCCGGTGCTGCCACCGGCTTCGGTTGAGAAGAACATTTATCCGGCATTCAAGGACGTGGATGAGAATGTCCACATCCTCAAGTTCGACGCGAAACACGAGTTCGCCGGAATTTTTGTCGAGGATAATTTTCGCGCGGAGTTTTACGATTTGAAAACGCATCGCGAGAATGGGCTTTCGATGCTACAAGGCCAGATCCGCCCGGCCACATCGGTCTTGATTGATGAAGCGCAGGATCAATTCCGCGCCGTAAATGCCCTTCGGATGGAGAAGGAACTTCGTGACTGGTGGTTTGTCTCCGGAGGTTACCTCTATTCGAAGGCGGACGCCGATGCCACCTTCCGCCAGGCCACCGTTCACGCCACGGGGCTGCCCATCTCGGGAGATTTCTGGCGCAGCCAATCAATCATTCTTTCGCAGGACGCGGTGCTCTTAAATGGGAACATGCGGCTGGGGCCGTGGAAGAATCTTACATTTTCCTCGGGGATTCAAAGCGAGGCGATGCATCAGGAGGGCGTTGGACGCGTGAGCCTTGACACGGGAAATCCAGCCACGTTTCTTCTGATCCAACCCGCGACACTCGACGCCAATCTTGACCGACACACCCTTCGCGAAAGCGCCAACCTGCGTTTTACCGGTCTGCCCTTTACCTCCCTGTTTGCCGACGTCCGCCTGGAGCAGGAAACACTCGACACTTTGGAAGGCCAGATTGGCGGCGGCCATGACTTCCGCCGCGACACCGACGCCGAGGGCCATCTGAACGACTGGCGCGCAGGGTTTTATACGTCGCCGCTGAATATGGTTTCTGTGGGCGGCCATTATCGTCAGCGCCACAAACACACGCGCTACAGCGACAGAATCGACACCACCGCCAGTTATCCCGCGTTCATCCGCGACCGGATCATGGACACCGATGAATTCGAAGCAAAACTGAGCTGCCGTCCGGCAACCTGGCTTAAGACCACACTCACGTATCAAATCGTGGAGACGGATTTTGATTCGGCCACCGACAGCCTCGCTGGCGTGACGCCGGGCGGTCCACTGCTGGCCGGAACTTTCAACGCCGATGTTTACGGGGTTAACTTCACGCTGACGCCGTTTTCGCGCTGGTATTTCTCCGCTGCGTTCAACTACTACGACTCACGTGCGACTTCAACGCACAACGGCGTGCCATCAGTCGTGCCTTATGCCGGTGACATTTACAATCTAATGGCCAGCGCCACCTACACCTTGAGCACCAATACAGACCTCATGGCTAGTTACACGTTCTCCCGGGCTGATTATGCGCAGAATAATTTTGCAGCCGGCCTGCCACTGGGAATCAACTACGACTGGCATACCGTGCTGGCCGGCGTAACGCGCCGTTTCAAGAACATGACCGCGAACCTGCAATATGCCTTTTACCAATACGCCGAGCCGAGCAGTGGCGGATTTAACGATTACACTGCGCACGCTGTTTTTGCTACGCTGACCCTTCATTGGCCTTAACTATGAAGTTCGCGACCATTCGCCATGCGCCGCCTTGCCAGACGCCAGATGCCAGGCATCCTGTGACGTGCGCCCAGCGCCGGGCCCCGAGTGTCACGTGGCATTTACTACGCGGCACCTGGCGATTGCTTGTCGTTTTTGTGGTCCTTGCGTTTTTGAGTGCAGGCTGGGCCGCCAATTTCTCGGTGTCGATGTTCAACAACCGATTCGTTCCCGCCGATCTGACCATCCGCGTAGGCGACACTGTGACCTGGACGGTGATGCAGGGGAATCACGACACAGTGTCGGGATCCAGCGGCGTGCCCAGTGGTGTTTGGAACAGCAACGACCAGTATCGCCGGTTGATGCGGATCGGAGAAAGTTTTTCGTTCACTTTCAATGCGGCCAACACCTATCCCTTTTATTGCACACCTCACTGGCAGTTTTTTGGAATGGTCGGAACCATCCGCGTCATGGCCCCCAATGCGCCGCCCAGTGTTTCCATCATCAGCCCGGCCAACGGAAGCAATTTTTCCGCTCCTGCCGACATCACCATTGAAGCCGACGCCTCCGATCCCGACGGCACGGTGACGCAAGTGGAGTTCTTTATCAACGGAGCTTCCATTGGGGTGGTCGCGGCCCGGCCCTATCGCGTCACCACGAACAATATCGGGCCCGGCGGTTACTCGCTTTCCGCGGTCGCCACCGACAATGCCAATGCCACCGGCAGCGCTTCGGTCTCTGTGACGGTCAGCGGTCAGGCTCCCGCGATCACCAGCCCGCCGCAATCGCAGACAGTCAACATCAGCAACGATGTTGTTTTCACTGTGCAGGCCACGGGCTTGCTTCCGCTCAATTACCAATGGTTCTTTGACCAGAACGTTATTGTCGGCGCGACCGGCGATACGCTCCTTCTCACGAACGTCAGTGCCGCGGATTCGGGAGTTTATACCGTCCAGGTCACGAACGCGTTTGGCTCTGCTTCGGCTTCCGCGACATTGACGGTCACCAATCTGCCGGTGGGCACGCCGCCGGGCATCACACTTCAACCGCAATCGCAAACAGTGGATGCCGGCATGAATGTGACGTTCACCGCTGCCGCCATTGGTTCATCGCCGCTGAGTTGGCAGTGGTTCTTTAACGGTTCGGCGATTGTGACCGAGACCAACTCGTCGCTGGAGCTGACTAATGTCATCCCTGCGAATGCCGGAGACTATTTTGCCGTGGTGGCCAACGCCTTCGGCGCCGCAACCAGTTCGGTGGCCACGCTCACGGTGTTTGCCGCCAAAAACGATTTCAATCATGATGGCAACACCGACTTCCTTTGGCAGAACGTCGATGGCCGCGTCCGCTTGTGGTTGATGGAAGGCGTCACACGGATCGGCGCTCTGCTCTTGCGCAATGGCCGCCCCGCCGCGTCCGGCTGGCGCATCGTCGGCACGCACGATTTCAACCAGGACCGAAACACGGATATCCTGTGGCAACACAACAATGGCCGGCTGGCCCTTTGGTTCATGAACGGCACCAACTTCCTTCGCTCGGAGCTTATATCTGGCGCGCCTGCCCTGGGTCGGCCGTGGCGCGTCGTGGGCCTCGGCGATTTGAATGGCGATCGCCACAAGGATATTCTTTTCCGCCACACGGACGGGTATCTGCTTGTTTGGCTGATGAAAGGAACGAAGTTTAACCGACAACGGTTGCTCTACAACGGCGAACCAATCCCTTCCAGGTGGCGCGTGGTTGGTCTCGCCGACGTCAACAATGACGAACAGCCGGACATCCTCTGGCAAAGTCCCGAAAGTTCAATCGTGATTTGGTTTATGAACGGGATGGTGCCGACGACTGGCCCCCTGCTTTCACATTTGCCCCGGCTGAACGCGCGGATCGTGGGGCTGAACGACCTCAATCAGGATGGCAACCTGGATTTCATTTGGCGTCACGCGGACAATCATTTCTCCGTGTGGTGGATGAATGGAACCAACCGCCTCGGTGCGGCTGAAATCAATGGAGCGGAAGTTGTGTCCAGCGCCTGGATTTTCGTTGCGCCAAAGGAATGACGTCCAAACCAACAATCCTCATGAACCCATTCAAACGATTCCTTGTGACGGCGGTTCCACCAACCGTTCCGGCTTCTTCCCTGGCTCGATGGCTGCAACAGAGGAGGACCGCGCCATGAAAGATCGTATCCTGACCATTTTGTTGTCCGCCGCCGCGACGGTTGGCGTGGTCAAGCTTGCCGAAAACCCGAAGGAACTCACGGTCGAGCGGCTGATTGTGACCAAGGAGTTGATCGTGTCCGATACCGGCCAGCCGTGGGAGAAAGGATTTGAAGCGCACCAAATTCCCCGCGGCATCTACGCGAAGTCGGTCACCGAGGCAACCACCGGAGGGCTTTGGGTGCGCAGCCGCCTGATCAAAGGAGAAATAGACGACCCATTTGACGACCGGTTTCATGCCCTGGAAAAGGACGGCAGCCTGCGCACGGCCCCCGGGCACATCTCATGGAACGTCTGGCTCAATGGGGCGTGGAGACAGATGGCCATCATCCAGGGCGAGGGGCTTGAAATGTCCGAAGTGCCGCTCAAGGAGTGGAATGGCGGCACCCACCCCGGCCGCATCCGCTTTCAAACTTACAGACCACGCCACAATGAGCCCCTGACCGATGCGCTGATCGGCCAGGGAATGATGTCCATCGGTGGAGGCGGCTATGGCGGAGGCGGGTTGCCGTATCCCAGCGAAGTTCTCCAGCTTTGGGGCGGCGAGATGACGAAGTCGGCGATCCCGGTACCGGCAGCTCCAATCGTTTTGAGCGACGACGGTTCGGGCGAACATCAATATGCGATTATGGCCGTCGGCGTGCAGGGTCGCCGCACAGCGATGTCGCCTCCGACCAGGGCCCGAGGGCTGGCCAGGCTCCGCTGGGACAGCGTTCCTGGCGGCGACAGTTACATTGTGGTCCGCGACGGGAAAGAAATCGCCGGCCCGTTGCGCATAGAGGGATCGCAAAAGGAATGGACCGACAAGGCCGGGCCATGAGCGCGCCGGATTAAGCGACTGAACCGCTTCTTCTCTCCCCGGCGTTGCCTTTGCGGCAGATTTCGCGTTTAGTCTCTGCATGGGACGTCAATGGTTGCATGCCAAGCGAGCCGTGGCCTCGTTGAAGAAAGGCCAAAAGACCGCCAAGATTGTCAAAGAGATCGCAGTCGCGGCCAAGATGGGCGGCGCAGAGCCGGATTTGAATCCGCGCCTGGCCGCAGCGGTGGAAAAGGCGCGCAAGGAAAGTGTTTCGCGCGACGTGCTCGAACGCGCGATCAAAAAGGGCGCGGGACTGGGTGACGAAAAGCTGATTATGGAACACGTGGTGTTCGAAGGTTACGCGCCGCACAAGGTTCCTGTAATCGTGGAGGTGTTTACCGATAACACGAACCGCAGCACGCCGGAGTTTCGCGTCCTCTTTAAGAAAGGACAACTGGGCGGTGGCGGGAGTAATAAATTTCTGTTCGATCACGTCGGATTGGTCGAGGCCTATCATCCCGGCGCCGGAAGTGACATCGAAGAAGCCGCTATTGAAGCGGGGGCGAATGACGTGGAGTCCCTGAGCCACACCGCAAACGATGATATACCCGAAGAAGCCGCCGGCGCCAGGTTCATCACGGAACGCAACGCCGTGCACGTGGTCTCCCGCTGGTTAACCCGTAATGGCTGGACGGTAATTACAAGCGAGCTAGGATACATTTCCAAGGCCTGTCCAGATTTGACCGAGGAACAACGGGCTGAGGTCGGCGAGTTTTTGCAGGCTCTGGAGGATCACGACGATACTCACAGAGTCTGGGCGGCAATCAAATAAAGGGCTATGAAGCTTTTTGCCGTTACTTGTACGGCCGGATACCATATCGTCCATGGATGAAACCAAACGGCACATTATGAGAACCAATTCACTTACCCGCCGAAAATTCTTACAGAGTTCGTTTCTCTCCGCCGCCGCCTGCACGCTCTCCCCACGTTCGTGGTCGCAAGTGCGCAGCGCGAACGACGACGTTCGCGTGGCGGTCATCGGCATCAATGACCGTGGCGGCGCGCACCTCAGTGAGTATAAGAAGATGGAAGGGGTTCGCATCGTCGCGCTCTGCGACGTTGATCTGAATGTTCTCGATCGGCGGGCCAAGGATCTCGAAGGCGTGCAGAAAGTTCAGGACATCCGAAAACTTCTGGAAAGCAAGGAAATCGACGCCGTCTCAATCGCCACACCAAATCACTGGCATGCGCTGGCCACCATTTGGGCGTGCCAGGCGGGCAAAGACGTTTACGTGGAGAAGCCGTGCAGCCATAACGTTTTCGAGGGGCGCAAGTGCGTTGAGGCCGCGCGCAAGTACGATCGCATCGTCCAGCATGGCACGCAGAGCCGGTCAAACGCATCGCAGGCGCGGCTGGCGGCGCTGGTGAAGAAGGGCCCCTACGGCAAGCTCCTGGTCTCAAAAGGCTATTGTTGCAAACCGCGCTGGAGCATCGGCTATAAACCGATCAGTGAACCGCCGGCACATCTGGATTTCGACATTTGGACCGGCCCCGCGCCGAAGCAGCCGTTTCACACGAACCTTGTCCACTACAACTGGCATTGGTTCTGGGATTTCGGCAATGGCGATATCGGCAATCAAGGCGTGCACGAAATGGACATCGCGCGCTGGGCGCTGGGCGGCACATTGCCTAAGAGCGTCGTCAGCCTGGGCGGCCGTTACGTGGACGGCCCGGAGTTTAAAGACCAGGGACAAACACCCAACCAGCTTGTCTCTGTGTTCGACTTCGGCGGCACATTGCTGCTCTTCGAAACGCGGGGGCTCGTCGGCAACAGAAGTATTCCCGGCTTCGGCGAAAAGTATCCGAACAAGGTGACCAACGAATTGTATTTCGAAGCCGGCATGGTGAAAAGCGGCAAGTTCTTTCCCAAAGGAAAGGACGAAGCCGAGCCGCTGGTGGAGGTTGATTTCGATGAACCCAAGCCCGGAGGACACTTCAAGAATTTCATCAACGCCGTTCGCAGCCGCAGCCGTGAGACCCTTAATGCGGAGATTCTCGACGGTCATCTTTCAGCGGCACTCTGTCATTTGGGCAACATTTCATATCGCCTTGGCAAGGAGCGCCCGTTCGAGAAGCCGAGAGATTTCAGCGACAACGCCGTCGTGGGCGACAGCATCATGACGCTGCTGGAAAACACCAAAGCGATTGGAGTCGATCCAGCCAGGGCGACACTCTGGGTGGGACCAAAACTGGAATTTGATCCCGAGAGGGAAAAGTTCGTGAACAACCCGCCAGCCGACAAAATGCTTACCCGCGCCTATCGCGCCCCGTTCGTCGTGCCCGACAAAGTGTGATTGAATCTGCGCCCGGAAGGACCATACTTCTCGACGACATGGCAAAATCATCAGGAACCGGACAAGGCTATCTGGGCGAAATCATGGTGCACAGAGTTTCACGCGCCGTAGGCATCGTGGAAAGCGTGATCGAGGCCACCGCCGGCTGGCCGCCGGAGATTACACTGAAGCTCAAAGATGGCTCCGTAAAAAAAGGGAAGCTGAGCGAATTCCGGGAACCGAGAAGCGCCGAGAAAAAGAAATTCTCGCCCTCGTTAGAGAAAGATGACGCTTAGGGGGAACGATTCAGTTCCTTTCGATGAGCACACGCGCCCTCGCGTGTGCCGACCGGCGCCCTCGCCGGTCGGCGCACGGCCAGGACGGGGCACCAACTGGTTCGGCGTGCGTGCTTAGCGGGCGCCGCGCAATTCCGACAGGACTATATTCTTAATCGCATAATGCGAGATCATGTGGCTGGGCGCGATTTCGTCGATTTCCAGATGGAAGGAGCCGTGGCCGATTTTCTTGAGCGCGCTGCGCACCCGACCTTCATATTCGCGCATGGCCTCGGCGTAAGGCGACCCTGCGCTTTTCTCGTTGTGTTGCGCCTGCCCGAAGCAACAGTCATCGCGGCGCACCAGGACTTGCACCTGCTTGCGGCCACGTCCGTGCGAGCCGAGGATGTAAAGGTCCGGATAGCCGGCGATGCGGTAGAAGGAACGTTCAAATTGTTCGCGGTCGCCAACGGAGCCGCCCGCGCGCAGATAAAGAGGAATGGTTCCCGCCACCGGAAAGCTGCAGCGAATCGTCGGGTCAATCGCGGCGTAAACCGTCGTCGTCCATCCACCGCCGGAAAGCCCGGCCATGTGAAAGGCACGGTACTTCGGGAAGCGACCGGAACGACTGCGGGTCTTGAGGTAATTCAGACTGATGGCCGTTGGTTCCAGGAAGAATTTCATGGGACTGCCGGTGGTGGTCAATTGAAACATGGCGTCATGGCCACCGGTGCAATCGCCCGGCCGCATGTGAGGCATGAAAACGCCGAGCACGCCGTAACCCTCACGCAAGAGCGCGTGGATGGTGCGTTGCAAACCATATCCGACATCTTCCGGCGAAGGATCGTCGTCCAATGTGCAGGCGTGGCCGTGATGCACCACCACCAGTTCGCGATTGGGATGTTGCGGCACGAAGTGGCAGGCGAGTCCTTGCAAGCCGGCAGCCAGATTGATGTGAAATTCATCCACGCGGGCCAGATGGGTCAGGTGTTGCACCGGACTGGCTACATTGGTGACCACGACGTCGGGCAACCGCCGATCGGGGAAGCCGTCGGCGCCCCAAAGATATTGGATGAGCGCGCGGCGCTTTTCCACAATCTCGCGGGAGGAGCGAACCGTGATGGCCCGATCGTCAATGAGCTGGGCTGATGAACTCTGGCTGACGAACAGGCTGCTGACAAGAATGGCCAGCAGGCGAAACGGTAAAGGGTGGGTGAATTTCATTTCGGCGTATTCTACAGGTGGGGTTTGCGGCAAATCAAAATGATTGCGACGTCGGGCTACTTTGGCATTGCCTGCTCAAAAGTTCTCTTGTTAGCGTGCCCTCGGTTTTCAACCGGAAGAATTTATGAGTGAACATAGCCGCAGCAATTATCCGAAACTTCACAACGCCATGTGGCCCGGCCTTGTTGGCAAGGGCAGTCCGGGCGCCGAACCTGCCATCGATCTCGACACGATGCTCGATCTCACCGCGAAGGCGGAAGTGGACGGCATCCGGTTCGACGGGGTCGATCTATTCCTGTTCGACCCGCACGTCAGCATCGACATCGACGACGAGGGCATCAAACGCCTGGCTGACAAAATTCGAAAGAAAGGTTTCGTTGTTGGCTCGGTCGTTGCCCCAGTCTGGCCGCCCACCGGTGGCGGCTCGGCCATGGCCAGCGATGAAGACCGCAAGAAGTTCGTCGAACAAGTCCGCAAAGCCTGTGGCATCGCGCAGAAATTGCGCCGGCTCGGTGTGCGTCCGGAAGGCGTGGTGCGAATTGATTCGGCATCCGGCGTGGAGGAGTGGGCCCATGATGCCGAAGGCAATCAGCGTCGCATTGCCGAAACATTCACACAGGCGTGCGACGTGGCGGAGGATTATGGCGAGCGATTGGCCGCGGAAGGCGAGATCTGCTGGGGCGGCATGCACAGTTGGAGAAAAATGCTGGACCTTCTGGAACGCGTCAATCGTCCGAACACACTCGGCTTTCAAGCGGACATGGCGCACACCCTTCTTTACATCCTCGGCTTCAACGCAACGGAAGATTCGATACTGCCGCCGGGCTGGGATTGGTCCGAGCCGCGTCGTTTGGACGAAGCGATGAAGACATTGACTGCGGCGTTGCGCCCGTGGACGATTGATTTTCACGTCGCTCAAAACGATGCGACGGTGAAAGGCGCCGGCACGCATGACAAGACCGGCCATCACTGCCTGCCGAACGATCCCCAAGGCAAGCTGAGGATAGTCCATCATGCGGGCTATTGGCTGCACGGCGACAACGGCCGCCTCACGCAGAAGATTCGCCACATTTGTTGGGACGGTTGCATGTTCCCCAACGCCGTCATGATGAAGCAGAAAACGTGGAATGATATTCTGGCAGCGATGATCGCCGTCCGCGACGCGCATGGCTGGCGTGAAGACGAAGACGAAGAGGCTGTTGAGGCCAGTCCCGCGCGCGAGACCGAGAGAGTTTTGGTCCGAAGGCGACCCAAGAAAGCGAAAGTGGTATCGAGGAAAAAGAAACCTGCCAAACCCGTCAAGAGTCGCTCGAAGACGCCTGCCAGGGCTTCCGCCAGAAAACCAGTAAAGCGGGCAAAGAAAACAGCCAGGAAAGCCACTACTAAAACTAGACGGCGTTGAATCCGCAAATCGACGTTGGCCTGTGACCATGTGAATGCTGGCGTGAATGGAACTCTCTCCCATCAGGCTCGAATCCACTTTGGCAATCCCTGCGCTTCGTGCGGACGGGACGTCCGCGCTCCAATAGTCAGTCAGGTTTATAAAATCGCCCGGATTGCCTTCAGCAAGGCATCCACTTCCACGTCCGTGCCGATGGTGATGCGGAGGTAGTCCTTTACTTCCGGATTTCTAAACCAGCGCACGAGAATCTTCCGCCGGCGCAGCTTTTCCAGCCAGCGTTTGGCGGGGAACCGGGGAGGCCGGACCAGAAGAAAGTTGGTTTGGCTGGGCAACACATCGAACTCGAGGTCCGTTAACTGGCGACGCAGTCTTTCGCGGGTCGCGATGATGCGGCGGAAGTTGCTTCGGTAATAGGGCAGATCATCCAGCGTGGCTTGCGCGGCAATTTGACCGAGGCCATTCACATTATAGCTGTCGCGAATCTTCTGCAGTCCCGCGATCAGTTCCGGGTGGCCGACGAAATAGCCGACGCGCAGGAAACAGAGGGAGTAGGCTTTTGAGAATGTGCGTGCGACCAGCACGTGAGGATACTTCAGCGCCAGGCTCAAAGCGTTTTCTTTTGCGAAGTCCACATAGGCTTCGTCCAGGACGACCACGCCCTTTTGCGCCCGACAAAGCGCCTCCAATTGAGCGCTGCTATAGCCGCGTCCGCTGGGCGCGTTCGGAGTCGTTACAAACGTAAGCGTCGCGTCGCGGTCCCAAGCGCGGCCTCGGCGAAGCTCTTCGATGGTCGGCAGGCTGAAATCTTTTCGCAGCGGGACCGCATTGCGCGCGGCCCCGTGAATGTCCGCCAGAACCGGGTAGAGCGAATAACCCGGCGTGAAATATTGGATAAGCGCGCGCCGTCGCGCGACCCAGGGAGTGGCAGGTTCTACAAACGCCCGTGTGGCCATGGCCAGCAATTCGTCGGAGCCATTGCCGACGATGATGTTTTCCGGCGAGCACCGGTGGAACTTCGCCAGTTTCTTGCGCAGAGCTTCGGCGGTCGGATTCGGATAGAGCCGCAAACGGTCATCGGTCGCCGCTCGAATCGCAGCCAACACTTTGGGCGAAGGCGGATACGGATTCTCATTCGTGTTGAGCTTGATCAATCCTTTGCTCTTCGGCTGCTCACCGGGGACGTAAGCATGCAAGTCGCGAATGAGTGGACGAATAAGTGCAGACGTGTGCCGTGCCGGGCGCGTCTTGCTCATGGCCGGCGCCTGCTGGCAGGTCGAGTGCGAGTGCGGGCAGCGGACGGTGGACGGTGGACTCGAACGAGCGCTGAGCGCCCGTGCCCGTCCAGACCTTCCACTTCCGCAAACTTCAACAACGGCTTGAGAGATTTCTTCAGTGCGGCGGGGGTGTATTCAACGATGCTGGTCCGGCGTTGAAATTGATCCACGGTCAGGCCGGCAAAGGAAGCGCCTGCACCGCCGGTTGGCAAGGTGTGACTCGGTCCGGCCATGTAGTCGCCCAGCACGGTGGGGGAATAAGGACCGAGGAAAATAGCGCCCGCCGTGACGATCGCGTTTGCGACTCTGGCTGACTCCCGCGTCATCACCTCACAATGCTCGGGTGCCACTTGATTAACCAGCGCAATGCCGTCCCGGATCGATTTGACCTGGATCAGCCAGCCGTTGTTTTGCAAGACACGCGTGATGAACTCGCGCCGGGACAATGTCGGAAGCTGGCCCGAGATTTCTGTTTCCACTGCCCTGAGCAGTCGGGCCGAAGATGTCACCAGCCAAACGCGCTCATGTCCAGAACCATGCTCGGCTTGCGCGAGCAGATCGGCCGCAACGAACCGGGGGTTGGCGGTGTCATCGGCCAGAACGAGCACTTCGCTGGGACCTGGTAACAAATCCACGGCCACATGACCGAAGAGCAGACGTTTGGCCGCGACCACATAGGCATTGCCCGGACCAAAGATCTTTTGCACGGGGCGAATAGTCGCCGTGCCAAGGGCCATGGCCGCAATGGCTTGAGCCCCTCCCAAGCGATAAATCTCGGTGGCTCCCGCTGTCCGCAGAGCAAACAACAAAGCGGAATTGATCTCGCCGTCCTTGCCGCACGGCGTGCAGACAGCGATTTCAGGGCAACCCGCCACCCGCGCGAGAATCACCGTCATCAACGCCGTTGAGACCAAGGGCGCTGTGCCGCCAGGGACATAAATTCCAACTCGCGGAAAAGGATCGAACTTCTCACCCACTCGCCCACCTTGGGCATTGCTGGAGCGCCAGTTTTTGCGGAGTGACTGGCGGCTGAAGAACTCGATGTTCCTTCCGGCCATGGCCACGGCTTGGCGCAACTCGCGGTCAGCTTTCAGCGAGGCCTTGAGCAGTTCCGCCTTGGTCACCGGCAAGCGATCGGCCGTGAGTTTGGCGCCATCGAATCGCTCCGTCAGTTCCAGCAACGCCGCATCGCCGCGCGTATAAACCGCTTCGATGAGGGCACGGGTGCGCTCCTCGATAGTCTTATCAAAAAGACTGGACACACTCGTCAACCGGCTTAATTGGCTGGCGAAGCCTGAGTCAGTAAATCGAAGCACGTTCATGCGGCGCTGACGCTAAGAAAAGCCCGGCCAAAAGTCAAAAGTGCGCCTAAACCAGCTAAAGGGGGTGGTGGGAATGTTTTGGCTTTTCGCATTTCTGAGGCTGGCCTTGCTAATGCTTTGGGAGATGACAGCAACCGGACAGTCAGAAAGGCAAAGCGACATGAAAATAACCAACCACGTTCCACTGCGGTTTCTTCACTCTTCGAGCGCCAACTTCACGCTTCGCATTCAGAAGAAACCGGTCAACCCATACCTGTTTCCTTTCAGTTCCAAAAAACTAGCCAGCAAAGAGGTTAAATATGAATGGGGACAAAACCACTATCGATGAAAGTCCGTTGGAGATACCCGCTCCCGTTGGGACGGAACGGCGCGCGCATCCAGGCTGGGATACTCTAAGAATTGGGCAGACAGCTCCTTGCCGAATTCAGCCCTGGCCATGGAATGCCGGTCGGGATCGGAAGCTTCGTTGTCATTCACAGAGTGCTCTCCAAGCGTCCAGAGATCGGTCTTGGCGAGGCGCTTGTCATTGCCATGGCGGCTGGGTTCATTTTCCAGGAACTGCTTTTCCACGTCTCTGTCGAAGCCGCTATGGCCTTTCTTCTCATTCACCGCTTGCGTTGGCAGGAGACAAAACACAACGGGGCAATGTCCCCGAGAGCCATTACGGCGGTCACATGGAACGTGCATGCGGCTGCGTGGACGCATGTGGATGGAGCCTTAACGGGTTGGGTGGCTTCATTCGCCGTCGTAGTGGTGCTCGGCGGCAGATGGCATCGCCCGACTGGTCACCGGGCGTTGGGGGGCACTTATAGTGCCCGTGGGCGCAGCCATATCCTTTCTGGCTGCGCCCGCAAATTTTGGCGTCGAAAAAATGAAGGCAGCACCGGCGGTGTTCCTGGCGGTGGTCAGCAGCTTTCTGCTTTTTGGGTCGGGCACAGGGGTCATTCTAATGAAGGAGCAGTGGCGTGCATCCGCATCGGTGCGCATGGATCAGGATCGTTTAACAGGGGACATGGAAGGCGGGATGGTCTTCGGCGAACACCTGGCTTGATTGTTAACTGGGTTGGGTTGACAAGTCAGGACGGGCGAAGATGCCCGCCTTCCAGAAAAAGGCAGTGGGGAGGGAGACCAGGCCAGACGTAATGCCTCTCGGGAATTCAGGCAGGGGTTCGTCCCGGAGGGACATCCGACAATAACCCGGCGTTTCAACGCCGGGTTAAGCCGACAATACAGACAAGTCCCGGAGGGACGGCAGAGAATTCAACTCTTAAACCTGATCTTCTTTCGTCCCTCCGGGACTCGGTGGTCTTTGAACCGCACCACCCGGCGTTGAAACGCCGGGCTATTTTCACTCTGTCCTCCTGACAAGGGACGGCGAATTCCCGAAAGGCATTAAGGCCAGACGGTAATTGAACCCGCCGAGTTCAGATCTTTACTATTTTTCCACCGCGCCTGACGCGCAAACGCTGGCCGCGCCAGGTGACTTGATTGCCGAGAAAAGACAGCGCCCAAATGGAAACTCGCAACAGATCCTTCAGCGGGGCAATCCACGCCGAGTTCAAATCAAGTTGCCGGGTCATCTTCCCTTCCAGATAGATGGCAATCAACATTCGCGCACAGACGCAACCGCAAGCGATGAAAAAGACGGCAGGCACCGGCTGACTTATGGCCCAGAGCAAACTCCAAAAAGTGGTGTCGCCCAGGACGCTGAAGAAATAGGGCGTTGGCTGGCATACGCGGATGGTTCGTGCCCAACGCAGTTGGTGGCGCCAGACTTCCTTCCAGCTCGCAGGCGCAGACCAGCATTCCACGACCACGGGACAGAGGGCGATGCGAGCCCCGCGTTGCGCAATCCGATGGCCCAGTTGATAGTCGTCTGCCAAATAATCGATCAGCGCGATGAACCCGCCCATCTGTCTGAGCTGGGCGCGGCTGGTGGCCATGACGGCGCCCAAAGCGAAATCGACGGGTTTGAGAGCCTGCGCCAGCAACACCTGGCTCCAGAAATCGGCATTGACGCCGAATGCTTCCAGGCGCATGGCCAGGCCGGAAGGGTTAACCAGCCGATAGAAGCAATGGACCAATCCGACACCGGAATCCGCCAAAGGCAAGACAAGCTGACGAAGAAAATCGGCGGGCACAAGGACGTCGGCGTCGCTCACGATCATGGTCTCGTGCCGGGCCAGTCGCTCCAGGTGAACGAGGGTGGATACCTTGGCATTTGCTCCCAGTTGTTTGCTGCAGAAGATGAGTTGCGCATCGTGCCTGGGATGCTCGATCATCAACTGGCGAACAACGTCACAGACGGGGTCATCCTCTGAAGCCACACCAAACAGGATTTGCACCGCGCCTTCGTAGTTCTGTTCAAACCAGCTTCGCAAGCACCTGGCCGTCTCCAGGTCGGCCCCTTGGAGCGGCTTCAGCAGAGTGACAGGAGGAGTGAAGCCCTTGTCCTGAGCGCGTCGGTGAAGCGGAAATCGCCAGGCGACCAGCCACTGCCAGACGGTCAGTCCGAGACTCAACCCCGCCAGCGTTGTCAGGACGACGGTCAGGACCACGAATTGATTTCCTTAAAGCTGGTCCACAGCAATGACCCGCAAAATCTCTTCCACAGTCGTCTGTCCAGCCAGCACCCGGCGCAGACCGTTTTGCCACATCGTTTGCATGCCTTGCTGGATGGCCACCTGTTGCAGGGCGCGGGTCGGCATCTTCTGGAGCACGGCGTCGCGGAAAACCTCGTCGGCGACGAGCAATTCTGTTATGGCGGTGCGCCCGGAAAACCCCGTGTTGAGGCATTCCTTGCATCCCGCCCCGCGCTTGAATTCGGTGGTGGAGGCGACTTCCACCGGCACAAGCCGAAGCTGAGCGGGTTCGGGTTGATAGGTTTCAGAACAGTAAGTGCAATTCCTGCGAATGAGCCGGATGCTCAAGACAGCGATGATGCTCGATGCCAGCAGAAACGGTTCGATATCCATGTTGATCAACCGGGCAAACACGCCGGCCGCGATGCCGCTGTGAATGGTGCTGATGACGAGGTGGCCTGTGAGCCCGGCCTGCACGGCGATGCCGGCGGTCTCCGCGTCGCGAATTTCGCCCACCATGATCACCTGCGGATCCTGCCGCATGAGTGAGCGCAGGGCTCTGGGGTAGGTGAAGTCCTGGGCCGGATTCATTTGCGCCTGACTGACCATGGGCAGGTTGAATTCGACCGGATCCTCCACCGTGCTGATGCTCACCGCCGGACCGGAGCGCTGCACGATATGATAAAGCGCGGAATAGATGGCCGTGGTTTTGCCCGAACCCGTCGGACCGGTAAGAAGAATCAGCCCGCTCGGACGTGACAGGAGCTGGCTGAAAGTTTTCAACGTGTCGTCGTCGAACCCAAGGCTGCTCATTTCAAAACTGCGATTGCCAGGATCGAAGAGCCGCACCACGATCTTTTCGCCGCGCGTCGTGGGAAAAACCGAAATGCGCAACTCCACGCCGCCGAGATCGGGTCCCGCGGGGGCATGTCCTTCCTGCGGCAAGCCCGTCTGGTAGCTAATCAAGTTGGCCATCACTTTCAGCCGCCCCGAAATTCTTTCCATCAGGTCCAATGGCAAATGGACGAGTTCCGTCAGCACTCCATTGAGACGCACACGCACGACTAACGTGCTCTCCCACGGCTCGATATGAATATCGCTGGCCTTGGCATTGATGGCATCGAGCAGGATGCAATTGACCAGCACGCCTGTTTCCAAGCCGGTTTCGGCGGCGTCAGACTGAAGATATTGGCTGGTCTGATTCACAGAAAAAGGCCGATTCAGCGTGCTGATTACAGGGTTTCCAAGGGGCTGACCAGCCTTAATTTCCGTTGAGAATCAGGCAGTTAAGGGGGAAGAACCTGCCCCGGCGCCACTTCAACATTGCCAACCGGCCCGAAATTTTCTATAAGCTATTGCGACAAGCCAAGTTCATGACGACGCGCTTGAACCTCATACATCCATACCACTATGGCAGACAAGCTACGCTGCGCGGTTATTGGCACCGGCGCAATCGGAATCAACCACTTACTTAGCCTTCAAGCCTGCCCCCGCGCTGCTGCCGTCGCCATCGCGGAGAACAATCCTCAACGCGCCCGCGAGGCCAGCGAACGTTTCAAGATCGCGCGCAGCTACAACGACTTTAATGAATTGCTCGAGCAGCCGGATATCGATGCCGTGGTCGTGGCCGTGCCCAATTACCTGCACGCGACCGTAGCCATTGCGGCTCTCAAAGCGCGCAAACATGTCCTGCTGGAAAAACCCATCGCCACCAACTTTAAGGACGCTGTAAAGATCGTCGAGGCTGCCAAAAAAATGAAGCGCACCCTGATGGTCGCCCAAAACTTCCGCTTTAACCGCCACACCCAAATGGCCAAAATGATGATCGAACGCGGCGACCTGGGTGAAGTGTATCATGCCCGCTGCTTTTGGCTGCGGCGCAACGGCATCCCGCGCATCGGTTCGTGGTTTACACAGAAGAAATTCGCCGGAGGCGGCTGCACCTACGACATCGGCAGTCATTTGCTGGACGCGTGTCTGCACTTGATGAAGGATTTCGAAGTCGAGTCCATCAGCGCCCATACCTGCGCGAAATTTGGCCCGCGCGGATTGGGAGAAGTGGATTGGGGCAAAAGCGAGATCGACCCGCAAAAGCCCTTTGATGTGGACGATTACTGCACGGCCTTGCTCAAACTCAAGAGCGGCCACACGATCATTCTGGAAGCCAGTTGGGCCGCTTATCTGCCGACAGACTCGCCGCGCGACCATGGAATCGATTTGCTGGGAACCAACGCGGGCTTAAGCCTCTTCCCGGCTCGATTATTCCGCAACGGCCCCAACGGCTACGAAACGATTCACCTCAACGCTCCGAAGCTCGTGCACAGTGAAGACCGCACGCATCACTTCGTGGCCTCCGTGCTGGACGGGAAAAAGCCGCTGGTCACGATGGAGGAATCGCTCAAGCTGCAACAGATTCTGGATGCCATTTACGCCTCATCCGAGACCGGCAAGGAAATACGACTCAAATAACCGATCCCGGACGCGCCGGACAACCGGCCATGGAGGCGGCTCACTGAGTGCAGAGGCACAGCAGAGTCCCTAGACAAATGCTCCTCTCAGGCACGTCATAGTTACAATAGATGCCGGCTTGCATTGATCTGGAACGTCTCTACGACGATCATGCCCAGGCTTTGTTTGCTTTTTTGCTGAACCTCACCCGGAACGAAGCGGATATCCGCGACCTGCTGCAGGAACTGTTCGTCAAGCTTGCCCGTCACCCCGATATCATGCAGGACGTCCGCGACGAACGCAGCTTTCTCCTGCGTCTGGTCCACAACACCGCCATTGACCTGATTCGCCGCCGCGACACACGCCAGAGGAATTATGACCGGTTTGCTTCGCAGTCCGCTGCCGTTTTTGCACCGACAAACGATTCGGATGAACGGGCCTTTCGGCAAGCCCTCGCCGAGGCGCTGGGAGGATTGCCTCCAGACCAGCGAGCGGTTGTCCATTTGAAACTTTGGGAAGGACTGACTTTCGAGGCTATCGCCGAAGTGCTCGCTATCCCCGCCAACACCGCCGCGAGCCGCTATCGTTATGGCTTAGACAAATTGCGCGAGCGGCTCCGTCCCCTATATGAGGAACTGAAATGAGCACGAATGATTTTGAAAAGCAGCTTCGGCAGCAGCCATTGCAAACCGTGCCACGCCAATGGCGGTCGGGGATTTTACAGGCGGCCCGGGCGGCGGGCGCACGCGCTCAAACCTCAGCGCTCAACCCTCAACCAACCTCGTGCTGGCGCGAGTTTTTCTTTCAATGGCAGTGGCATTTGGCCGGGATGGGCGCGGCCTGGCTCTTAATCGCGGTGCTAAACATGGGCCAGTCATCCGCGCCACTGCCAGCCACGGCCAAACAAACCACTCCGTCACCAACTCAAGTCTTGATGGCGCTTCGAGAAAACCGCCGGCAACTGCTGGAACTGATCGGGCCGGCCGCCATGGAAACAGCTCCCACCCCGTCGAGTTTTGTTCCACGTCGCCGAAGCGAACTTGCATCACCCAGCGCCGTGGCTTGACATGAGTGATTCCAGCCAGGCTTCAGTTCTTGAGCGCAGCTCTCTCTTGCGGTTTCTTCGCGGGCTCTTCCGCTGGCGCGTCATCCGGCTCGCGCTGATCGTGCTGGCGTGGACGGCTACCGTCATCGCCCTGATCTATGCGGAAGAAAACTGGCGCGGGCGTCGGGCGTGGAACAAGTATCGGCTGCAATTGGAAGCCCGCGGTGAACAACTCGATTTAAGAGCATTCATACCCAAGCCGGTTGCCGACAGCGAAAACTTCGCCGCCACGCCATTCTTCACGTTCTTGTTTGCTCACAAGACCAATAGCCACGATTGGCTGGACAACTATGCCTGGGCCCTGAAAAGGATCTCCAAACCGAAGACGACGAACGACGCAGGCAATCGATCCTTTACCGATCTCGCCGCGTGGGAAATGGCCTTTGACGCCATTCGTCTTGGCAGAACCAATCGGGACCAGAAATTTAAGTCGGACAAAGTCGATCCTCAGTCACGCGCCCAAGCAGCCCAGCCTGTTCTGGAGGGACTAAAAGACAGCGAGGAAAGGTTAGCGGAAGTCCGCGCTGCCAGTCAGCGGCCGTATTCGCGTTATCCAGTGTTTTACGATTTGGACAATCCTTGGGGAATCCTGCTGCCCCACGTTGTCAATGTGAAGCTGCTCTGCCAGCGCTTGCAACTCAGAGCTTGCGCCCAACTCGCGGCAGGCCGGAGCCAAGATGCGTTGCAAGACGTGAAACTCGCGCTTTACCTCGCGGACTCACTTAAGGAAGAACCCTTTTTGATTTCCTACATGGTGCGCGTCGCCTGCGTGCAAATCACCATTCAGCCCGTTTGGGAAGGCCTGGCCGAGCACCGCTGGTCCGAGGCCCAACTTCAGGAACTTCAATCGCGCCTCCAGCAATACGATTTCCTGGCCGACATAAAACACCCGTTGGGCGCCGAGCGCGCGGCGGGCATTCTGACGGTCGATCTCGTGCGCAGAAAACAGTATCTTCTGAGCGAACTGTCCGACGCTGAACTGTCCGACTCATCTGCAGGATCCAGCGATACTTTGATGAACCTGCTCAGCCGAGTCGCTCCCCGCGGCTGGTACTATCAGGAGCAGCTCAGTTACTGCAGGCTCTATGAGGAGCAGTTAAAAGGAACTTTTGACCCCAGCCAAAGAAGGGTTTGGCCGAGCCAATGCCAATCCAATGCCAGGGAGCTTGACCGGCGAATCGCCGGAGGCCGCCTTGGAAAGGGCTTTCATGCTCTCATGCGTCATCACGTCATGGCCGCCTTACTACTGCCCGCCCTCAACAACGTGACCGGGAGATCTGCGAGGGCACAGACAGCGACGGATCAGGCCGCTCTGGCCTGCGCCCTGGAACGATATCGACTGGTCCATCACCAATTCCCGGACAAACTCGAAGGGCTCGTCCCTGTTTTCATCGAGAGACTTCCTCATGATGTCATCACCGGAAAACCCTTTGTGTACCATCGGACCGAAGACGGGCAGTTTGCCCTTTACTCTGTCGGCTGGGATGAAAGGGATGACGGCGGCGTGGCTGGCAAAACGTTGTTCGCCGAGAAGGGCGATTGGGTTTGGAGTTATCCCTCCAGGTAAAGGAGCGCGGACGTCTCGTCCGCCCGAATAAGATAGGGGCGTTTGCGCAAATGCCTTCGCCCGCGCCAACTCACTGTTTGGTGAAGGGTTTCGCTTGATGCAATCATTGCTGAAGATGTTATCAGGATGGTCATTCTGTAGGTTCGGGCGGACGAGACGTCCGCGCTCCAATGGCGTCGTTACGGCGAAGTTTTGGAACCGCGTGAGATTGACGAGGCGTCCACCTGCCTCAACTTGAAAGTTGAGGCAGGACCGCAAATGTGTTCCGATTAGTCCAAAGATAACCGTGGTGCGCCTGAATGTTTAGAGCGATTGCCAGAATTCAATTCCGATTGGCAACCTATTGGACATGCTGCGGGTCGCAGACCCGCGCTCCTGGAGCGCGCCTCTGTGAGGCGCAGCAGCCTTGGCTCCTGGTTTGGTCGGAAATTATTCTTGGTAATCGCTATAGCATCTGGACGAATCGGTTGCTGATTCTGGTTGCGGCCGCCGGCGCAGGGTGTGTTCATGACCAGGTCCGCCGCGATCCAGCCGTGATCGCGGAGGCCACAGCCCTCCGGTTTCTACAACGCGAAGTGCCTTCCTGGTCCCGGGAGAACGGCTGTTTCTCATGCCATAACAACGGCGATGCAGCCCGTGCCCTCTACGCGGCAACGCAAAAAGGTTATCGCATCGCGCCCAATGTTCTGGCAGACACGACGGCCTGGGTTGCGCAACCGGGTCGCTGGGACCATAACAAAGGCGATCCGGGATTTAGCGATAAGCGACTTGCCAACATTCAATTTGCCGCAGCTCTTCTCGCCGCCTGGGAAGCTGGACACGTAAAGAATTCTCAACCACTGCAAGAGGCCGCGCGAAAAGTTGCCGCCGATCAAGAAGCGGATGGCGCGTGGCACATCGAGCCGCAAAACCCCATAGGTTCTCCGGCGACATATGGAACCACGTTGGCGACATTCATGGCCCTGAAGACACTTCTTCGCGCAAACCTGCCCGAAGCCAGCGACGCTATTCGAAAGGCCAGGGATTGGCTGCAGCGCACGTCCGCGGACAACATGCTCACCACATCGATCCTGTTGCTGGACGCGTCTGGATCAGGTTTTCACCTCCATCCGGCATCAAGCATTGAACAAAACATTGCTGCGATTCGGCGCGCGCAGACCTCCGATGGCGGCTGGGGACCTTATCCTGATTCGCCGCCGGAAGCGTTCGACACGGCAGTAGCGCTGCTGGCGTTGGCAGAGGCGCGCACGCGGCCCGGCGTTGACGGGCTGATCCATCGAGGTCGAAGTTTTCTGGCGGCTCAGCAAAATGCGGATGGAAGCTGGCCGGCAAGCACGCGCCCCGCAGGAGGGGCGAGCTATGCCCAACGCGTTTCGACGACCGCATGGGCGCTGCTCGCCTTGCTCTCCACAAGGCAATGATTCGTGAAGAGGGACTATACTGGTTGCCAAAAGAAATTTCCGCTTAGGCTTACAAAGCATCCCCTCACCCGCCCTTCGGGCACCCTCTCCCCCACTGGGGGAGAGGGATGGGGTGAGGGGGTTCTGCCTCCTGTTCGGAAATTTCTTTTGGCAATCTCTCTAACCCAACGGCAGCAGTTGAACGCCGGAATCCGAAGGACATAACGAATTACCGCACCGCAAAAGGCAGCTTGACCACCGAATTGGTGAATCGCCGCGGCACACCTTCAAAAAGATCGACTTCGAAGGGTTTGCCAATATTGTTTCCGGCGAGGTCCTCCAGCGTGGTCTGCACGGCGACTTTGTGCGGGCCGCGGCGCCAGTTGCGCGTCGGGGCGAACGTCCACCGGCACTCATGATTCTCCAACGCCGCTTTTCCTTCCACGAGCCTGCCATCCGGATCCATCACGTGGATGACGCGTTGGGCCAGGGCGTGGTCCATTGGCTTTGGAAAGGTGATGGAAAGCGGATCACGCGTGCCCGACTTCGGAGACTGGATGTTCCACCGCTCGGGCTCAGGTGGATCGCGGTCCGGCGGTCCCACCTTGAACACCTTCTGAAAATCATCCTTGAGAGCGTTTCCCGAACCGTCCTTCCACGCGCGGTCGATGGCGAGCGTATATTGCCTGCCTGCTTCCAGGGCCGGGCCGACGTCTTCCAGAGGGCGAACTTCGCGTTTGATTCGGCCCGGATCGATGAACAGCGTAAGCCGTGTCATGTCCGGGTTCCATAACTCCTCATCAATTTCCAGGAAAGGCAGCTCGATCACCTTTCCGGTTTCATCCCGCAGATGAATGTGCTCGTAAATGCGCCCTCGACTCATCGGCGCGGAGAAGTGCAGGTAGAATTTGAGCAGGTTTTCCGGAAGCACCTCGGCGCTGGGATAAATCTGAGTCACCACCGTCGTGGGATTTGTCGCGCGCGATCGGGCTTGATACACTGCTGAGATCGCTCCACCTCTGAAGTCGCTTTGACCCGGCAGTTGGTCCGGACGAAAGACGGCCCGATAGGTGAGACCGGGTTCGAGCCGAAACTGCGGCTCAAAGCGCAACAACTCTGATTGGATGCGATAGCTTCCCAGCATGGGCAGCAAGCCCACATCCGCGATCAAGTCGCCCTGTTCGGCGTAAACCGAGAGCACCTGCTGCCATTGGCCGGTTTTCCAGTTGGCTCGGCGCAGTTTCTCCAGAGCAGCCTGGCTCAGACCCAAAACTTCGACGGTTACTCTGTTTGTGTCCGAGGGGGCGGACGCCCAGCGAACTGAAAACGGCTGCTGCGGCCTCGATGTTGTCAGGGCGGGATCTGCCGCCTGCACGTCCGAAAAAAGGACGACAAACCCAGCGACGAGACTTAGCTGCAACGGCCGGCACCACCGCCTGCCGTGGAGGCCTGCAACCTGCCGCGCGCGTTGCCGCTCCAGAATTTCAGACGCGCTGTGAATCCGCACGTGAATTCGGCCGCATGTTCGGTTCTGCGCCGGGCGAGATGCCCGGCGCTACACAGCCGGTTACGGCAAGGGCAGCGACTCGAGATTCAACGAGCCACCTTCACCCCGCCTTAACACCACCACGTTTTGCTGGTCGAACCGATCGAGCTGGTCCACGCCCTTCCAGGCCTCGATCGTCTCGTAGGGCTGGCCCTTCTTGCCGCCGCCAGTCACGGGGTCAGTAATGCTGTCGGCGTTCTCGATGCGATCGGTGCTGATCTTCATGACGCCACGGCTGGTGTTGGCGAGCAGGAGATAATCCTTGCCGTCCTTTTGATATACGATCATGTCGAGCGGTCGATTGCGATTGCCAAGTTCGGCGATGGTCTTGCCCTTAATCTTAGCCCCTGGTTTCAATTCCTTGATCGGGAATTGCACCAGCGGCGTGCACGTATAAGCCGCCAGAAGGTGCGGTTCATTGCCGATATTGAACGGCACGAAAGTGCGGACCGGGGAGCGCGTCTCAAATTTCCCATGGGCGCCATGATAGATCTCGACGCTCGTGCCGTTGGCTACCGTCTTGAACGGGAACGGAATGGCCCGCAGCGTCGAAGCAAATTCTTCATTGGACATGCCGGCAATCAACACCCGATCCTGAAAAAACGCGATGTCGGTGATCGATTCCTGCCGAGGGTTGCTGGTCCGGTTGCCTTGCCCTACCACACCGTCAACCGGCGCATCCGGAAGTTCCGCACGCGAGAACCTTGTTTTGTCCAGCGCGACGAGTTCAGGCTGGCCATCAGCCTTCACTCGGATGAGCACGGGCGTGGCGTCGGAGCTGCGTCCGCGCGAAACGGCCAGATACGCGTTGCGGGAGAGGGGATTGATCACCAGGTCGTCGATGAGAATCTGGTCGGCGCTCGCACCGAGCAATCCGGCGATCTTCTGATTGATGCCTTCGACCTTAAGTGACGCGGCACCTGAAGCAGGGGTGGTATCGCCCGTGGCGACGGCGACAATTGCCGCCCCTTTCGTATCGGCGACAAAAAGAATGCCCTCCGGACCAAAGGCCAGCGGGCCCATCGATTTGAAGGCAGGTTTGCCTTCCTTCATATCCGCCGTCCAATTGGCGGCGTGCGCGGCAGGCAGAACGACGCCGAGCGCGAGCAGAGTTAACAGAATGTTTTGAGTGATTCGTTTCATAACAGGACTGGACTGGTTTGTTGAGACCATCCCGAACTGACACGGAACCTGCCGCGTCGGTTGCTAAGATGATTATGCTTGCAGGATGTGGCGAGGGACCGAATCCGTCAAGATCAACTCATGCTCAACTGAAATGCGCCCTGCAGCGCTTCAATCTCGCAGCGCGCGAAAGAACCGGCCTAGCCAATTCGTCGCGGGTGAATTGGTGTAACGCACCGTGCCGGTCACATTGGTGAGCAAGGCAACGGATTGCCAGCTATTTGTGTTCGCCAGGTTGGTGCTGCTTAGAAGCCAGTACTTCTGGCCCGCTTCACCGGTCAATTTCACTTCCACGGAATTGGTTAGTCGCGTCACGCTCAAGGCCGGTTGGTTGGGAGGAGCGAACGTTCCCCAACCAAAGCTGGCATGAACCGCGCGGCACCAGATGGAAATGGCATTCCAGCCCTCGAGGGTTTGGCCCGTGGGCAGTTGCACCAGGTAGGTTTCATCATTGTAAGCGCGCGCCAGTCTGGGGCTGGCAGTCAGGCCGCCGATGTCGAAAGCGGCAGCCGTTTGGTTTGTGGCCAGGTAAACGTACATGTCCGGCGCGGCGCCGTCGTAGCTGAAGTGAGTCAACCGAATGCTCCGTTCATCGAGAATGGTCGCGGTGCCCTTCACGCCGTGCCCCGTCTGCGTAAGGTGCGTTTCCCAGCCGGCGCGAGGATAGGTTGTTTGCGCGATGGCCGCAGTTTCCGCAGCAACGAACACAATCGCAAAAGCCCGATGGAAGTGGACAATCCGATTCATAAACGTGTGGACTGGTTTAGAGAATGACGCAGCGGTTCAGCCTTGGCCAGACTTCCTTTTCGCTCCCGTTTCGCAGCGCATTATCGGTCGGGTGGGCGAGCGGCGGAGCTGTTCCGCGAATCCAGCCTCGCGAAAAGCTCCCACGATTCCGGTATGCGCAAATACGTCTGGCATGGGATCCTTCTTGGGATCTTGCGGATAACCTTCGACAATTTTCCCGCCACGCTTGCCAACATGCCGAACAGCGGCCTTCAGCAGTTGGACCGACACACCTTTGCGTCGAAATGCTTTGGCGATGAACAGGCACGCGATGGACCAGACGGGTTGGTCGTCGAGCGGCTGCAAGACTCGCGAGCGCTCCAGGGCCGGATACATTTCTCGCGGAGCAAGCGCACACCAACCAACAGGCTCGCCAGCGGCATAGGCGAGCAGGCCCGGCGCTTCACCCGATCGGACAATCCTTCTCAGTGCCTGCCTGTTTTTCTCACCCTTTTGCTTTTCATATTGGGAACGCTTCAATCTCCACAACATGCACCAGCACCCGCCGCAAGCGCCCCGCTCGCCAAAGAGTTTTTCCAAATCCGGCCAACGGCCCGGGGTGACTGGATGAACTTCCACCTTCAGCGCGGCGCCTCGTTCGCGTGCTGCGGGATCGTTCATGGCGCTGCTTCTCAGGGTTACTCTTGCCCCTTTCAGCCTTTGCTTCCACGCCAAACGACTACCCCAGCGCGCTCGAGGGCTGGGCCGCTCCGTTGGGGTGCCAAGACCTAAATGCCTTCCACCCTTCCGGTGGAATCGCCCAGACGGTCCACGTCTCGCACTCCGAGCCGGTCCGCCATGCCCAGAAAGAGATTGGTCATCGGGACGCCGCCAACCTTTACAAAACGTCCGGGCGTCAAGGCGCCGCCGCCGCCGCCTGCGAGGATAACGGGGAGATTGACGTGCGTGTGCCGGTTGGCGTCGGCGTTGCCGCTGCCATACACGATCATCGAGTTCTGGAGCAGCGACTTGCCGTCCACGTCTTTGGTCTGCTCCATTTTTTCCAGGAACCGCGCGAATTGTTTTACGTAGAACAAGTCTATCTCCGCCACCTTGTTGATCATCTCCTGCTTGTTTTGATGATGGGTGAGGTAATGGTGCCCCTCGTCGATGCCGATCTCCTGGAAGGAGCGGTTGCTGCCCTCATTGTTGAGGAGAAATGTGGCCACGCGCGTCGAGTCGGTCTGGAAGGCCAGGACCATCATGTCGTACATGAGCTGCATGTATTGCTCGAAGCTGGGCGGAACACCCGCGGGCGTGTTGACAGCCGGGTCGGGCGTCTTGCCGAAGCGCTCGGCCTTTTCGATGCGCTTCTCGATCTCGCGCACGCTGCCCAGGTATTCATCGAGCTTTTGCTTGTCGCGCGCGGTGAGTTGCCCTTGCAGGCTGCGCGCGTCGTCGAGCACGAAGTCCAGAATCGAACGTTGCTGCTGTTGGCGGCGCTTGAGACCTTCGTGCCGCTCACCCGGTGCGCCGGCACCGAAGAGCCGCTCGAAGAGCAGACGCGGATTTGGCTCGGGGGAAATGGGCTGAGTGGCCGAGCGCCAGGCCAGGTTGTATTGATAGGCGCAGGAATAACCGGAATCGCAATTGCCGGATTTGCGCACCGCATCGCAGGTCAGTTCCAGCGAAGGGAACCGGGTGAGGTGCCCGATCTGATTGGCCATGACCTGGTCGATGGAAATACCAGCCTGAATGTCCGCGCCGGCCGTCTTCTTGACGCGGACGCCTGTCAGGAACGTGCCGCTGGCGCGCGCATGGTCGCCTGCGCCGTCCGGGCCGGGCGTGGCGTTGACGTGGTCCATGCCGCCAAGGATTTGGAGTTGATGTTTCACCTTCTCCAACGGCTGCATCGTGCGGCTCAGTTCAAACTCTTTGCCTTCGCCTTTCGGCCACCAGCTCGGTTGGATGGCGCCGTTGGGGAAGTAAACGAAGGCGGTGCGCAAGGGCGCGCCCGTGGCCGTGGTTGCCAACTGGCCCGCTGACGTCGCCCCCTCGGCAAGCAGGCCCAGAGGCCGCAGGGATTCAAGCGCCGGCAGCGCAAGGCACGCGCCGATTCCGCGCAGAAAGTGGCGCCGGCTCAGGCTGGCCAAGCGTTGCGCCGCCATATTTGGGTTCAGCGGATGGTTCGTTTTCATAGCTTATTTAAGTTGAACAGTTCTTTCCGCAGGTTGAGCGGGTTCGACCGCAGCCACGACTGAAGGATTTCGACGTTTCTGGAAGGGCGCGGATTCGATCACACCCATCAACAAGGCCGAGAAGCGCCCTTGCTCCCGTTCCAGGCTTTCGACGATTTGGTCCACCGTGTGCACGTCATAATCTTCCAGGCCCCGGCCCAAAGCGTAGGTAAGCAGCTTTTCGGTCAGGCAGCGATAAAAATCTGCCCGCCGGGTAGTGGTCAGAATGCGTTTGACGTCGCGGACACCCTCGAATGGCTCGCCGGTAATCAGTTTGCCCGTTGCATCGACGGGCTGTCCGCGCTCTTTGTCGCGCCACATGCCCAGGGCATTGAAATTCTCCAGCGCCAAGCCGAGCGGATCCATGCGGTTGTGGCACGAACTGCACAGCGGTTTCTCGCGGTGGATGGCCAGAACTTCCCGCAACGTCGGCTGGCGCCCTTCGGCCTCTTTCTCCGATTCTTCCAGCGGAGGAACATTAGCCGGTGGTGGTGGCGGCGGCGTGCCAAGAATGTTGTCGAGAATGAACAGGCCGCGCTTTACCGGCGACGTCCGGGTCGGATTCGATGTCACGATCAAAACCGAACCATGCGTGAGCACGCCTCCGCGCGGATTGTCCTCGGGCAACGCGACGCGGCGCATCTCGTTTCCGGTCACGTTGGTGATGCCGTAATGTTTCGCCAGTCGTTCGTTAAGGAAGGTATAGTCACTGTCGATCAACTCCAAAGCGCTGCGGTCTCCCCGCAAGATGTGAGCGAACACCATCTCGGTCTCCTGGCGGAGGGCGCGTCGCAACTCGCCATCCAGTTCGACCTGCGGCCGATTTAACCTGCGGCGGCGAAATTCCTCCCGCATCTTCTCCAGTTCCGCCCGCTGTTCCGGAGTAAGCTTTTCCTCGGGGATGTCGCGCAGTTCCTCAAAGCGGCGGCGCCGGCGCTGGAAGTCTCCGAACTGGCCGGTGTCTCTGGCCAGCACGACACGCGCATTGATATCAATGCCGTCCACGTCGCGCGTCTGCAGCCATTGCCCGACGAAATTCTCCACCAACTCACGTGAGCGCGGGTCTTCCAGCATGCGCTTGACCTGAGGGCCGAGGTTCTTGCGCAGTTGGCCGCGTTCAGCAAGGCCAAGCAACTCGTCATCCGGCATGGTGGACCAAAGGAAGTAGGAAAGCCGCGCGGTCAGTGAGTATTCATCCACCAGAGGGTGGCCTTTGGCCGGCTGACCGGACGCCGTCTCTTCCACGCGGAACAGAAAACGCGGCGAGGCCAGCACAGGCACCATGGCCTGCGCAATGCCGTCTTCAAAGCGTTTGCCCGGCTGCGCATAAACGTTCTCCGCAATGGCCACCAGCTTTTCCACCGTCCGTTGCTCGGCGGGCCGCCGATAGGCCCGCCTGGCAAAACGGCTCAACACTTCGCGCGCGTATTCGCGTCGCGCTGCCTTGCCCTCCGGCGGGTCTTTCGAGAAGAACAATTCGAAATTCTTTGGCCGGACCCAATGCTCCTTCTCCAGGGGTCCCTGCACCTGCACGGAGACAATGCGTAAGTCCAGGGAGTTCTTCTTCTGATCGACCGGCGTCAAAGGGTGCAGTTGGAAGGCAAGCTGACGCTCACCCGGCTGCCATTTCTCATCGAACTCAAATCGAAACTTCTTGTTGTTGTACCAACCAAACTCCTTTTCCAGAAGTTGACGGTCATCCACTTTGAAAACCAGCCGGCAGCGGCCCGGGTCGAAGTCAAACTGTCCGGCCACCTCCACCTCCACGATCAGGTGGTAGCTGCCGGCCTGCTCGGCCTTGAAAGTCTGGGAGAGCTTGGCCTCTTCATAAAACGAATAGCGTTCGGTGTCACGTCTGCCACCCCTGCGATCGCCGCTTCCAAGAATGGTCCGTTCGCGCATGAGATACGGCACGCGGGGCACAGCCGCGGACGTAATCGTCTCGGCGGCCTGCATGTACTTCTCCAACAGGAGCGGCGAAACCGTCAGCACGTCGCCGATGTTGTCGAAGCCGTAACCTGTATCGTCCGGTGGCAACTCCTCTTCCACCCGGAAGTCGTATCCCATCAGATCGCGGATGGTATTACGATACTCGGTCCGGTTGAGGCGGCGAATCGTGACGCGACCGGGGTCGGGGTCTTTTGCATTGATCCCGAATGCCTCATACTTGATCCAATTCTCCAACTGGCGCATCTGTTCGGCGGAAGGGCGCGGCTTCTTTTCCGGAGGCATGATCCCGGCCCGCAGGATTTTCAGCGCCTTCCACCAAAGCTCTCGATGAGCCAGAAGTTCCTCCTCGGACTTGAATTCATCGAAAGCGACTTTGCCTTTATTCATGCCATCCCCGTGGCAATCGTAGCAGTATTCCACTAAAAGCGGCTGAATGTCCTTTCGGAAAAGGGCGAGCGCCTTGTTCTCGGAACCAAAAACTGGGGAGCAGAAGATGGCAAGGCTGATGAAACCTGCCTGCCAGAGGCGTCCAGGCAACGAATGCGCGGCGCTCTGAGGTTGGCGCCATTTTGTTTGGCTGAACAGCCCGTTCATAACCCAGCAAGTCTCCAGTTTACCTTGTTTCCTGGCCACTTTTCGCCTGGCATCGGCGGAGCGAGCGCCCAACCGCGGCCTTCGCGGCGAAAAGGCCATTTCTTTGCCAAGGCGATATTTACGATACGGGTTTTCACCGGGTCAGTCGAGGGGAAATCTTGGCCCTCTCGCCAGGGCTCGTCAGGGCGGATCCGCTCTGTGGACAACCCGCGTTGCCGCCAGATCGATCTCGCTCAGCAGCGGAGCACGATAAAATCGCAGTCCGCCCAAAGGCGATTGCGACATGAAGCCACTGGTGCCGACGAGCACCTGGCTGTCCGGAGAAAACATCAGTCCCCTCAACGGTCCTCCCAGACGCCGGATGGTGAGCAATTCCTGTTGCGTGGCGATGTTCCAAAGCCTGAGGGTGCTGTCCTCACTGGAAGTAGCCAACGTTTTGCCATCGGGCGAGAAGGCGATGTAAGCGACCCGTTGTTTGTGTCCCGCAAAGGCGCCCAGAGGTCTGCCATCATCCGCAGCCCAAAGTTGGACCGTGTCGTCCTGGCTGCTGACGGCCAGAACGCGGCCATCAAAAGAGAAGGCCGCCGCAAAGCCAAATTGCAGGTCGCTCACAAGGTTGGTGCGCAACGAGCGCGTGGCAACGTCCCACAATTCGACCCTGTTTGCGGTTCCAAAGGCGGCCAAGGTCTCTCCCTTGGGTGAGAACAGAACTCTGTGGGCTTTGGCCGTCAGCAGCGTATTAGTCTCATTGGCTATGTCCCACAAACGAAGAGGGCGATCGCGACTAGCCGTCACCAATACCCGGCCATCGGGCGACAGTTCCGCCAAATCGATCCGGCCTTCCGGGCCTTTCAAGGTGCGGAACTCATGGGTTTCGGTGTTCCAAAGCTTGACGCTCCCGTCATCCAGGCTCTGCACAATGGTTTTCAGGTCGTCACTGACGCCGACGGAAAGTCCGTGTCGAAAGCGCGTCAGATCCAACTGGATCTCGTTCTCCGCTTCCCGGGTTGCAAGACCAAGGAATACCACGGCGCCGTCGCGACCAAGCGCCGCCAGTTTCCGACCGTCCCTGGAGAAGCCTAATGGCATCCACGTCCCGGCCAGGGTGTCTTCCTTCGGCGGTTGGCGGATTGGCCACAACTTCACGCCCCCGTCCTTCGCGCCGCTAATGAGCGTCTGGCCGTCAGACGAAAACGTCACTGACAACACTTCCTCCGGATGGCCTTGGAAGGTGGCGATGCGCTGACGTTTTTCGAAATCCCACAGTCGAATCGAGTAATCCATGCTTGCGGTTGCCAACGTCCGGCCATCCGGCGAAAAGGCCAGGGAAGAAATGGCGCCGGTATGTTCGATCTGTTCTGGGGAATCCGGCATGACCGCCACCTCCTTCCCCGATTGCGCATCCCAGATGCTCAGGACGAACACGCCTCGTTGAGAAATTGAGTTCCTGGCCGCCACGATGTGTCTGCCATCCGGTGAAAACGCCAAAGCATGATTATTCCTGAACCAACGCGTGAAGAGATTGGTCGAATCCTGAAGCACGACTGCCGGGCCGGTTTCTTTCAGCGGCCACACGCTGATGCCGGCGTCCGAGTCGGCAGCGATCCTCTCGCCGTCGGGGGAAAAAGCAACCGGACCAGATGCGCCGCGGATCAGACGCGTCCGCTCCCACGTGGTCGTATCCCAAAGCTGCACGCCCCCTCTGGTCATCGAGGCCAGGCAGGTGGCGTCGCGCGACAATGCGATCGGGCCGGAGTATCCCGGCATCGATTTTTCCTTGGTCCAATCGGTGGTATCCCACACGCGAAGAGCGGGTGGAAATCCGGCGGTGATGAGTGTCTTGCCATCGGGGAGGAATATCGCCGAGGCAGCGCCTCTGGGCAGGTTGGTAATCAGTGACTTCGTGCGGAGATTCCAGACGTTCAGTCTTTCATGCAGCCCAACGGCGAGCAGTTCGCCATGGGGAGAAACGGCCAACGCTTGCACCGGACTATGCTGGCGGGGAAGCGCCACGTGGGCATCACCCTGGCTAAGCTGCCAGAGATAGCGCCACTCGAAGCCGCGCAGATCAGGCTCGCCGGACTGCGGCCTGTGTTTGTTCAGCAATTGCGCGGCGCGGCCGTAATTGCCGTCGGTCAGCGAACGCTGGGCGAGGTTGATGTCGGCAACGTATTCATTGAGGCGTGCGGAGGCTTCTTGGCGTTCCGCGCGTCTGGTCTCCCGCTCGGCTTGTTGGCGCAACCCGGCTTCCTGTTGCCTCGCGGTCAACGCGCGGTGTTCGGCGGTCTTGGCGCGCACCGCCTGCCAGGTGCTGATGCCAATGCCCGCCAGAAGAGTGGCGGCTATGGCTGCGGCGGCAGCAAAGGCGCCCCGGTTGCGCCGCACCATTTTTTGAAAACGATAGAGGTTGCTTGGCGGGCGGGCCGACACCAGTTCGCCGTTGAGATAGCGCTGGACATCCATGGCCAGGTCGTTAGTCGTGGCGTAGCGGCGTGTGCGATCCTTTTCCAGACACTTCATCGCCACCCAATCCAGGTCCCCGCGCATGAGGTGAACAAGCTTAATTGCTTCGGTCCGGCGTTGCTTTGCGGTCGTCGTCAACTCGGCCTCGAGCATGGTGGCCAGGCGCGTTGAAGGCCGGGCTGGCTCCTCTTCGCGAATCGTTCGCCGGCATTCGTCGAGCCCCGCCCGAAGCAAAGTCTCCGCATCGAACGGTGTTTTGCCCGTGAGCAATTCATAGAGCAGCACCCCCAGCGAATAGATGTCGCTGCGCGTATCGATGTCCAACCCGCTCATCTCGGCTTGCTCGGGACTCATGTAAGCCGGGGTGCCGATGAAAGCGGTGAATTCGGTGAAGAGCGTCTTGTCCGTGAGCCGCTGTTCGGTGGCCTTGGCGATTCCGAAGTCGATTACTTTCGGAACGGGGATACCATCGTGCAACGTGATCAGAATGTTCGACGGCTTGACGTCGCGATGAATGACACCCTTCTGATGGGCGTGCTGGATGGCCTGGCAGACCTGGATGAAAAGCTTCAGTCGCTCCTCGGTGCGAAGATTATTCTGATCGCAGTAATCCGTGATGCGAATGCCGCGCACCAATTCCATCACGAAGTAAGGACGGCCTGTCTCGGTGGCCCCGGCATCGAGCACCTTGGCGATGTTCGGGTGGTCCATCATGGCCAGCGCCTGCCGTTCGACCTCGAAACGGGCGATGACATTTCTGGTGTCCATCCCCAGCTTGATAATCTTGAGCGCAACCCGGCGTCGGACTGGCTCCTCCTGTTCGGCCATGTAAACGACGCCGCAGCCACCTTCGCCAATTCGCTGCAGCAGTTTGTAACGGCCGATGCGTTCGCCAGGCTTCTCCGTGACGCTGGCCACAATGGCCGTGTCGCCTGGCCCGCACATCGCCGGCGTTTCCATGAAACTGCCGACATCGCTTTGCTCGCGCAGCAGGTCCTCCACTCGCCGGCGCAAGGTCGAATCGGCCCCGCAGGCGGCCTCGAGAAACGCGGCCCGCTCGGCCGGGCCCTTTTCCAGCGCGCCCACAAAAAGGTCGCGTTCGCGCCGGGCAGGAGATGTTTCCAGTTGAGCACTCATTTGAGCCTCTATCTTTATTAGCGAAAACCGGGGTCAAAGTCCGCAATTAACTGGCGTCCTTGCGGCCTCCAAAATAAATCTTATCACCATCCGGCTCGCAACCCTTTCATTCTCTTGCACGATAGAAAATGGCCGGCAGATTCGTCCCCTGACTTGTGTCCGTCGAATGCCAGAGGTTATTCAGCGTGAGCGGTTGCCATGGGAACCATGAAGCCTCAATTTCCGGACTCACCGACCGTTCCAGCATGTAGGTCCTGCCCGGTACGCCGTAAACCGTTAATGAGCGCATCCCCGCAAGCGCATTAACAGTGGCTTCGACCAGTGGCTGGCTTCCGATGACCGTGGCCCGTCCGCTCTGAAGCAGTATCGTGGGCGAAAGACCGGATTGGGCACGCGAGACTGTGACGTCACTCAGGTGAAGCGGGATAAACGCCGAGATTTGTCCCGAGACCGCCGTGAAGTGCAGTCGCGCCAGTTGTCGGCTACCCGCCAAACTCTGGCCTGGCTGCGCGGCAAACCCAATGAGAGCCCCATCGGGGGGCGTGACATTCATCGTCATCGCACCCAAAGATGGGACCATGTTTTCGAGCATCAGACCCGTCAAGCGATCTCGAGGCAGGAGCACCCCATAAGTGAGATTTGTCAGTTCGGCACTCGAGAAGAAACTGATCGCCACGTTCGCCTGGTCGCCGTCGCGCATGACAGCCGCGCCGAGGGCCATCTCGACATAATCTTTGACAACGACGGTGAATGTCCTGGTGTCGCTCAGGGGCGGCATGCCGTCATCGGTCACGCGGATCGCAATGACGTGGGTACCTGGCGCCTGGGCACGAGTCGGCATCCAGCGCAGGATGCCATTAGTCGGATTAACGTAAACACCTGTGGGCGCCTCCGGCTGGAGCGAATACGTCAAAACACTCGGCACGTCGGGATCGGAAGCGACGTTGGTCATAGAGGTGAGCCTGGCCACTTCCGCGATGACGTCGGGAATCTCAGCCAGTACCGGGGGCCTGTTTCCAGTAAAGCCGCTGACGATTTCGGAATGATCCGATTCGCCATCGGCATTGAACGCGCGGACGCGATAAAAGTAAGTCGTATGGGCGATCAAGCCGCTGTCCAGAAAGTGCGTGACACCGATCCCGCTGGTTGCGATGCGCACAAAATTCGTTCCGTCCAGCGAGCGCTCGATGACGTAACCCAGTTCGTTGGCCACATCGCTCCAAAAGAGTTCGATTTGATGGAGGCCAAGCACGCGCGCGACCAGGCCGACCGGTGCCAGCACGGACTGTCGCTTGAGCAGAGTGAAGTAATCTCGCGTCTCGCCATTGGCGCCGAGGAAAATGGCGTCGAGCCGATCTCCAATCACATCGATGACCATCGTGCCGAGTTCGTTCAAAGAGCGAAAGTGGGCCGGATGATCCAACTGTCCCCCCGTGGCCTGGCCAGCGCTGCCTGCCACCGTGTAAACAACGCCCTCGCTCATGGCGTTTTTCCGGTAGGCGCCGGTCCCGTCATCGCGCCCGTCGCCCCCGTCGATCTTCATCGACTCGCTCAGAGTGCTGGAAAACCCGTAATGTCCGTGCAGCAGGAAGGAGCGCTCCCAACAATGGCTGTGTCCGGCCAGCACCAGGTCCACTCCATGGGCCTCCATGATCGGCACGAGGTTTTCGCGGATTTGGACCAGATCGCCTTCCGCGTCGGAGTCGTGGCTCCCGCGCGTGTAGGGTGGATGGTGGAAATAGACGATGATCCACTCCTGCGGGGTGGCAGCCAGGTCGTCGTTCAGCCACTGCGCCATGGCCGTGTTCGTGTCACGCCCGCTGGTCATCGAGTCGAGACAGACGAAATGGATGTTGGCATAGTCGAACGAGTAATATTTCTCGCTGCCGGAAGGTATTCCACCCGCCTCGCCGTTCTGCGGCAGCGAAAAAATGTCGAGGTAAGGGAAATCGGTGGCGGTGGTGGACTGCGCGGTCTCGTGGTTGCCAAGGGCCGGCCATAGAAAGAGATTGCGCAGGGTCGCTGGATACATATCGAACATGGCGGCCTGGTACTCGGCATCGGTGCCGGTGATGTAAGCATTGTCTCCCAGCAGCAACCACAAATCGGCTGGCCCGTTCGTGGCGGCGAAATTGTAATAGGCGTTGCGCGTGCTGATCTGCCGAGCGGGCGAAGTATAGCCGGCTGTGCCCGCATCGCCCAGCACCCATATGCGAGTGGGTTTCCGCGTGCCAGGCACCGGCGAGGTGACAAACCAATAGTTCGTGCCGCCGGTCAGCCTCTGGCCCGAACTGCCAATCGAATAGTAATATCGGGTGTCCGGCTCCAGACCAGATATTGGAACGATGTGTTCCTTGGTACTGCTGTCCCCCGTGGCGTGATTCGCCAGGTTGTTCGGATCCGTGCCGTAGAAGACAACCGCGTCCACATCCGAATCGGTTCGCCAGCGCACGAGGCCGCTCGTGGGCGTGCCCATCTGCAGATACGGCCCACGCCGGAGGGCGAGCAGACTGGTCACAACCACGATGCGGACGGGCGCGGAGGTTCCGATGAGACCGCTGTTATCCGTCGCAACGGCACGAAGCGTATAGGAGCCTTCCAACACGTTCGACCATGTGAGCATGTAAGGTGCGTTCGTGCCTTCGCCCAGTTTGTTCGCGCTCTCGAAGAATTCAACACGGGCGATAGTGCCGTCGTTGGCCGTCGCGGTGGCGCGCACTGCGATGGTCGCTGGCGTCAGGAAAGCTGCGTTGTCCGCCGGACTGGTGATCGCGACCGCCGGCGCCGGATCGATCAGCATGTAGCTCCATTCACCGCCGAAGCGCGTCGGATCAAAGGGATTCCCCGCCTCCCGATCCACAATGGAGTGTTGGGTCGCCCAGCGAACGTCCACCGTGCCGAATGCCGGCTGCGGGAACGTGAAGTGATACGTGATTTCGTCCGCAGTGCTCACGCTCGCCGCGACCGCGCCGCTGATCAGCAGGTCCGCATTGTCCACGCCTGACACCGGCTCCGTGAAGGTGACGCGGATGGAAGTCAGGCCGGTGATGGTCGAGTCGGCGGGCGGCGCCTGCGCGGCGATGCGCGGACTGCTCGGATTGAGCAGCGTGTAGCGCAGGATGGAGCTCGTCGCGCTGGCATTGAACGGTTTTGGCGGATTGTCGAAATCCGCGATGCCGTGGTTTGCCGCCCACGTGATGACCACAGGACCGTAGGCGGGTTGCGTGAAGCTGAAAATGTAGCTCGTGTTGGTGGTGCTGCTCACGGCGTCGGCCGGGACGCCGTTGACGAGCAAATCGCCCGCATCAACATTGGTCACTCCTTCGGTGAAGGTTACGGTGATATTTGTCAGCAACAGCACGTCGCCTTGAACCGGAATCACCTGCGCCACGCGCGGCACCACCACGCTGACGTCGTCGCCAAGGAAAGTGTAGAGCTGGGCGTTGAAGACAAAGTCGTCTGCTGGCGGTTCCGGGACCACGTTGAAAGCATGCACGGCGAGAACATTCGTGCCCTGAACAAGGTAACGCCACGGGTTGAGCAACGTGGCCAGTACGAGGGGCACACCGTTGCTGCCCGGTTCGTTCGCGGCCGTTCGGGCCGAGCCATCAAAAGGAATTTCGCCCGACGGCATGTTGTAACGCCATACTTCGAAGCCGTTAATCCACGCAATGAACCCGTCATCGCTGCGATGGCTGAGCCACAGGGTGAGGGCGCTGGCGTTGGCCAGGACAAACTCCTTGCGGAGATAAATGCTGCCATAAGCATTGTTGGCCATATCGTCCAGGCCGGTTCCGGGAATCGCTGCGTTGGTAAACCCGGGTTCGCCGAAGACGAAAGGGGCCAGCGAGTTTGACCAGCCCGAATCGTCGAAGGCCAGCTGCCGCCATGCATTCGCCGGGGTCGAGGCTTCGTTGGCACCCTTGAGGAACCGCCACGTCGCGTTTGACTGCACCAGCACCGCGCGCGCGTCCAGCGCAAAACTCCACTGCGCGCCGACGCTGGTATGATTAAAGGCGTTGGGTGGGACGGCGAAATCGAAAATGCCGTGATTGCCCGCCCAAGCGACAAGGATGGGGCCCGAGGCCGGTTGTGAGACAAGGAACGTATAGTTCGAGCCGCTGCCGCTCACTTCGAATGCCCGCGTGCCGGCGACGATCAGATCCCCCGCATTGACACCCCGGACGGCCTCGCTGAACGTCACGAGAATCTGCTGAAGGTTCGTGACCGTGGTGGCCGCGGCTGGAGTCCTCGCGACGATGAAGGGCGGAGTGCGGTCGATCAAATCGTAGAACCAGGCCGCGCCGGCGCCGGTTTCGTCGAACGGCCGCACCGAGGGCCAGCCGTAGTCCGTAATACCCTGACCGGCCGCCCATGCGATGCTGACCTGACCGTAGAGCGGACGCGGGAAAGTGAACGTATAATTGGAACGGCTATGACTGGCGTTGACGCTGGTCGCGGGCGCGCCATTGATGAGCAGGTCGGAGGCATCGATGTTCTGAACATATTCACTGAAGGTGACGGTGATGCTGGTCAGGTCGGTGACCGTTGAACCGGCCAGCGGAAACTGCGTCGCTATGGTCGGCGCCACGGTGTTCGTTGGCGGGATGGTGATGATAACCGTAACAGGCGGGGAAGTGCCGCGAAGGCCGTTCACGTCCACCGCGACAGCCCTGAGCAAGTTGGTCCCAAATGGCGCGTCCCAAGGAGCAGAGTAAGGCGGAGTGTCGTCGCTGCCGAATTCCACGCCGTTGCTGAGCAACAGCACATTGGTCACGCTCGTGGTGGCGTTGGCGGTCGCGGTGACAACGAGGTTGGTCGGGCCTTCCATGATTGCGCCGTTGGCCGGACTCGTGACAACGGCGACCGGCGAACCCAATGCGTCATAGACTACGATGCGCACCTCATCCGAAGTCGTGGTGGCGCCTTCATCGTCTGTGACCACCGCGGTCAGCACACGCGCCGCGATGGGTGGGTTGTTCCAAACGAAGGTGTAAGGAGCGTTGGTGGTTTCGCCGAGCTTCACGCCGTCCGCAAGGAACTCGACTTTGGCCACGGCGCCATCGGGGTCGGAGGCGGCGGCTTCCAAAGTGATGAATGCCGGCGCGAGGAAGAACGTGTCGTTCGTGGGGCTGGTGAGAAGGACCAGAGGTGAGAGGTTTCGGATGATCCTCGGCAAGCCCGCCAATCGCAGATCGAAACTGATGTCGGGACTGCTTGGCAGTTCCTGGTGGATTTCCACCGCCAGCACATTAGTGCCCTCCACGAGATTGGTTGCGCTTAACGTGGGATAATCCTCACCTTTCGCTCCAAGAGTCGCTCTCGTCAGGTAAGTGATCGGAGTCGGTGGCCGCGGCAGATTCGAGCTGCGGAAGATTTCCCGGCCATTTAGATAAACCACTCCGGCATCGTCGCGCAAAAGTCTGAGTTGGAGGCTGGTCAAGCCGGCGGGGTTGGAGACAACGAAGCTGTGCCGGAAATAGGTCGTGATGTAGCCATCCGTGTCGGCCGGGTTATAGCCCGGGGTGGGGTTATCCTGCACCACGGTGGCTTCATCGCCATCCCCATAGCCCAACTCAGCCGGGCCATTGGTCCAATCACTGTCGTCGAAGGTGGGCGCGATCCAGTTCGTCCCCTGGTTGGACCCATCATCCAGGTACTTCCATACCGCTCATACGGCACGATTTGATGGGCTACAGCGATGTACCCCTCTTGGGAATTGTAGCGAGCGCCTGTGTCCGACCAGCCAACCGCCGTCAACCGATGCGAACCGCCCACGACGTCGAACCAGATAGCTTCGAAAGGTGGCGTGGCATCTTCGCCGAATTTCTGTCCATCCACAAAAAACTCAATGTTGGTAATGGAACCCGAGGGCAAATAGGCCCAAGCCGAAACGGTGATAGGATAGGTGAACCAGAACCCCCAGATCGGCTCGAGCAGAGTCACTCCGATGTTCTGAACGAACAGATACGCCACCCCGGCATCCTCCGCACCTGCGTCGGCCTCATGCGCCCCAATCAGCACTCGATCGGTCCCCACCCCCGCCACGGAAAGGCCGAAAAAGTCGGGGCCTGTCGGCGTGGGATTGGTGAAGGTGGTCAGCAACGCGCCGTTGGTGCTGAACAGATACGCCACCTCGGCATAGGCCCCGATCAGCACCGCGTCGGTGCCGACCGCCGCCACGACCAGGCCGAAGGAGTGTTTGAGTGCCGGCGTGGGGTTGGTGAAGGTGGTGAGCAACGCGCCGTTGGTGCTGAACAGATACGCCACCCCGGCATTGCTCGCTCTCGCGTCGTCGCCATATGCCCCGATCAGCACCCGGTCGGTCCCCACCGCCGCCACGGCGCCGCCGAAATAGTCGTAGCCTGCCGGCGTGGGATTGGTGAAGGTGGTCAGCAACGCGCCGTTGGTGCTGAACAGATACGCCACCCCGGCCTCGGTTGCGCTCACGTCGTCGCTAGATGCCCCGATCAGCACCCGGTCTGCCCCCACCCCGGCCACAGCGGCGACGAAGGCGTCGCCCAAATCCGGCGTGGGATTGGTGAAAGTGGTCACCAACGCGCCGTTGGTGCTGAACAGATACGCCCCAATCAGCACCGCGTCGGTGCCGACCGCCGCCACGACGACGCCGAAGCCGTTGCGTGCCGGCGTGGGTTTGGTGAAGGTGGTGAGCAATGCGCCGTTGGTGCTGAACAGATACGCCGCCCCGGCATCGGTTGCGCTCACGTCGTCGCGATATGCCCCGATCAGCACCCGGTCAGTCCCCACCCCCGCCACGGAATTGCCAAACCAGTCGTTGTTTGCCGGCGTGGGATTGGTGAAGGTGGTGAGCAACGCGCCGTCGGTGCTGAACAGATACGCCGCGCCGCCGGTACCGGTTCCGCCCGTGTAGTCACTGGGCACCCCGATCAGCACCAGGTTGGTTCCCACCGCCGCCACGGAATACCCGAACCATTCACCGATTGCCGGTGTAGGATTGGTAAGCGTCAGCGCGATCCAGTTGGAAACCGTGGCCACCTTGTCCGCCGTTAACGCGCCGTTAGCCAGTTGATTAGAGCCCACCGTCCCGGGATTCACATTGGCCGCAGTCACATCGCTGGCCAGAAACACCAAAGCCACAAGAAATGCCACGGATGTTCCGCGTAATAAGGATTTCATCAGCTCTCTGGTTGCTCGAAGTCGATGCTGGCGACAATCGCAGTGCTTGTCGAGGATAACACCATGGTTCGCGCCGAGCGGGTCAAAGTCTCAAAGAGGGGACACGTCAAGATCGACCGCGCTGTTCGCGCGTGGGTCAGGCACGCTCCAAACAGAAACGATTCAATCGATTTGGGGAGCGCGGGTGTCCCGCCGAAAACTCTCACACGTCGAATCCGCGCACAATTCGGTGAGGTCTCCGATGCTCCAAACCCGCCGGCGGGACGCCGACGGGAGCGACCGGGACGGTCGCGCTCCTCTTTTCAACTGAATCGGTCCGGCTTCGGATCCGCTACCGTTGCTCCGCAAGCGACCGTTTCCAAAGTCTGCGCATCTTCCTCCGTGTCCGGAACGCTTTCACCTTTACGCGTGAGATGGACCAACCGGTGATGCGGCTGATTTCTTCCGTGCTCCTCTCTTCGAGGTGCAAGAGCGTAATGACCAGCCGCTCGTCAGGTAGAAGCCGGGCCAACAATTCCTCCAGCAGTTCGCGCGCGGCATGCTTGCGATCGCCGGGCAAGTTGCCCTCCGTCGAGGCAAAACGCGCCACCACCGCTTGCTCTTCCTGACTCAAGTCGGCCCATCGCAACTCGGAACGTGTGCTCTCGTACTTGAGCTGGTTGATGCAGGTGTTGACGGCAATGCGCGACACCCAATGCTCCAAGGGAACGAGGCCGGAGAACTGGTGCAGCTTGCTAAAAATCTTTGCGAACACCGCCTGCACCAAATCTTCCTCACTGGTGCGTCGGGGCAGCCGGCCCCGGACCGACCGCACAATGGTAGGGTAGAGGCGCTCGACCAGTGCTTGCCTGTCATCTTCAGAAGCCGTCGGCAGTTCCGCAGTCGCACGGCGTGGGCGTGGCACCTCCTGGGCGTCTTTTGCAAGGTTTCCTGAAAAACAAGTCGCTGTTCGCATGTTCGAGTCTTCAGCTTCACTCCTACATGCGCAACGGGACGGCCTGGTCCGCAAGAATTCTTTCCGATTTCTTCTGCGGCAGTTCCGTTACAAACGCAGGCGGAAATGCCGGTCAGGGGCGTCCTCGAATTTCACGGTGCAGCCAGACGCGCGCGTAAGTCCAAAGGTTCTCGGCCGTGCGTTTGGCCATGCCGAGGGCCGCAGCGGCTTCCTCCATGGTCATGCCAACGAAGTAACGCAACTTGACCAACTCGGTTGCCTGGGGGTCTTCGAGGGCGAGCTTGTCCAACGCATCGTGCACGGCGAGCAATTCATCCGGAGGCGCCGTGAGAACCAGGACCGACTCGTTCAGTTCCTCCCGTTCAGCGCCGCCGCCGCGTTTGAGGCTCTGCTTGCGCCTGGCGTGGTCCACCAGAATCCGTCGCATGGCCTCAGCAGCGGCCGCGAAAAAGTGGGCGCGATTCTGCCAGCTCTGCTGATTCGGGCCGGCCAGACGCAGCCATGCTTCATGCACGAGGGCGGTAGCCTGAAGGGTGTGGCCAGACGCTTCGCCCGCCATCTTGTGCGCGGCCAGCTTGCGCAGTTCCTGATAAACCAGCGGCAGCAATTCTCCAGTAGCTTTCGCGTCGCCTTGCTGAATGGCGTTCAGGATGCGCGTGATGTCGTTCATCGCTTGGGCGAAGGCATTTGGCGCAAGCAGCCCGCCACTATGCGGGCGGACGAGACGTCCGCGCTCCTTTCCTGAATCGTTCCGGCTGAGGGAGTGGGACAGGGTGAAAGAGAACTCTGAAATTTCATCTCTGGTAAAGAAGAACATTCATGAAGATCGCGTGGAGATCGATCTGCCCCCACACCCGGGCCGCTAATCCGACCGCACTGCCTCCCAGTCATTGGTCCGCGGCTCGCCGAAGAAGTTCAATTCCATCTTGCCGAGAATCTTGTCGCCGTAGAGCTTGCCGTAGTAACGGCTGACGGTCTTTTCGCCGTCGCGGTCGCGCTCTACCTCGAAAGAGATTTCACCCTCTTTGAACTTCCCGTTCTTGATATCGGTCTCACCGCCGCGCCCACCGCTGTATTTGCCGGTGACTTTTTCGCCGTCTTGCTTGAGCTTAAGCGTGGATTGGGAGCGAGACCCGCCGAAGCCGGCGTTCCATTTCCACGTTCCTTCGGCGCCCACAACACGGCGCGCTTTCCAATCGAAGCGTTGCTCTTCTCCGCTCCAATTCGAGACCATTGTCCCTTGGATCGTGTCGCCACTTAAAACGCCGCTGTATCGAGTGATGATCTCCCGCCCGTCGCGCTCGCGCACCACTTGAAAGCTCAATTCATCGCCGCGGACGACCAGATTGGTAATGGGCGTTTCGCTGCCCGGTCGGAAACTGGATGTGCCCGTCAACTTGTCCTCTTCCTGTTTCAATTTGAGCTTCGGCGTGACCTGGCTTCCATCGGGCATGGTGAAGGTCCATTTCCAGATACCTTCGAGCGGAGGAGCGGCTGGCGAATCCGCGGCCAGTGCGGTTGTATGGGAAACAACGACGGTGAGGAGGAGCGACTCTATGACGGTGAGGAGGAGCGACCCTATGCCAGTGCCCCGCATCCACGAGATGGAGCGTGGTCTGGCGCGCCAGCGTCCTGGAGTGCGCCAGTCCCCTGGCGCTTTGGGTTTTGGCCACGCGCACGCGCCCGATCGCAAGCGCCAGAGGTCCGGCGCGCGCCAAAACCCCTGGGCTGTTCGCGCAGCCCTCATCAGGAGGAGTGCGCGGTGAATGATTTGGATGGATTGCGCTCTCATAAGTTATCTGTTTCGGGCGGCAGCCTTCTGACCATTTCGCCCTGGACCGGGCTGTCCTTTGTGCGTGGTGGACTTGCCGGCAGGCACACTGAACTTCAACGAAATCTTTTCCTCATCCTTGTGGTTGCGCCCGCTGAAAACGACGTCAATGACATCACCGTTGTCCGTGACCGTCAGCAGGCCGAAGCCGCTTTCGCCGTCTCTGTCCCGGACGCGATAGACGCCCTGGCTGTAGGGCCCGCCTTTGATGGACGGATTCTGATCCAACGGCCCCCCGCACATGACCGGAATGGGCGCGCCACCGCCAGTCGCGTAATCGGAATAGCGCCCATCGTCCGCAGCCAGCATATGCGAGTCACCGTGCAGAATGCAGACACCCTGGATGTGGTTTGACTTGATGAAATCAGCGATCTCGCGCCGCTCCGTGCTGAACACGCTCCAATGATCTTCGCCACCGCTGCTGTCACGGCGGCCACGGTTGCGATTTGTGCGCGTGCTGCTCGCCACCACGTTGGTGTGGTGGAAGTAGCCAAACTGGTTCGTGCCTACGCCGCGATAAGGATTTTTTCCCAACTCACCAATCCAGGGCACGCTGCTCATCCAGCAGATGAGCGGGTATTTGCCGTTGGCATCGAGCAATTCCTGCTTCAGCCATTCCTTCTGTTTGGGACCAAGAATTGTTTTTTGAGCATCGTCCTTTTGCTTCGGATCATCACGGTCGGAGCGCAGGTCCGTCAGTATGAACTTCACGCGCCCGACCGTGAACGACTGACTGATCGGCGCTTCATCGTAGGGATTCGCGAACGGGTAATGCGGCACATACTCGTCATAGGTCATCCGCGCGGCTTCATGGGTCGTGGCTTTGCGATTGGCATTATTGCCGCCGAAATCATGATCGTCCCACATATAGACCAACGGCACATGCCGGTAGAGGTCGGCCTGCTGCGGGGAAGCCAGGACTGCATCATAAGCGGCGCGGAACAGAGCGCGGCTGTTGGTCTTGATGTCCTGGTAATGAAAGTCGCCCATGTTCATGTAGAACAACGGACGATGCTCGCGAATGCGGTCGAAGACATCGCGAGTCGAACCCGTGCGCCCGCAGGAGGCGAAGGCAATCTGAAACGACGCCGGCACCTCCGGCGGGAAGGTGTGGAACTCACCGCGCTTTCTGCGGTCGAGGCGCCCATCGATTTCCAGGCCGTAATAGTATTGCGTGTTCGGCTGCAGGCCCTCCAGCCGGAACGCAACGATGTTATATCGGTTGGTCTCGGAGCGATCCGGTCGCGAGTAGATGGGCCGGTTCAGTTGCGGATTTTTGCTCACGAGGAGCCGGGCGTTAAAGCCTTCCCGCATGAGCTTCGCTTTCACACTGGCGAAAGTGGGCGTCACCGCGCCGCTCCACGGACCGCGAGCCACCAGCGAGTGATCCACCCCGAGTTGTTCCAGCAGGAACGCATAGACGTCGGCGAGTTGTTCGATGCGCTCGTTGAGCGCTGTCCCAATACCATGCCCGCTGCTGGAACTGGTCCGCAGCAGAATCGGATTTTTCGCGGCCGAAGCTGAGGCTGCCTGAAGACGCGCCGTCATCTTCCGCGAATGTGCCGGGTTCACCCGCCCGTCGTTCTCGCCGGTCAACATCAGCACCGCCGGGTATTTGGTCCGGTTGGTCACATGGTGGTAGGGCGAATAGGCGTGGAGGGCTTTGCATTGGGCTGGATCGCGCACGGTACCGAACTCCGTCACATTGAAGGCGCCATTCGGATCGCGTTCGACGCGCAGCATGTCATAGATGCCGACGTGCGACACGACGGCCTGCGCCAGTTGCGGACGTTGCGTGAGGGTGGCGCCCATGAGCAGGCCGCCATTGCTTCCGCCTTCGATGGCCAGCTTTGATGGCCTGGTGTAATTCGAGCGAACCAGCCATTCGGCGCACGCCACGAAATCATCGAAGACGTTCTGTTTGCGGGTCAGATTGCCGGCCTGGTGCCATTCCTCGCCGAACTCGCCGCCACCACGCAGATTCGCGACCGCGATCACCCCTCCTTGGTCCAGCCAGACACGCCGCGCGAAATCAAAGCTCGGCGTGCGGCTGATGCCGTAACCGCCGTAGCCGGTCAGGATGGTCGGGTTCTCGCCATGCAGCCGCGTGCCCTTCTTGCGAATGATCGTCAGCGGCACAGCCGTTCCATCCCTGGAAATCGCGGTCATACGCACCGCCTCCGCATCCGTGAACGGGACGGGCGAAGTGCCTTTCAACGCCGTGGCTTCGCTCTTTTCCCGATCCTTGTTCGGATCAAAACGCCACCACGTGAACGGCTCGGTGAAGGTTTCGGCGCGGAAGAGCACTTCGTCACCGCGCGTCACGAGCAGTTGGCGGACGGAGGTCGGCACTCTGAAATCGGGTTTGTCCGAACGCGCGCCCGGTCCGCTCAAGTCCGGGTTGAGGAAGTCGTGGTAAACAAACTCCGCCGGGCCGCCCTTGAGGTACACGACTGCCATCCCGCTGGCCGTCGGCTTAAACTCCTGAATGGTGTTGGTCCGTTCCGTCACGACAGTCGCGGCTTTCGCCAGCTCCGGCTCACTCAACGGCGCACGCAGGATTTTTCCTTTCGGCGCGTCTTGCGTCGAGAGCAGATAAAGCGATTCGTCCCTGCCCGCCTCGATGTAGAGAGGGTCGCGCCCGAATTCCGCCCGCTTCACGCGGTCTTCAAAGCGCGTCACCTGTTTCCACCGGCCCTGGGGCGTACGAAGATAATGGGCGTACTCACCGCCGTCACCATTGGCCACGCTCGCGAGCACATGGCGTCCATCGGGACTGGTTTCGAGCTCGATCTCGGCAATGCGCGGGAATTCTTTTCCGAGTTCATAGCGGTCCTGTTCCAACGCTGTGCCGAGCTGGTGAAAGTAAACCTGTTGATAGAAATGAAGATCTTCGTCCCGTCGTTCACCCTTGCCTGGGAAGCGCGTGTAAAAAAGTCCGGTTCCGTCCGCGTTCCAGGCCGCACTGCCGCCCGCCGTGGGATATTGCACTCTTGGAATTAGGTCGGAAAGCTTCCTGCCCGTCGCCGTCTCGTAAACGTGCAGCGTTCCATCTTCACTCCCGTGCTGCGAAAGCGACACCGCCACCAGCTTCCCGTCCAACGATGGCACATACCAATCGATGGTCGTCGAGCCGTCCGCACTCAACCGATTGGGGTCGAGCACCACCTTCTCTTTCTTCAAGTCGTTGGGAGATTCCAGCGTGATCAGGACCGGCTGCTGAGCCGGTGGTTGAAACTTTAACAGGAAGAGCTTTCCCTTGCGCCAGCTCAGGGCGAAATAATTGGGCGAAGTTTGCGAGTAAAGTCGCTCCAACTGGTCTTTGATGAACGGTCGCACCGGCAACTTATCGAGATAGGCACGGGCCTGTTGGTTTTGCGCAGCACTCCATTTACGCACGGCGGGGTCCACGCTGTTCTCCAGCCATTGGTAATCATCCGTGACTCGGACGCCGTGATATTGATTCACCACCGGTTTCTTCGCCGTGGCAACGCCGGCGTGCGCGGCATAACCAGCCAGGAGCAGGGCAACAACGAAATAACGCCAGAGGAAAGTGGCTGTTGTTTGTAAAGAAAACGTCCAACGTTCAACGTTCAACTTCCAACCTTCAAAGTAAATGCTGGTGGGCGGTGAAGAGTGTTTGTTCTTCATGGTTGATCCTTTGAACGTTGAAAGTAAATTTGTTTGCATGTCGGTTTCAGCGTATCCATGCAGGAAAGGAGGGCGGACGTCTCGTCTGCAGCCACCCATGGAGAACGCATACGCGCTCCGCAAAATGAGACCTTGGGTTTCCCATCATACTCAGTCGAAAAACTTCGGAGTCCACGGGCCAAAGTAGGTCTCGCGCTCCCGTTCCTGGCGCCGCTGCATTTTTTCTTCCTCCTCGATGGCTTCCACTTCTTCCACGCTCATAACCGTGTCAGGCACGATCGGATCGGGTTCGATGCGTAGATTCTGAGCGAACTCCGCGCCCTCCACGGTCAGCACAACGCGATACGTCCCGGCGGACACCGACGCTCCACCGCCCGCACCGCCAAAACGTCTCCCGCCACCACCTTCGCTTCCACCCCCGGCTCCACTACCACGAGCGAAGCGCCTTTCACTGCCTTCGTCCCCTGAACGCTGCGAACGAGCAGTGCTGTTCGTAGAGCGGGGCGGGGCAGCGCGGAGATCCCATGTTAGCCGGTGCAATCCGGGCTCCTTCCTTGGCGCAAACTCGCGCAGGGTTTTGCCCTCGATATCCACAATCTTCAGCGCAACCTTCTCTGCCTTGTTCGGCAGCGAGTAATAGATCGGCGCCCCACGCGCCGGGTTTTGGCCGATGAACCGGCGATTGGTCCGTCCACGAGTCGGCTCGCTGCGCCAGCGCACAACCGTGTCTGGTTTGTAGAGGGCGGCGCTGTCCGCCACATGCTCGGCCTTGATCTGGCGCAGCGCCGTCACATCCAGCACCCAAAGGCTGCGTCCGTGCGTGGCCGCGACCATTTCGCCGTTGCCCGGATGAATGGCAAATTCATGCACCGCCACGGTGGGCAGATTGGTGCCGAGCCGGTTCCAATACTTGCCCCGATCGAGCGAACACCACGCGCCGAACTCCGTGCCCACGTAAAGCAGGTTCGGGTTCTGCAGGTCCTCACGCAAAACACGCGTCGAACCCCACGGCAGGTTTGCCCGCAGCGACTTCCACGTCTGGCCGAAATCCTCGGTTGCATAGACGTACGGCTCGTCATCGTCGGAACGATGGCCATCGAACGCCACGTAAGCGCGTCCTTCCACAAAACGCGACGGCTCAATGGTCGCCACCCAGCGCGGGCCAGGCAGGTCAAGGTTCTTGGTGATGTTGGTCCAGGTCTTGCCGCCGTCGCGTGTGATCCACAGTTGCCCGTCGTCGGTGCCCGCGTAAAGCAGGTTGGCGTTGCGAGGCGATTCCTCCAGAGCCGTGGCGCTGCCGCGCCTGGTGACGGTGATCTCCGGTGAAATGATCTGCAGATTGTTGCCGCGATCCAGCGAGCGAAAGACATAATTGCCACCGCAATAAAAAATGCGGGAGTTGTGACGTGAGAGAATGAACGGCGTGTTCCAGTTGAAACGGTAAGGCGGCGCGCCATCCGGGCGTGGCGGACGAATGCTCGCGCGCTCGCCCGTGCGCAGGTTGCGCCGGAAGATGGCGCCGTTCTGGCTTTCGCCGTAAACCAGGTCCGGGTCATTCGGATCAAACCGGCAGACGAACCCATCCCCGCCACCGACCGAAATCCAGTCTTCATTGATGGGGCCGGCGCCGTTGACGGTGGCGCTGGGGCCGCACCACGAGCCGTTGTCCTGCAAGCCGCCCGCTACATGATACGGCTGCTTCGGACAGATCGCGACGTGATAAAACTGGCCGAGCGCGAGGTGGTTCAGATGGTCCCAGTTGGCCATGCGGTCGTAGGTGACATAAAAGCCGCCGTCGCAACCGAGCACCATGTGGCGCCCATCGCGAGGGTTAATCCAAAGCGCGTGCTGGTCGGCATGGACGCCACGACTGCCATCAGGCCGAAAGGTCTTGCCGCCGTTCGTCGAACGAAAGAGTTGCACGCCCAAAACGTACAGAAAACGCTCGTCGCTCGGATCGACGCGGATCTTGCTGAAGTACATGGGGCGCGGATTGACACTGTTGATGCGCGTCCAGGTTTCACCTCCGTCGGCGGATTTGTACACGCCGCCGTATTGAAAACTGTTTGTGCCTTGCTCCTCTTGCACGTTTTCAATTTGGCCGCCCAATATGCCGCCGGAAGGACGCGTGCGGCTCGGACCGCCCGGGCGTTCGGCCAGCGCCACGTCCAGGTGTTTGATCTGGTCGTCGCGCTGGAGCTTGAGCTTCAGTTTGTCGCCGACCTTGTGCGTGCGCAGTTCGTCGAGCAACTGCTGGTAATTCTCGACGGCCTTCTCGTCCACGCTCTGGAGCAAGTCACCGGTCTTGAGGCCGGCCTTGGCGGCTGGACCGTCTTCAAAGACTCTCGTCAGCCGGACGCCGCCTTCGGCATCTTCGCCCATGATGCCCAGATAAACGCCGCCCGAATCCCGCACGGGCGGGACGCTGCGCCGTCGTCCGCCGCCGGCGCCGGGCGGACGTTCCGCCAGGGTCACTTCGATTTCCTGGGGCTGATCGTCGCGCAGCACCTTGATTTTTAGCTTGTCACCGACGTTGCGCGTGCGGATTTCTTCCAGCAGTTGGTTGTAACTCTGAATTCTTTTCTCACCGGCGGCCTGGACAATGTCATCGGTTTTGAGTCCCGCGGTGGCGGCAGGGCCGCCCTCAACCACGCTCGTGATGCGCGCGCCTTCCTCCGCGTCTTCGCCATTGACGCCGAGATAAACACCGCCGCCCGATTCTGGAGCTTCGGGTCTGCGCTCCAGAGTCAGTTCGAACTCCTGGGTCTTTTCGCCACGAAGCACTTTGAGTTTCACCTTGTCGCCGATCTTGCGTTCGCGGATGGCATCGGTAAGTTGCTCGCTGTTCGCAACGGTTTTGCCGTCGATGGATTGAATGATATCGTCCACCTGCAACCCGGCTTTGGAGGCGGGGCCGTTCTCGGCCACGCGCGCCACTTGAGCGCCATTGTCGGCGTCGGTGCTGAACAGGCCCGAGTAAACGCTGGCGCCCGATCGTGGCGCCAAACCCATCCCGATCTTCTCGGAGTCCACGACCGCGAACACGATCTCCGGGTCCTTGCGGTAATAATCGAGGCCGATGCGTCCAAGGTTGCAAGTCGGCAGCCCGTTGGTCAGCTTGCGCCAGTGTTTGCCGCCGTCGGTCGTTTTGTAGATGCCTGAGCCCGAACCCCACTTCTTGAGCGGGTCGTAACGGTCGTAGCCGTCCGCCACCGGGTCGCCGGGATGCGAATCGTAACCATCACGCTGCCGCTCATAGGTTGCGGCCAGCAACGTGTCCGGGTCATTCGGGTGCATGCGCATGTCCACGATGCCGGTTTTGTCGTCCACGTAGAGGACCTTCTCCCACGAGTCACCTCCATTGGTGGTCTTGAAGACACCGCGCTCTTCCGAAAAACCCCAGAGCCGGCCCAGCGCGCCGACGTAAACGATGCCGGGATTCCTGGGATGAATCAGGATGCGGCCAGTCTGATAAATCTCCTTCAGACCCATGTTCTTCCATGTCTTGCCGCCGTCGGTGGACTTATAGACGCCGTCGCCATAGGAAACGGAGTTGCGTGGATTATTCTCACCCGTGCCGACCCAGACGATGTTCGGATCGGAAGGCGCGACACAAACGGCGCCAATGGAAACCGTGGCCTCACGATCGAACTGATGAACGAACGTGACGCCATTGTTGGTGGTCTTGACCAGACCGCCCGAGGCGGTCGCCACCCAGTAAGTGGTCGGATCGGATTCGACCACGGCCAGGTCCACAATGCGCCCGCTCATGTTGGCGGGCCCGATGGAACGCCACGTTAGCGTCCCAAGCCAATTCGTGCCGAGGATGATTTCGTTGGCTGCAGAGTCTTTGCTGGCAGTCGTCGTCGTTCTGGCTGAGGCCGGCGGTGGCGCCGACTCGCTTTTCAATTCTTTCACTGCCTTCGTCAGGTCCTGGAGCTGTTTTTGGATTTGCTCCAGGCGCTGCTGGTGGTCCAGCCCCTGCTGGTTCCCTTTGGCAGGCGGCTGCTCCTGCTTCTTGTCCGGTTGGGTCTCCTGTGCCAACACTGCGGGCAGGGCCAGTCCCAGGACAAGCGCCGGCGCCAGGAGAATTGCAAAACCACGAAAGACACGAAAAAAAGGAGAACGCGCCCCGGGATGGATTATTTCGTGTGGTTCGTGTATTTCGTGGTTGCCGAGAGTCCTGATTGCGTGATGAAACCACGAAAAACACGAAAGAGACCAAAGCAGACGACTGAGGTTGGTTTCCTTTCGTGTCTTTCGTGGTTCAATTCGGTGCTTGCGGTTCATTTTCATCGTGGGCCTCCATTTAGAAGTTCATGGCTCGCTCTTTGGAACACACAGTAAAAAATTTCAAACCGGAAAAAACCGGTCCCGCGTGGCGGGAAGCGCGGTCATCTTGTCCGCAACTCGACCAATTAGCAATTAGCAGTCAACAATCATCAATTAACAATATTGGAGGTTAATTTGGGCGCAATGGGAGGGAATTGTTAATTGGAGATTGATGATTGCTAATTGCTAATTCCCGGGGCGTCATGGCTCCTTCGAAACGGCGAATCATTTGACCAGTTGATCTTCAGGCCGGGCAGGACCAGGAGTCGCCTTGAGATCAAGTTTGATGACGACGTTGTCACGGATGAGGTCGTTGGGCTTGCCAGGGTAGTTGATGTTGAATTGCCTGCGGTTGATGGCGAAGGCCGCCTTCACAGTCACAGCATCGTCGGCAATTTTGATGTCGGCAGGGAAGGAGATGGTTTTGATGACACCGTGGAGATTGAAGTCGCCCGTGACTTTCTGGGCCGCGCCGGCAGGTTCGATGGCCTTCACGGCGAAGGCCGAAACCGGGAATTTCCCCACGTCAAAGAAGTCCGCGCTTTTCAAATGGCCCGTGAGCCGGTCGTTATCGGAGAAGGTGGACTTCATCCCAATCTGGATGGTGGGTGTGCCTACGATCTTGCCACCATCGACGTTGATCGTTCCCGCAAAGTTCTTGAATCCCCCGTTGTGGTGTCCGGTCACTTTGGAACCGGTGAACCCAATCGTGGACTCCGAACGAATCACGTAGGGCGTGCCTGGCTGGTCCCGCACGCGGGAGGCGCTGGACTGCGTGCCGGGTCCCGCCACGCGGGATGGCGCGGTCGCCGGCTCAACCGATGCGGAGGATGTGGACGGATCGGACGCCGTGGTTTTGTGGACTTTGTCCGATGGATCGGAACATCCGCCCAAAACAAGCCCACCCGCCAGCGCCGCGGCAACGGCCAAAAGCCGCCATCGGTTCACGACACTTTCGCTCTTCATGGTGATTGCCATCTCTTTCACACTTCCGGTGTGGTGCCCAGCACGATGTCGAACTTTGCAGCCAACTCGCCGGCGCGCGCGCCTTTGAGCGGAAGGAAATCGATCGTTACCGCCGCGCGCGCGGTTTCGTCGCGAATTCCCTTCCAAATGCCGTCCTTCTCGTTGCCGGAGTGGCCCTTGATGTAACACTGCGTCACCAGCAGTTCCTTCCCGCTTCGTTTCACTTTGTAATGAATGTGCGGCGTGCGGCCCGGATATGGCACCGGTTTGATGGTGCGAAAGAGATACTCGCCGCTCGAACCCGTGATAAACCGCCCAAAACCCTGGAAGTTTTTGTCGCGCTTGTCGGCGTTGCCGGTGCCGCTGTGCAGATACGCCCCCTTGGCGTCACATTGCCAGATCTCCACCAGCGCCCCGCGAATGGGCTCGCCACGCCCGTCCAGAATCCGGCCGCTGACGTAAGTCACTTCGCCCACCGCCGGCGTGATGCCGTCGTTAATGACGAGCAGGTCATTGTCGGTGTCCAGCGGCAGATGATCCGGGTAGAAAGGGCCCTCGGTCTGGCGCGGCGTGCGGATCAGCTCTTCGGCAAACGCGCCCGGCACGGTGAAAAATGCTGCTCCGAGCCCAAGACTGCGAATAAAGCGCCGGCGATTGGAGAAAGTGGTGGATGCGTTCATGTGATTTGTGATTTGTGATTTGTGATTGACCATTCACCGCTGACCAATCACCAGTCACCAATAACCGACCTTGTTACTTCTCGGCAAGGCAATAAAGATGTTCGCGGCCCCGCAGGAACAAATCGGTCCCGACCACCGCTGGTGAGGCATCGAACTTGTCATCCAGTTGGTTGGTGGCGAGCTTTTCCAATTTGTCCGATGATTTGATGACCACCGCCCCGCCGTTGCGGCCAACAAGATAAATGCGGCCGCCGCCGGCGACCGGCGAGGCGTAAACGCCCCTCAAACCTTCGATGCGCTCGGCATCAATCAGCGGCTTGCCAGACCTGGCATCGAAGCAGGAAAGCAATTCCTCATTGCCCTTGAAGAAGTAGAGCTTCTCCCCATAGAGCAGGGGTGATGGCACGTACGGTGTGTTGCGATCATGACGCCAAGCGATCGCATCCGTGTCGGTCAAGTCTCCGGTGCGCCCCAACCGGATGGCGAACAAGGCGCTGCCGCGAAAGCCGCTCATGGCATAGACCATTCCGTTCCCACTGACGGCGCTGGGGATGACATTGCCGGTAAGCTTGGCGCATTCCCAGAGCAGCTTGCCCGTCGCCAGATCGTAACTGCGGATCTTGGCGCTGGCCGTCGTGATCACCTGGGCCTTGCCCTCATGTTCGACCACCAGCGGCGTGGACCAGGAGGTGCGCTCATCGCGCGATTCCTTCCAGAGCGTTTTGCCGGTCTTTTTGTCCAGCGCGGCGATGAAGTCCTCTCCCTCGTGATCCCAATTGACAATGAGCGTGTCCTTATAAAGCGCCGGTGAACTGCCTTCACCGAAGCTGTTCGCAATACGCATATCGCCAAAGTCCTGGCTCCATTGGACCTTTCCGCTCAGGTCATAGGAGTGAAGCCCGCGTGAGCCAAAATAGGCGAAGACGTTTTTGCCATCCGTGACCGGCGACGATGAGGCGAACGTGCCGTCACTGCGGTGATGTCCCTCGTGCGGCACTTCCTCGCGCGCGGTCTGCTGCCAAAGCGTTTTGCCCGTGTGCCGATCCAGACAGAGGATGGCGAACTGGTGCACTTCAGTCGGTTTCTGTCCGCCGCCGAAGCCGCCACGTCCACCCGGGCCCCGGCCTTCGCCGCCCGGTCCGCCCGCTCCACTAAACTCGGGACGTGGGAGCGCGGCATTCAAGCCCTCACGTAACTTCTCTCCGCCGACTGCGCCGGCCTTCTCCGCGTCCCATTCGGTGAACCATTTTGCAAACGTGGTCTTAAACTCCTCGCGCGTAAGCGAGCCGTCCTTGTTGCCGTCAGTGGCGCCGAACAACCCCGGTGCAATGAAACGTCCACCGCCACCACGACGACCGCCGGGACCTCCCGCGCCACCCGAACCTCCCGCACCACCGGGACCGCCCGCGCCACCCGGACCGCCCTCCGGAGGTGGTCCCATGATGGTGCCAAAGCGCTCGACGAATTTTTCCTGGTCGAGCTTGCCGGTTTTGTCCGGGTCGAGCTTGTCGAACCAGGTGTCGGCCAACCCGGTGAATTCTTCGCGCGAAAGCTTCCGGTCGTCGTTCTTGTCGGCGGCGCTCAGCATCCGTTCACCAAGAACGTTGCCCGGTCCGAAGCCGCCGGGACCCCCTGCTCCTCCTGGTCCTCCCGCGCCCCCGCGAGGTGGTCGCGGTTCGTCTGCCCCGCCTTGAGAAGCTGCCTCCGGACGCGGGCCTGGATCCACCGCCGCAGCCGGCGCAGCCTCGACCTTTTTGCCGGTCGGTATGGCTGTCAGCACAAAGACTTTATCGTCCCAAATGATCGGCGTGGACGAACCCAGTCCAGGGATTTTGACCTTCCACTTTACGTTTTTGCTTTCGCTCCATTCGATGGGCGGGTTGCCGTGCGGTGCCACGCCACTTTGGAGCGGTCCACGCCATTGCGGCCAGTTCTGTTCGGCGGAAGAGGCAGACTGCCCCGTTGAGACGCCGACCAGAATTGCCGCGGCGAATACCGGTAACCCCAGCCGCATTCCAAAATAAACAGGTTGTGTCGTCATAAAGTTCTCCAGTCTTGGTTTCATCCAAGGGATTTCAGCACGGGCAGGCCAAAGGTGTCATTAAATTTGGCGAGTGACGAGTGACGAGTGACGAGTCGACCAGCACCTCTTGCTTGTCACTGGTCACTTGCCACTTGTCACTCATCAACGACTAATACCAGTTCCGCAAACGCACTTCGATGCCGAGATCTGTCCCAAGCTGTTGCTTGAAGAAAGCAGCGTTGGTGGTGGCGTTGCCAAATGTGGACGAATCCTTGTAGTGATAGGGGTAAACGACTTTAGGACGAAAGGCGCGCACGGCATTGGTCGCCTCGCTGACCGTCATGGTGAACGGCCGATTCATGCAGAGGAAGGCCACATCGATGTTGGTCAATTCGCGCATGTGCGACGTGTTTCCCGTATCGCCGCTGATGTAGATGCGCTTGTCCGCGATGGTCAGTACGTAGCCGTTGCCCCGTCCAGGAGGGTGGTTGGAATTGGTTGCAGGCACCGCATAGATGTTCATGCCCAGGACGTTCGTGGACGCCCCATTCGGAAGCTGGATGGCAAGGGCTCTCTGCGCCACGGACAGGTTGTTGGTATAAACGTAGGGCGGGACGACAATCATCGTGCTTGCCCCACGCACCGCATCGATGGTCGAACTGCTCATATGATCGCCGTGGTCGTGGCTGACTAAAATCAGATCGGCACGGGGAAAACTCACGTAAGGCGTCGCGCCATTCGTTGGGTCGTTATAGATTGTTTTTCCATTCCAACTCATGACGAAACTGGCATGGCCCACGGGATGGAAAACAACGTCGCCATTCGTCGTGACTAAATGATCGCCGGTCACATGATTGGTGCCAGTCAATTGCTCGGCCCGGTAGAAGCGCCGGCTCAAAAACGGCGTGGCCGAGTCGGTGTGCAAATTCACCCCGGTGCTGAAAAGTGTCAGCAGCCCGCTCCAATCGGGTAGATTCGTGGCCGCATCAATTCGGTAGCTCACACCCGTCGCACCACCGAGGCGCAGCAGCGTTTCCCTGTTGGTCAGGCGCTGAATGCCTGTGAACCCAGGCTGGGGCTGAGCCATCATCCCGCCCTGCGGGAACAGTCCGGCCAAACAGAGGATTATGAAGGCGAGTGACGAGTGACGAGTGACAAGTGACGAGCCGAATGGTCTCCGCTTGTCACTGGTCACTTGCCACTTGTCACTCGTTTTCATACCTGATTTATCCCAGGTCGCGTGTCTGATCGCAATCCTGTTTTACGGCGAACGGCCCCAGTGCTCAAAAGTGTGAGCAGCCCGCTCCAAAAACGTCCAACGTTCAACGTTCAACTTCCAACCTTCAAAGTAAATGCTGGTGCGTCGGGGGAGGGTGTTTGTTCTTCATTGTTGATCCTTTGAACGTTGGAAGTTGAAAGTTGAACGTTGAAAGTAACGGAGTCGATAAAAGCCACTGGCGCCCGTCGCAGGAGTCACCAACCGAAGCGAGCGCTGCGCCGGAGCAGCCGAATAGTTTGTCAACGTCGTCCATGCTCCCGACGAAAGGGTCGCCTTGAACTCCAGCACCACCGGTTGGTTTGCCGGGACAGTGAAGTCCAGGGCAACCTGGTTTCCAGGCAGGGGCTGGATCGAGGTGAGTACAGGTGTCCGTTGTCCGTTGTCCGTTGTTAGTTGTTCTGGCAACTGACCACTGACCACTGACCACTGACCACTGGCAGTTAGAATGGTCAAATTCGGGATAAGGAATGAGCCGGGAATCGAAGGCAATCCCAGCAGACTGAGACCGAGGTTGTTAATGTCGCCGCCGCGAATGGGCTGTTGCGCCGCTGCGTAATCGACGCGGCTGGTGCCCGGGTCGAAGCGATTGGAGAACAGCGTGTAAAGGTCCACTCCGGCCGGAATACCCGGTCCCCACAGGAAAAATGGAATCGTGTAGTTGGCCAGCTGGGAAGCATCCGTATGACTGCTTCCGCTCCCACCGTGGTCCGCTGTGAGGATGAGCGCGGTGCGATTGGACAGCGCCGGGTTGCCATTGATCACCGCCAGGATGCGCCCGAGTTGCGTATCCACCGTGCGCACGGTGTTGCTCCAATTAACGCTGCCAAAGCCGGAACCGTGGCCCGTTAAATCCGGCTCAGCAATGTGAATGAACGTGTATCGCGGCGGTGAAGCGCCGCTCAAGCCCTGCACGATCGTGTTCACCTGATTGGTGATGTTGTTGCCGCTGATGTCGCTTGCCGGCACAGAAGCGACGTCGATCTTGTTCCGACCGTTGTCCGCTCCGACAAGGTCCGGCGCGCCATTGGTTTGGTTGTAGCTCCGCTCCACGATCGCGAATCGCGCCTTGCCGGCATACAGCGCGGTGGAGAGCCCGTGATCGTGCGCAACGTCGAAGCAACTCGCCTTGTAAGGCACGTTGGTGTTGCCGGAATTGTGGTATGTGTCGGTCGCGTTCGGGAAGTTCAGGCTGTAACCATGGTGCGTGGTGTTAGGGAACCCGGCAGGTTGAAAGACGGGCCGCCCGGTAAACATGCAGGTATGGTTGGGGATTGTCTCTGAAATATCGTAATCGCAACGAGCGTTGAAGGTATAAGCCCCTTCGTTGCGCAAGCGCACAAAGTTTGGAAACTGCGCCGGACTATTCGATACGTAGCTCTGAAGATACGTTCCTCCCAAACCATCCAGGCTCATTGCGACGACGTATTCGATGCCCGGAGCCGTTTCGACTGCCAGCACGGTTTTGGCGCTGGCCTTGCCGTAGGTGCCCCAGGGCAATTGGTGGCTGACAATGACCGTATAGTTGGTGGCGGCGTCGGCGGGTTGGACGTTGGTCAGGACCAGGGTGGCATTGGTTTGGCCGGCAATATACTGATTGCGGCGCCGCCACTGGTAGCTTAAGGGCCCGATTCCTTCGGCGGTGACGCTGAATAGGACGCTTTGGCCGGGCTGTGCGGATTGGCTCTGGGGTTGGGTGAGGATGCGTGGTCGCAAACTTAGAGTGATGGCTCCGCTGGTTTTGGTGTTGGTCCCGTCGCTGACGCGCACGGAATAGAGGCCGACGTTGGCAAATTGCAGATTGTTCAACGTGAGATTGGAGGCGGTGGCGCCGGCAATGGTGTTGCCTTCGAAGAGCCATTGGTAGGTTGGGGTGCCGTTGCACACGGCCGTGACGTTGAAGCTGGCTTCCTCGCTTACGTTGGCGGTGGCGGCTTTGGGGGAGGTGAGGATGGCTGGCTGGGGATTGGCCGGGCCGGGTTCTTGTGGAGTGACGATGCGGTAGATGCGTTGCTCGGCCAGGGGCAATGGATCGACGATGGTCTCGAGGCGCTCGATGCTTTGGGAATTGACGTCGGCCAGCTTGGTCCATTGGCCCACGTTGGGGGCTTCTTTCCATTGCACGGAATAGGCGCGGCTGGCGAAGGCGGTGAAGTTCAGTTCCATGTTGGTGCCGCCGGGGGCCTTGGCAACGGAGCTGAAGCGCAGCAGGCTTTGGGCGTTGCGCGGGTTGCTGCCGGCCTGGTATTCCTGGAGGTTGGTCATGGTGTCGTGGTCGGGATCGTAGCCGGCGTCCAGGCGGTTGAAGGGGTCCAGATCGTAAGTGATCTCCCAGGTGTCGAGCATCCCGTCGTCATCGCTGTCGAGGTTGGCGGCGATGGGGCCGGGGGAGGGGGTGGCTGCTGTCCAGTTGGTCGGGTCGTTGCCGAAGCCGGTGTCCCAGAGTCGTTGCAGTGAAAAGCCTGATCCGTCGGCTGCGGCCGGCCAGGGGGTGGTATCGAAGTAGCGCACGCGTTCGACCAGGATGTAGGCTGCGTCGCCGGTGGCGTCGGGTGAGTCGGGCCGGCGCAGTTCGATGTCGTCGGTGTCGTTGGCGAGTTTGCCGTTGTAGGGGCCGAGGATGGGCTGGCCGGAGTCCAGTTGGTACTGGCTGCGGAATTGGGCCAGGGCGGTGGGGTTGTTGAGTGGATCGAAGCTGACTATGAGCAGTGTCTGGCCGGGGGCGATGACGGTGTCTTGGGGGAAGTCGAAATCGACGGCATCGCGCAGGTGCCAGGTGTTGCTGGGGTTGATGGCATCGTAGAGGGCCACGGGGGCGGTGGTGATGTTGCGCAGTTCGATGAATTCATCCTGCACGTTGTCGTTGGTGCCGTTGTCGGGCGGACGGTACATGATTTCGCTGATGACGACCGGCCCCACGCGCGGGTAAGCGTTGTTGGTGCCGGCGCCCATGCGGAATTCCTCCACCGCGCCGGGATCGTCCCGGCCGAAGGTGCGCGCGCTCATGGCCACGAACTCTTGGCGGTTGTCGCTGGTCACATAACGGCCGAAGGAAACGCCATTGGCCGCCGGGCCAAAGTTCACGCTGGCGCGAAAGCCGCTCAGCGTATTGTTGGTGGCGGCGGAGAGGACCACTTCGTCGCCTCCGGAGCTGAGGGCGAAGGGAATGGCGGCCAGTTCGCGGTTGGTGAAGACCGCTTCGTAAATGACCACGAAGCCATTGGCGGGCAGGGTGGTGGGGGCGGGGATTTGATATTTGCGCAAGGTGCCGTTGTCGTCGCTGAGCCACCAGCCGCCAATCTCGATGGGTTGTGGGCTCAAGTTGCGCAATTCGATGGCGTCTTCCAAGGGCAGGTCCGTATGGGTGAGGGTTTCGTTGATGACGATGTTGGTCAACCGCCGCCAGTTCGAGGCGCCCGGCGAAGCGGTGCCGGGGAACTTCACCACGTTGCTGTTGCCATCGGGGAAACGGCCTTCGGAGATGCCGGCTAATTGGTTGGTGAAGGCATAGCCGTTGATGAGAATGCCGTTGGTGCTCGAGATGCCCACGTCCTCCCGGCTGGCTGAGAGGGCGAAGCTGACGTGATCGGCGCCGGCGCCAGTGTTGTTGTCGGCGATGAATTGCTGCCAGGCGTTGGTGCCCGTGCCCAGGAAGGAGAGGGGCGCGATGCGATACTTCATGAGAGTGCCCAGATTGTCCGTAAGCCAAAGACCGCCCAGGGCCACGGGCAGCAAATTGGGGTTGTAAATCTCGAACCAGTCATCATCGCCTGGGTCGGGATTGGCCAGCCACTCGTTGACTTTAAGGTTCATCACATCGCCCAGGGTAGGCACGGCCAGGTTGGCCGCGTTTGGGCTGGGCAGGTTGAGCACCCAGTTGGTGCTGCCGTCGGGCACCCGGCCAATGCTCAGGTCCGGGGTCTGGAGGCCATACACGATGGCGCTGAGCAAACTGCCGCCGCGGGCCGGCGCATCGAACAGATAAACGGCGCCGCCGGAGGAAGCCAAAGCGAAGTTGGTGTTGAGGAGCGCCCCGGCCACCACACCTGCCGGATTAGCAATTAGCAATTGCCAATCAACAATTTCCAATTTCTGATTGTTGATTGCTAATTGTTGATTGCTAATTGTTGATTCCGGTGAGCACAGAATGCGCAGATAGCCCGCCGGGGCCAGCGTGGTGCCCGGTGGAATGACGAAGCGGCGGGACTGCAGCGGCGTGTCGGTGAAACCCAAATTGCCCAGGTCCAGCGTGTTGGTGGTGCCGTTGTAAAGCTCGACCCAGTCCGGTGTGAAGCCTAGTGACGAGTCACTAGTGACGAGTGACGAGTCTTTGCTTGTCACTTGCCACTTGTCACTTGTCACTTCCCTTGCGCCGCTGGCTTCAGGCAGGCTCACGTTGAGCGCCAGCACTTCATTGATCACCAGCGCGCCGCCGAAGGGCAACGGTCCGCTCACCAGCGGATTGGGCGCCCCGGGCGTGGGCGTGTCGAAGAAAACGATCGTGCTGCTGCCGTTGGGACTGCGTCCTTGCGAGATGTTCGGCAGTTGAGGTTGATAGGCGACGCAATCGATAGGTGTCCGTTGTCCGTTGTCCGTTGTTAGTTGTTCGCCGTCACCGACCACTGACCACTGACCACTGACCACTGACATCGAAAACAATCCGATGTCCCCGCCATCGCCGCTCAACCTGAAGTTCAAATGCTCGGCTCCCTGGCTGGGATCCCCGTCCGCAAAGAACCGTAGATACCCGTAACCAGCAATAAAACTGAGCGGCGTAATTTGATGCCGGTCCGGCCAGCCGATGATTTCATCGCTCACGTACAACCCACCCAGGCTGACCGGCAGCGGGTCGGAATTATACAACTCCACGAAATCGTTCTCGAAGGGCGTCACGCCAATGGCCAGCCATTCGTTGATGCGCAGGGCGCGCGGGTCGCCCACTCGAGCCGCGCGATTGGCCGCGCCGAAAGTCGGCTGCGTCAGCGCCCAGGTGGTGCCACCACCTGGCAAGGTGTCCGCCAGACGGCCAATGGAAAGATCGGTCAACTGCGGACCGAACATGACGCTGTCGAGCAACGCCCCGCCATTGAAAGCGGCGGCATAGAGATAAAGCCCCTCGCCCTCCTGCCCCAGATTGAAACCCAGGTGCAAGCCCGGTGTGCCGTCCGGGTTGTTGGCGAACACCACCAGATAGCCCCCGGCGGCAATGCTCGCCCCGGCCGGGAAGATGAACTTGTCCGGATTAAGCGGGTCGTCGCTCAGCCGCACGCCTTCCAGATCCAAAGTGCTGTTGCCGGCATTAAACAGCTCGATAGCATCGGGGGTGGTGCTCCCGCCAGGGGCGGGATGGTCCAAGGCCCCTCCGTTGCTGGCCAGGATTTCGTTCAGACGCAGCGTGGTCGCATTGGGATCGACGGTCCACGTGCGCGAGAGCGTCACCACCGCGTCGGAACCGTAAACGGGATCGTCCTGATAAAAGTCCGCGTCGCGCTTGCCGCTGACTTCCACGTAATGCTGCCCGCTGCTCAGTCCATTCAACACGATCGGGCTGGCGATGGCCGTCTCCGCGCTCCAGGCCCCGCCGTCCAGCCGCCATCGGTAATGGGTGAAACCGGAGCCATTCGGAAAGCCATTGGTTGGGATGCCGCTGCCGGTGCGGTTGACACCCACGGTAAGGGTGGCGCTGGTTGAAGGCGTCGTGCCCACTTGGTCCAGCCCCGCTGGCTCCCCTGAAATGGAAGCACCGAGGAGCGCGGCTCTGTGAGCCGCAGCGCCTGCTGATCCCGCCGTTGCGGGATGCTGCGGGTCGGAGATCCGCGCTCCGATATCGCTGCCGTTGGGACCCGCGCCGCGCGCCGGTGAACCGCTCTGCAAGCTGAACCAATCCCACAACACCTGTCCGGCGGCCCAGGAATTGATGTTCGTCGTCTCGGAGAACGGCGGGATGCGCTTCAAGAGCGGATCGGCGTTCACGTTGTTGCCGCCAGGGCCGCTCCACGTAGCGCCTTGAAGCTGGTAAATGATGTTGTTGGTGTAGGTCACCAGCGCCGTGGTCACGTTGCGTGTGAGATTTTCGGCGTCGTAGATAATGTTTCCTTCCAGATAAACGCCGGCGCCCTGGGCGGTGCCTTCATCGGCCAGAATCACGACTGCGGTGTTCGTGTCCTGGCTACCGACCCTGGACTGGTGAACGATGGTGTTGTTGATGAGCGTGTAGAAGTTGCCTTCCTTGGCATTGGCCGCCTGATCCACATCGAAGAAGAGGTTGCCCACAATGGTGATCTCCGAAGTCTGGCCGCCGCCGACACCGCCGCTGACGGCGCTGGCCGAGTCGGGGGAATTGTTGCGGTGCACGTGCAGGAAGATGTTGCCCTCCACCCACGCGTCGGTGCCATCCAGATCGATGTGGTCATCGTCGCTGCCGTTAAAAACGTTGTTGATGAACTGCACGATCGGGCCGGGCCGATTGCCGCCGGTGAAATCCACCACATCATTGAACCCGATCGACTTGCCAAAAAAGTTGCGCAGGAAGATGCCCCGTCCGCCCGCCTTGATGCCCCCATCGCCGTGCACCAACTCGAAGGCCGCCGTGGCGGCGGGAAACACACAGTCCTGCACCACGAAGGAGGAGCGGTCCAGCGAGACGTATTGCTCGGCGGGATTACCGAAAGTGAGGTGGTCGAGGAAGACGGTGCCATCAGTGGAATGAATGGCCGTGTCGCTGTTGCCTTCAAAATGCGCGTAAGCGATGCGCGTTTCGGGCGAAGCGGCTCCGCCGTTGATGGTGATGCCGCCCCATTGCCCGGCCCCCGGCGCGTTGGCGAACCGGATGCGCGCCGTGTCGATGCCCTCGGCCAGCAGGCGTCCGCCGTTGGCCACCGTGATATCCACGCCTGGACTGAGGAAAACGGTCGTGCCTGGCTGGATGGTCAGAGTGACGCCCGCGTTGACGGTGAGATTGGCAGTGACTTGATACGGTCCGTTGGCGGCAGTCCAGATGGTATCTACTGACAACGGACCACTGACCACTGACGACTGCCCTCTGTCATACCAGATGTCCACCGTGGCGCGGGCAAACTCGACATCATTGCTGTTGAGGGATTGCACCAGCACCCGATTGATGCCCGGCTGGAGGGCCACGGTGTTGGTCCAACGCGCGTCCCACGCCGACCAGATGGACGCACTGCCGTTGACCAGCACCTTGCGCGTGTCGATGGCGTGCGAAGAACCGAAGAGCGTCACGGCCGAGGCCGTGGTGTACAAAAATCCGTTCGAAGAACCGAGCGCGCTGTTGACTGTGAGTGCGAGCGGGATCTGCGACAGCACCACGCTGCGGCGATTGGCCGCGTGAGTCTTCATCGCATCGATGGTCGTGGTGGTCGGGCCCCAACCACCCAGCAGTTGGTCCAGGAGCGGATCAAGTTGCGAGGGGGTAAAGACCGTGTCCGCCAGCCGCTTGAGCTGCGCGAAGAAAATGGGGGCGAAGGTGGCGTTGGTCATGAAGCGGCGCAGGTTCAAAATATTGGGCGTGTTGAAACCGCTGCTGGGCGGGCTGAGCATGATGTAAATCGAGGAGTTGGTCAGCACCGCGTAATAGCCGTTGATGGTGTCACCCTGGCCAAAGATGGTGTCGAAGTCGTGCCCGATGGGAACGAAGCGCGGATCCGTCACCCCGCGATAGAGCGCGTAATCGTCGCCGCGCCCGTTGAAGAGGGAGGTCTCACCGTAGTTGATGAGCGTGCCCAGCGCGAAGTAACGCATCCACACCTCGACGTTGACGTTGGTGCTCATGGCCGCCAGATAATCCTCGTGCGCGCCCGTGAAACTAAACGCCGCCGTCAGGTTCATCAGGTCCGTCCAGTCATTCTCCGATTGATTGGAAGTCTTGAAATAGCCGATGCCCAGATAGTTGTTGGGGTTGGTCCCTTGATAGTTCAGTTGGGCCGAATGATTGCCCGTCGAGGCCCGATACACATTGCCATCGCCATCCTCGGGGAAGAGATCCCCAGCCAGATCGCCGTTGACCGGTTCGACCAGCACGAACGTGCCGTAGCCCGCCCCCTGGCCGCTGCCGTTGACCGGGGCATTGATCGGCGACGGGTTCACTCCATTGATGCGGTATTGGACCAGCCGCGCATCGGACGCCGGCACACCGGACTTCTGCGCCACGGCGCTGCCCACCACCTGGGCATGGACGAACTGTCCGTTGAGGTTAACGGCGCTCAGACCGTTCCAACGATTATCGTTGGGAATGTTCAGCCGGTTGTTGCGCGGCGTGCGCGAGCGCGAACCGGCTCCACGCACACGCACCCCACCCAGATAACGGATCTTGGTGCCATCCCCATCCTCGCTGACCAAAGTCACGTTCATCTCCGCATCGCTGTTCTGGTTGGCGGGCGGGAAGATGGCCCGCTCCGTGCCCGTCATGACGATGCGCATGGCCGGCATCAAGTTCGTGATCACTTCGTCGTCCACCTGATAAAGCGCATTGGCCCACTGCCCGGGCACTAGCGTGCCGGCCACAGCCACAGCGACGAAATTCGTTTCCCACGCCGGCGCCGGCCACGTGCGCGTCAGGCCAGTCATATCCGCGGCCTGCACATAAAACTCGATGACCGTGCCCGGGGCCGCCGCCGGCAGGACCGCCCCATAGAGACCATCCTGGGCCACACCGTCGCCATGGGCGCCATCATCCAGGAGGTTTGTGCTGCCAAAAGAGCCGGGCGTGCCGGTGTGATCGCGATAGAACAGAGTCACGTTCGTCACGCCATTGGCCAGTTCGTCGCGCACCCGAGCCGTGATCGCCACCGGATCCGTCGAACGCGGCACCGCAGGACTGTGCGTCACCTCCAACAACAGCGGCGCCACATTGTTAGTGAACACCGAGTTAACTCGCCCCGGTGTGCCATTAAAATTATTGGTGCCTGAAGACCAGTTTTGGCCCGAACTGTTCGGCAACGCCGGATTGATCAACTCCAGCGAACCGCCCAGACCATCGGCCGCGCTGAACCAGGACCAGCCCGACGAACCGTCGTCCACTATTTGCCGGCAAATAATGTTCCCCGTTGCCGGCGTCGCCGGCGTGCCGCTGAGGGTAATGTTAAACGTGCTGACCGTGATATTCGCCGGGGTGAAAACGCCGTTGTACTCCGGTTGATCCGCCCCGGAGATCAAGACCCGATCATTGCCCGTATAGCCATGACCGAAAATGGTCACCGTGGCTGTGGTCCCATTGCGCGAGATGCCCTCCACCGGGTCGGCGCCCCGCCCACGCTCACGCTGCGCCCAATCCCCCGCGCTGGCGTAATGCACGCTGTTGACCACTTCACCCAACGCCGTGGTCAATTCGATCGTTTCATCGCTATTAGCCAGCCGGCCTGTCCAGCCACCCGTCACGTTGGTTACCAGCGACAGATACTTGGCCTCAAACGCCGCCATCCCGCCCTGCGGGACCACCACCAGATAACCCCCGGCCGCGATGGCCACATCCGGGAAAGTGAACGCCAGCCCGCGCGTGAACCGCCAGCCGGCCAGATTCACCACGCTCGTGCTGACGTTATACAACTCAATCCATTCCTCATCGATGCGGCCACCCAACGGATTGAACATGATTTCGTTAATGAGCACCTTGCCCGCGAACGTGGCGCTCGGATCGAGTGTGTAAGTCCACGCCCCACCATCAAAAGGATTGGGCGGGGAGGCCAGATCGGTGATGCCGTGCGAAGGCGCCCACTGCACTGCAACCAGCCCGTTGGAAGGCGGCAAGAAGGCGAAGGTGTACGGCCCGGCGCCCGAACCACTGACCTGGCGCACGGGCGTGCCATCGACCAAGAGCGCATTAGTGGTCACCCCCGCGACCGCTTCACTGAAGAGGACCGTAATTTGCGTCAACGCACGCACCGTCGCGCCCGCAGGCGGACTCAAATTGGCCATCGTCGGCGGCACATTATCCGGAGTGGTGTAAGACCAGGTGGCCCCAGGCGCGGTGGCATTGAAAGCATTAGGCACCGGCGCCAGATCGCGAATGCCATGGGCATTGACCCAACGCACGTTGACGATGGTCGCGTTCGGTTGCAGGAAACTGAAGGTGTAAGTCGTCCCGCCCTGTGCGGGACCGCTCACGCTCTTGGCGGCGACGCCATTGATAAGCAAGTCGCTTGCATTTACCCCGCCGACCGCTTCGGTAAAGGTGACGGTGATTTCCGTCAGGTTGGTGACCTGCGCGCCGGCCGGTGGATTTTGCGAGGCAATGGCGGGCGGTGTTTGATCCACAAGGGTGTAGCTCCAGGTGTTGCCGGAGCGTAATGCGTTGAAAGCGTTGGCCGGCATTTCGAGGTCCGTGATCCCGTGGCCGGAGGCCCAGCCAATGGAAACTGAACCGTAAGCCGGCTGCGCAAACATAAAAGCATAAGTGGAAGGACCGCCGCTCACGCTGCTGGCGGGCGCGCCGTTGATGCGCAAGTCCGCTGCCTCCACACCTGTCAC
>Ga0137429_1000036_pt1 | contig 73773 bp, 65 predicted proteins | sample EasRivERMZT736_2_FD_102304 | JGI IMG/M metagenome (GOLD analysis project Ga0137429, IMG submission 102304) | Soil microbial communities from meander-bound floodplain in the East River, Colorado, USA - East River MetaG ERMZT736_2 | ecosystem: Environmental > Terrestrial > Soil > Floodplain ...
GATCTGGCGACGGGGCGGCAAATCCCGATCTTCCCCCTGCGCATCGGATCGCCCGATCCGGTTCGGGACGTTGAGGTCGGATCTGTTCGCGCCCAGGACGGCGTGTTCGTGAACGACATTCTGTCCATGGAGGTGCAGATCTCCGCACGAGGGCTTACCGAATCGACGCCGGTCCGCGTCGTCCTGGTGGATGAACGAACCGGAGCGACGGTCGCCACCCAAATCGTTTTACTTGATCCCGCGGTCGGGGCCACAATCGTCGAGTTGCGAACAAAACCAACGCGCGGCGGTGCAACGCGATACCGAGTCGAAGCCACAGCCCTGGCAGGCGAAACCAATACGCAAAACAACACAGAGCGAGTGGACGTTGCGATCCTGGAAGGCGGACTTCGCCTGCTCTACGTCGAGGGCTATCCGCGATACGAGTATCGATATCTCAAGAACGCTTTGGTCCGCGAACAAACCATGCAGATCAGCGGACTACTGATCGAGGCTGACGAGCAGTTCATCCAGGAAGGCACAGACCCCATCCGGCGCTTTCCTGACACGCCGGAGGAACTCAATCGCTACGACGTGGTGCTGTTCGGCGACGTGGATCCCCGCGGCGGCTGCTTGACGGCGGCTCAGATGAACATGCTGTTGGATTTTGTGGGGAATGAAGGTGGAGGATTCGGGTTGATCGCCGGTGAAAGGGCGGCACCCCACCGATACTTGGGGACCCCTCTGGAGAAACTGATCCCGGTTTCGATCGACTCTGGTTTTCTCGGTCGCTACGACGCACCTCTTGTCGCGGGGTATCGACCGCAGTTGACTGCTGAGGGTCAACGAAGTCGTGTGTTCCGCTTCGCGGCCGACAGAGCGACGAACGCAACGCTGTTCGAGTCATTGCCGGAATTGTATTGGGTAGCGAGAACGCTCGGCCCAAGACCCGGCGCGTCCGTATTGGCTGAACACCCCACGTTGCGCACCGCGACCGGCGCCATGCCCATCGTGGTCACCGGTCGATACGGCGCGGGAAAACTTTTCTTCCAGGCGACGGACGACACTTGGCGTTGGCGGCGACACAACGGCGAGTTCTTGCACGACAGCTACTGGGTGCAAGTCGCAAGGGAGTTGATGCGCGACGCCCGTACCTCGCAGGACCGCCGCTACGTTCTGCGGACCGACCGCCGCACTTACGCCTACGGCGAGCCGGTCCGCGTCCAAGTCGAATTCTTCGACGCCCAACTGTTGTCCGAGCAACATGATACTTTACCCATCGCACTGACCGAATCCGGCACGACGGACGCGCATAAAGGCATGCCCTCCTCGACCGGCGTTCCTCCCGTAGCAACGCGGTTCGACGTGCATCGAACCAGTCCCCAGTCGAGCATCTTCGAAGGGGCTTACGTCCCGCCGAAACCGGGCGGTTTCGCACTGGAATCGGCAGACATCGCACCTCGACCGGGCGACCATTCGGCCTCCGTGTTGGTTCGGGTGGAGCGGCCCGACCTCGAAGCGCGACGCCCGGAAGCGGACCATGAGGTTTTGGAGCGTATCGCCGCCATCACCGGAGGGCGAGTGCTGGATCTGGACCAGTTGGAGGGCGATTTCGCCGGTATACGCGATCGCAGTGTGCAGATTCCCGATGATGTTATCGAGACATTATGGGACTCAAAACTGATATTGATGCTATTCGTGCTTATGATATCTACGGAGTGGGGCTTGCGCAAGGCATTCGGATTGCTTTAGTCTGGTGCAGCGTATCCGTGTACCACTGCCGTGTCGCCAGTGCCATGCGTATGTCCTAGACGATCATCATTGGGGTTCGTGGATGGACCGACAGAACGTCATCGTAACTTACCTATCCGCGCTGCGGAAGATGGTCCGGCGGCGCCTCATCGGTTACGGACTGTTCGCCGTCCTGGCGGGCGGAGTCGGCTCGTTTCTCACAGTGGTGACGCTCGACTGGCTGTTTTGGCTGCCGCCCGCGCTGCGGATGTTCGGCGGCGTTCTTTTCGTGGCGGGTTTCGTCGGGGCAATCATCCATTGGGTGGTGCGACCGATGCGGGCGAGATTGGGAATCGACGAACTCGCCGCCGAACTCGAGCGGCGATTCCAAGCCCTTCAAGACCGACTCTCCAGCACGGTCAATTTCCTGGAGCAAGCGGCAGAACCATCGCCCTTGAGCGATGGTTCGAGGAATCAAACGTCAGAACCATCGCCCTTGAGCGATGGTTCGAGGAATCAAACCAAAACGGGATCGGCGGCGATGATGCGGCAGGTCATCATCGACACCGAACGGGTCATCCAGAACCTGCCGCTGGGTGCCGCTCTTTCCCTTCGGCCCCTTGCGATTCGCGGCATGGTCTTTGCCGCTGGTCTGGTGGCGTTGGGGGCCGTGATCTTCGTCGCGCCGCAGTGGGCGAGAACCGGGCTGGATCGATACGTGTATCCCTGGGGCGTTGTCGAGTGGCCTCGGAATGTCGCCATCGTCCCACTCACCGGCGGGCAGACCGTCGCCCTCGGCGAGTCGGCCACGGTGCGCATGGAGATTCAGCGTGGACTCCACGACGCCCTCCGCGGTGTCGTTCATCTGCGCGAGCCGGACGGTCGCACGCAGGTGCTCGCCTTGCAACGGGACACGGCGGCGGCGACACCTTTGAGTGGTGACGCGGCTCTTTCACCGTGCACAGCCACATTTTATACCACGATCGATGCCATCACTGAGGATTTGGAATACTGGTTTGAGGCCGGCGATGATAGCACCGAGCGACAGCCGTCGAAGATCCACGTCGTCCGCCGACCCGAAGTCGTGGAGGCGCTGGCTACGATCGAGCCCCCCCCTTATGCCAAGGCCCATGCCCTCCGCGTGATTGATCTGGGGGATGGCTCGGTGGCCGCCCCGGCGGGTGGGTTTGTCACCATCACCCTTCGCACCAGCAAACCGATTCCGTCCTTAGCCGACGGGCGAGGTTTGCGTACGGACACCGGAGAGTTGATTCCACTGGCCGTCGATCCCGAGGATCCTCGGCAATTGAGCTGCCGTTTTGAGGTTTCCCAGGACGTCACGTTCCACGCCGAGCTTCGTGACGAGGAGGGATTCGCCAATCGCGGCGCGGCCTCTTACACGATCCGCGCGACACCCGATGGCGCGCCCACCGTCACGGTGCTCGAACCCACCGCCCTGACGGAACTGACTCCCACGGGATCAGTGCGTTTGGTCGCGCGTGCCGAAGATGATTTCGGGATCGTGGCCTTGGTCTTGCACATCGAATGCCCCCAGGAAGGAAAAGCCTTGGACGTGCCGCTTGCGGGCCACTGGCGGACCGTCCGCGAGGATGACGGCGTGGAGGCTCTGGCGTCCTACCTGTGGTCCGTGGAGTTGCTCGCCCTGACCGCGGGCGATCTCCTTACCTATCAGCTTGTCGCCGAGGACAACCAATCGGGCTTAGACGGTCGCGGGCAACTGGGTTACTCGGCGTTGCTACGGATCAAGATCGTCGGCGAAGGTGAGTTCGAAGTTCGCCTACGCGAAGACCTTGCCTCGGTCGAGGCTCGCATCCGTCAAGTAGCGATCGAGGAAGCGGCGCTTCGCGATCGGACGATGGGCCTGATCCGTGCGGAGGACGAGGCAACCGAGCTGGACGCCAACGACCGCGACGCCGTGGCCAGCCTGTCCGGCGGACAGGCGAGATTGGCCCATCAACTCCGTGAAATCAGTGGGCGATTCGATGAACTGAAGGGGCGAATGGAGCGCAACCACGCCGGAGACGCGGAGTCGGCGTCACGCCTCGCCGCTTCGGGCGATACGCTACGGCGGATCGCCGCCGGGCCGATGGGCGAAGCCGTGGCGCGGCTTGGTCGTGTCCAGGTGCAGGCGGATGGGTCATCGCAGCGGGCTGACCTTATGTCCGCGGCGCGGGCCCAGGAGGATGCCTACGATCAACTGAACGCCTTGCTCCTCTCCATGTCCCAGTGGAGTACGTTTCAAAGCCTTGTTTCTCGGACTCGCGACCTGCTCGACCGGCAGAATGCCCTCCGCATTGAGACGGCGGACCTTGGTAAATCGTTGCTCGGAAAATCCATAGAATCGCTGGCGCCGGCGGAGGCGACGGCGCTCAAACGAAACGAGCGGCAGCAGGAGCGGCTCGCGGGTGACGTCGAACAGCATTTAGCGCGTATGGAACAACTTGCCTCGGGAACACGAGAAAAAGATCCGTCCGGGGCCGATGCGATCGAGAGCGCTCTACGCGCCGCGCGGGCGAAGGAAATCACCAAACGCCTGCGCGCCGCCGTCGAAGCGATCCAGTCCAACCGGACGGCAGCCGCCGCCATCGACCAGAAAGCGGCGGCGGACGCCATACGCAAAATACTGGCTGCCCTTCGGGAACGCGACGATCGAGAGCTCGCCCAACTTCGCAAGCAACTCGATCGCGCCGAGGAACTGGTCGCCGCGTTAGTCGAAGAACAGGAGTCCCTCATGGCGGCGACCATTGAGGCGGGTCAACTCGGCGCCGATCAAGCCACTTTCGGGTCCTTGGTGGACGAACAACGGATGTTGGCGCGCAACACCAGATCGCTCGGAGAGGAGCTAATCCAAGCAGACAGTGTGGTAAACGCGGGTCGTCTGGTACGCCAATCCGCAGATCCGATGGGCAAGGCCGAGGGCGAGCTTCGCGCGCAGCGGGTCGTTCCGGCAACGCAGGCCCAAGTCGAGGCCCTGCAACTGCTCAAGCAAGCCCTCGATGACCTGGCAGCGCTCGTCCAGCAAAGTGAGGAAGAGGCTATGCGCCGAACGTTGGCCCACATCCAAGGCGATCTCGAAGCGATGTTGGCGGCGCAACGCGTGGTCAACGACGGAATCGCCAAGCTGCGTACGGCCGTCGCGGAACTAGGACGCGTGGGACGAGCCGAGGCGCGTGATGCTTCCCGGCTGTCTCGCGAGCAAACCGCGGTGGGTGAAATGGTCGCCGCAGTCCTCCCAGAGCTGGAAAAGGTGGTGGTCTACGAGTGGGCGTTGAAACGCGTAACAGGGTGGATGGTCGAGAGTAGCAATCGCCTGGACGCGCGGGAGATCGATGAGACGCTGACAACCACAACGGATCGCATCGCCCGCGAGCTTGAAAAGCTCATTGCAGCCGTTGTAGAGACCCAGTCACTGCCCATGTCCACGGAATTCGCCGAAGCTGAAATGGAGGGCGGCGGCAGCGAGGGTGAGGCCGCAACTACCGCTACGGTCCCAACCGTGGCGGAGCTTCTGGTGTTAAAGGCCATGCAGGTCGATATCAATGAACGGACACGCGCCCTAAGCCTACAATTCGACAGGGACGCTGCGACGGAGACGCGATTGCGGCAACTGACCGCGATCGGCGAGGACCAAGCCGAGGTGCGACGGCTAACGGAACTAGTCACCGGTCGCGCCCAGCAGCCGGCGAGGAGATGATGCGATGGGCCGGACGAGACATGCCGTGAGAACCCTACGCCGTTTCTTTTTCGTTGCGATTGGCTTGGTGTACGTGTTGTTTGGCATGCCGGCGTCGTTCAGTCAGGATGGAACGCCGACCGACCAGCCGCCAAAAAAAGTCGACGATCTCGGGGAGCGGCTTGTCCGCAGAGCTGTTAGGGATGGTGAAGAAGATCTCATGGCGACAATCGTTCGCCTGATGACGGAGGCCTCCCGTAAGATGGAAATCGAGTTTGACCCGGGTGAAGAAACGCAGGCGTTGCAAGGCCGTATCCAGGGGATGCTGGATGAGGCGATCAAGGCCGCTGCATCGAAGCAGCGGGCGCGCAAGAAATCGGCAGTAACGACGAGTCCCGACAAACGGCAAATGCCCACGGTGGGCAAGCGTGAACCACGACCCGAAGTCAATGCAAAAGGCGAAACCTCGTCGGGGTCGACGTCGAATACAGCGAAAGCGCCGGCAGCGGAGGGCCGGGGCGAGGTCGAGCGCGCGATGTTGCAGGATCCGCGACGCAGTTGGGGCCACCTCCCACGCCGCGAGCGCGAGGAGGTCATCCAAGGTGCCGGCGAGGGCTTCTTGGAGCGCTACCGCACCTGGATTGAACGGTACTATCGTGCATTGCAAGAATCGGACGAGTAGATCATCCGTGATTCGGCAGCATACAAGTTACGAACGGCAGTGCCGGGCGGCGTCAGCTCCAAAGCCCGTGAGCCTTGGAGCGAGGTTGAACGCCGCCTTGGTCCTGTTGCTGTTTCTGCCCGTACACTCGATCATCGCAGAGTCTCCGACTCCGGCTTCAGCCGTCGAATCCGAGTTCACCCCGGAGTTGCGCGCGTCGATCGAAAGGGGGCTGGCCTGGCTCGCCCAGCATCAAGCTCCCGACGGCTCGTACGGCAGCCTTTCTCACTACGGGCCGCACGTAGGCATCACAGGCCTTGCGGGTATGGCATTCATGTCCGATGGGAACATGCCGGGGCGGGGTCGGTACGGCGAGGCCGTGGACCGCTGCCTTGCTTTCTTATTGACCCAAAGCTCGGAAAGCGGGCTATTAGCGGCGGAAACGTCGCATGGACCGATGTACGGGCATGGCTTCGCCACGTTGTTTCTCGCCGAGGTGTACGGCATGACCAACCGCCCGAACGTGCGCGAGGCCCTGCGCCGCGCCGTGCGCTTGATCGTCAACACCCAAAACAGCGAGGGCGGCTGGCGCTACCAGCCGGTGCGAAACGACGCCGACCTGTCGGTTACCGTGTGTCAGGTTATGGCACTTCGTGCGGCGCGCAACGACGGCCTGTACGTGGACAAAATCGTGGTCGACAACGCCATCGAGTATGTGAAGGCGAGCCAGAACCCCGACGGGGGCTTTCGCTACATGCTGCAATCGGGCGGGTCGGCTTTCGCCCGATCGGCGGCGGGGGTCGCTGCGTTGCAGTATGCCGGGGCCTATGGTTCCGACGAAATCAGTCGGGGCCTGGAATACATCGTGCGCTTTACCCCGCCTCAAGAGCAGACCGTGGGCCACTACTTCTACGGTCATTATTACGCGGCGCAGGCGATGTTTCTGGCGGGCGATCGGTACTGGCAACGATGGTGGCCGGCCGTGCGGGCGGAGTTGCTGGAAAAACAGGAACCGGAAGGACTGTGGCGGGGTCAGGCGGGCGATGAGTATGGGACGGCGATGGCCCTGATTATCCTGCAAATGCCCAACCGCCTTCTGCCGATCTTTCAGAAATGAGCGATCAGCGGCAATACCCGTGAGTGTTGCCGCGACCGTGACGCCGGAACTGGACTTTCCGTTGGGTCTCATGCGGAGAACGATCAAGGTGAATTCGGGATGCGGAGTGCGGAATGCGGAATGTGCGACGACCGAACCGCCAGATTCTGAATTCCATGGTCACTATTCCGTATTCGTCGTTGCCACCGGGCGCGCCACCCTGGCGTTGACATCGCTCCTCGCATTGCCTGTAGCGATGGCTGAGGTAAAGCCCGCGGAGCGCGAAATGGAGGTTGTCGTTTGCACGGTCAACCCGCAGGCCGTGACGGGACAGCTCGTCTTTTTTTCGCTCCGCGACGGAGCAATCGTGCAAACGAGCGCGGAAAAACTACAGATCCCCACAGCGGACATCATCCGGATCAAGAAGCACCCCGGCACGGCGCCGGACCCGCCGAAGGCGGGAGATGGCGATCCATGGACGATGACGTTGACGTGGGGCGATGAGATGCGGGGCCGTGTGCTCGGCGCCCACGGGGAAACGGTCATCCTGGAGACAGTCGATCTGGGCGAAGTTCCTATCCCCCTGGAGGCGATTGCGCGGTTCGCATCGGCCCGGGTCGGGGCGGCAGCGGCAACACCCTTGGGTGTTGACGCGAGCGGTTCACTGCACCGCGAGTCCTTGCACTGGCTGGACCGTGGGTCAGCCGAATCCCGGCGCGCCGGGATGAGTCGTTCGGCCGGCAACACCAACGCCCATGAGCGTTGGGGCGATGAGTCAGTACGCAAAGCGTCTGAAACGGACGACGATCGGGTGCTGCTTACCAACGGGGACCTGCTCCGCGGGTTCATCCGAGCGATCGGCGGGGATGGAATCGCGATGGACACGGGAACGGGCCCGACGACGGTGCCTTTCCGCCTGGTGCTGGCGGCTCGGATGGCTCACGCGGTCCCTCTGCCGACGCCGCGGCCGTACCTGATTCTTACTCTGCGCGACGGCGCTAGGCTTACGGCGACGGGACTCGAAATAGGACCTATCGGACCTATAGAGGCGCGCCTTCGAGGAGGGGCCGCTGTCCAGGTTGATGCGGACCGCGTCGTGGCCGTGGAGGTGATCGGCGGACGGTGGGAGTGGTTGACCGACCATAGTCCGATCAGTTACGAACAGGCCCCCATGCTCGGGCCGGGTTGGGAATACCTCCCCGGCCAAAGCGTGTTGAACGCGCCGATCCTCGTAGCCGGGGAGTCATACGAGCGGGGCATCGGCGTGCATAGCCGCTCCAACCTCGTCTTTGAGTTGGGCGGGGATTATCGAGAATTTGTTACCTCGTTCGGCATGGACGACGACAGTGGACCCTTGGCTGATGTAACGGTCGTAATCCTCGTCGACGGGCAGCGACGCTTCGAGAAGGCCCACGTTCGCCGCGGCAACCTCGTTGGACCCATACGCGTGGACGTTTCACACGCCGGACGCATCGAACTCATCGTCGAATACGGGGACAACGGCGACATACAGGATCGGTTCGATTGGGTCGAGCCTGGGCTGATCCGCTGAGTGTGCGGCAGCCGTAACGCCTTTGAGCGTTGCGGCGGGATGGTGACCTGACCTCGACGCTTTTCTCGCCAAGGGGAGGCGCATCTCGCGTAGACAACGGGACTCGAAATAGGGCCTATAGGACCGATTGGGCAACTAGGGCTCGCGCGTCTTGTCGATGAGCTCGAACCCTTCGGGAAGCTTGTAGGTGAAGTAATCCTCGCTGAATTCCGGGCTGGTATTGAATTCGGACAGGGTCAAGGTGAGTGTGGCCTTGCCCGTTTCATCGCGCTCGATCATCCTTGACCGAACACCGGTCTGCTTATCAAAGTAGTGGATGGAACTTCTCGTACCCGTGGTCGGAGTCGCTTCGATGACGTACGAAGCCCTGCCGTTGAGCATCTCTTCGGGTTGGAGCTTGAGGCTGTTGGTTTCCGTAAGACCTCGGAACAGGTCCTTTCCTCCGAGCTGTAATAGGCGATCGGGTTCGTAGCGGGACTTGGTCGTTTGCTTGAAGGTCGTGGGTTGTTGCAGTTGCGAATAGAGGAACTCGCCGTCGTAGACGAAGTTCAGGATTTCGCTGGTGCGGATGGCCTGGGCGTCACCGGCCTCGAATCGCAGGGTGTTGCCCAGAAAAAACCGGATCAGGCGCTTCTCACCGCGCTTCGACCATTCATAGGTTCCTTTGCCCAGGGTCCTGCCGGGCTTGCCGGCGGCCTGTGGTAACTCTGTGGAGACGACCGCGGAAAATGCCTGCAACTCGTCCCAATGGGCCGTCAACTCAGCGATCACCGTCCGAGTCTGCTCGTTGAGCAGCGACGGTTTGGGCGTCGTCGAAGCTCGGTCGGCCCCAGATAGGGCCGGCGAAGCGGCTTTGCGGCAAACCGCGTAAACCGCGAGTCCGAACAAAACGATTACTCCCATCAAGACAACAGAATATCGATGTCGCATTGCATCCATCCATTACCAACGTCTGCCCACGTCAACCCAAACACCCTTGAGTGTTTGGGTGTGGTATTCAACCTTCAAAAGAGTCCGCCCTCGGCGGAGTGCGAGGAGTTCGGCCCAGTCCGTCGTCAGAATCCGAATTCCTTCCCGGTAGTATAGCACCGTCGGCACCAACGTCCTAGTGCGTTGGGGCACGCGGTGCGCACTGTTTCCTCGCGGCACCGCTCACAGGCGGTGCCGCTGACATCGGGATAAATGGTCGCGTCTCGCCGTCAGCTCCAACGTCGGTCAGCCCCGTCGCCCTTGAGCGACGGGGCGAGCGCTCCGTACGCACAGCGTTGGAGCGAGCAGATCAGCCCAGCACACTTCCCTTTCGTGACAAAACAGCCCACAATTGCGGTTCCGGCAGGAGCCCCAGCGCCCGTGAGCGTTGGAAGTTAATCGTTGCATGGGTGAATGTTGCATGAGTGAATATTGGCATCGCGAGGGAAAGTAGGACCGATGAGACAGACACGAAGACACGAAACGGCGGCGTCGATCGAAAGGGAGCGAATTAGCGCGATTATTCGGACGAACGACCAGGTTCTGGCCGGAGAAGCGATGCGGGCCGCTGTCGATGGCGGGTTCCGCATAGTCGAATTCACCCTCACTACGCCGGGGGCGCTCGAGTTGATCGCCGAGTTCTCTCGAAAAGCGGATCTGCTGGTGGGCGCGGGGACGGTCCTTACCCCCGGCCAGGCGCGCAAGGCCGCCGCCGCCGGGGCAAGGTTCCTGGTTTCGCCGATCTGCGACCCGATCATTGTAGCCCAAGCCGCCTCGCTTGACGTAGCTTGCATTCCCGGCGCGTACACGCCGACGGAGATGGAAACGGCGCACCGATTGGGCGCGGATTTCGTAAAGGTCTTCCCGGCGCCGGCCGGCGGGGTCGGATTCATTGAGGCAGTGCGCGCTCCGCTGCCCCATTTGCGGCTCTTTCCTACGGCGGGCGTGACCAGCGAGAACTTCGTGGATTTCTTGAACGCGGGGTGCGCGGGAGTCGGCTTCGTCAAATCGCTCTTTGAACCGTCTGAACTCGCCCATGGGGACTTCGCTGCAATCCGGAAGCGGGCCACGGAGATCACCCGCCGATTGGCCCAGTGGAGTGCGGCAGCGCCAACGCCGGTCAGCGGCAACGCCCGTGAGCGTTGCTGCGAGGACTCGTAGCGCACAGCGTTGGTGCGATCGATCACTGTACATAGCTAGGTTTTCGGTCCACGCGGGCCACGTCAAACGGCTTGTTTATTGGGCAAGCCCTCGAACTCACCGGATGAAGCGGGGCAAATCAAGTCGTCGTGCATTCCTTCCGAACCTTGTGTTAGCCGAACGACCCGTGAGTTATTCGGCGGACCGAGGGCCCTGAATACGGTGAGCAAACGAGCCAAGCACGTCTGTCTGGTGATCCTTGCGCAGGCCGGGTGTCTGGCTGTGGGGCTATGGATGCAGCACCGCTCCGTGGTCTTATCGGCACGCTCCGAAGCAATTGAACAGACCTTGGGCGAATTCGATGAGCGCGCCGACCGAGTCCTTGTGCACATCACCGAGGGTTTCCTGGTGAACGCCCTCGGAGACGCTGCCAACCTTGAGCAACTTCGATCGTTCACTGCGTCCGCAGGTTCACCAGCTGCGAGCGTGTGCCTCGTCGATGGAAACTGGAATGTATTGTTTTGTCAGTCCGCCGGGGAAGACAGCAGCGGGACTGAGCCCGCTGCGGGAAGCCGGTTGCTTTGGATGGCCGCCGCGGAGACGTCAACAATCGCCGGAAGCCGCCGCCACGGGACGTTTGAAACGCCCGGTGGCACGCACATCGCCGTCGCGCGAGCCCTCACCGACGGAAACCGATACCTCGTCCTCCATTGTCCGCAGGAAGCGGTCGAGGCGCGAACGACTGCGATGCTGTCGTTCCTGCCGGGCGTGAGCGGGCTGACCTGGCTTTGGACCAGCGTGCTGCTGAGCTTCTCCACCTACATGATCCTGGCTCATTTCCATGAGCACGCGGAGCGGGAGAAGGCACGATCGACGGCGGACGGCATGCAGCAACGTCAGAAGCTGCTCCGAACCCGTGACGCGGTGATCTTCGGACTGGCCAAGCTCGCCGACTCTCGGGATCCGGAAACCGGCGAGCATTTGGAACGCATCTCGGTCTACTCGACCATGCTCGCTTCCGTTCTGCGCAGCCACCCCAAGTACCAACGAGAAGTAACGCCGGCGTTTGTCCGTCTGATCGGGATCAGCGCGGCGTTGCACGACATCGGAAAGGTCGGCATTGAGGACCGCATCCTCCTCAAGCCCGGACCGCTCACCGCCGAGGAGCGGACGCGGATTCAGGAGCACGCCGCGATGGGCGGTGAATGTCTCCGGGAGATCGAGCAGCGGTTGGGTAGCTCGAACTTCCTGCAAATGGCCAGGGAGATCGCCTTCGCTCATCACGAACGGTGGGATGGGCAGGGGTATCCGCGTGGATTGAAAGCTGAGGCCATCCCGTTGGCGGCGAGGATTGTGTCCATCGTGGATGTCTACGACGCACTCTCCTCTCGGCGTGTGTACAAAGGTCCGCGGAAGCACGAGGAGTGTGTGGCGATCATCCGTCGGGCGGGTGGTACACAGTTCGATCCGGATCTAGTCGCCGTTTGGCTGGGTCTGGAGGGTAAGTTCCGCGACATCGCCCGGCGCTACGCGAACGTTTCACCGCCGACATCACCGGCAGGGCCCGCGCCCGTCGAGGCTCAGGAAGTCGAGTACGGCGCGGAGAGAGAATGTCTCTTGGCAGCAGCGGTTGGGGACGGCGAGTGATTTCGGACCCTTTGGGAGTGTGACGGAGTTGTACAGCCCGCCGAACATTGTGGTTGATCGGTCGCTCCAACACTCAAGGGTGTTGGAGCTGCCGGTGTCGTTCCGCTGCCGCGGGATGACCGGTAACTGTGGTGCGTTCGCCCCAAGGCTCAAGGGCGTTGGGGCTGCCGACCGCTTCGTGGCGCATCAGACACTAGCGAGGAGTTGACTGCATGAATAAGAATTCGATGAAGGACCGCGGCAAATTCGAGATCATGCTTATCGTGATCACGTTGGGCATGACCTACCTGCTTTATCAGATGGGCGGATACAAGATGGTCGCCCTGAACCTCTTCTTCCTGCCCATTGTTCTAAGCGGGTACTATCTGGGGCGCGCCAGCGCCGGGATATTGGCGTTGTTTTGCACGCTATCCGTGACGGTTGCGACGACCCTGGACCCCACCGGGTACGCGGCCTACAGGCACCCGGTGATGGTGGGTTTGGCGCTGACGGTGTGGGCGGCAGTCCTCGGGCTGACGGCGATCCTGGTGGGAACGCTGTGCGACGAACGCGCCGCCAAGGTCGACGAATTGCATGAAGCTTATGTCGGCGTGGTGGAGGTGCTCTCGAAATACTTGCAGAGCGGCCATCCCACGATCAAGGCCCGGTCCGTCCGAATCGCCGAAATGTGCCAGTTGACGGCGGAGGAAATGAGGCTCTCCCGAAAACAAATCGACGACATTCGAGTCGGCGCTTTGCTCCATGACTTGGGGAATGTGGAGATCACCACGAAGCTCATCAGCAAGGCCGTCGACACCCTTGAGGCCGATCCCACACGGTCGGACAAACACACCTTCCTGGGGATGGACCTGGTTCACTCCCTGGGAAGTGTGTTGCACGGCGCCGTCCCGTTGCTCATGAGCCAGTATGATCATGCCAGGGACGGTTTAGCGATGGAAGACGAGGTGGATTGCGGAGAGATCCCCCTAGGCGCGAAGATTATCCGCGCCGTGCGGGCGTTTGAAGCCTTGACGATTGGGGATTTGGGTGAAGCGAAAAGCTCCTCGGCCCGAGCGCTCCTGGAGCTTCGTAAGGCCCCACCCGGCGAGTTTGACGACGAGGTTCTAAACGCCATCGAGCGGATGGCGCGACGGTCCCACAACGACGTCGCCGCGGGTCTCAAGGGTCCCGCGTCGGATGCCCGTCATTCTCACCCGATCCTGCCTACGGGCAACTGAAGGGAATAGGATCAAGCGGGGAACGATTGGGGAAAACGTGGCAATCAGCACCATCGCCCGTGAGCGATGGTGCAAAGGGCCATCGCGCGCAGCGGGTGAAAACGAAGTCGAACCTACCCGGAGGGTTGATATTATCGGAAAGAGGCTCGGCTCTCGGGAGAACCGTTGCTTGCCAACCGAGCGCCGGAGTAAAGAATTTCCGCGCTCTCCGTACCGATAGATAAGACAGGGAAAGATCGCGCCGAGTTGCGAGGTTGGGATTCAGGGGTTGCCATGAGCAATTTACTTCACGTTTGCATCTACAACACCGAGCCGGAATCGTCGCAGATGCTTCAGACCCAGGTCTCGTCCCTGAATTTCGTGCGCATCGTCGCGGAAGTGGGTTGCCCGGACGCGCTCGCCAAAGTCTTGCACCAGGCGACGGTCAACCTCGTATTCTTCCACCTCGACCCCCACACCTCGGAGGCGGTGCAGGTGATCGATCATATCTCCACGAAATACCCCGAACTGGCCCTGATCGCCATCAGCCATCAGACCGACCCGGAAGCGATCTTGGCCCCCATGCGCGCGGGTTGCGACCAGTTCGTCTGTGAGCCCATTGATCACCACGATCTCGCCAACGCCGTGGCCCGGGTGGCGAGTCGTCGGCTGTTTTCCAATACCAAGAGCCGCTGCATCTGCGTGGTCGGCTCCAGCGGTGGTGCGGGTACCACGTCGATCGCCTGTAACCTGGCGTTGGAAATCGGCAACCTCGCCGATCGAGACTGCGCCTTGGTCGACCTCGACCTCCAGTTCGGCGATGTGGCCCTCAATTTCGACTGCGAGCCGCGCTACACCATCCACGACCTCGCGGAGTCGGGAAACGAACTGGACCGAGCCGTCTTGTCCACGACGGTCATGACGCTGCCTTGCAAGGTTGCCTTATTGTCGCGACCCGAAACGATCGAACAGCAGGAGGCCATCACTCCCGAGGTGATCCATCGTGTGCTCGAATTAATGACCGTGGTGTACGAGAACGTGGTGGTCGACCTTCCGGGTCGATTCGACGTCCAGACGATTGCGGCCATGGGCCAAGCCGACTTGATTCTCATCGTATGCCAGCTGACCGTCCCGAACCTGCGAAATGTGAAGCGGTTCTACGATACGCTGATACGGATGGGAGTTCCGGATGAGCGGATCGAAATCGTCGTGAATCGCAGCGACGGTCGTTCCGGACGGATTACCGAGGCGGATGTGGTGGCGATGGTGAAGAAGCCGGTCTTCGCGACGATTCCCAACGATTATCAGTTCGTCGCCCGGTCCATCGACTTCGGCCGACCGATCGCGGCCCTGGACCGCAACAGTCCGGTGCGCGCCGCCATCCGCAAAATGGCTCGTAAGATCGTCGTCGAACCCGCGACGAAGCCCGTCGAGAAGGAAGAACGCAAAGGAATCTTCAGCCGACTGCTTTCCAAGTAGATCGAATCGACTTCCCTGGTCCCATCCTTAACCCTTTAGAATTGACCTCTTGCCGCAGGACTTCCGGCTACGGCGGAAGTTGTGCGCAAGGACCGCTCGCTCAAACACTCACGGGTGTTTGGGCTGATCCGGATTCGGCCGCCGGTGGCCGGTTCGCTCCCTGGACGCACGGCGTTGATCCGGAGGGGTTCTCTTCTTACAATAACTGTCGGATACGCGTTCTCTATCGGGAGACGAGCAATGTCATCCACGCACAATCTCCACCGGGGAATGGTCTTTCGACACGACGGGCAGCTCTTTACGCTTTTGGATTTCTCCGTGTCCCAGTCCGGCAAACAGCGGCCCACGGTGCATCTCAAAGTACGCTCGCTCAAGAGCGGGAACACCGGCGAACGCTCGCTCGTCGAATTGGGCAAGATCGACGAGGTTCCCACGGAGGTCCGCCTCATGCAGTATCTCTACACGGCCGGCAAGGATCCGGTGTTCATGGACACCGAGTCGTTCGAGCAGTACACGCTGCCTTCCGATGCCGTCGGTCGGGACGCCGATTTCCTGGCCGAGGGTGAAAGCTACCGCGTCTTGGCGATCGAAGGTCAGCCGGTCATGGTGCAAGTCCCCCCGGTTGTGGTCTTGGGGGTCACCGACACCGCTCCGGGTGAACACGGCGGTAGCGGCAGTAACGTCTACAAAGAAGCCAAGCTCGCCAGCGGCATCACCATCCACGTGCCCCTTTTCATCAAAAACGGCGACAAAATCCGCGTCAAAACCGACACCCGCGAGTATCAGGGGAAAGAACATTAGCGGAGGCGATTAACGGGGGCGTGACGGAGATTGCCAATGCACGACGACAGCCTCCGTTATCGATACGCCTCGCGGCGATGGCGGATGAACATCACGCGGACTTGTCTCGCTTTGTCGTCGATCTCGTAAATGACGCGGTACTCACCGACGCGAATTCGCCAATCCGAGTCGGAACCGACGAGGTTTCGACACCCGGTCGGGGTGTCGCCGCAAGCTTGCGAATCGCTGTATTGACCCGCGTGGTCACGGTTTCGGGCAGCCGGCGTAAATCACGCTCCGCCCGTCGCTCAACCAGAACCTCATACACGTCGCTGCTCGCGGAGGACGGCCTGTAGTTTACGGAAACGCAGGGGGCTTCGACGCATGGCGCGGAGCGTCCGAAGGTCGGCGGCGTCTTCCGCGCGCTCCAACAGTTCCTCATACTCGGCGATGCTGAGGATTACAGCAGCGGGCTTGCCGTTGGTAAGAATGATGTCCGGTCTGCGTATTCTTTGCTTCATCGGTCGATTCTCCTTCAACTAGTCCATTATAAGCACGTTTGGCCCATCCTCAATCGACCGGTTAGAATCGCATCCATGACGACCATCCTCGGCATTGAATCCTCCTGCGACGAGACCTCCGCGGCCGTGGTCGTCGATGGAGTCGACGTGCGTAGCAACGTCGTCGCCTCGCAGGTGGATTTACACGCCAAATACGGCGGAGTCGTGCCGGAAATCGCTTCGCGGGCGCACATCGAACGGCTCGACTCGGTGATCGAAGAGGCAATGAGTGTCGCGAGCGTCACCAAAGATAACATCGACGCCATCGCGGTAACGAACCGGCCTGGATTAGTCGGTGCGCTGCTGATCGGGGTCACCGCAGCGAAGACGTTGAGTTGGGTGTGGGGCAAGCCGCTGGTTGCGGTGGATCACATCCGCGCCCATGCCTACAGCGCCGCAATCGGGCTGGAGGAACCGCCTTGGCCCGCCGTAGGGCTGATCGTTTCAGGAGGGCACACCTCGCTGTTTCTGATCCATTCGCCGACCTCGATCGAGATGCTCGGCGCGACCACGGACGATGCCGCGGGCGAAGCGTTCGACAAAGTGGCCACGATCCTCGGCCTGGGCTACCCCGGCGGGCCGCTGATCGAAAAAGTCGCCCGTGACGGCAACCCCAAGGCGATCGACTTTCCACGGACGATGGCTGTGCGCAAAGATCGCTCGCTCCACCGCTCACGGGCGGTGGAGCTGACGGGCTCGCTCGATTTTTCGTTTTCCGGCGTCAAGACCGCCGTGCTCTACCACGTCCATGGCCACGGGCGAGTGAGCGGCGGACTCGACAAGCTGTCTTCGCGACAAATCGCCGACATCGCCGCGAGCTTCCAGCAGGCCGTCATCGACGTGCTGGTGCGAAAGACGATGCTGGCCGTAGGGCGTACCGGCGTTCACACCGTCGTCCTCGGCGGCGGCGTGGCCGCCAATAAGGCGCTGCGAAGTGCGCTGGAAGCGGCATGCACCGAGCGGCGTCTGAAGTTCCACGCCGCGAAGATGGCCTACTGCACCGACAACGCTGCCATGATCGCCGCCCTGGGGTATCATCAACTCAAGGCCGGTGAATTAGCCGGGTTGGATGTCGATGCCTACGCGAGCGCGTCTTGACCGATGCTGTCCGAACCCCAAGCGCCAGCGCGGGGTCTATTCGAGCCGTCCGCCGTAGTCGGATAAGGAAGCGGACTGGACCCCATCCCCCCTTACCGAGGGGGGACCGAGGGGGGTCCAACCCCAACCCCTTTAATTCGACTTTTTGACGTTTCTGCGTTTAGCCGGGCGGTATGGGGGCTTGTTTTGCCCGACTTTCCTCGTTACAATTACCTTTGTCTTGTCGATCGCCGATAGCGAGTCCCCCTACAACTTTGAAAGGCGGGACCATGAGTTCAACAATTCTCGCAGCGAAGTGTGATGCTCGTCGAACACGAAGGGCCGTGCGAGTCCTCTTTTCCACCTGCATCGTCGTCACGGTAACAGCGATGGCTATCGTCCGCGCGGACCCGCCCCAAGGCTCCGTCGTTGGGTGGGGCCTCAACAATTTCGGTCAAATCACCGTACCCGCGCCCAACAGCGGTTTCGTGGCCGTTTCCGCGGACGGGAACCACAGTTTGGGCCTAAAAGCCGACCGGTCCATCGTGGCGTGGGGAGACAATCGCTGGGGTCAGACCAACGTCCCCGCGCCCAATGCCGATTTCATCGGAATCGCCGCGGGCGCGACCCACAGTCTGGCGCTCAAGGCCGACGGGTCCACCGTGGCGTGGGGCTGTGGTAATCCCGATATCGAATTCGGTCAATGCAGCGTCCCCGCGCCGAATGCCGATTTCATCGGCATCGCTGCGGGCGCGGGTCATAGCCTAGGTCTCAATGCCGACGGCTCGATCGTGGGGTGGGGATTCAATTACAACGGTCAGACTAGCGTTCCTGCGCCCAACAGCGGTTTCATCGCCGTCGCCGCGGGCGGGTTTCACAGTCTGGGTCTCAAGGTCGACGGGTCTATTGTGGCGTGGGGACACAACCTCTACGGGCAAAGCAACATTCCGGCACCAAACACAGGCTTCATCGCCGTGGGCGCGGGCGTGTACCGCAGTTTGGGCCTGAAGGCCGACGGTTCCATCGTAGCGTGGGGATACAACGGGTACGGTGAGACTTATCCGCCTCCCGGCGGAACCGACGCCGATTTCATCGACATCGCCGGGGGCTCTTACCACAACCTGGGCCTCACGGGCGACGGGTCCATTGTGGGCTGGGGACGCAACGACCACGGTGAGACCAACGTTCCCCCACCCAATGCCGATTTCATCAGCATCGCCGCGGGCACGCACCACAGTCTCGCCATTCGATCTCCAGACGAGGACTCTGATGGCGTACCCGATGCGTTCGACAACTGTCCGAACGTTGCCAATCCCGATCAGACCGACGCAGACTATGACGAAATCGGCGATGCGTGCGACAACTGTCCGAACTCCGACTTCGGCAAAACCATCGTGATCGACAAGTGTGACACTGGCATTGCCAACGAAGTGTCACACGACGGCTGCACGCTGGCCGACGCCGTGGCCGTGTGCGCCGAGGAGGCCCGCAATCACGGGCAATTCATCCAATGTGTCGCGCTACTCGCCAACGGTTGGAAACGCTCCGACGCAATCACCGACGCCGATCGCGGGCGGATCATCCGCTGCGCCGCCCGTGCCGACATTCCGCATTGAGACGACGAACAAACGATCGGGCCTAACCGCGCGGCGCGCCGCCCGGATCGAGCGCTCCAGCGATCGGCCACCCAACAAACCCTGCCAGTGTCGAATGGGGAAGCCGGGTGCCACTGTTGGAACAACAGTGCTGCCAGAAGTGCAAAAACGTAAGGCGGGACATCGACCCGACATCCCCTGATCGCTCCGCGATCATCCATCCACCGAGCGCACGTCAAGTTATTAGCTGTAGATGAATGCCGCGCACGCTTCGCGCGCGTGCATTGGGCAAGGCGATAGGGCGTGCGAAAAACGCGCCATTACCAAACGAAGCCAGTTGAAAATGACGTATCTGCTTGCCGCATAAGGACTTACGAAAAAACGCCTTCGAAAAAACGAAGCCAGTTACAAGCCAAACGAACTCAGCGCGAGAGAAAGCGCCATTACCAAACGAACCCAATGGAATCTAAGACAACTCCTGGCCGCGAAAGAGATTACGAAAAAATGCCCGCCGAAAAACGAACCCGATTCGAAGCCGAACAGAGACCACTTGATTGAGGTTCCGGTCATTCGACATTCGACATTCGACAATCGACAATCCCCAACATGACCGAGCAGGCGATTCGAGATTTGTTGGAATCGGTTCGCGGGGGGCGGCAGTCGATCGACGAGGCCGTTGCCCGGCTGCGGGCCATGCCTTTCGAGGACCTGGGCTTCGCCAAGGTCGATCATCATCGCTCCCTGCGTTGCGGCTTCCCGGAGGTCATCTACTGCGAGGGGAAATCGACTTCCCAAGTGGCCGAAATCTTCGCGGCCTGCGCCCGCTCCGGAGTGAACGTGATCGCCACGCGGGCGAAGCGCGAAGACTATGACGCTGTCGCAAAGGCACACGCCAATGCCGAGTATCACGAAACAGCGCGAACGATCATGCTGCGCCAGAAAACAAAAGTGCCATCAAGCGGCACTATTGCCGTGGTGTGCGCCGGGACGAGCGACCTGCCGGTGGCCGAAGAAGCCCGCGTGACGTGCGAGATTATGGACCAGACGACGGCGACGTTCTATGACGTGGGCGTGGCCGGGATTCATCGGCTGCTCGCCCACGCCGCCCAATTACAGTCCGCGAGCGTGGCCATCGTGATCGCGGGAATGGAAGGTGCATTGGCCAGCGTGGTGGGCGGTCTGGTGGATTGTCCGGTGATCGCCGTGCCCACCAGCGTGGGTTACGGGGCGAGCTTCGGCGGCGTGGCCGCGCTTCTGGCCATGCTCAACAGTTGCGCGTCGGGCGTGACGGTGGTGAACATCGACAATGGATTCGGGGCCGGGTACGCGGCGTCGCTAATGAACCGTCGTGCTCAACCCTCCAAGAGTTAGAGAATGGCGTCTGAGTTGATTGTCACCCACGAAATCGCCGCAATCCCAAGACGAAGCGACGACGCCCACAAAGGCGACGTCGGGCGAATCCTCATCATCGGCGGCTGCTGCAACGACGTGTGCATGGTCGGGGCGCCTTCGCTGGCGGCCAACGCCGCGTTTCGCAGTGGCGCGGGCTTGGTTCAGGTGCTCGTTCCGGAGGCGATTCGCACGTCGGTCGCCGTGCTCGCACCCTGCGCGACCATCCGTCGCCTTCCGGCCGACGCGGCCGGATTGCTCCAGGCCGCGGCCGATTTCCACACCGACGTGGTCGCTCTCGGACCGGGACTGGGCGACTCACTCTCCGCATCAGTAGTCGTCGAATTCCTGATCGGGTTTCGCGGCCCGATCGTGGTCGACGCCGACGGTCTGAACCTGCTCGCAACAGTGCCACGCTTTGACATTCCCGACGGGCGTCGTGTCGTGCTCACGCCGCACCCGGGCGAAGCGAGGCGGCTGCTGGCCGCTTGCGGCGTCGACCGGGCGATCGACGCAACACCGCCTGCTCGCCGTGCAGCGGCTTCCGCTTTGTCCGCGGCGTACGGCTGCACCGTCGTACTCAAGGGTCGCCAAACGATCGTCACCAACCGCGACCGCATCTACACCAACGAGACCGGCAATGCGGGCATGGCCACGGGCGGCACGGGTGACGTGCTCACCGGAGTGATCGCGGCGTTGATCGGCCAAAAAATGGACCCCCTCGAGGCTGCCATCCTCGGCGTCTTCCTCCACGGTCTTGCCGGCGACTACGCCGCGGAGGAACTGGGCCGTTGGTCCATGACCGCCCTCGACGTCATCGACTACCTTCCCGAGGCCTTCTGCGAGCACGAAATGGCGGAGACCGAGTGACCTCACAGCTTCGAATGCAGGCGGCTCTCGTTAGCCGGGTAATCTTACATTTCTCTCAATAGCGATCTGTGCGGCCTTTTCATAGCCCGCGTCGACGTGGCGGAAGATACCCGTGGCTGGGTCGGCGGTGAGGACACGCTGGAGGCGAGCGGCAGCCTCGCTGGTGCCGTCAGCGACGATCACCTGGCCGGCGTGGATGGCGTAGCCGATCCCCACTCCGCCACCGTGATGGACCGATACCCATGTCGCCCCGCAGGCGGTGTTGACCAAGGCGTTTAGGATGGGCCAATCGGCGATGGCGTCGGAGCCGTCCTTCATCCCCTCCGTCTCGCGGTACGGTGAGGCGACGCTGCCGCAATCCAAATGGTCCCGCCCAATGACGAGCGGAGCAGAGACTTCGCCTTTGGCAACCAGATCATTGAAGACCAAGCCCATTTTGGCCCGTTCGCCGTAACCCAGCCAGCAAATCCGCGCGGGCAGACCCTGGAACGCGATGCGCTCCCCCGCCAGGCGAATCCAACGGCACAGATGTTCGTTTTGAGGGAAGGTTTCCAAAACGGCCCGGTCAGTGCGGGCGATGTCTTTGGAATCGCCGGAAAGCGCCGCCCAGCGGAACGGCCCCTGACCTTCGCAGAACAACGGCCGGATAAACAGCGGCACGAAACCTACAATATCAAAAGCGTTTTCGACGCCCGCGAGCTTGGCCTGCCCGCGGATGTTGTTGCCGTAGTCGAAGGTAATCGCCCCGCGTTTCTGCAATTCGAGCATGGCCTTCACGTGCTCGGCCATCGAACGCATCGACTCTTTGATATAACGATCCGGATTGCTTTTCCGTAGGCGTAGGGCGTCGTTGTAAGACACGCCGTTGGGCACATAACCGTCCAATGCATCGTGTGCCGAGGTTTGGTCGGTCAGTAAATCAGGCGTCACGCCGCGGCGAATCAGTTCAGGTAGCGCGTCGGCACAATTGCCCAGTAATCCCACGGAGAGAGGCCGCTTTGCCTTTTGCGCTTCGCCTACCCAACGAAGTGCTTCAACGAGGTCGCCAGTCGAGCGGTCGAGATACTTGGTATGGATGCGTCGCTCAATGCGCGAGGGGTCCACTTCGACGCACAAACACACGCCGTCGTTCATCGTCGCAGCCAGGGGTTGCGCGCCGCCCATTCCGCCCAGACCGCCGGTGACGACCAGCCGGCCGCGAAGCGAACCGCCGAAATGCTCCCTCGCGGCTGCCCCAAAAGTCTCATACGTACCTTGCAAAATCCCCTGGGTGCCGATGTAAATCCAACTCCCCGCCGTCATCTGCCCGAACATGGTGAGGCCCAGAGCTTCGAGCTTGCGGAATTCCTCCCACGTGGCCCAGTGCGGTACTAGCATCGCGTTGGAGATCAGCACGCGCGGGGCGTCAGGATGCGTTTTGACGATACCCACCGCCCGGCCTGACTGGATAAGCAGCGTTTCGTCGCTTTCGAGTTGTTTGAGGGCCGCGATGATACGATCAAAGTCCGCCCAACTCCGGGCGGCTTTGCCCGACCCCCCGTAGACGATCAACTCGTCGGGCTTTTCCGCGACCTCCGGATCAAGGTTGTTCATCAGCATGCGCAAGGCCGCCTCGGTCTGCCAGTTCTTGCAAGTGATGCTCATTCCGCGCGGGGCGCGGACCGTGCGGCTCGTAGAACTCACGGGTTGAGTGAGCGTGTTCATAACCGGCTCCCGATGTGGATTATACACGAGCCGGTGCAGAACTGGACCATCGCGGAATTCCGGTTTCCATTCGCATGATGCACCGCATTCGTCTAATTCACTGGAATGCCCAGGAAGCGGAAGTGCGGATTGAATGCCTCCGTTCCGCCGAGTGCAGTCGGGTGGCCCATCCTCTACGAAGGCAAAGGGCGTGGCCACGAAGATCGAATCCAAAAGATGCAATAAACCACGTTGACCCAGTAGACCCTCGACGTGACCGAGGAGGCCCCTCGCGACCGAGGAGGGAGCGCGGGGATGAGCCCGTCTGCCCCGTGCCAACGGCTCGTCCAATCCCTCGTATCGGCTTCAAGGGTCTGCAAGAACGGTCGTGCACCCACATTGGGATTCGAGAATGGACGAGGCACGATGTCTCTACGGTCAGGTCACTCGAAGGATGCGAGCGAGTAGGAAGGTCGGAAGAACGAGGGAGGCCACCAACAGTCCGGCCAAGTGCCCCCTCGCGGCCCACGCAATGCAGGCGTCGAACAAAACAAGCGCGATCACAAACGTCTTGACCGCGGCCTGCACGGTCTGCGGCGAAGGCCGGGACGCCGCTCGAAATCCTGCACGGCTTAGACCCACAAGGAGCAGTCCCAAAGGCCAAAGGAAACTCACCTGCGCGAGCGGGACAATCCAAGCCAGGGCCGACAATCCGGCCACGGAGGCACAAACGCCGATGGTTCCCGTGGATAGCCGAAGATTGGAACTCACTGCGGCCTCATGGCGGGCGAAAAATGTAACCGACGTGATGTAAAGCCACATCAGCACGATCGGCGTCATCGCCGTCGCCGTCCAGAGCGAACCCGCCGCGTGCATCCCCAAGGCGAGGTTCAGCGCCCGGCATAAACCCATGACGGCCGGCGCGACCGGAGTCGACTTGAGGACTGCGTCGTAGAACACGACGGCTCCGATGAGCAGACCCGCGATCATCGCCGCTCTCGTAGAAGCAAACGCGGCGAAGCCGAAACCGAGGATGAGTAAAGCCAGTGACAGCCGGAGTGCCGTTCGCCGTGGCATTCGCCCCGAGGGGATCGGTCGTTCGGGACGCTCACGGCTGTCGCGCTCTACATCGCAGACATCGTTAAGCGCAACTCCTCCGGCGTACAAACAGACCGATGCGGCTAACAGGCTGACAAGCTCTGTCCATTGTTCCAACTTGCCTCCGGAATACAGGAACCCAGCAAGCACGTCGGCGGCGGCGGTGAACAGATTCGGCAGGCGGACTAGGTCGAGATATGCTCGCGGTTTTCCGTTCACGGCGGCATCCATTGAGTCAAGTGATTGAGGGCTTCCTTCCCGGCGGCGTCCGGGTCGTCGAGATAAGGATAAAGCTCAACCGTGATCCACCCGCTGTACCCTGTGGCACGAATCGCCTTCCCAACAGCCGTGAAGTCTATTGCCCCGTGGCCGGGGATGAGGTGCTCGTGCACGCGCGTGGCGGCGATGTCCTCGAAGTGATAGTGTCTCGTCCAACGGGCCAGCCGGGCAATCGTCTCCGGCAACGGCGCGCCGACGCAAAAGAAATGCCCCACGTCGAAGTTCAGCCCAAACATCGGGGAATTCATACGTCCCGCCAGCTCCTCAAACTGCGCCGCGTTCTCGATGAGCAAGCCGGGTTCAGGTTCGACCAAGAGCAAGATGCCCTCGTCCTCGGCGCCACGCAGAGCTTCTTGCAGTCCATCCACGAACAGGTCCAAGGCTTTTTCGCGTGACATCGCCTCGTTGCGCGGGCCGCCCGGCTCGGTGGTGATGCACTTCGCCCCCAACTTCCGTGCCAAGCGCAGCGCGGCCATCGTGTGCTGCACGCGCAACCGCCGAAAGTCCGCGTCCGGCTCGATCCATGAGGGATGCCAGAAGTCCTGGATCACGCTCATCATGAAGGCGTTGATGTTGGAGAGGCTCAGGGCGTGGGCATCGAGTCGTTGGCGGATATCGTTCGCGGCAGCGTCACTGATCGTCATGGGCCAGGCGTGCGGCGCATCGGCCATCAATTCCATGCCGCGATACCCGATCCGTGCGATCCGCTCGATCGCTTCGCCGATGGTCCATCTTCGATAGGCGTTGGAACTGTAGGCGTACTTCATAGACGTAGGGTACGCTGTGCGGACCGCGGCGAGTTGGTGACGTGCTCCACTAAGAGTCGCCATTGGGTGAAGAGATCGTGCTCCTTTACATCGATGGGGTCTTTGAAGAAGAAGCCTAGGTGCCGCATCGGCCCGCTTCCACTCCGCTTGCACTCCAACACCGCGAATCGAACCAAGTCGATGATGAGCGGGGCAGCAAGGATCGAGTCGCTGCCGCACCACGTAAACTGCAAGGACATCTTTGTGCCGAGAAAACCCTCAAAATGTATGAAATCCCAGGCTACTTTCCAGTCGTCCAGCGACGGCACGTAGTCGATTGACACCCGTGTCGTCGGCGAGCCTCCCACGATCTGTGACACGATCTTGTCCTTGGTTTGAATTTTCGACTGCCGGGTTTTCGGATCGCGCAGCACGGCGCCGTCGCGGTTGCCGAGAATGTTCTGCCCCACCCAACTTAGTAAGCTCAGGTTCCGCATGGCGAACATCGGGGCGAGAACAGACTTGACCAATGTTTCACCGGTCTTTCCATCGCGGCCCATGTAGGGGAGTCCGAAATGGTCGGCTCGTTCGCGAATCGCAGGGACATCGATTCCCAGTGAAGGAGTGAAGTTGATGAACGGACATCCGGCCTCGATCGCCGCCAAGGCGTACAGTGAACTCGTCGGCAATACATTCGATCCGCGCTTGGCGAGGGCGCGTTGGAGCTTGTCGAATCGCGCGTGTGCCGCGTGGCGTCGGAAGGGCGGCTCGGACGATGCAACGTGGATCACCACCACGCAGTCCAACGAATGCCGTCGGCGGAATGCGTCGATATCCGCCGAAAGCCGCTCGATTGCGACCGCTCCCGACCGTTCTTTCTTAAGTTCGCGCAGGTCGGCGAGCTTCCTGATCGTCGGCCCGGTCCCGTAAAGCGACCCCGGCCGCAGGTCGCGTTGCATGGTCCGAAGCCGCGACGCGCAGCGTCGAATAACCTTCTCGTCGAATAAGTTTGCTTTTTCATGGGCCGCATTGACCGCGTCGAGGATGGTCTCTGCGCGCACTTCGTGGCCGCCGACGACGATCGCTCCCGGATCGATCATGGGGACGGATTCGAAGACCGGCAGGGCACTGACCAGGGCGGTCGGTTCGGCGAGCCGCTTCGCGAGGGCCGTGACTCCAAGGGCGACGGCGCTGCCCACGCGGCCGCCCGCGCCGATCATCCATAAACCGACTTTGTCTTTGGCGTATTTCATGGTCCGCTGCATTTCGAAGACCGGTCATCTTAGAGAAACCCCATAGGGCACGCCAACGATCGAATGGCGTGGATGGCCCGATAAGGTTCTCCCGCTCCCAGCTACGCGAGCTTCCATTGCTACCCTTCCCTTACGCAACTCCGTACCGCACGCTGACGATGAACTTGAGCCGGCGGTCGGTCCCGGTGCGCCGGGATGGGTGCGGTGTTTGTTATGGCTGATCGAAATCAGGACTCGGATGGCGACATCGGATCGGACCTGGTCCGCGAAGACGCTTCGTTTGCGGATCTTGTAACACAATTCGTCGCCGGCCTGAGCGAACGAGTTGCGCGGATGGAGGAGGCCATTCGGGCGGCCGACTTCAACGCCTTGCAGGTCGCGGCCCATCAACTCAAAGGGAGCGGCGGCGGCTATGGCTACGCCGTCCTTACTGAACGCGCCGCCCAACTCGAAAGACATGCCCGAAACCAAGCCCTTGCGGAGTGCGTGGAGACGATCGAAGAGCTCAAGGACATCTGTGAGCGCGTCGTCGTCGATTCCGCTGAATAAGAAATATTGACTCGACTAAACGGACACGCCGACTTTCGGTCCGGCAGCCGCCACCTTTCCCGATACCCGTTCGAACTTGGTGAAGTTCTCGGTAAACAATCCGGCGAGATGTTTGGCCTTGGCGTCGTACGCCGACGGATTCTTCCACGTTGACCGCGGCGACAACACTTCCGCGGGCACGTCCGGGCACGTTTGAGGGACCGCCAGGCCAAACACCGGGTCCGTGACGTAGGCGACGCCGCTTAATCCTCCGCCAAGCGCCGCGGCCACCATTGCCCGCGTATGGCGCAGATTCATCCTCTGACCCGCGCCCACGCCTCCGCCGGTCCATCCGGTATTGACCAGCCAACAATGGGCGTTGTGAGTCGCAAGCCGTTCGCCGAGCATGGTCGCGTAGCGCTGGGGCGGTAAGGGTAAGAACGGCGCTCCGAAGCAAGTGCTAAACGTCGCCTCCGGTTCGGTCACCCCGGCCTCTGTCCCGGCTACCTTGGCGGTGTATCCGGACAGAAAATGATACATCGCTTGGTCGGGCGTTAGCTTGGCGATCGGCGGCAGCACGCCGAACGCGTCGCACGTCAAGAACACGATGTTCTTGGGATGCCCGCCGACGCTGGGAATCACGGCGTTGGGGATATACTCCAACGGGTAGGCCGCCCGGGTGTTCTCGGTGATGGCCGCGGAATTGAAATCAATCGCCCGCGTAGCTTCGTTCACCACCACGTTTTCGAGCACCGTTCCGAACCGAATCGCCTGATAGATCTGTGGTTCGTACTCTTTGGACAGTTTGATGCACTTGGCGTAGCAACCGCCCTCGATGTTGAACACTCCCCGGTCACTCCAGCCGTGTTCGTCGTCGCCGATGAGCCGCCGCTGCGGGTCGGCGGAGAGGGTCGTTTTGCCGGTCCCGCTCAGGCCGAAGAACAGGGCCACATCCCCACCGCGACCGATGTTGGCCGAGCAGTGCATCGAGAGCATGCCCGACATCGGAAGCAGGTAGTTCATGATCGTGAAGATGCTCTTCTTAATCTCGCCGGCGTAGGCCGTGCCGCCGATCAACACCAACCGCTTTCCCAAGTGGATGACGATGAACGTCCCCGATCGCGTTCCATGTGCTCCGGGATCGGCCTCGCACGTCGGCACGTTCAAGACGGTGAACTGAGGATCGTGAGGGCCCGTCGAACTGCAAGCGGATCGGATGAAAAGCTGCGCCGCAAAGAGATTGTGCCATGCCGTTTCGGTGACGACGCGAATGGGGATGCACGAGGCTGGGTCCGCACCCGCGCACATATCCCGTACGTACAACCGCCGCCCGCGGCAGTGCTCGATCACATGGCGGTGGAGCAGGTCGAAGTTCCCCTCGCTGATCGGAGAGTTGACTTTCCCCCACCAGATTTCGTTCCGCGAGCCGGGTTCCTCGACGAAGAACTTATCTTTGGGTGATCGCCCGGTGTGGTCGCCGGTGGAGCAGACGATCGCTCCGTTATCGGCGAGCGTCCCCTCGCCGGCCCGCAGCGCTTGTTCGCACAACTCCGCCGGAGGGAGATTCCAGTAGACCTCGCCGCACCCGCTTAGCCCGCAGCGATCAAGTCCTACGCGACCTGGGTTGTATCCGACGTTGCTCACGGCGCCCTTTATTGTGCCGCAATCGCGGCCGTCGTCGGGACGAATCCCAAGCCCGACGGATGCCACCGAAAGCGCCCTAGTTTACCCAAACGATCATCGGCTACAACCTCTGAAAAACGGACCCCGCTACGTTTTCAACCACAAGGCGTCGGGCATCAACACGGGCCGCCCGTCACGCCCCACGCAGGCCAGGGTGGAAGAAGCTTCGCACGCCAGCTTCCCCTCGTGGTCTACTACGACGTAAGTGTGGTCCACGCGGGTCCGCGTGATCCGAGCGACCTGAACCGTCACCGTAACGAGATCATCATATCGGATGGGCAACAAGTATTTACACGCGGCCTTGTATACGACGAACAAGACCCCTTCAACCTCCAAGTCGCGGTAGCGGACCCCGTTCTGCCGAAGCAGTTCCGTACGGACGTGCTCGAAATACTCCCAATACTTCGCGTGGTGCAGATACCCCATCGGGTCGCACTCCGCGTAACGCACGCGGAACTCCACGCTGCACCGATCGCCGGGTTGTCCGAAGGTTGATGCACGCATAGCGCCGCTCGTTGGGACCGCAACTAATCTATGCTTTTCTCAGTGCCTCAATCAACCTTGCCCACGGTGGAGAAGGCCGGGCCGTCTGACTCCGTGGCCCATTCTACAGCTAATCCGCCGACGCGAGGACGAGGCAAACTTCGGTCCAAGTGAATCGCCAATCGTGCCCACCGACGCGGAGAGGAAGAAGCCTCCGTTTTGGACGCCTCGATCTCATGGGCCCGCATCGTGTACTCATGCTCCGAGTCGAACCGGAAGAGCAACAGAGCGCGCCCGCTGATGCGTTCGACGCGACGAACGATGCCCACTGTTTGGGCAAGCCAAACGGTCTCCCGCAGCCGAAAACTCGCCCACCAACCGAAGTGCAAATCCGTTTCCGCCCGTAGCCGAACGCAGTCCGTGTAGGACTCACCGTTTCCTTCAATCGTCTCGTTCCCCTCCCACCACACCCGCCGAGCGGCCGACCCTTGGGCGAAGGGCACACCGTCACGATCATACATGGACAGCTTCGCTTGCCACTCCACCGGCGCACCACCCCGCACGCCCGTAGGCCACTCCGCCATGGGAGGATCGAACTCCGCGAAGAGTGCCTCAGTCCCCTTTCGCGGTGGACTTGGCCAGCTCATGCGCGGTCGGTCCGGACGAGCCGTATGCGGATCCAAATACTCCGACAGCGGCCACTCCACCTGACCCACCAGTGTACCTTCCACTCGGCCATGCTTATCCTCGCTCTGAACGTAGGGCGCGGGCGACTCGCCACGACGGGATGGATTCGTACGCGAATACATTCGTTCCGCCCGTTTGACTCGTGGCAAGTAAGCCGATAGTTCGACGTAACCCTCTGAGGCCGGCGTATGGGCGGGGGAAGTCGGGGACTTGGGCGTGGCGGCGCAGCCGACCGCAGCCAGCGCGAGAACAGGTAGCACAAATGCAGGGAGGAGTATCTTCATGCGCAATTCTAGTTCCGTGAACCGCCCCAGCCCTGCCCCTCTTGACGAATCCTCGCCGGTCCCATAAAGGGAAGCCCCAGGTACTCAAAGAACGAGAGGTACCCGTTACATGGCTGCCGGACATCCCCATTCGCGGCCCGCGAAGAGCTTCACCATTCCCGATGCGCTCGCGTTCGATGACGTTCTGATCGTCCCCCGCCGGTCCACCGTCCTGCCAGACCAGATCGACGTCGGCACGCTGCTCACCCGCGACATCCGATTGAATATCCCCCTCGTTTCGGCGGCAATGGACACCGTTACGGAATCGCGCTTGGCCATCGCCATTGCCCAGGAGGGCGGTATCGGCATCATCCACAAGAATCTCTCCATCGAGGCGCAGTGCCGCGAGGTGCATAAGGTGAAGCGGTCGGAAAGCGGCGTCATCCTCGACCCCGTTACCCTTGGTCCCGAAGCCCCCGTCGCCCGCGCCAAAGAGGTCATGTCTCTGCAGAATATCTCCGGCGTGCCCATCGTCGGCGACAACGGGAAGCTCGTCGGCATCATCACCAGTCGCGACATGAAGTTCCTCGAACGCGACGACCTCAAAATCCGCGAGGTAATGACCGCGCAAGACCTCGTGACCGGTCCGCCCGACACCACCCTCGAGGACGCCGCGAAGATCCTCAACCGGGCCAAGGTCGAGAAACTGCTGCTTGTCGACAAGAACAACAAGCTGGCGGGCCTCATCACCATGCGCGACATCGAGCGAAGTCGTCAATTCCCCGGAAGCTGCAAGGACGCCCGCGGTCGGCTCCGCGCCGGCGCCGCCGTCGGCGTCCATGAATACGACCGCGTCGAGGCCCTCATCGCCCACGACGTGGATGTCGTCGTCGTCGATACCGCCCACGGTCACAGCGACAACGTCATCGAAACCGTCAAGCAGCTTCGCCGACGCTACCAGATTCAGATCATCGCCGGAAATATTGCCACCGCCGAAGCGGCCAAGGATCTTATAGACGCCGGCGTCGACGCCCTCAAAGTCGGCATCGGGCCTGGGAGTATCTGCACCACCCGCGTCGTCTCCGGCGTCGGCGTGCCGCAGCTCACGGCCATTGTGAACGTCGCCTCCGTCGCCGGTCCCGCCGGCATCCCCGTTATCGCCGACGGTGGAATCCGGCACTCCGGTGACATTACCAAGGCACTCGCCGCCGGCGCCCATACGGTCATGATCGGCTCCCTTTTCGCGGGATTGGAGGAATCCCCCGGCGAAACCGTCACCTGGAAGGGCCGGCGATTCAAGGAATACCGCGGCATGGGGTCGCTCGGAGCCATGGTCAAAGGCTCCGCCGAGCGCTACGGACAGTCGGCTCGGACCTCCAGGGGCAAGCTTGTGCCAGAAGGCATCGAGGGCCGAGTCCCCTTCCGCGGGCCCCTGGCCGATTTCGTCTATCAAATGGTCGGTGGACTTCGCGCCGGAATGGGTTACTGTGGCGCGAAGACGGTCGAAGAACTACGGACCGAGGCGACCTTCAACCGTGTGACTACGGCCGGCGTCGTCGAGTCCCATCCCCACGATGTGGTTATCACAAAGGAATCGCAAAACTATGCCTTCGAATACCGAAATGAATAATCGCCGTGTGATGTCGGTTGTCCAGCTGCGCGCATTAGCCCGACTGCTCGTGTCCACGGTAGTGCTGAGCGGCTGCCAATTGATGGTCGACCCCTTTCGTGACGAGCTGGAAGGCCGGCAAGAGATGACCACCGCCTCGGTCGAAGGAGTTCGTGCGGCGCAGACGACTCCAACGGTCCGCCAACGGGATTATGCCACTTTCGAACTTCGCGCCGAAGACGAAGGTGTCACCCACGGGCCGCTCTACTTCGAGGACTCCTCCGAGGATAGGGGCAGTGACGACGGCCGCTTCGCTTGGACCGGCGAAGACTATCTTCACCTTTTTTATTGGCGAGGACGGTTTCTCGTGAATACCGTGTTTTTCCCGGTTAGCGCCGTCGCGACCCCCCCTTGGACGGTGATGGAGAGTGACGGTCGTATCAGTCGTCAATCGTTGGGGTTCGAATACGACGCTACTCGGTGTGCTGAACCTCAGGTCGATGAACCCACCGATGCAGTTTCGACGGGAGGATGAACGCGAAAACAGAAACGCGTCTCTTGGTCTCTCGGTGTCCAGCCTGCGGTCAGCGCGTCGATCCACCGGACGCCGATCGCTGCCCGCTTTGCAGCTTCGACTTCGGCGACGACCGCGTTACCGGCGCCGACGTAACCCCCTACGCCAAGGCCTACGCCGAAGGCAATCCCGGTTGGTGGACTATGTGCCGCTGGGTCTGGTTTGGCGGATCGGATCGCCTCAAGCATATGGCCCTGATGCGTGTCTCGGCGGCCGCTAAACGGTTCGCGTGGATAAACGCGCTCTGGCTTTCCCTGGGCATCGCCGGGTTCCAGGCGACGCGTGTCGGTTGGCGCGAGGTTGGGGCGTCACCGGTTGTCGAAGCAAGTGGATCGACGAAACCTCTGGGTCGCGGGTGGCTACACGTCGCGTCCGCTCCGCGTCCGCTCCCGCCAAGCCAGGCCCTGCAGATCCCCGTCGATTTATGGTGGAATCCCGCTCAGGCTTTGATCGCGTCCGTCATCGCGGGATTGATCGCACTCCTACTGATGTGGCTCCTATTGAACTTCATTCGCTTGGGTGTAACGTTCGCCCATTTTGCCGTGTACCGCGGTGAGCAGCGCATGTCGGCGGCGTTTCTATACGGCACGGCGTGGTGGATTCCCGCGCTCGTCGGAATCGCTATTTGCCTTTTGTGTCCCCTGGCGTTCGTCGGCCAAGTGAGCAAATGGGGAAGGTTTCCTACCAATCAGGGTCTTTTGCTGATCGCCGGCCCCATCGTCGGATTGGCCGCGACCCAGTGGTGGTTCTGGCTGATCCGTTTGGGCGCAACGGCCCCCGCGAGGACGCGCAACCGCGTCATGGCGTTTTGTACTTTGGGGGTACCGCCCTTGCTTCTGGGCGAATCGTTTGCATGGTGGTTTGGCTTGAATGCGTTTCACGAGTTTCTTTTCGTTCGCTTGAACATGCACTTTTGACGGAGGATCGATGCAGCCCGCTACCGTAGTCATACTCGATTTTGGCGGCCAATACGCCCAACTGATCGCCCGCCGCGTGCGCGAGAACCACGTCCACAGCATGATCGTGCCGCCCGATGTCACCATCGAGCAACTACGCATGCACAACACCGTTGGTCTGATTTTCTCCGGCGGCCCGTCGAGCGTATACGCCTCAAACGCCCCGCGTTGCAGCCCCGCCGTGCTGCAGAGTGGTTGGCCGATCCTGGGAATCTGCTACGGGCTGCAACTCGCCTGCGACATGCTTGGTTGCGAGGTCAAGGCGGGTGCATCTAGGGAATTCGGGCGAACCCCGCTTGAGGTGGTCGATCATGATGTGTTGCTCGCCCACGTTCCCGCCCAATCCTCCGTCTGGATGAGCCATAGCGATATCGTCACCCAGCTGTCCGCCGACTTTGTCCCTTTGGCGAGAACGGTCAATTGTCCCTTCGCCGCCGCGAAGCATAAGTCGAAACCCGTCTACGGAGTACAATTTCACCCCGAAGTCACCCACACTCCCTGCGGTGGTCAGATCATCCGCAATTTCCTCTATGACATCTGCGGTTGCGCCGGCGACTGGCAGGTCGGCAACGTCGTCAAGGACGGCATCGAGGCGATCCGCCGAAAGGTCGGGCCAAGCGATCGCGTGATCTGCGGTCTCTCTGGCGGCGTCGACAGCAGCGTCGCGGCCACCATGATCCACCAGGCGATCGGCGACCGACTAACGTGCATTTTCGTCGACAACGGTTTGATGCGCAGTGGCGAAGTTGACATGGTTGAATCCACGTTCCGCCAGCATTTCAAAATCGACCTGCGTGTTGTCGACGCCGCTGATCGGTTTCTCAAAAAACTCGACGGCGTCGCCGATCCGCAGGAGAAGCGGCGGATCATCGGCCACGAATTCATCGACGTTTTCCAGGGCGAGGCTAAGAAAATCAAACACGCCCGTTTCCTTGCCCAGGGCACGCTCTACCCGGACGTGATCGAGTCCGGCCACAGCGTCGGCGGCCAGGCGGCCAACATCAAGATTCATCACAATGTCGGCGGATTGCCTGCGGAGTTGGGCTTCGAACTCGTAGAGCCGCTCCGTGATCTATTCAAAGACGAGGTCCGCCGCGTTGGCGAACATCTGGGTTTGCCCGAAGAAATCGTCTGGCGGCATCCATTCCCCGGTCCGGGCCTCGCGGTTCGTGTCATCGGCCCGGTCACGAGCGATCGACTCTGCGTCCTTCGTGCCGCCGATGCGATTATCATCGAGGAAATCCGCGCCGCAGGTTGGTACAACAAGATCGCCCAGGCTTTTGGTGTCTTGTTGCCTGTCAGCACCGTCGGTGTGATGGGCGACGACCGCAGCTATTCAGGCCAGCACGTCGTGGCCGTCCGCTTCGTCGAGTCCAGCGACTTCATGACCGCCGACTGGGTGCGTATCGACGGGGAACTCCTCGCGCGTATCTCAAACCGGATAATTAATAAAGTAAAAGGCGTGAATCGCGTCGTTTACGACATCTCCTCCAAACCCCCGGCAACCATTGAATGGGAATAGCCAAATTGCCCAAGTTTTCCAGCCACTCAAACTAGTGTATTCAGCCTCCGCGCGAAAATAATTCGATTTTTTTTGCTGTTGCCCCTAGATACGGGCCCTCAATTCGCCAACATAGTCCAAATAGAATTCTCTAGTTCGGGTAGGACCATCACTCTCAAACCAAGGAGGGTTGCGTGATGTGCCGAAAACTGGCTCCGGCGCAACGATCCTGTAACGCCGACGATGGAACGTCGGCATTCTGGCCTGGTCAAAAAAACCAAGGCGACGAGTTGTTCGCCGGTTCGAACTAACCGTTAGTTCAGCGGAGTCGCACGATCCGCGTTTCGTGCGAGCGGATGTCGCTCGCACCGTGGGATTGCGCGCTTTCAGTCAAAAAAGGAGATTCACTATGAGATCACTATCCACACAATCTGGGCCGGTTCATCGAATTGTATTCGGTACGGCCACCCTGCTTGTAGTCGCAAGCCTTCTCGCCCTCGTGGCTTCGCGCTCCTCCAGCCGCGCCGTCGCCAGTCCGAGCGATGTGGGTGTCTCCTACGTCAACTACGGCGAGCAATCGTCTCCCGAGAGCGATTTCGCCAATTCCTCTGGGGAAGTCTCCTCGGACGGTGTGGGACGCGGAACCGGGGTCTATTGCTGCGTGAGTTCAGGCGGATCCTGCTCAATGTGGGCCGGTTCCGGTTGTCCGTCGGGCAGCAGCCCGAAAAAGTGCCCGTGCAACGATGATGCCGTGTGAAAGAAGGAACGTGCCGGGAGTTGTGCGTGGAGTCCGGAAGCGCTGATGCGGGCCCACTTGGTTTAGTTCCGCGCGCTATCCTTGGGGATTGCCGACGGAGAAAAGGACGACATCCGTCCCAGGCCGGCCCCATTCACCCGGAATTGCTCCATCGTCAACGCCGTCTTCATTGAGCGAGTAGAGGATTGGTTTTTCGTTCACGATCCGATACCCGAATTCAACGCCGGTGTACGGATCGATCGTAGTCGTAGAAGTGTCTTGTGGAGCCGCGTCCGTCAAACGCGGCGGCCACATGCCGCGGTCTAGGCGAAAGCGACAAACATGCGCCGCTAGGAGCGTCGCGGATCGCATGGTGTCAACACGTTTTCGCATCACCAGTCCAGGCTGCAAGTTGGGCAGCAATGGAGTCAACACCCGTGTTGCGGCGCGGCTGGCAAGGGTCTGCCAGAGCGCGGCCTTGCGGTGATTCACTTCTAGAATCGAAAGTACATCCCAAGATTCGGCCTCGTGCGCGAAGCGTTCGATGGCCTCGCTGAGTTCGTCCACGGAAACGTCGAGGACATGCCTAGTCTTCCCATCCGGTCCCGGACCGAGTCTCTTGCCAAGGCCCGGGACTCTGGTTTCCAGCGCGTCCAAGTCGAGGTATTGCGAGCTGCCTAACCTACCTGCACGGGTCGCTCCTTCGAACAGTTGGGAGAGCTTGAGCCGCTCGGTGATTAAGACCTCTTTGTAACTCGCTAGCGGAGGGTCCGATAGGGCAAATGCGATGTACGGTTCTCCGCGTGCACCCTGCGTCGCGCACGCTTCGAGGATGTATAAGAGCGCTTCGTAAGTGCGCATTCGTGTGACGATCGAGGATTCAATGTGAATCAATGTTCGGCCGTCGCCCAAATCGAGGGCCAGGGATCGGGCGGCGCGGAGGTTTCGAATTGCGGACTCGTCGTTTCCATCATGAAAGTCCAGCAAGGCTAAGGCAACAAGGGCCTTCGATACCTTTTCGGTCTCACCAAGGTACATCGGCTGTCCAAAGATAATCCAGTTAGGATCGACCGGGTCGTCCATGGTCGGAAATTCAAACCGAAAACTCAATGTGGCCGACTCAACTTCCTCCATCCGGCGCCGCTTGGTGATCAGCCACGCCTTGCCGTCGTCAAAAGCCACGCTCCCGAATTGACGCATGACCCGGTCGAGGTCATCAGGGAGGCCATTGGCGGCATCGCGCAGGAGTTGCGCCGGGGCCGTCTGGAGCGGCTTTTGCAGCCGTTGAACGGCCGTGTGCGAAGGAGGTGTCGCTCCAACGGCCATGACGGCATTTGATAATCGATGCAAGTCATCGAGTTTTTCCACTAGATACTGCTGGCTATTGCGTACCAGTTCCGAGCGAACATCCGTAGTGGCCCGTGCCGCCGTCGCTTCGGCATAGAGGATCGTGACGGTTACCGCGAACGACACCAGCACCGCGACTCCCACCAGAGCTGCGGATGCCTGCCATCGGTAGCGGCGTAGGGTCATCCGAAGGATATACCAATGGCTGTCGCGTTTGGCCTCGATCGCTTCGCCCGCGAGATACCGATTCAGGTCCTCTCCGAACGCCGCTGCTGACTGATACCGGCGGGCCGGGTCCTTCTGAAGCGCACGGAGAAGGATCGTGTCCACGTCGTCGTCGATATCCGCCCGAATCGCCGATGGTCGAAGGGGTACCGTCTCAAGTATATGTTCTGCGATCTTAGCCCTGGACTCCCCATCGATGGGATAGGGGTAGGCATCTGTCAGCGCCTCGTAGAAGATCACGCCCAGCGCATAGACGTCGCTGCGGACGTCGAGAAGTCCGGCGTCACGACGGACCTGTTCCGGAGAGGCGTAGTGCCATGTCCCCGCGAACATGCCGACCTGCGTCATCCGGGCTACAGGAGCCGACTCATCTTCCACGATTCGTTTCGCCAGTCCAAAATCGAGGATATGGGCTCTCCCTTGAGGGTCCACAATGACGTTGATTGGTTTCAAGTCCCTGTGAATCACCCCGTGCTGGTGGGCGTAGTTCACGCCGTCGCAGACTTGCAGCAAAACCCGGATCGTTTCGTCGACGGTGAGTGTTTGGGTACTCAAATAGACGTCGAGCGGGAGCCCCTCCACGTACTCCATGGCGAAGAAATCCCGTCCCTTGTCTCGCCCGCACTCGAAGATCGCGACGATGTTGGGGTGTTTAAGCTGCGAGGCGAGTTGTACTTCGTTTTCAAAGCGGCGGCGTTCCATCCCCGATGCAAACGCGCCCTCTCGAATGATTTTGAGCGCTACGATTCGCTTGGTGCCGAGTTGTTCCGCTTTGTAGACGACGCCTTGGCTGCCGCTGCCGAGTTCCTCCAAGACTCTGAATCGTCCGATCGCGGGGAGTTCCGTCGTCGAACCGGTTCCGCAATCAAGCTCATTCCCGCCGGTTGTTGCATTTCCACCCGATCCATCCGGGCTGTGGTTGGAGAATGTCCCCCGGTCGTCGGCCAGCCTAGTGTCGACAAACTGGAGATCGCTGAAGAACTGGGTGAGTTCCTCGGCGAATTCCGGGTGACGTGCGAGATACTCTTCCGGAGTCGGCGTCTCGTTGTACTCGCGACGGGTCAGAAAGTCTTCGAGGATTGTGTCCAAGGCGGGATCGGAGCGGGCGGGCACGGCTAATCCTCCCGTAACTTTTCCCGCAGCATGGCCATCGCTCGAGCGATCAACTGGCACGTTGCTCCTTTGGTGCGGTTCATCCGCGCCGCGACCTCCGTCAACGGGCGTTCTTCAATTCTGTGAAGCTGCAAGACCGTACGGTAGTCGTCAGGGAGCTCTTTGAGGATCTTCACCAACGAGTCGCTCCGTTCGTGGTCCGCAACGGCGCTCGACGGAGTTCGATTAAGCGCATAAAGGTGGGTCTCGCTAACACCGACTCCGGACGATTCCGCCCCTCGAATCCGGACGGTCGACAGCCGTCCTTGACGACCGCGGAGCGAGTGCGAAATCACCCTTCGAGCGATGGTTGAAACCCAGGAAATGAAACCGGCATCATTGACGTACTCGAAAGTCTCAGCGCTCGCTAGCGCCGCGGTTACCGTTTCCTGATAAATGTCGTCGATCGTGGTGCGCTGCAGCACCACGGAACCGGATCGACGACCGATGAAGTTCCGAATTTCGTTCTTATGTGCAACTAATAGACGTTCGATCGTTTCTGTGCTGGTCGGGTAGTTGGGTTCGACTTCCATCGACAACCGATTCACACAAGGCCGACGCTTAGCCCCAATGCCTTTGAGCGTTGGGGCGACTCATTACGCTGGATGAATCCATCCACGGGTGGCAATTATAGCCGCCTCCGCAGAGACCGCAAATTACCCAGAATGCCATCCGGGGACCACCCTATCCACCCAATAATCCGCGTCACAAATATTTCTAAGAAAGCGCGTGAATGCGCGGCCTTTCGGCGCCATAGAGAAGTAGAGGTGTCGCTGCCATCGCGGATGGGCGAGGGACCGACGGGAGCCGGGCCTGCATTCTATGAATACAACGGATTCGATTGCGTCCGAATACAAGCAGGACCGTCGAGTCCCCTTGCAAGCCGTTCTCACCGGTCAGAAACCCGACTCTGAATCACCTGTGACCGTGTTCGTGGTTGATGACGACCCAGCCGTACTGCAAACGCTTCAGGTGCTCATGGAATCCGTGGGCTTCCGCACAGAGTGCTTCGCGTCCGCAGAGGAGTTCCAGAGAATCTTCGATGCATCCATTCCAGACTGCATTGTTATTGACATAGGTCTACCTGGAATGAGCGGAATCGCTCTGTTGGAAGAACTCCATCGCAAAGGCGTTACGACCCCCGTGATCCTCTTCACGGGTAGCGACGATGCGGCGTTGGCGGATCGGGCGATCAAGGCCGGTGCCCAGGATTACTGCACGAAATCCCGGGGTTCTACGGCGTTATTGGACTCCGTTTGTAAGGCGATACAGGCAGATCGGGGCGTGACGAAGGATCCCGACCGTTCACGCGAGACATCATCGCGAATTCTCGAACTAACGCCGCGCGAGCGGGACGTCCTCGAACTGCTCGTTTCCGGCAAAGGCAATCAACAAGTGGCGGAGCTTCTCGGCATAAGCGTCAAGACGGTCGCTACACACAGGGCCAGTCTGATGCGGAAAACCCGGTCGGACTCGCTGGCCGCGCTCACGGGGCGCCGGTACGCATACAAGTCTTTTCGTTAGTTGGGTGACCGGTAGCTGCACGCTCCCCTGCCGTGCGATCGTCAGGAATGCCCCGGAATCTACAGTGGCATTCTGGCCGACCAACCCGTCGTCGGTAGGTCGATGTGCGTGACGGCTTCCGTACGGACCATGATCGACCCTAGCTCCCGTGGCCCGGTCGGCTCGTGGATCGTCGTGTTGGTGAAGTCGAGGAACCCGTCCTTGCAGTTGCGGATTGCGTCGGAAGGTCGGATGGCCGAGCTGGTGTCGGCGATTACGTCAAACGTCCTGTTGATCCGAGTCCCCGTCACCAGGTGGACCGTCAGCTCACAACACTTCGTCTGCCTTTCGATGCCTTGCGGCTTCTGCATAGAAACTCCGCAGTACAAATCGGCAGATTGACGTTAAGGATGACGACCGATAACGAAGCAACCTCTGAAATGAACGGACCTTCAACAGAGGTTGGGTTGGATCGGCGGTACATCCGGGTCGATGCGCCTGCTTAGCAAGAGCGTCTGCGAACCGACGGCGAAACCGAGAAGCGCTATCGACAATACGATGCGAATGGCCCACGCGATTCGGGCCGGAGAGCGGTGCATAGCCTGATCGAACGATGGAATGGCGCCCTTTTTGATCTCCCCATCAAGCAGCATCCAGCGCACATAACCCAACAAACCGCCGGGCGGATGACGTTTTTGAAGGAAGATACGAACTTCTTCCGCGACTGCGGTGCGGTATTCGTCCGGTGACCGCCGCCCGATGTCGCGGATACGTCGCACCGCGTCGCCCGCGATGTCCGCGGGAAAATCCCGGCTCTCCTTGACGATGGTTGCCGACCAGCACACGCCTACGATGAAGGACGTTCCGGCGAGGACTGCAAAGCGTCCGTAGGGTTTGCCTGGGGCCGCAATTCGGAACGTGACCGCGCCGATCACCAGCCCGAAGAGCATGAAAAAGAACAGGCCGAGGTAAAACGGCAACATGGCCGCGTAGGAAAGAAGCCACGCAAGCGGAAGTGAGACGATCGTCCCCGCCGCCGTCGCGCACCACCACCGCGCCGGCGAGGTTCCACGCCCATCCGGAAGTTCAACCGCCGGAGCGGCCAAGCTCGGCATCGTCTTTTCCTCCCGCGCGATACTGAACGACTTCGACCGTTTCCAGGGTGACCAATCCCTCTTTCACCATCTCGTCGAGATGCGGCAACAACAGGTCGATCTTCTCACGGCTATCGACGATTTCGATCACGATGGGAAGGTCTTCCGACAACCGCAGAATTTTGGAGGTGTGCAGCCGCGAATGGGCGCCGAACCCCATGATCCCACGCAGCACGGTCGCGCCCGCGAGGTGCAGCTCACGCGCCCTGAGCACGATGGCCTCGTACAGCGGCCGGTGATGCCAATGGTCCGATTCGCCGATCAGCACCCGCAGCAAACAACCCTTCATGGGCGTTTTCATGGCGTCACCATCCATCTTGCGAATTTGGCCCCGGCCCAGGCCGCGATTAAACAGGTCGCCACGCTTGCGGCCACGTTCAACAGGGCCAGGGCAAACTGGCGATCCTCCGCGAGCTTCAACGTCTCCAGCGAGAACGTGCTAAAGGTAGTGAACCCGCCCAACACGCCGATCAGAATGCCCGTACGATACAGTGAATCGACCGACGCTTCGGTAAGCCGCTCACTGAGAAACCCGATCGCAAGGCAACCCAGGACGTTGACGACGAGGGTCCCCAGCGGGAACGCGATGACCGTCCGCTGGACCAGCCCGCCGATGACATAGCGTAGGATGCTCCCCGCTGCTCCACCCGCGCCCACCACGAACACTCTTACGATGGATTCGCTCATCAGTCGTTCAAGGAAGCCGCAGCACAAACCCTCGACACCACTGGCGAGGTCGCAACGCCGAGGTTCCATCTTCGATCATTCGACTTACATTCGCAACACGTGGAAAGCACGCAGCCTGGGCGACACCGCCGTGCATTGTCGCACAATCACTCCGCGGGTTTGCGCGCAGAAGGTGGTTCCGGTTTGGTCGTAGGCAGTTTCGGAGATTGAGCTGGACTTGGGGATTCGATGATCTGTATAATCAACGTCACGCTAGCCTCTATTGTAGCCCCTGTCGGTTCGGCGCGGTTGGTCGGTTCGACTCTTTGGTCCGACTCGCGCGAGGATTGAGTGGCGACTCGCAGCCGACGCTCGACCAACGGCGGCGGCACCGGTGGTTGCCGGGCTCCTTGAGTGTCGGCAGACACCGTGGTTTTATTCTTGGCTTCCACTTTTTGTGATATCGCACTTTCCTTAGCAACGACCACGGAGGTTTCGTCGGCGGTTTCCTCGGTTGAATCCTTGGCGCCGGTTTCCACGGAAGGACCGCCCGAATTCGCCAGGGGTCTAGCCTCCGACGAGAGCAGATTGGGGTCAATGCCCACAATCTTCAATAAGCCGCCGATCATTCCCCCACTGGTGGCTGTGGGTTGGTCTACCGAAGTCCGATCGGCATCCAGCGTCGTGCCATTCTCGTCGAAAGACGACTCGTCGCCGCGCGTCATCGCGCTTCGCGGCACACTGGACCGCTGTTGGTCGCCAAGCAATTGCACGACGTTGCGGCTCTTCTCCACGCCTTGCACCGTAATAGGCCCAGCGACCATTGCGACCGCTTCCTCCGGCTGATTCGGCTCGGAAAGTCCGGCGAGTAAACTGTCGATCTGTTGCGGCGATGCTCGCACCAGGATTTGATCCTCGTGTGCGGCCTCGAAGTTTAGTCCCGCTTTGCCGCGGTAGTAGAAGTTCTGCACTGTACCGGTTGTGTCGGTTCGCCCTCCGGGGGCCGAGGCTAGGTCTACAAGGTGTTGACTGGATAGCGCCGTCGCGATTCTCGTCGTGACGGTCTCGCGCTGGGTCTGGTCGCGAACCATGACTTGGAGCCGCACGGATTCGGCGGCGAACGTCTGGTTGCGGAATGAGGTGGGATCGACCCCGGCCCGGAGGTGCTGCTCGACGGTCGCAATCGCAGCGCCGGCGCTGCGGGCTGCGTCACTGACGGCTAATTCATCGCCCCGTCGCTCAAGGGCGACGCGGCTATCGGTCGAAACGGAAGTCGGTGCGACCACTCGGACCTCGCGCTGGGCCAGTTCGGTTTTGCCTGTAGAACCGCGTCGGGTTTGTTCGGTTGTGAACCACCATCCAGTCCCGACCACCAAGCCGACCATCGCGGCCATCGCCAATCGCGCGGCCCACGACGACCGGCCGCGAGTCTGGTGCGCTTGAGGTTCCGGAAAATCGTTCAGAAGGGCCAATCGCTCGAGGGTTGCCTGAGTGTCTCCCAGGATCGATGCGGGGGCCGCATGGCGCGGCAGCGACGCCACGGCCTGGGTGGTTTGTTGCAAGTCCGCAAGCAACTGCCGCGCCGACTCATCCTCGCGCAACACGCGCTCGATGACCTCACGCTCGGCGGCGTCGAGCTCGTCGTCGATGTAGCCCGACAGCAACTCACCCAACTGTTCTCGATCAATCCTCGCCATCGCCGATTCGCTTCAACTCTTCCCGCGTGATCGCCGGGTCGATCGCCTGCTGCAATGCAATTCTCGCCCGGAATAAACGAGATTTCACCGTTCCGAGCGGGATTTGCAAGATCCTTGCGATCTCCTGGTAATCAAACCCCTCGATGTCCCGCAGCACGATCACCGCACGGTGATCGTCGTCAAGCCTTTGTAGGGCGCCCGCGACGGCGGCGTGCAACTCGGCCTCAACCGGCCCGCGTGTTGGGTCGTCGTCGGACTCGTCCCGCACTCGCCTGGCCAACTCGTCGGCCTGCGTCCCTGTTGCCGCCGCACCGGCATCCAGCGACACCCTCCGCCGACGATGATCGTTCCGCCGATGGGAGAGGGATAAGTTGACGGCGACGCGGAAGATCCAGGTGTAAAACCCGCTCTGCTGCCGGAAGTTGCCCAGTCCCTCAAAAGCCTTGAGAAACGCCTCCTGCGTCAAATCGCGGGCATCCTCCAAATGACCGCAAATCCGCCAACAGGCGTTGAACACCCTATCCTGGTACCGTCGAACCAACTCCCCGTAGGCCTCGGTCTGGCCTTGCTTGACCCGCTCAACCAGTGCATCGTCCTCCACCCGGGCAAACGCAGACGTCGGTCCGCAAACATTGCTCTTCCTTGTATTTGGACGCTCTAACACGGCTTGGGTTCCCGATGGGCGGCATCAATCGGCCGTTAGGTCCGATACTTTCCTGGGTCTGATCATCCCTTGCGGCTCACTTTCGGTCAACGCGGTCGTACGCACCCCGACAAGGACTTCTGATGGTTGTCGCGGGGGAGCGGCGTGTTGATCGGTTTAGGAAGCGGCGGCGCGGAGCTGGCGTAGCGCCACCCCTAACGCGTAACGGGGTTAGAACGCGAACTGGCAGCCCCACGACCCGGATTCGCGCGAGCTTGACCGAAGCCATCCGGGAAATTGGGCGATTGGGGCAATATTGGCCAAGCCGAAAAACCACTTATGACAAAGTACCCGGCCATACCCCACACAAGATTTTTTTGAAACAGGCTTGACTTTATGGCGTGGCGATGTAGATTTGTCGGTTCCCGTGTGCAGCGCGGCGAAGACGCGGCGGCGCTGCATGAATCGGCGTAGTGGAAGTCATCGGACCTTCAGTAAAAGGAGCTGCAAATGAAATCCGCAAGATATGGCGCAAGTATGGCCCTTCTGTTTGTCACAGGTTGCGTGCCCGATCTCAAGACGACGGATCCGGCCGGTCCGTTTCAAGAATACCAGTACGTCAAGATTGAAGGGATACGCATGACTGGGGCCATGATTTCCTTCAATGGGCTTCCGGTCGGCGAAGCGGTCTCTCCGGCTGGAGCCGATCCGATGAAGCGCCGCGATGTCGTTGTTCCGGATTTGACCGCCACTTCGGTCTCCGCAACGATCGAAGGGCGAGATTCCGCGGGTGCCGACACCTTGACGCGCGTCGTCAACAATACCCCAGTGCCGCCACCGCCGGTGTTCATCATCTCCGGCGTAACGGGGACTTCGGCATTGGGGGTCGATTTTTTCATCAACGGCAACGGCGTCTTTCCGGGCGCCGGACCAGCCAATGTGACGCTGCTCACGCCCTTTGCCGGACCTGGGGCAATCGCTCTTCGCCAACCGCCGGATCCACCTGCCAGCATTCCCGCGAGTCATACCACCTTCTTGTGGGACAAGAACTATCGGATTCACTTTGACCCAGGGGTGTTACCAGCTGGGTCGTACAAGATCCAAGTGGCCAACGCTCCACAGTATGGCGGACAGTCGGGACAGTCCACGAACCCGATTGCTGTGCTGCCGTAGCTCGCGCAGAGGGACGCGACAGAGGACGCCCGCTTCCTTGGTGCGGGAAGTGCCTTAAGCGTGGTGAAAAACGCGTTTTCGTACGAGTCGTCCGCGCGTTGTGGAAAGGGTGCCCCATCCCTTTCATCAGAAAGGGGTGGGGGGTGAAGTCTTCAGGTCTACTTTGAACTCGCGAGCGTTTGAGCCCCCGCTTCTGCTTCGCAGGGATGGGGCGCCTAGCGATCCCAAGGTGTACCAGCCATTTACCTTCAACAGCTTCGAAGCCCTCCGCGAACTCCGGCGGGAATAAGAAGGGACGGAACGGAAGCCACATGTGGATGATTCCGCGATGCGCGAAACGCTGAAGCGTGGGTCGAAGTGCATCGACGCGCTCGAAAATGGTAAAAGGCCTCGCGTTGCGACGCCAAACTCCGCTGTCTAAAGCCCGTCAGAGCTCGGGACGCAAGCCTGGTGACCTTCGAGTGTCCGCGTGGCGGCTCATGCGCGCAATGCGATGTCGTTCCTTAAGCCGACCCATCTCGACCGTTTGCGGGCGCGCGGCTATCATGGGATCGTGGTTCGACCACGCTGGATTTGCTAGGCGGAATGTATCGGGAGCGGATGATGCCAACAGCCGTTGAAGATTTCAAGGTTGCGGACCTGAGTCAGGCCGAATTCGGTCGAAAAGAGATCGTCCTGGCCGAGCACGAGATGCCGGGACTCATGGCTATCCGCGAGGAGTGCGGCCAGAGCAAACCGCTCACCGGTGCCCGCATCACCGGTTCGTTGCACATGACCATTCAGACGGCCGTGCTCATCGAGACCTTGGTCGAGCTTGGGGCCGACGTTCGCTGGTGTAGCTGTAACATCTTCAGCACCCAGGACCACGCCGCGGCGGCGATCGCCAAGGCCGGGGCGCCCGTCTTCGCCTGGAAGGGCGAGACGCTAGAGGAATACTGGTGGTGTACGAACCAGGCGCTGCTGTTCCCCGAGGGCGGCCCGAACCTTCTCGTCGACGACGGCGGCGACGCGACCCTACTCATTCATAAGGGTTATGAGGCCGAGAACGCTTTCGCCAAGTCGGGCAAGCTGCCCGACCCCGACCGGGCGGAAAACGAGGAGGAGGCGATTATTCTAGCCTTGATCCGTGAGGAATTGCAAAAGGATTCCCAGCGTTGGCATCGGGTGGCCAAAGAGGTCGTCGGCGTCAGCGAGGAAACCACCACCGGCGTCAAGCGGCTCTACCAGCGGCAAGAAGCGGGCACGCTGCTGTTTCCCGCGATCAACGTCAACGACAGCGTGACCAAGAGCAAGTTCGACAACATCTACGGCTGCCGGCATTCGCTCGTCGATGGGATCATGCGGGCGACGGACGTGATGTTGGCAGGCAAGGTGGCTGTGGTGTGCGGCTACGGCGACGTCGGCAAGGGCTGCGCTCAAAGCCTCCGCGGACAAGGGTGCCGAGTGGTTGTCACCGAGATCGACCCCATCTGCGCCTTGCAGGCCGCAATGGAGGGATATACGGTGCTGCCGCTTGAGGACGTGGTTTCGACCGCCGACGTGTTCGTGACCGCGACGGGCAACAAGGCCATTATCCTCGCCGCGCACATGGCCAAGATGAAGAATCAGGCCATAGTTTGCAACATCGGGCACTTCGACAACGAGATCGACATGGCCGGGCTGAAGCGTTTCCCCGGCGTTCGCAAGGAGAACATCAAGCCGCAGGTGGACAAATGGGTCTTCCCCGACGAGCGCTGCATACTGGTGCTCGCCGAAGGTCGGCTGGTAAACCTCGGTTGCGCAACGGGCCATCCCAGCTTCGTGATGAGCAACAGCTTCTGCAATCAGGTGATCGCCCAGATGGAGTTATGGCAGAACGCCGCGAACTACGACAAGAAGGTGTATGTCCTGCCCAAGCACTTGGATGAAAAGGTCGCTCGACTGCACCTTGCCAAGCTCGGCGCGAAGCTCACCAAGCTTCGCCCCGACCAGGCCGAGTACATCGGCGTTCCGATTGACGGACCCTACAAGTCCGAACATTACCGGTATTAAGCGAATGAGTTTTGATTTCCGGGCTGTGCGGCGGCACGTGGCCCGAGAGGATAGGGCGATGGCAAAGCAACGACGATGGGCTTACTTCTTCGGTAACGGTCGGGCCGACGGGCGTGGGGATCAGAAGGAACTGTTGGGCGGCAAGGGCGCGGGCCTGGCGGAAATGACGCGGATCGGCCTGCCTGTGCCAGGTGGGTTCACCATTACCACGGAGGCTTGCGCGGCCTACAACCAACGCGGCAAGTCCTGGCCGGCGGGGTTGGACAAGGAGGTCCGCGACAACCTCCGTCAGCTTGAACGCGCCGCAAAGAAGAAGTTCGGCGCGGCGAAGAATCCTCTGCTCGTGTCGGTGCGTTCCGGCGCGGCTCGCTCCATGCCGGGGATGATGGAAACGATCCTAAACTTGGGTCTCAACGATTCCTCCGTCGAAGGACTGGCCAAGGCTTCGTCCAACCGCCGTTTCGCACTCGACGCCTATCGTCGCCTCATCATGATGTACGGCTCGACGGCCAAGGGCATCCACCGCGAACACTTTGAGACGGTATTCGACGAAATCAAGAACACCTGCACTCGCCCCCGCCTCGGACGACCATCGGACGCCAAGATCCTCGATACCGACGTCAACTACGAGGAACTCGAAGAACTCGTTAGCGGCTTCAAGGAAAAATACAGGCGGGAATGCGAGCAAGAGTTTCCCCAGGACCCGTTTGAGCAATTAAGGGGTGCGATCAACGCGGTATTCGATAGTTGGATGGCGGACAAGGCTACGACCTATCGACGAGTGGAGAATATCACCGGCCTTACTGGTACCGCGGTCAACGTCTGCCAAATGGTCTTCGGGAACATGGGCGACGACTGCGGCACGGGGGTGTGCTTTACCCGCGATCCCAGCACCGGCGAATGCACGTTTTACGGTGATTTTCTCATCAACGCCCAGGGCGAGGATGTCGTTGCCGGAGTGCGCACGCCGCTACGGCTCGAGGAACTCAGCACGCTTATGCCGGAAGTGTACGACCAATTGGAGGCGATGCGCGTCATTCTCGAAGTCCACTACAAGGACATGCAGGACCTCGAATTCACCATCGAGCGTGGCAAGCTCTTCATGCTGCAGTGCCGTACCGGGAAGCGTTCGCCGCAGGCGGCCTTCAAAATCGCCGTCGATCAAGCGACCAGGCCGCTCCTTTCCACTACCGCCGCGAATGCGCTGGTGAAGAAGGGATTCCTACCGAAAAAATATGCCGTCGCCGCGGCCAAGCCCATCATCACTCGAATCGAGGCCATTCAACGAGTCAGCGCGGCAGACGTGGAGCGCCTTTTCTTTCCGGTGCTCGATCCGAGTTTTTCATCCGACGAATTGAATCGCCGTCAGCTCGGCGATGGAATCGGGGCGGTGCCCGGAGCCGCATCCGGGGAGGTCGCCTTCACCGCAGAGCAGGCTGAGATCCGGGCGAAAGCCGGAGCGACGGTCATCCTGGTTCGTAAAGAAACGTCGCCGGAGGATGTAGGAGGAATGTACGTCGCCGCCGGCATCCTTACCGCCACCGGCGGAAAGACGTCGCACGCCGCGGTGGTCGCGCGCGGCTGGGGTAAGTGCTGCATCGTCGGCTGCGACGCCCTCGCCGTCGACTACGCTGCCAAACGGATGACACTCAACGGTCGGACGCTGCGTGAAGGCGACGCCATCACCCTCGACGGCGCGACCGGGCAGATTTTCGAGGGCGCTATTCCCTTGGTACCGCCGCAAGCGCCCCTCGAGTATGAGATGCTGATGTGCTGGTGTGACGAGCGACGAAGATTGGGAATTCGAGCCAATGTGGACACGCCTGCCGACGCCGATAAGGCGATTGAGATGGGGGCGGAAGGGATCGGGCTGTGTCGAACCGAGCACATGTTCTTCGATCCGACGCAACCGTTGCGCATTCGCGCCATGCGCGAGATGATCGTTGCCGACGACGAGACTGCTCGTCGTCGGGCGCTGGAAAAACTGTTACCCTTCCAGCGCGACGACTTTGAGGGAATTTTCAAAGCAATGGTCGGTCGACCCGTCACCGTCCGCCTGCTCGATCCTCCGCTGCACGAGTTCCTGCCGCAGCACGACAACCGTGCAGGCCAGCAGGCCGTCGCTGATGAGCTCAACGCCCCCATCCGCGACGAATTGTCCATGATGTCATTGTGGGATTCGGAGGCCCGTCAAGCATTGGAATCCAAACGCATCACGATCAAAGACATCCAGCGCCGAGTCGATCAGCTTCACGAGGCCAATCCGATGCTGGGCCATCGCGGGTGCCGTTTGTGCATCACCTTCCCCGAAATTCTCGAAATGCAGGTGCGGGCGATCATCGAGGCTGCTGTTCGTTGCAGTAAACAGGGCCTCGAGGTGCTCCCCGAAATCATGATCCCTCTGAGCATCGATGCGAAAGAGTTGTCGATCCTGGTAAATCGTACCCGAGCGGTCGCGGATTCGATCTTGCGCGAGAACAAGAGCAAGCTGACTTACTTGGTCGGCACGATGATCGAGACGCCGCGGGCGGCGCTGCTTGCGGATTCGATGGCCGAGTCCGCCGAGTTCTTCAGCTTCGGCACCAACGACCTCACCCAGCTAACGATGGGCCTCTCCCGCGACGACGCCGGACGGTTTCTGCCTGACTATCTCAGCGACGCGCGCACCCTCCCGCAACCGTCAGCGGCAGGCGCGGGCGACCTAATTGGGTCGTCCAATCGACAATCGACAATCGATATTCGACAATTACCTGCCGGCCCTATCTTCGCACATGACCCGTTCCAATCGCTCGACGCTGAGGGCGTAGGAATGCTCGTGAAGATGGCCGTGGAAAAGGGACGCTCCTCGCGGCCCAAGCTGAAGCTCGGTATCTGCGGCGAGCACGGCGGCGATCCAATGTCGATCCACTTCTGTGAGAAGATCGGTTTGGATTATGTCTCGTGCAGCCCGTTCCGCGTGCCCGTCGCCCGGCTCGCCGCCGCCCAGGCCGCCATCGCACTCGGAAGCAAACCGCGCGTGTACTCGGCCTCTGCGGGCCGCAGGAAGGCCAAACCGGCCGCCCCAGCCAAACCCAAATCCAACAGGAAGTCGATGACGAGATCCAAAGCGTCCGCCCGCATTCTGCGGCCCACGAGGAAATCGCGCACAAAACCGCGAAGAACACGAGAACTGGTGTCTGCTTAGAACGATCTCGGCGGCGATTTATGGATTCTTCGATACGCTCTTGTAGATTGTCTCCAGCCACGCGTCCGTTTTGATGAACCCGTTGCCCCAGCTTTTCCAGGCGTCGGTCAAGCCCTCGGCCTTGATCTGTTCCAAGGTCTTTTTTGCGGCGATTCTGTCCTTTACGATCTGCGAAGTCTCGACCAACATCCGATGAAACGTCTTGAGATCCTCGAGCGTCGAAATCGGTCCGTGGCCAGGGATGATCTTCACGTCGGGTGGAAGTTGGGCGATCACGTTGGCGATGTTCTTGGCCATCCTATCGACATTGCCGCCGTGATCCAAATCGACGAAGGGGAACATCCCCGCGAACATGTGGTCGCCCATGTGCACGACGTTGGACTTGGTGAACACGACCACGCAGTCGCCGTCGGTGTGCCCGTTGGGGAGATGAATCACGCGAATCTCCTCGTCGTTGAAGTGCACGGCGAGCGAGGCGTCGAAGGTTACGATCGGAAGTCCTTCCTTGGGAAGCGGCTCGACTGCTTTGCCGAAGAGCTCCTGCTTGGTCGCGAGGCGATTACGTACATTGGTGTGGGCGATGATGGTCCCGTCGCGGCCGAAGTGCGGATTACCTCCGACGTGATCGCCGTGCCAGTGCGTATTGAGAATGAACTTCGGTTTATCGCTGCCCAGTTTGGCCAGGGCGGCCTTGATCTTGTCCGCCAGCGGCGCGAATTGGTCATCGACGATCAAGATGCCGTCGGACCCGACGGAGACACCGATGTTCCCGCCGCTGCCTTCGAGCATGTAGACCTTCCCAGCGACAGGCGTGGTCTTGATCTCCACCCCGGAAAAATCCTGCTGGCCAAGGGCGTAACCCGGAGCGACGATCAGAACGAAAACGATACGGCTTCTACGCATAATTTTTACTCTCCGAATCAGCTCTTTGCCCGTAAGCCCGCGTCTGCGGCCTGGGGGTAGATTATAGTGGCGACGCCGTCTCTACCACAAAATGCCCGCGACGGATGCCCAGGCGCCAGAGCCACTCCTTCATCATGCAATACGAGACCGGCAAGACGAACAGCGACAGCAGTTCGATCGTCAGCCCACCGATCGACGGCAAAGCGATGGGGATCATAACGTCGGCCCCTCGCCCGTTGCTCGTCAGAACGGGCATAAGCGCCAGCACGGTTGTAGCCGAGGTCATCAGGCAGGGTCGGACGCGCTGTACGCCCGCGGCAATGACCGCCTCGCGAATGTCGGCAATGCCCTGTACCGGCCGGCGCTCGAATTCCTGGTTCAGATACGTCGCCAGCACCACGCCGTCGTCCGTGGTCACACTGAACAATGCAATGAACCCGACCCACACGGCGGCGCTGAGGTTGTACTGTTGGAAGTGCAGCAAATCCCGGACGTTGACTCCGAAGACATCAAAGTTGAAGAACCACGGTTCGGCAATGAGCCACAGTCCGATGAATCCCCCGGCCCACGCGACGGGAATCCCGCTGAAAACAATTAAAGAAAGCGGAACCGATCGGAACTGGAAATAGAGCAGAAGAAAGAGGAGGAATAGACTGACCGGTAAAATTACCGACAATCGTTGTTGAAAGCGGATTTGGTTTTCGTAGTTGCCCGCAAACTTGTAATGTACACCGGGCGGAAGGGTGAGTTCGCCGGATACGATCTTCGCCTTGAGCAGACGGTCCGCCGCTTCGACCACGTCAACCTCCGCAAAGCCCGCTTGCTTATCGAACAGCACAAAGGAGACTAGGAAATTGTCCTCGCTCTTGATGTCCTCCGGTCCGCGGAGGTACTGAATGGTTGCGAGCTGACTCAGTGGAATTTGCTCCCCGTCCGCGCCGGGCACCAGGACTCGCTCGATCGCCTCGATGCTGTCACGCATTTCCCGCAGATAGCGCACCCGCACGGGATACCGCTCTCGACCCTCGACGGTGGTGGTTGCACGGATGCCGCCCAAGGCGATCTCAATCACGTCCTGAACGTCACGGATGTTTACGCCGAATCGGGCTATGCGCTGGCGGTCAATGTCGATTTCCCAATAGGGCTTGCCGATCACGCGATCGGGGATGATGGCGTCGGTCGCGACGCCGGGGACGGATTTCAGGATATCCGCGATCTGATAGCCCACCCGCTCGATTTCCTCCAAAGTCCTTCCAAACACCTTGACGCCGATGGGAGCGCGCATCCCCGATTGTAGCATGACCAGACGAGCGGAAATTGGCTGCAATCGCGGAGCGCCCGTTACCCCCGGAAACTCGGCGGCCTTTTGAATCTCCTTCCAGATGTCGGACGGACTTCGGATATGGTCTCGCCACTGTCGAATGGGTTGGCCCCGGTCGTCGAGGACAAGTTTGCCCGTCCCGGGATCCTGTTTGTACTCTGTCTTGTACAAAATGACCGTCTCGATCATCGACACCGGGGCCGGATCGATGGCCGTGTCCGCGCGGCCGAGTTTCCCTACCACACTGTCGACTTCGGGGATGGCGCTGATTGCCCGGTCCTGTGCCGAAATCGCCTCCAATGCCGCACCAATTCCCGTATGAGGCATCAGCGTCGGCATATACAGAAAGGAGCCTTCGTCCAGAGGCGGCATGAACTCGCGCCCCAGTCCGGGGAATTCATGTCCCGCGGCGGTCCAGAGCTTTTGGTAAATCGTCGGTTGCTCGGACTCCCCCGTTTGCGGGTACGGAAGCCATTCGAAAACGCGCCCGAATCCCAACCAGACAACCAAACCCAATACTACTATCCCCGTTGGAAAGCTCAGAAAGGCGAGCTTGTGGGAGAGGAACGCGCGCAGCAAACGAGGATAGAAGTCGATGAAGACAACGCGCACGCTGGCCCAGACCAGGTTGATTCCCAATACGATAATCAGGTTGCGTATGAACCCCTTGCCCGGACCGAGCGGCATCCAGTGTCCGGTGAGTAGGATCACGACGGCCGCCATGACGACGATGCTGCTCAGCAAAGCGAGCCACTGCAGACTCCGCTTCGGCAATCGCGGTTCGAGCAGCGAATAGGCTCCATACGCTGCCGCGGCAACACCGGCCCAGGACCATCCAAGCAGAGCCATGACGCCCCCGCCCACGATCAACACGACGGGCATGGTCCAACGGGCCAAGCCGCGGCCGCGACCGAGCGGAGTGAAGACCATAAGAGCCAAACTCGGTAGAACGAGAATGGCGACCATGAGCGAGCCAAGCAGCGCGAACGTCTTGGTGAATGCCAGTGGCTTGAACAGTTTCCCCTCGGCGCCTTCCAGAGCAAAAACGGGAAGGAATGCGATGACCGTCATGAGGATGGCGGTGGTGACCGCCGAACCGATCTCGCGCGAGGCTTCGTAGATGATCTCCAGCAGCGGCTTTGAATCACCCTCTCGCTCCAGATGGCGGACAATGTTCTCCGTCAGAATGATTCCCATGTCCACCATCGTGCCAATGGCAATGGCAATGCCGCCCAAGCTCATGAGGTTGGAATCCACGCCCGTGACTTTCATGAGAATGAAGCAAATCATCACCGCAAGCGGCATCGTGAGGCCGATGATCACGCAGCTCCGGACGTGACGCAGGAACATCAGCACGACAAACGTCGTCACGAGAATCTGTTCAAACAAAGCGTCTTTGAGCGTATTCAAGGTCTCGTGAATGAGAATGGTACGATCATAGAACGGAACAATTCCGACCTGGGAAACAACACCGTTCACCAGGGTTTTCTGCGGGAGACCTGTCGAGATTTCTTGAATGCGATTTTTGACTCGTTCAATGACTTCCAGCGGGTTGGCCCCGTAGCGTACGAGCACGACGCCCCCGACGGCTTCAACGCCATCCTTGTCCAACATTCCCCGGCGAAGAGCCGGACCAATGTGTACACGAGCGACAGTCTTCACATAGATCGGTACATTGTCCGCGACTCGCAGGACCACATTCTCGATGTCCTCGACCGTTTTGATGAATCCCTTCGCCCGAACGATGTATTCAACGCCGTTCCATTCGACGGTCTCCGCCCCCACGTCGATATTGCCGCGCTCCAAGGCCGTGAAAATGTCTTGAAGCTTCACATCGTGGGCGCGCATAGCATCAGGATCAACGTCGATCTGGTATTCCCGGACAAACCCGCCTATGCTGGCGACCTCGCTGACCCCTTCAATGCCCTGCAATGCCCACCGAACATACCAGTCCTGCACACTGCGCAATTCCATCGGATCGAAGCCGCCGTTAGAACCTTCCAGTGTGTACCAGAACACCTGTCCCAGTGCAGTCGCGTCGGGGCCCAAGCCGGGAGTGACGCCCGCGGGCAGACGTTGCTGCGCGATATTCAACTTTTCTAATAAACGCGATCGGCACCAATAGAAATCATATTGCTCGTCGAATATCACATACACCAAGGAGAATCCGAACATGGAGTACGCGCGGATGGTCTTGAATCCCGCAGTCCCCTGCAGAAGTGTGGTGAGTGGATAAGTGATCTGGTTTTCGACGTCCTGCGGCGACCGCCCAGGCCACTCCGTGAAAACCACTTGCTGGTTCTCGCCGATGTCGGGGATGGCATCGACGGGGATCGGGTCGCGCGGGATCAATGGTGCATCGACCTTGAAGGGCATGACCCGGTAACCCCACCCCAGGATCAAGGCCAAAAGCAGGAATACCACCAGTCGGTTCTCCAGGCAAAACCGAATGGCCTGCTCAATGAAAGAACGTTTCTGGGCGACGATCAGGGCGGAACTGTCTGGAATGTTCGTCACGTCGTTATTCTCCCGTAGTCTTCTCGGCGGGACCGGGTTCGATGACTTCTTTAAGTACTCCACAGGAGAACATGGCCGCGCCGAAGTACGGGTTCTCGATGGTGGGTCTGTTGTGCAGCCAGTCGGCGCCGCGATTATTGAAAGCCATTGGGCAGTGGTAGCGGCGGATGGGCTGCTTGCCGCTCGTTCCATACTTCTTGGCGGCGACGATCAATCCATTAGAGAGAGGCTCGTAAGCTGCTCGAGCGGCCTCGATGTCCTTTGCCGCAGATATCTGGATCGCGCTTTGCTTCAGGCGGCCATATTCCGTCATCCATGCACTATGTTGACTCTTCGGCACCAGGCCCATATCTATGGATTGCAGTGCTTTCTGAAGCCGCGCTGCCCCGGCCTGTGCGTCGCCGAACCGATCGTGACTCAGCGCGTCTTGGATTACGAAGTATGCGTCGAACACACCGTCAAGCTGCATCTTGAACTGCGAAGGAACCTCGATCCGATCCTCCGCTACCGGCGCAGGGTCGGCGGCCGAACTCATCATGCTACGCCGCGCGAGGATCTGGACCGCGCTATCAATTTGAACGTTTCCGCGGACGACGACCCGCTCACCCTCGCGTAGTCCATCCTTAACCAAGTAGAATTCACCGGCCCGTGGTCCCAGCTCAATCTCTCTACCCTCGTAGGTCCCAAGCTGCTCCGGGTTTTCGAGATAAACGACTGCCCGCCTGCCGGTGATGAGTGGTGCGGTCGCCGGGATCACCAACGGCGCTTCGTCTTGCGTCGCATTGGCCGACACATATCCCAAGGACTCCGCGGTAACCAGCGGCATTCCACAAACGTCGCACGTACCCGGTCCGTCTTTGATGATCTCCGGGTGCATGGGGCTGATCCACTTGCCGGCCAGCGCTTCGTCCATCACTTTTCCGCCCGTCGCCACCTTGGAGCGTACGAATGCTCGTACGAACATCTCCGGCTTCAGTCGTCCGTCGGGGTTGGCTACATTCACGCGAACCTTAACGGTTCTTGTCTTCGCATTGAGGATCGGGCCGATGAACGCAATTCTTCCGTGAAAAACCTCGTTTGGAAACGCTTCCGTGTGGAACTCAACCTCCTGACCATAGCGAAGCCATGCGAGGTCGGATTCGTATGCCTCTAGTATCACCCATACGTGCGATAAATCGGCTATGGTATAAAGGCGTTCTCCCATTTCGACGTACATTCCTTCCACGGCTTGTTTTTCAATCACCGCACCGCCTATCGTTGCGAATATTGTCGTATGATCCGAGGCCGTCCCGCGGCCCTCGATTTCGTCGAGTTGTTCTTGCGTCAAACCCCAGAGAAGCAGCTTGCCTCGTGACGCCGCAAGGGATTGAATTGCTGCCTCCTTCAACGCCGGAATGCCAATGGCGTCCGACTCTTTGATCCCCCTTACGGCCTGGAGGAGTTCCTCCTGCGCGGTCAGCAATTCCGGACTGTACAGGGAAACAAGATGGTCGCCTTTTTGTACCCGCACACCGGTGTAGTTCACAAAGAGACGATCCAATCTCCCCGGAACACGAGCGGAAATGGAGCCAATTCGTGTTTCATCATAGTCTATTTTTCCGAACATTCTGATTTCACTGGTGACGAAGAGACGCTCCGCCGATGCAGTCTCGACTTCTGCCAGTTTCCGCGCTCGGGGCGAAAGCGTCACCGAGGTAGTCGTGTCTTTCATACTGCCGCCGCCGGCTTCCTCCACGGGGACCATATCCATTCCACAGATGGGACATTTTCCAGGTTTGTCCATGGGTGGAACGCACATCATGGAGCAGGCGTACTTGACGGTCTTTATTTTCAGCGGTTCTTGCGCCCGCGCGACGGGAATGAGGTCCATGCCGCAGATAGGGCACTGACCCGGACGCGATTGATGAATCTCCGGGTGCATCGAACAGGTCCAATCGCCTCCAACATCGGTCGCGCTCGCACTGCCGCCTTGGCCGCGTTTCGCATCTGTTCCCATGCCGCCCAAGGACACACCGAGTAGAAACACAGCGGACAGAATCACTAGACTCGCGATCGTTTTGAGGAGTCGGTGCACCCATGCGCCCAACGGGAGATGCGCATCCATACCGCCCTGTCCACGGGAAGCGCCCGTGCTGTGTGTCTGGGTCTCTCTGGTCTCTGTGCTCATGGTTGATCCTCGTTCTGGGGCAGATCGGAATTGGACTCTGCCGGTTCCGTATTAGCGTTTGATGTAGGCTCCGGGGATGGCAACCGTCCGCCGACCTGCCGTTCCAATTCGGCGCGGTTCACATTTACGTCACGCAAGAACTCCAACACTTTGATGCGATTCATGATCAGGTCATCCTGCACTTGGAGATAGATGGTGAAATCATCCTGTCCGGATCGGAAAGACTGCTGGACGAGCCTGAGATTCCGTTCGACTTCGGGAATGATCGCGGCACGAAAAAACCGGACCTGTTCACAGGCCTGATCGTACGTGACCCGGGTCGCACGTACGCTCCACACGATTTTCTGCCATCGAGCTTCATAGGTCGCCAAGGTCTCGTTGTATTCGTGAATGGCTTTGGCAATCTGCGCCTGGTTGCGATCGAAAATGGGAATTTCCATCTCGATCATCGGGCCTGTGAGGTACTTCACCTCGCGAGGCTTGGGGGAAAACGGCATCACAGTGGGACCTTCTGGAGCGGTGTTGGTCAGGGACTGCGCCACGGCATTCCCGGCCTGACCCGCGAAGCTGGGATTCTGCGAAGGAGGGGCGGCGGACCGCTCAAAAGAAAGGCCGAGCGACAATTCCGGCCAGCCCTCGCGGCGCATCAATTCAATTCGGTCCTCGGACGCGGCGAGTTCCCAGCCCGCGGCTTGTAGATCAAGCCGCTGCGTCTGTGCCGCCGCGATCAACTCGGCTTCCCCTGGTGCCGATACCAGTTCATCGTTCAACTCATGGATCGGTGCAACGCTCCACTCATCCGTCGCCGCCGCGAAGCCCATGAGCATGAGCAGTTCACGTTTCAGATTGCGTTGCTCCGCTTCCATGGCCATCAACTCGGATCGCAGCCGCAGGACCCGAATCCTCGGCACGTTCACTTCGACGGGAGTGGCCTTGCCGCTCGTCTGCCGGATTTGGATCAACTGCATCGACTGGTCCACAACAGCCATGTTCTCCTTGATGAGTTCGATGGCCCGTTGGGTGTATTGGGTTCGCGCATACGCGCGTCTCACCGCCGCTGCCGTCTCGACCGCACGATCCGCGACCCGCAGCACGGCCTGTTGCAACTGTGCCGTTGCCACCTCTTCTCTCGCCGGGATTAACCATAAATCCTGCAACGGGAGTAGCGGGAGGGCGGTACTGCGAAGCATGGCCCGCCCGCCGCCGTCGGGGAACATCGCCATGAAGTTGATGACTGGGTTTTGCAACAAACCCGCTTGAACCAAATCCGCGTTGGCCTTCCCGATCATTTCCAAGTCTGCGCGCAGCTCCCGGTTGTTGCGTAGCGCAAGGACCACGGCCTCATCGACGCCCAGCACCGTCCGCCCGTCCCACGGCGGCGGATGGTCGTCCCAGGGCGCGCTCCAATTCGGTCGATCGCCGACGCGCTGCTCCACGAGGTCCACGGCCTCCTCGATCTTGACGTCCGATCGAATCGTGGCGCAGCCGACGAGCGCCGCGCAACCCAACCCGATCACGAACCATCGCTTTGCTGCCATGCGAATTTCTCCGGTTGAAGTACCGCGATCGGGGACCGGCGATGAGCCGGCCCGCCCGAGCGAATACGAACGCACAAGCGCAACGCATCTTCTGGTTCCCACGCACGCGGTCGCCCGCAAGTAGGGAACGAGTCAGGTTGCTTATAGGTTCAGAGGCTTAGATCAACAGTACGCACGTGGTGATGTGCGTGATTTGAAAAGGTGGAGAATGGGCGATGGCCCGTACCTGCTCCGTCGGGGGTTCACCCGGCGAGTGAGATTCGTCGACCACAACGGCGACGCGCACGTCCCGGTGAGGCTCGATGATTGTCCGTTGCAACGTGGGGACATCCTTCATCGGGCATCGGCACAGGTTTTGCCCTCTCGATGGATTGGGTGATGGAGTCGATTGCTTTTGGCAGCAGCACCGGCACTTTACGCCGCAGCCGCAACGGCATTGCGACGATGAAGTTGAAGCCTTGCCCCGAGGGTCGTTCCCAATGGGCATGGCCGAGAACTGCCAAGCGAGAACGCCAGCCGTGATGAGGAGACGTCTGATCATCGGTAATAGAAGCATAACTCAAATCGTGTGCCGCCGCAAACCCGAGTGGTCCCCATGTGACCGCAATGTTACTACCGGCAGAGCCCTTGACTTTTTTCCACTTATCGGGTCTACTTACCCTCGAACTGGGCAGTCGATCGTCAGGCGTCGCTGTGGGCCATTGTGGTCCTGATCGGCGATGCTCAGCACAACACCTTCGAGCGGGGGCGATATGCCGGCGACCGAATCTCAACCGTACGTGCCGACCCAACCCGATACGGCCCACCGTATTGCGGCCCTGAATCGAAACGACAAGCCTTTCCACGTCGTTCTCGCCCAGCAGTTCGACCGTCCGACCGTCGATCAACTTTGCCAGCTCGCCGACATGATCCGCTCCATCGGCGGCTCGCGCCAAGGCAGCCAGTTCCTTCAGACGTTGCTCAATCACCGCCGGGCGATGCTCTACTTTATCCAACCGTCCACGCGGACGTTCCTGTCGTTCACGGCGGCGTGCCAGATCGTGGGCATGCGCTACAGTTCCGTGCGCGATCGCTCGACCTCGTCGGAGGTCAAGGGCGAGTCCGAGGATGACACCGTTCGCACCTTCAGCCAGTACTTCGATCTCATCATCATGCGGCACCCGATGGAGGGTTTCGCCGAGCACGTGGCCAACATGCTCAACGAGATGCCGCGGACGATCCCCGTGATCAACGCCGGTTCGGGCAAGGACCAGCATCCGACCCAGGCCCTGCTCGACATCTACACGCTGTATCGCGCCTTCGCCGACCCCCGCGCTGCTCGCGAGGAGCCGCGCTACACCCGCAACGTGTTCGCGGGCAAGACCATCGCGTTCGTGGGCGACCTCAAACGTGGCCGGACCGTCCGTTCGCTCACGTATCTGCTGTGTCGTTATCCCGGCGTGCGGCTGGTGTTCGTGTCGCCGCCGCAGCTTCGCATCGGCGACGACATTCTCGACTACATCACGCGGCTGGGCGTCGAACATGAATTCGCCGCCGACATCCGTTCCTCGATCGGCGAGTACGATGCCATCTATATGACACGCCTGCAAGACGAGCACGACGTGGCGGGCGAATCGAAGGCCATAGATTATTACGCCTACAGTTTGACCTACGAGATGGCCAAGGATTTCAAGCCCGGTCTGGCGATTTTGCACCCCCTGCCCCGGCGGAACGAACTCGATCAACGCCTCGACGCCCTGCCCCAGGCCAAGTATTGGGCCCAGGTCCGAAACGGCATGTGGATGCGCTCCGCCCTGATGGCCTCGGTCTTCAACGTCGACGTCGCCATCCGCGACCACTACCACGCCTACTACACGTTTTAACGCCCGCATTTGCACTTCCCTTTTTAAGGCATCAATTTCAAATGGGTTCGTTTTGCGAGTACAGTTTTTTCGGTGAGTGTCATGGTGTGGCACCGATCGAATTAGGAAATAGGCTGTAGGCCATAGGCTGTAGGCGCGGAGGGAAGCGTTGGCTTTCGGTGGCTTTGTTTGGCTTTCCGTTCAGTGCTCATTTTTCGTAACTCCTTTGTCCACCGCGATTTATGGATTTCGCGGTGGGTTCGTTTGGTAATTCAGCGTTTGTTCGGGAGCCACGAAACGACGAAGCGACGGAGGGGCGGTCGGGTTCGAATCGGGTTCGTTTTGCTTCGGGCATTCTGAGCTAACTCCTGTTGCGACAACTCTTTGCGTGAGATCCCATCGGGTTCGTTTGGTAATGGCGCGTTTTCTCGCTGGGTTCGTTTGACTTTCAACTGGCTTCGTTTTTTCGAAGGCATTTTTTCGTAAGTCCTTATGCGGCCAGCATGTACGCCGTTTTCAACTGGCTTCGTTTGGTAATGGCGCTTTTCCGCGGCAAAGCCACGAAGCGACGAAGCCACGCAGCCACGAAGTAAAAGCGGGCGAGCACGGCGCGGGGAAGGGGCGCAATATGGAGTTCCACACACCCCTAATAACTTCACGGGCGCGCGGTGGGTGGGCAGGGTGAGAGCGATCAGGGCGGTCAGAGAACAAGGGACATGCCTTCAATCGGCATGCCGACCGCTAGCGATCATCCTCCTCTGGTGGGAGCAATGGGCACAAGAGGCCGATGAGTTCGGGAAGCTCATCAACCGCGACCTGCCAAACAATGTCCCAATCGATTTCATCGTAACCATGCACGATGCGGTTTCTCATGCCGATCATTTTCGGCCATGGGACTTCAGCGTGCGCCGCGCGAAAAGCAGCAGGCAGTCGATTGGCGGCTTCGCCGATGATGATAATCTGTCCGAAGACGGCGGATTGTTTCTCCTCGTTGGCCAGGAACGCTGAGTAATCGATTCCCTGCACAAAGCGGACGATTCGCTCCGCAGCCGTGGTGATGTCCTTCAGCGGGGCGAGTTCAGGCTTCATACAAGGTTCGAGCGGCTCCGAGGATGGCTTTTCGACGGATCCAATTGTGGCTGCGCTCAACAGCGCGGCGAGACACCAGGTCCACCGGCCTACCGACCAGCGCGCTCAGTTCATCACCCAGGGTAACGATGTCCCAGCCCCAACGGGCATCTGCCGCAAACGTATAGAGGAAATCCAAGTCGCTTTCCGGGCCGAAATCCTCGCGTACGGCCGACCCGAAAATTTCGAGCCTCACGATTTTCCAACGACGGCAGAAACCCGCAATCGCTTCGTACGGCAGTTCGACCCCAGGCAACTCGAGACCGGCGGCTATGTGCATAGGGGTACTATAGCCGCTGTCGCCGGCAGCACCAGGAGAAAAGGCAGTAGGCACGAAGGGCGGGGCCGGGGGCTGTGGCCGGGCGCGGGGAGCGAGCAAAGGCAGCCGCCGATCCGCTAAAAACCGTCAAAAGTTCCTCGCAAAGGGTCACTTTTTGCTGGCATATTCGCTGCGATGCCTTAAAATGCCGGGTTATCAGGATTGTGTCGGAGCGGGAAAGACCCGGCGAGTCCGGGGCTCCGATCAAGCCCAGTTCTTTCGACGAAAGGTGATGAACCATGAATCCACAACACTTACGCACTGTCCGCTCCCCGACGGTCGCGGCTCCGATCAGAGCACCGGGCGCTAGCCCGGTGACAGGTTCACCGCGACGAGATGTCCGCAGGCTCGCGCCTGCGGCTCTGATTCCGGTCGATGCACAATCGGAGCGTGGAGCGGGAGCGACACGATGTATCCGCTCGCTTCCGCTCGCGGCTCTGATTCTGGTCGCGATTGCGTCGAGCAATGCCGCGGATATCGGCACGGCCTTTAGCTATCAGGGGTCCCTCGAAAAACCCGCGGGCACGCCGGTGACGGACACCTGCGACTTTCGATTCGGGCTGTGGGATGCGCTGACGGGTGGAAACCAGAAGGGAACTTCGCCGCAAACCGAGACCGCCGTCGATGTCGTCGGCGGCGTATTCACCGTTCCGTTCCTGGACTTCGGGCCTGGCGCCATCGACGGCACGGCCCGTTGGCTGGCGATTGAGGTGCAATGCCCCGGCGATGCGGCCTTTGTTCTTCTTGACCCGCGGGTGGAATTGACCCCCGCGCCGTATAGCATCCGCGCCGGGGAAGGCGTTGGCGGCCCTAATGCCCTGAACGTCACCCCTTCCGGCGACGTGGGCATCGGAACGACGGCGCCCGCGGCACGGTTGGATGTGAATGGCGCGGCCCGCACGACGACCCTAGAGATCACCGGCGGATCACAGCTTCAGGGACCGCTGGCCGGGTGGGGCCGCAACGACAATGGGCAGACCGACATCCCTTCTGGCATGTTCATCGCCGTGGCCGGGAGCGTGTATCACAGCCTGGGGCTCCGCGGCGACGGCACGCTGGTCGGGTGGGGTTCTAACAGCTTCGACCAGCTCAACCTCCCCGCGCCAAATGACGGCTTCGTCGCCATCGCCACGGGCGACTATCACGACTTGGCGATCCGTAGCGACGGCACGCTCGTCGGGTGGGGCGTGAACGGTTACGGCCAGATAAACGTCCCCTCCGGCACGTTCACGAGCGTATCCGCGGGCAACGCTCACAGCCTGGCGATCCGCAGCGACGGCACGCTGGTCGGCTGGGGCTTGAACGACGATGGCCAGACCAACGTCCCTTCCGGCACGTTTATCGCCGTCGCCGCGGGCGGCGTTCACAGCCTGGCGATCCGTAGCGACGGGACGCTGGTCGGCTGGGGCTACAACGCCTACGGGCAGATCAACGTCCCTTCCGGCACTTTCACCGCCGTCGCCGCGGGCGACACTCACAGCCTGGCGATCCGCAGCGACGGCATGCTGGTCGCGTGGGGATGTGGATTCCCCTATGACTACGGCCAATGCAACGTCCCCTCCGGTACCTTTATCGCAGTGGCTGCGGGTGCCTTGCTTCATAGCCTTGCAGTCCGCAGCGACGGAACGCTGATCGGGTGGGGCTGGAATTCCTACGGTCAGACCGACGTCCCGTCCGGCACGTTCACCTCCGTGGCCGCAGGCTACGAACACGGCCTGGCGATCCGCGTTAACGCGCCGCCTCCGAACCCGGCGTTGCTCCTGCACACGAACAGCGCGGTAAAGCCAGGTACCAACACCTGGACGATCTACTCCGACCGTCGGCTCAAAAAGAACATTGAGCCGCTATCCGGCGCGCTCGACCATCTGCTTCAACTTCGCGGGGTCACCTTCCAGTGGCTCGACCCGGCGTCACAAGGCGGGATCACCGGGACGCAGATGGGCCTGATCGCCGACGAGGTGAGTCGGGCCTTCCCGCAATGGGTGGGCCGCGACCCCAAGGGCTACCAGACGCTCACCGTCGGCGGCTTCGAGGCCCTCACCGCCGAAGCCCTCCGCGAACTCCGCGCGGAGAAGGATCGGCAGCTCGATGAGAAGGACTGCAAGATTGAGGAGTTGAGATCAGAGATTGAGAAGCTGAAGGAGGGCATGGACCGTAGGCCGTAGGCAATAGGCACGAAGCCACGGAGCGATCCCGGCGCGCCGGGACAGGCTCCGCTACGCAGTCACTAAGGGAACACATTCCACATTCCTAATTCGGCGCGCCGCTGGAGCGGCAATCCCCTGATACGGTTCCCAAGGAATAACTGTGCGGGACTTCAGACCCGTCAGTCGTGCCTACGGCACTTCGACTTCGTCATCGCCTTGCTCCCCAGCATTGAAATGCTGGGCTATTCTCATTTCGTCCCTACCGGGACGAAAGTTGCCGATGCGCGGATAAATACCGGGAACCATGGAACGGCTTAGTTATCGACCTTGGCGGAGGCCCTGCGAGGGGGGTATGATGACCAGTCTGCGTACCGTTTGGGATTCTGGGCTGGGCGACGGGACGCGACCTGACCAATAACCTCGCGGCAACGCTCAAGGGCGTTGCCGCTGACTGGAGTCGGATTGGCCGTGCAAGAGCAACAAGGGCAGCCTACTAAAGACCGCGGAACGCCACCTCCTGGCGGCACCGGAGCGAGGACTAAGCTCGCAGCATCGCTCACGGGCGATGCCACTGACGCCGGATCGGGCGGCGGAGAAGGAAAGCCTCCCGTCAAGCGATCCTGGATGGAAACTCATGGGCGCGACCTGCGTTTCTTGCTCATCTTCGCAGTCCTCATGGGCATTTACTACGCGGCCACCACCACGGCGGCGGTCAAGGAACGGTTCTTCCCCTGGTACTTAACCCTAAATGCGGACGCGTCGGTCGTCGTCCTTCACGGAGCCGGTATCGACTACGTCAAACGCGTCCATCACGGGCTCAACTCGGATCGTGGTTCGATCGCCGTCGAGCGGGGATGTGACGCGGTGGAGCCGACGGCGCTGTTCGTGTCGGCGGTGTTGGCGTCGCCGGTTCCGTGGCTTTCCAAGATTCCCGCGGTTTTCGTGGGGACGCTGATCCTCGCCGTCGTGAACATCGTTCGGATCGTCAGCCTCTTTTTGAGCGCCGTGTACTGGCGGGCGGCGTTCGACATCTTGCACCTCGACGTGTGGCAGGCGGCGTTCATTCTCTTGGCCATCCTGCTGTGGGCGTTGTGGGCGTCGTGGGCCGTGCGGCGGTCAGCCGTCGGCGGAGTGCGGGTCCATGCTACCCCGTAAAGTCATCATCCGGTTCGCGGTCTTCGTCGTCTTTTTTTACTCCCTGTTGATGATCCCCTGGCCGGGGCTGGAACGCGGTTATGCCGGAATCTTTCGGGCGGGCGGCGACGCTTTGTTTTCGCGCTTCTGGTTTTGGCCGTCGGGAAACGTCCGATTTCTCGACTTGCATTCCGAAAGGCTGTTTGAGGAGCTTGATGCGGCCACACCCGGTCAGTTGCCGAAAGGCGTGAAGTTGCCGGAAGCCGAGGGAGTGAAGGACACGCTCATGGTGCTGATGAACAGCGCTAAGCCGGATAACTTCGGGCTGCTGCGGACGGGAAGTCGGTACCTAGCCTATGAACCCCTGGCCGCGGTGCTCGCCCTCAGTCTGGCTACACCGATCGGCTGGCGGCGAATATGGGTTGTGGTGTGGGGGCTCTTTTGGGTACACATCTTCATCGCCGTGCGAGTCTCGCTGATCCTGGCGGGAGAGTTCTTTAACCCGGCGAAGAAGTACGCCCTCGCCCTCGCGAGTCCGTTCTGGCTCAAATCGCTGGGCCAGGCGGAGGAGGTCTTTTCCGACAATCCCACGGCGACCTTGGTCGTGGCCATGTTCATCTGGTTGGTCGCGGTGGTGGGTCTGTTCGGATGGTCGGCCTGGCGTTCATCCAGTGAAACGAGTCGCCCCAACGCTCAAGGGCGTTGAGCCTGACCCCCGCGGCTTCGGAAAAGACGGCAGCGCCACAAACTATCGCGTGAGAAGCGAACCGAAGTTACCCGTGGGAGTGCCCGAGCAGACTCGTCAACCACATCACCAACAGACCGAAGAGCAGGGCGAAGGAAAGCTTGTGGCGGTCGTGGGCGTGGAAGTGCAATTCGGGCAACAAATCGGTTAGGGCGATCGCTAAAAACGTTCCCGCGCTGAAGGCCAGGGTGTAGCCGACCAAGGTGGACGGCTCCGCGACCGCGCCGCGAGTGGCCATGAAGGCCAGTGCGCCGACCGGAACCAACGCTGCGTAAAAAACTTGGATCGACCACAGTCGGCGCGTCGGCGTCCCGGCGTTGAGCAATAAAACTGACAATGTAAGTCCGTCCATCGGCTTGTGGATCAGCACGGAGAGGAAAACGGCGAAGGCCAGCGAAGGCTCCGCGCCGCTCGATCCGCCGGTGACGGCCCCAATGGCGACGCCGTCGAAGAAGGAGTGGATCGAAAGGGCGAGGATGGCGACCAGGCCGGTCACCAGCGGGCGGGCATGACCGTGTGGGTGGGCTTCAGAGCCCCAAGCGGAAGCGCGGTGATTGGCTCCGGTCGCTTCCGCTCCCGGCTCTGATTCGTGGTTTGAATCGCCGAGCGGTTCGTGGCTATGCGGAGCGAGGTAGCGCTGCAGCAGGAAAACCAGTCCGATCCCGACGACCGCGGGCAAACCGAAGTCGCCGTGGATGTGCTCTGAGGCCTCGGGGAGCAGGTGGAAGAGGGCGGCCCCCAGCAGGGCCCCCGCGGCGAGGCTCAAGTAGACCTGCAACTGGGCATGGCCGAGGCGAAAGCGCAGCGGGACCGCGGCACCAATGAGCGACAACGCCGCCACAATAAACGCATAGATCATATTAGGATCCGCCGGGGCGGATTATTCCCGCGTTTTCGTGCAACGCAAATATCCGGCAAAGAATGCACCGGCAGCGTATAATGGGGTAGGATCACATTGGTTCGATGATGGGAGCAGGGTCATGGGTACACTAACCAGTCCGGCATCCATGCGGCTCAAGGAGTTACTGGCCGACAACACCATGCCGTCGGCGCCGCAGCTTGTAGTACGCGGCGAGAAGGGTCAGGTTCAATGTCTGGCCTGCGGGCATCGGTGTTGGATCCTGCCGGGTCGCAGTGGGGTCTGCCGGGTTCGGTTCAATGCCGACGGCGAGTTGCGGGCCCCGGCGGGTTACGTCGCCGGGGTGCAGATCGACCCCATCGAGAAGAAACCGTTCTATCACGCCTATCCTGCCCGCGATGCGTTGTCCTTTGGAATGCTGGGATGCGATCTGCATTGCGGCTATTGCCAGAACTGGGTGACCAGTCAGGCCCTTCGTGACGACGCGGCCGTGACGCGTCCAAACTTCGCGGCCCCCCAGCAGTTGATTGAGATTGCCGTGAAAAACCACATCCCTGTTATGGTCAGCACGTACAACGAGCCGCTCATCACCGCGGATTGGGCCGTGGAGATCTTCAAGCTCGCCAGGGCCGAGGGGATCGTGTGCGGGTTCGTGAGCAACGGCAACGCCACGCCGCAAGTTCTGGAATTCATCCGGCCTTACGTCGACCTGTACAAGGTGGATTTGAAGGGATTCGACGACAAGAACTACCGCAAGCTCGGCGGAGTGCTGCAAAACGTGCTCGATACCATCAAGCTACTCAAGCAGATGGATTTTTGGGTGGAGATCGTGACGCTGGTCATCCCCGGCTTCAACGACGGTGACGAGGAATTGAAGAGCATCGCCAATTTCTTGGCAGGAGTGTCGCGTGACATCCCGTGGCACGTGACGGCGTTCCATCCGGACTACAAAATGACCGACCCGCCGCGAACGCCTGTCGAGACCTTGATCCGAGCGTACGACTTCGGCAAGGCCGCCGGGCTGCGCTACGTTTATCCGGGAAACATTTCGGGCGGCGTCGGCACGCGGGAGAACACCTACTGTGTTTCTTGCGCCAAGCTGCTCATCCGTCGCCGCGGTTTCGTGGTCGAGGAGAACCGCATGAAAGGCCCAGCCTGCCCCTTCTGCGAAACCCCCGTCCCCGGCATCTGGGAGGAAAACCACCCCGACCACACCTACGGGTCCGGGATTCCGCTGCCCGTGGCCGTGGTGAATGAGCGATGCGGCTGACCAAACCAGTATGCCGGCTCTACACGTCACAACCGGTTGAATCGGCTTGGAAAGTCCAACTTGACAGTCACCTAGCGGTTCCCAACAATGATTGCTGGTTGCCGTACAGACGCTGGACCTGTGAGTCCGGCGGCGACTGAGACCTGGCATTGTGCCGACCGCCGAGTTGGGCACGCCGGCCATGCGTGGGATTGAACCGCGGAATCGCTCCTGCTATTGAAGATCGAAGATCGAAGTCCAAAAATGGCGAAATTCCGATCTCCTTTCGATCTTCGGTTTCCAGTTATCGGGACAACTATGGTGAAAAATAGTTCATCGCTGAGAGTTGTGGCACGTTTGCGTCCGGATCGATCCCGGCGCGCCGGGATCGTGGTCGCGGCGTTAATTACCAGCGCGCTCGCCGGCGTGGGGGTCGCGGAGGACCGATTCTACGTGATGCCCGGCGGACAGAGGGTCCGCCTAACCAAGTCAGCCAATGAGTACGGGCTGGTCCTGCGCAGTTGTGACGACGCGGAGGCCTGTGCCCAGCGTTTGTCGGATGAGGGGCATGGAACGCTGGAGAGCTTCCCTTGGGCGCCGCATGCGCGCATGAAATTGCTTCGCGTTGCGAAAACGTCGGCTACGGGTAAGGCGGCGATTCAAAGAGACCCCGTGATTCAGGACGTTCGCTCGATTTACCGTTTTGAGGGTTTGGACGCGCCCGCGATGTCCACCGGGACCATTGCGGCCAAGCTGCGTCCCAACGTTTCCGACGCCGCTCGTGAACTACTTTGGAAGGACCACGGCATCGCCAAGGTAGAGCCGATCATCGGTCAACCGCGGGTGTTTCTACTGACCCCCAATGGCGAGGATGACGACGAGGTGTTGCTGGCCGAGTTACTCTCCGGAGACGCGCGAGTCCAATGGGCGCAGCCCAATCTCCGACGAGAGGTCAGAACGAGTCAAATCACGCCATCCGACCCGCTGTTTCGCCTCCAATGGCACCTCAACAACACGGGACAAGCCGGCGGCACCGAGGGGGCCGATATCGACGCCCTGGAAGCATGGGCCATCACCGGCGGAGAAGGCGTTCTCTTCGGGATATACGACGATAGTTGCGACGTGGATCACGAAGACCTTCTCGACAACTACAAACACGCGTGCAGCATCGGCGGGCAGAATTGCGACGCCCAGACTCCGTGTCCCAGCGGCGCCGGCACGTGCCAAGGCGTGGGGCAGGATGCGACGCTGGAGCCTAATGCGGAAGGGGCTGATGACCCCCGACCGAAGGAGTTTGGCGACCGTCACGGCACGGCCGTGATGGGGTTGGCGGTCGCACGAGCGAACAATCTCGGCGTGCGCGGCGTGGCTCACGGGGCGAAGTTCACCGTTTCGCGTGGGCTGCTGGAGGCTGCGAGCGACGTGGAAATCGCCCGCGTCTACACCTTCGCCCGGGAACAGAACGTCGATGTACACATCAACAGTTGGGGTATCCCGGGTGCCCCTGACCCTGCGGTCATTGCCGATTCCCTTGATCTGGCTTTTAGGGAAGGACGCAACAAGGGCGACTTGGATGGCGATGGCGACGACGATCCGTTGGGAATGGTCATCGTGTTCGCTTCCCATAACCAGGGCGTCCAACTTTCGCCGGGCTTCGCGCTTTCGATGTTGCCACAGGTGATCGGTGTTGGGGCAAGCAACCACAGGGATGTTCGGGCATCCTACAGCAACTACGGCACGGGGATCGACGTTCTTGCTCCGGGCGGCGACGACTTCGACGCCCTTCTCGTAACGACGGACAACACGGACAGTCCGGACGCCATCGATCTGGGTAACAACGTCGGGGGCTTCCATGTTTTCGGTTTTCCCGAAGTCGAACCCACGGGCAAATACTCGGGGTACTTCAGCGGTACATCGGCGGCCTGTCCGGTTGCTGCGGGCGTCGCGGGCCTGATTTTGTCGGTCAACCCGCTGCTGTCGGCGACGGACGTGCGACTCATCCTCGAGCATACCGCCGACAAAATCAGCCCCGCCGACGCGGAATACAACACGATCACCAGTCGTAGCCTGAGGTACGGTTATGGTCGGATCAACGCAGGCGGCGCGGTTGAAGCCGCTTTGGAGTCCCTGGACAACAGCGGAAGGACGTGGCCCGATCGGGCCGGCGACCTTTACATCGAGGGACTCTCCATCCGCTGGACCCAGAACCTCGGCACCGACGAATTCCTTGTCGTCCAAAGCGAGAGCGCGTTTGACTTCATTCCGGTCGACGGAGCGTGTTACAACGCTAATCAGGACAGTTGCGAAGGGGAATTACGCTCACTTCCGGGCGGAGTAAGCGTATTGGCGACGGGTTGCAACTTGAAGTGCGATCCGAGCGACGTGGCGGGCTGTCAGGCGGGCGCTACGCAGTGCGTCCCGTTCGCAGGGAGCAACAAGCTGTACTTCGGGATTTATGCGCGCAACAGTTCCAGCGGCCGGTATTCTTTCGGCGTGGCCGCCGATTCGGACAATCATGTTACGGACTCCGGCGACGTGGTCGGCGGGGGCGACCCCGGCGGCGTTCCACCCACCAGCGGACCGTCAGTGACCATCATTGTCGCGGATCAGGAACTGGAAGGCACCTCTCCGTGGACGGTCCATTTCAACAGCGATGTGGAGAGCGATGTAGCCATCGACGAAAGCAAGACGGCTTGGGACTTTGACGTTGACGACGGCCAGGATTCGCCGGATGCGATAAGGACACGCGCGCCGACGAATACGTATAGTGTGGACGCAGGAAAAAATCGCACGTTTGTCGCCCGGCTCACGATGTACGACATTGAGGGACATTCCGGTTCGGATGAGGTGGCGATCCAAGTACAGGGGCCGGAAGTGGACGACACGGCCGGCAACGGCGACGTGCAGATTATCGTCGGTACGCCGGGTGCGCCGAACTCGGACGTTGACGGAGGAACCGCCCCGTTTTCCGTCCTGCTTTCGATAAGAGCAACGGTAACGTCCGACACCGTGGACTCGGTGGTCGTGGCGTGGGACCTTGGGGACGGGACGAAGATCACGGCCCAGTCCGTACACCACACCTACGAGAACACCACCGACTTCGATTTGCGGATTCCGATTGTCGCCACCGTCACGACGACTTCCGGCGCGACGACGAGCACCAGCACGGCGACGCGGATCATCACCGTTGCGCCGGGCGTTGAGGAGGACGATTCGGGCGATCCCGTTCTGCCGGGGACGACCCCACAAGGCGAAGGTGGGGCTGCCGATATGCCCTGCAGCGGCGTCGGAATGATTCCGCTGCTCCTGATGCTAACCTCGCTGCTGTGGATGCGAAGGCGCTACTAACGATGCTGCCTAAATCCAGCCCGCGTGTGGCCGAGGTCATCAAGCTCGCGAATCAAATCGCTCGCGAGTATGAGCGTGAGTACGTCGGCACCGAGCACGTGTTGCTCGCCATCCTACGCGAGGGTACCGGCATCGGGGCGACCGTGCTGGTGAAGCACGGCGTGACCGAGGGCAAGCTTCGCGAGGAGATCGACAAGCTCATTAAGAAGCAAATGGAGGAGACGTGGGTCTTCGGGCGGTTGCCGGGCACGCCGCACTTCAAAAACGTCGTGGCGACGGCGATTCAACAATGTCAGCAAATGGAGTCCAAGGAAGTCTGCACGGAACATCTACTGCTCGCCCTCTTGATCGAAAAAGGCAGCGTTGCGCACAAGGCCATGAAGAACCTCGGACTAACCTCCGGCCAGGTCCGAAGCGACGTTCTCGAACTGACCACCGGCCGCAGTTAGTAGAGGTCTCCGTCTCCGCATCCATACGAAACAAAACGAAACAAAGCCATGCCGCCGCGAATGCGGATCGTTAAACTCATCTGCCTCCTGTTGCTGACGGGCTGTGTTCTGGGGGTCGGTCTGCGTGGGGCGTATCGCGGGCGCGAGCTTCAGCGGCGGATGATCTGTGCGTCGAACCTCAATAGCATTGCGACTATGGCGAAAATCTACGCCATCGAGTGGGACGGGATGACGCCGGTCCTCGACTGGCTCGTCAAGTCGGCGCTGATTGATCCAAAGTTGGCCAAGTGCCCATGCGCCGATGGTCCAAACTACGTCGTCGTCACTGCCCGGCTCGTTGCGGGAATAGCGAATCTCCCCCTGGATGATCGTATGATCGTGGCCTACGAGCCGAAATCGAATCACGACGGCGAGGGCGGGAGCATGGTCTTTGCCGACGGCCACGCATCGTTTGTTCCTGTGCCGGCGTACGACGAACTCTTGAGTCCAGTCGGCGGGACGGACCCCTAACTCCGGCGGAAAACGGCCGCATGGGCGAGCACGTCATCATCGACGGCAACAATCTGCTGCACGCGATGCGTGAGCACGCACCAATCGCCGCCATCGGGAGAGAGACGATGGTGCGGCTGATCGAACGCTGGTCGCTAGGGTCGGGCAGCAGGGTTACGCTGGTCTTCGACGGACCGGCCCCGCGCGGGGGCTTCCATAAGCAATTATCGCCTGATGGTTTGACCGTCCGGTTCAGCGCACCGGCCTCTGCCGACGACCTCATCGTGGCCGCCATCAGCGATGACAAGGACCCCTCCCGCCTCAGGGTCATCACGAGCGATACCGCTATTCAGCACGCGGCGGGTTATCGCAGGTGCCGATGTACGGACTCGGTGAGCTTTATCGCGGAACTACTGCCCGACCAAGGCCCGTGTGCGGCTCCACGACAGCTTTCCCCAGAGAAACCGACGGATGTAGCTCCTGAGGATGCGGAGTGGTGGAGAAACCTGTTTGGGGGAACCCAAGATGAACCATTCGACGGTTTCGACGCCATGTTACATTGAAGATGTATTAATTACATCCGCCATTTGGCCGACTGACGGTCTGGATTGGCCTTGACGTAACCCCGAATACTGGGTAGGATGGGTGTCATGTTCGGAAGCAATTCACATCCCGCAGGCTCAGGCGCGGTTTGTTGTTGCGACTGTTGTTGCGCGGCCTCGCGCGGAGGAACCACCTGACGGAATCGTGACGAAGTAACCGAATAAATGAATCACGACCCGCAGGATGGTTCCTGCGGGTTTTTTGTTTTGGGGAATCCGAGCCGCGACCTTCAGGTCTCGCGCCCTTCGGTGTCGAACGAGGCGCGCGGGATGAATCTCGCGGCTCAGGAGTCGAGGAGGAAGATCGAACAATGGAAATGCAGCTATATCCTGGAGCACCGGTAGGGACGGGCACGGTTGGCAATCCTGGCGGCAACAACGGCCGCCTGGAGATCAACGAGGACACGCCCACCGATCAACTGATCGCTTGGACGCTCGGACGATTCGCCCACCAGAAAATGTTGATGACCACGTCCTTCGGGATGGAGGGGTGCGCGCTGATCGACATGTATGCCAAGCATGGCAAGCCGGTCACTGTGGTCTATCTCGATACGATGTTCTTTTTTCCGGAGACCTACGCCCTGCGCGATCGCATGGTGGAACGATACCCGAATCTGAACTTCGTGAACCGCGGGACGACGTTGACTCCTGAGGAACAAGCGGCCCAATACGGGCCGGAGCTTTGGAAACACAACCCGACGCAGTGCTGTAAGATCCGCAAGGTGGACCCCATGTATCCGGTGATGGC